>SL_3KL_010_SEDDRAFT_10006451_pt1 | contig 10497 bp, 6 predicted proteins | sample SodLakKL_010_SED_2_FD_10381 | JGI IMG/M metagenome (IMG submission 10381)
TTTATGCTGTGTCCAGTGTGATGGAGGAGGACTGCGATGGCCTTTGCTGGAAGTATATTATAGAGGAGTCGGGGTTGAAGCCCCATTTTGTTATCAGCACCGAGCCCACCAATCTCAATATTTACAGGGGGCACCGCGGGCGTATGGAGATGCACCTGTCATTCAAAGGGGTCTCGTCCCATGGTTCTGCTCCCGAGCGTGGGAAAAACGCCATTTATATGGCAGCCAAGGGTGCGCTGGAAATTGAAAAACTGCATGAAAGACTACACGTCGATCCTTTCCTGGGAAAGGGGAGCATCACCATTTCTGAATTCGTCTCCGGGAGTCCATCCCTTTGTGCTGTGGCTGACTCAGCGCGGCTGCATCTTGACAGGCGGCTTACATGGGGGGAAACCAAAGAGAGTGCCGTGAAAGAGGTGGAGGACGCTGTAAATGACCCCGAAGCAAAGGTGGAGGTGCTTCATTATAAAGCAAAAGGCTTTACCGGGTTTGAGTATGGCATGGAAAAGTACTACCCTACCTGGAAAATTGATGAGAAGGCACCCATTATACAAAAAGGGGTTCACACCTTCAAAGAGCTATACAACAAAGAGCCCCTGGTTGACAAATGGACCTTTTCCACCAATGGCGTTACCATCAATGGGCTGCATGGTATTCCGGTGCTGGGATTTGGCCCGGGCAATGAGGTGCTTGCCCATGCACCCAATGAAAAGACCCCGATTGAACATCTTACCGTAGCCACCGGGTTTTATGCCCTTTTTGCCCATAATGTTGCCGACTAGTTTACCAACGTGCACACCGTATTATTTCGATTTTTGTTAACCAACCCAAATAACAGACTATGAAAGACCTTACTTCAATCCTGGAACAAATTCGCAATACTAAAGCAAGCCTGTACCAGGAAGATTTTTTACTTACCTGGCAGAAGAGCCGCTCCCAACTGGACTTAATTTTTTGGGTGGCTGCTGCCCTGAAGCGGATGAGAGAGCAGAATATTTCTACCCGGGTATTTGATTCGGGGCTGGCTGTTTCGCAGTTTCGTGATAAGTCCACACGCACCAGGTTTTCCTTTGCTTCGGCAGCCAACCTTTTGGGACTTACAGTGCAGGACCTGGACGAGGAAAAGTCGCAAATATCTCATGGGGAAACCGTAAGGGAAACATCTAATATGATTTCTTTCCTCACCGAAATTATTGGCATTCGCGATGATATGTACCTGGGGGCAGGTCATGCATACATGAACGAGGTGGCCGAAGCACTTGACGATGGTTTTGCACAAAAGGTGCTGCCCCAGCGTCCGGGTATTGTCAACCTACAGTGTGATGTGGATCACCCCACCCAGTCTATGGCCGATCTGATGCATCTTATGGAGCATTTTGGTGGTGCTGATCAGCTGAAAGGGAAAAAAATTGCCATGACATGGGCCTACTCTCCCAGCTACGGTAAGCCTCTGTCGGTACCCCAGGGAATCATTGGCCTGATGACCCGGTTTGGTATGGATGTTACCCTGGCTCACCCGCAGGGCTATGACCTGATTCCTGATGTGATGCAAGTGGCACAAAACAATGCCCGTGAGTCCGGAGGAAATTTCAATACGGTAAACAGCATGGAGGAGGCCTTTGACCAGGCCGATATTGTGTATCCCAAAAGCTGGGCACCCTACCATGTAATGGAAAGACGAACCAACCTTTTGCGTAATAAGGATCAGACTGGATTGAAAGACCTGGAAAAGGAGTGTTTGGATAACAATGCACAGTACATTGACTGGGAATGTGACCGGGCTAAAATGGACCTGACACGCAATAAGGAAGCTTTGTATATGCACTGTCTACCAGCTGATATCAGTGGTGTGTCCTGCGAAAGGGGAGAGGTTTCAGCGGAAGTTTTTGAGCAGTACCGGATTCCAACTTACCTGGAAGCAGGTTTTAAGCCTTATGTGATAGCAGCCATGATGTTTGCAAACCGCTTTGATGATCCGGCAGCAGTGTTGTCCGGATTGGCAGAAAGGAAAAAGGGNCGTTTTTTTTCATGAAGTAAACACTTGGTCAAAAGCCTGTTAGATAACCTCTTTTGATTAATCGATGATGTAAGTCGAGGCTGTGATTCACTTCGTTAGCTTTTGTAAGAAACTCCGGGTAAATGCAGTATTAATGATGGATGCAACCTGGTTTTTGATGTTAAACGAGCAGAAATTCAGCTACATAAACAAACTCTTTTCTTATGAAGGATATTTATCAAATCATTCCTGGTTTCCTTTCAAAGCATAAATCGGCTGCTTTGTGTATTGTTACTGATACAGAGGGTTCAACCCCCCGCAAAAGGGGCTCGAAGATGCTGGTGGCACTTGACGGAACCACTGCCGGGACTGTTGGGGGCGGAGCCATTGAGCAGCAGGTGATTGAAACCGCTAAGCAGGTGATCAAAACCCATAAATCGCACAAAAAGTTTTACAGCCTGGAAGATGATCTTAGCATGCAGTGTGGTGGCAATGTGGAGGTATACATAGAACCGCTGGTTCCCCGTGCCAGATTGTACATTTTTGGTGCCGGGCATGTTGGCAAAGCTCTTTCCCTGTTTGCCCATAAGCTTGATTTTGAGGTTACCCTGTTGGACTTCAGGAATATCTCTTTTTCAGAGGAAGAACAGCAAACATTGCGGTTTATTCATGGAGATTATTTGCAAACCCTTGAGCAACTGGAGTATGATGACAACACGTATATCGTTATCATGAGTCCCAGCCATGAGGACGATTTTGGCTTGCTCTCCCGGTTGGGTAAAAAATCATTTGCCTACCTTGGGATGATTGGAAGCAAGCGAAAAGTAGCCAGGGCCCGTGAAAGATTTTTGGAAGATCAAACCTTTACGGAGGAGGAACTCAATTCTTTTGATATGCCCATGGGTATAAAAATAGCCACCGAGACTCCGGAAGAAATTGCCATCAGTGTTTTAGGCAAATTGATTGATGTCAGAAACCAAAAACTTTAGGTATGAGCAATTCCGGGAGCATATCGTTTGTTCTTGATGGAGAGCTTAAAAAACTTTCTTTCAATAGCGAAACGGGCATCAAACCCACCACAACTGTTCTGAATTACTTACGTTCACTGGACAACCACAAAGGGGTAAAGGAGGGATGTGCCGAAGGGGATTGCGGTGCGTGCACCGTTGTAATTGCCAGCCCCGGCAGTGATGGGGGACTTGTATATAACGCTGTTGACTCATGCCTGGTGTTTTTACCAGCCATTCATGGGAAACAGGTCATCACCGTTGAAAACTTGAAACACAGGGAAAAAGGAATTAGTCATTTACACCCGGTTCAGGAAAAAATGGTTACCAACAATGGGAGTCAGTGTGGATATTGCACACCAGGGATTGTGATGTCATTGTTTGCCCTTTATAAAAACCATCATCAACCCTCACGCGAAATAATCCTTGATGCTCTTACCGGTAACCTTTGCCGTTGTACCGGTTATCAGCCTATAGTCAATGCTGCGGAGCAAGCCTGCCAGTTCCAGGGGAAAGATCATTTTACCCCCTCAGAACACCAGGTGTATAATCAGCTTCAAGCCCTGGGAAAGAAACAAACCGATATTATTCTGGAAGGTAAAGGGCAACAATATTTTCTGCCGGCTGCTTTGGAAAGCGCTTTGTCAATTAGGGAGTTGTACCCTGATGCGGTAATAACCTGTGGTGCAACAGATGTGGCATTGCGGCAAACCAAGAAAATGGAACACCTCCCATTGATATTGGATGTTTCAGCTATCCGTGAATTGAAGGTGTATCACGAAACGGACAAGGATATTACATTCGGTGCCGGGTTGAGCCTGGAAGCGATCAAGTCTCTCTCAAAAGGTTCTTTACAGGCTCTTTTTAACATGCTGGTGGTATTCGGATCATTGCAGATAAGAAACATGGCTACCTTGGGGGGTAATATTGCTTCGGCTTCGCCCATTGGTGATACTCTCCCATTGCTATTTGTGTATGGAGCAGTGGTGAACCTGGCAGCTTCCGGTGGCCGGGAAAGAAGTGTTCCCGTTGAGCAATTTATCAAAGGCTACAGGCAAACGGACCTGAAGCCTGGCGAAATAATTACCTCTGTTACTATTCCTAAACCGCCTTCAAAAATTCATATTGAATCCTACAAAGTGTCCAGGCGCAAGGATTTGGATATTTCCACTGTAAGTGCTGCCTTTGCCCTGCAGCTGGATGATGAAAACAGGGTGGAACAGGTAAGTATTGTATATGGAGGCATGGCTGCCAGGACGCAAAGAGCCGCTGCAGTAGAAGCTTTTTTACAAAGGAAACCATGGCAGTATGATGTGGTTAAGCAGGCCATGGAACAGGTTGAGCAGGAGTTTACTCCCTTATCTGATGCACGTTCCGACAAAGAAGCCCGCAAAATCGCGGCATCTAATTTATTGTTAAAGTTTTACCAACAAACCTGCCCAAGATGAGTGAACTTTATCATGACAGTGCCATAAAACATGTAACTGGTGAATCGGTGTATGTGAATGATTTGGATGGAGGGCGCCGGGAGCTGGCCGGGCATGTAGTTTACAGTCCCCATGGACACGCACGAATTCTTTCCATGGATATATCCGGGGCACGGGCCCTGGATGGGGTGAAAGCCGTAATAACAGCAAGTGATATTCCCGGTGTCAACCAGATGGGGCCTGTGGTTCATGATGAACTCTGCCTGGCAGAGGACATCGTTGACTTTGCAGGGCAGGCTGTGGTGCTTATTGCAGCTGAGAGCAAGGATATTGCCAGAGAGGCTGCCCGCCTTGTAAAGGTGGAATATGAAACATTACCTCCCGTGCTGACCATTGAAGATGCTATGGAAAAGGATCTGCTGTTGGGCACTCCCAGGGAGATCAAAAGGGGAGATGTGGACAAAGGGCTTGATGATGCTCCATACCGTATTTCCGGGACCCTGCAGACAGGAGCCCAGGAACACTGGTACCTGGAGACCCAAAGCTGCTTGTGTATCCCTGGCGAGGATCAAGAAATGAATGTATACAGCTCTACTCAGCATCCCACCGAAACACAGGCCATTGTGGCTGAAGTACTTGGAGTAGCAAGAAATGAGGTGGTGGTGGAAACCCGGCGGATGGGAGGAGGCTTCGGGGGTAAAGAAACACAGGCCAACCATGTGGCTGCTTGGGCTGCCTTGCTGGCTTTTCATACATCAAGCCCGGTCAAGATTCACCTTTTCAGAGATGATGACCAGATTATGACGGGGAAAAGACATCCCTTCAAAGCCTTCTATGAAGCTGGCTTTGATGAGCAGGGGCGAATTATGGCCTACAAAGTACATCTGCACTCCAATGCCGGTGCTGCCACCGACCTCTCAATGGCTATCCTGGAAAGAGCCGTTTTTCATGCCGACAATGCTTATTTTATTCCTCACATAAGTGTCTGCGGTAAAGCATGGAAGACCAACCTGCCTTCTAATACTGCATTCAGAGGCTTTGGGGGTCCGCAGGGTATGGCGGTTATTGAAAACCTCATTGACAGGATTGCCCGCCAGCTTAAAATGGACTCCGCTGAGGTACGGTATCGCAATTTCTACAGAGAGCAGGAGAACAATACAACGCATTATGGGCAATTGGTGGATAACAACCGGTTGTTTGTGTTGTACGATAAGCTTATACAATCTTCAGATTATACAAAAAGAAGGCATCAGGTAAATGTCTTCAATCAAAAAAACAGCTATGTCAAAAGAGGATTGGCGCTTACACCGGTAAAGTTTGGGATCTCTTTTACCACCAGTTTTCTCAACCAGGCTGGTGCCCTGGTGAATATTTACCAGGATGGCACCGTATTGGTTAATCATGGTGGCACAGAGATGGGACAGGGGCTTCATACCAAAATTTTGGAAGTGGCCTGTTCTGAGCTGGGCTTACCCGCCACAAAAATCAAAGTAAATGCTACAAATACCTCCAAAGTTCCTAACACATCGCCCACAGCAGCCTCTTCAGGCAGTGATCTGAACGGTATGGCAGTAAAAAATGCCATCCATAAACTGAAAAAGCGTTTAACCCCTGTTGCAGTGAAAATGCTCACAGAACAATACCCCGACTTTGAAATAAGGGAGGAGAACATAGCATTCCGGGAAGGGTATGTCTTTGACAAAAATTTTCCATCCCGTGGAGTGAGTTTCAACGTACTTATTCCAAAAGCCTACCAGCAGCAAGTGAGTCTTAGCGCCACAGGGTTTTATAAAACCCCGGGGATTTATTTTGACAAATCCAAAGGAAAAGGAAAACCATTTTACTATTTTGCTTTTGGAATGGCAGTGGCCGAAGTGGAAGTGGATTTGCTCACGGGACATTATAAAAACACTCGTACCGATATTCTGCATGATGCGGGTCGTTCGTTAAACCGCAATGTGGATATGGGACAGGTGGAAGGAGGGTTTATACAGGGGGTGGGCTGGTGTACCACCGAAGTTATAAAATGGAACGATAAGGGAAATATACTCAACTACAGCCCCGATAACTATAAAATACCCTCGGTGCAGGATATTCCCGACGACTTCCGGGTGAGTCTTCTTGAGGGGGTCCCCAATCCCAACACCATCAAACAAAGCAAAGCCGTGGGTGAGCCTCCTTTTATGCTTGCTTTATCGGTTTGGCTGGCTGTGAAGGATGCCATCTCAGCCATGGGCAATCATGCTATAGAACCCGATTTTGCACTGCCTGCCTCCAACGAACTGATTTTGAAATCTGCCAGAAAGATTACAGAGAAACTTTCGGTATATGAAAAGTAAAAAGTTGACAACGGTGAGCGGTGTGGTGGTTGATCCATTATCACGTACCATGCAGGGGATGGAACTCACCATCCGCGACGGGGTGATTGTATCACGTCAAAAGCGGGACAGTATCCGGGGGCCATTTATTCTTCCCGGTTTTATTGATGCTCATGTGCATATTGAAAGCAGTATGCTGATCCCTTCGCGTTTTGCAGCCATGGCCGTTAAACATGGCACCGTTGGCGTTGTGACGGACCCCCACGAAGTAGCCAATGTGGCGGGCACTGAAGGTATCCGTTTTATGATGAAAGATGCATCGACATCACCCATGGGATTTTACTTTGGCGTCCCTTCCTGCGTACCTGCATCTCCCCTGGAAAAAAGCGGTGCCATCATTACCGAACAGGAGGTTTTACAGCTGCTGGAATCTGGTGAATTCTATTACCTTTCTGAGATGATGAACTTTCCCGGTGTTGTGTTTGATGACCCGCAAGTGCATCAAAAACTGGTTCATGCCCGCAACATGAAAATGCCTGTGGATGGACATGCACCGGGATTATCGGGTACACAACTCAAAAAATACATCAAAGCGGGCATTACAACGGATCATGAGTGCAGTAGTTTGAACGAAGCAGAAGAAAAGCTCAGCCTGGGGATGAAAATACTCATCCGCGAAGGGAGTGCGGCCAGAAATTTTGATGCTTTGATTCCCCTGATGGAAAAGTATTCAAATCAGCTGATGTTTTGTACGGACGATTGTCATCCCGATTACCTAAGTAAAGGACATATCAATAAAATGGTATCTCGTGGGCTTGAAAAGGGGTATGATATCTTTGATTTGCTTGATGTTGCCTGCGTCAATCCTGTAAAGCATTACAACCTACCCGTGGGCTTGTTGCAGGAAGGAGAGTCGGCCGATTTTGTTGTGATTACTTCTCTGGAGCAGATGCAGGTTCAGGCAACCTGGATAGGTGGGGAGCCTGTTTTTTACCAAAATTCACCCGGTATATCATTACCTGAAAGGTCAGCTCCTGTATATCCCTTCAGGGATGCTTTTCAAAAAGGATTGCTGAGGGTGGTGGCTTCAGGTAGCATCCTGAACGTAATAGAGGCGATTGATGGAGAGCTTTTCACACGATGGAAACAGGTTAATACAGAGCTGGGCAGAGAAGTGGTCATCGATACTGATCAGGACTTGTTGAAAATTGTTTTATTGGATCGTTATGCCGCTACGGAACCTGTTGTGGCTTATATCAATGGATTTGGTTTGAAAAAAGGGGCCATGGCCTGCAGTGTGGCTCACGACAGCCACCATATTATCGCTGTGGGCTGCAGCGAGCCTGATTTGGATGTGGCTTTACAATGGGTTGTACAAAAGCGCGGAGGCATGTGTTTCACTCTTGACGGGGAAACAAAGGGTATCGAATTGCCTTATTTTGGGTTGATGTCTGATGTGCAGGGAGAAGAGGTTGCTTTGGAATATGAACAACTGAGCGCTCTGCCCCAAATGCAGGGGAGCTCCTTATCCGCACCATTTATGACCTTGTCTTTTATGGCACTTACGGTCATTCCCCAGTTGAAAATCAATCACAAAGGCCTTTTCAATAGCCAGGATTTTCAAAATATTTCTTTGTTCCAGCAAGCGTAAACGTTTTTATTTTTTAGGCAGTACTTTGCCCTTGTATTCCTCCTCCAGGAATTTTTCTGTTTTTTTAAAGTACGCCTCATCAAGGCTGAAAACGGTAATGTTGTATAAAATATGCTGGGGTGTTTCTTCCTCAATGCTGATTTTAGGGTCTTTTTTCTGGGAGGACCAGGGCAGGGTTAGAATATCGGTGCGCATATTTTCCATGCACTGGAATAAATCTACCCCGGTTTGTGCAGGTATACGGAATATGAAGTTATGGCTGAGTAAGCTTTGCGATGGATACGATTTACGGATCACCTGGCCCACAATTTTGCTGTAAGGAATACTTACCATCTGGCCCGAATAGTCTTCAATTTCAAGGTTGCGTAATTTGATTGCCGTTACCTTCCCACTGGTTCCTGTCAGATTAACATGGTCATTCACCATCAGGCTGCTTCCTGTTTTAAATACCACCCCGGCAATAATGTCCCTGAGAGCAAACCACGAAAGGTATATGATAATAATAATGAATACTATCAAAGGAATCAGGGTAAGCAGGAATCCTCTTTTGAAGAGGTATTGTATACCCCAAATGAAGAACAGCACCCATGCCGTAAGCTCTGCCACAGGCAGGTATCTCAGCACAAAATCCCCCTGGGGGCGCGGTATTCGTATAAATTGTAGCAAGTATTTAAACAATCGGAAAAAAGCAAAAATAAATACAGCTGCCATTATGAATATGAGCGCTGAAACGGGATACAAACCTTGTGTGAAAGACTCCATTTTCTGTTTCGTTTTTTGCTTAAAAATTTTCAGAGCAACTCTTTCTCCATAAACCTTTCCCGGATGAAAGCATGGAGGTTGGGGTTGAGCATAAAAACGCCTTCATTGGGCTCTGTTATGATGGCGGCACGTTTAAGCAGCCTTACCATGTCGCGCACTTGCTGCTCAGGCATAAACATGATACGGTGTATCTTTTCAATATTTAACCGCTTGTGCAAAATAAACTGCACCAGGAAAATAAGCGTGTCAGGGTTTAGCTTGTTGAGGACACTGGTGTCGGGTTTGCGTGGTGCCCGGATATACAGGGTGTTGTCCTTTGAATCGGTGATGTGGGCCATCCATGTTTGCAGGCTCAGCCCAACGTTTCCTTTTGTGTAGTTAAAATAAGTGTTGAAAAGCCGGGCATAATCCCAGGAACGCATGTCGTTCTCTTTTTTGTTTTTAAAAACAAACTTCATATTTCCCGACTGATGCCGCTGCATAATAATGTTTTTCAGCTCCTCAGCACCAAACGGGTGGCAGTCGATGATACTCAGCAAATAGCTGTCAATATCATAAAACCGCTTAATGCTTTTGAAAGCGTGCAGGTTTACGGTGACGATAAAGAAAATCTTATGGCCGTATTTTTCTATGAGTGAGCTGATAAGTTTTATCACTTTAATTCCGCTCCGGGTTTTTTCCCACCAGAGTTCAAGGTCCTCCAGGATAATGACCGATTTGTCCGGCAGGTTTTTCATGATTTTATCGGCACTGACATAATGTTCGGTTGATTTTTGCAATGCCCTCAGGAAGTCGGCTTCGGATGTGGACCCGGCAAAAGGGGGTTGTAGTGTATAGATGTTTCGTTCCGATAAATATTTGTGCACCACATAATTCACGAAAAAGGTTTTGCCAGAGTTGTGTTCGCCTCTTACCAGGAGTGCTCCTGTAAAACCCTGGCTGTGTCTTTGAATAGTTTGTCTGGCTTCTTCCAGCTCTGCAGGTTTGCCATGCCAGAAGTCCATGAAGTAATTGTTTTTTCTTAGGAAAAGTTGCTGGTAATAGGGGGGGATCTCCGTCAGAATATGGCTTTTGGCTGAAACCTGTTCGTTGAGATAATGGATCTTGCTTACCGGGAAACTCTGGTCCGCATCAGATGTTTTGGCCTCACGGGCATATACAATTCTTTTGCTACGGTCATACCAAACTTTCACCAATTGCTTTCGGGAGAAATCGCGCAGCTTTTTACCAGCTATTTTGATGCTGTTGTCTTTTTGTTTTTCACCTTCTTTGATTTTGGCAAACAGCTTAAGGTTGTCTGCCGTTTTCAGAAATGTTGACAAGCTCAGGTGTCTTG
>SL_3KL_010_SEDDRAFT_10006452_pt1 | contig 10497 bp, 7 predicted proteins | sample SodLakKL_010_SED_2_FD_10381 | JGI IMG/M metagenome (IMG submission 10381)
TGGCCCAATCACACCAGCATGGTTACGGGTGTTCATCCCGAAAAACACCATCTGCTTTATAACGGCAAACTTGAACGTACAAATGGCGGGCTGCCCGTTCACGTAAACTCCCGGCAGGATAAAGCCGATTTGGTAGCTGTGCCCACACTTTATGATATTGCTTATGAAGCGGGACTGACTACAGCCGAGGTCAACTGGCCGGCCACACGGAATGCAGAAACACTTCACGACAGTTTTCCGGATGCACCCAATGCGGTCGGAAATATGACATTGGATCTTCAGTGGGATATTTATGAAGCCGGCATCCTCGATGATATGACCAATTTTGCACTCTGGAATCACAGCAGTCCGGGGCGAGACAGGATTTGGCTTCAAACCGCTCAATTTATCATTGAAAACCGCATGCCTAACTTATTACTGCTGCATTTGCTCAACGTTGACAGTATCCATCACCGTCATGGTGTAAATTCCGAGCCGGGCTTTACTGCACTTGCGCTGGCCGATTATCAAGTAGGAGAGCTTCTCGAATCTCTTGAACGGGCAGGAAAACGGGAGCAGACAACCATATTTATTACCTCAGATCATGGTTTTACGAGTACAAGAAATACCATTTTGCCGAATAATATTTTGCGCGATGCCGGACTGCTCGAAGTAGATGAGGATGACATGATTACTGGCGGAAAAGCCCAGGCCGTAACCAACGGCGGTTTCGCAATGATTTACCTGGACGATCCTGCTGATGAAGTGACACGACAAAAAGTGATCGAGCTTTTTACGGATTTTGAAGGGATTTATAAGGTAATTATACCGGATGAATATATAAATTACGGTTTACCCCATCCGGACTATTCTGATCAGTCCGGTGACATTGTTTTGGCTACTGAGCCTGAATATGGATTCATAAGTTTTGTGCAGGGAGATGAGTACATTGTTGAAAGCAGGCTGCATGGATTTAGTGTGGGCCATCACGGATTTTTAACCGATTTTGATGAAATGGACGCCTTGTTTGTGGCAGCCGGCAATGGCATTAAGCAGGGCGAGCGGATTGATGAAGTACTGGATATTCGCTCCATCGCACCAACTGCAGCCTATCTGCTCGGCCTCGACATGCCAACAGCCGATGGAGAAATATTATTCGATCTGATGGATGAGAGATTTGTTGAATTTCAAGGTAAACTTACGAGATGAGTTGATCAGGTAAAACAACCAAAAGTACTGAAGAGATTTTTGATATAAATTAAAAAAAGCCTTGCAAGTCATTACCTTACAAGGCTTTTAGTGCCCAAGGGGAGACTCGAACTCCCACGTCCGTAAAGACATACGCACCTGAAGCGCACGCGTCTACCAATTCCGCCACTTGGGCTATTCCAATCATTTCAAGATTTGTAATATAGCAACCTTTTAAGCCATCATGCAATAGAAAATTGTCGTCAATTTGTTATCATTCAAGTATGAATTGATGTTGATAGTTTATCAAAGAGAAATCAACACATAATTTTTAAAAAGAAAAACAGAACCTGCAAAGTTTCACATTTATGGAGAATTCATTGGACCAACTGGGGCTAAAAATTTTTGAAAAAATTGACACTACCATATTTCAAGATGCAACCCAGGCATCAAAAAAAGTAGCCAAAGAAATTGCAAACCTGATTCACGCCCGCAACCAAACCGGGCAGAATACAGTTTTGGGGCTTGCCACAGGCTCAACACCGCTTCAGGTTTATGCCGAGCTGGTGCGCATTCATAAAGAAGAAGGGCTCAGTTTTAAGCGCGTTATCACCTTTAACCTGGACGAATATTACCCGATACAGCCTGAAGAACTGCAAAGTTACGTGCGTTTTATGCATGAAAATTTGTTCGATCACATCGACATCAAACCAAAAAATATTCACATCCCCGACGGCACTCTGCCAAAAGAGAAAGTGCATGATTATTGCCGCGATTTTGAACAGTGGATTGAAGAGGCCGGCGGCTGGATGTACAGATTTTGGGTATAGGACGAACCGGGCATATCGGTTTTAATGAACCGGGTTCACTCGAAAAAACCCGTACCCGACTTGTTACACTCGATGAGCTGACCCGATCTGATGCCGCTGCGTCGTTTTACGGCGAAGAGCATGTGCCGCGCCAAGCCATCACCATGGGAGTGGGAACCATCCTGAAAGCGAAAAAACTTTACATGATGGCCTGGGGTGAGCCCAAAGCGAAAATCATCAAAGAGGCGGTGGAAGGAGAAATTACCGAAAAAATTCCCGCTACCTTTCTGCAAAAACACGACAATACAAAAGTAATTTTGGATGAAGCTGCAGCTTCCGAATTAACCCGCCGGAAAACCCCGTGGCTGGTTGGTCCCTGCAAGTGGGATGACAAGCTTATCAAAAAAGCAGTAACCTGGCTAAGCCTGCACACCGGTAAGCCTATTTTAAAACTTACCGACGAGGATTACAACCAGAACGGTATGAACGATATTCTCACGGATTATGGGAGAGCATACAATGTGAACATCAAAATTTTTAACGTAGTGCAGCATACCATAACCGGATGGCCAGGCGGAAAACCAAATGCTGATGATACAAACCGCCCTGAGAGAGCTGAACCATTCCCAAAACGTATACTTGTCTTTTCACCGCATCCGGCCGATGATGTAGTCTCGATGGGAGGTACACTGATGCGGTTGGTGGATCACGGTCATGATGTTCATGTGGCCTATCAAACTACCGGAAATATTGCAGTGTATGATGATGAGGCACTGCGCTATGCTGATTTTCTCACCCAATACAGAAGCAACGATTCGGAAAAAAATCTATACAAAAAACTGACCGATACCCTGAACCGGAAAAATCCGGGAGATCTGGATTCAGCGGAGATGCTTGAACTGAAATCGAATATTCGGAAAGTGGAGGCGAGGTCGTCGTGCCGGTACTGCGGCATTCCTGATGAAAATATTCATTTTCTTGAGATGCCGTTTTATGAAACCGGTCGGGCAAGGAAAAATAAAACCGGAAAGAAAGACCTTGAGTTAGTAAAAAATATTATTGAGGAAGTAAAGCCTCATCAAATCTACGCGGCGGGCGATTTGTCTGACCCGCACGGCACGCACCGAATCTGCTGGGATGCCATCGACCGGGTGTTGCTGGATGTAAAGAATCAGGATTGGTTCAAAGACTGCTACGTGTGGCTTTACAGTGGTGTTTGGCAGGATGTGGATGTGAGTGAAATTGATATGGCGGTGCCTTTAAGCCCTGACGAACGGATGAAAAAAAGGCGGGCAATTTTCAAACATACATCCCAGAAAGACCAGCCCAAGTATCCGGGTAGAATCAGTGGTGAATTCTGGATGGCTGCAGATGATAAAACCATCAGCAATGCAAGGAATTACGACAAGTTGGGCCTCGCCGAGTACGATTCGATTGAAGGGTTTACAAGGCTGATCCTGGATTCATAAATCTGAACAATCTTTCTTCCAATAACTTTCAAATGAGTTTGCTACTTTGAGGTTATCGAACATTTTTTTAAAACATGAGATCGAAAAATTTATGGTGATATCTATGAAAAAAATTCTACTGTTAGGATTCATTTTTGCATTTTCATCCGTTTTTGCGGATGCTCAAATTAATACTTCACCGGATAGCCCGCTTCGTGTGATTGCAATTTTTGCCCACCCGGATGACGGTGACATTAAAATGGGAGGAACGGCCGTGATGCTGGCACAGATGGGGCATGAAGTGAAATTCTTGTCGCTCACCAGCGGCAACGCCGGCCATCATGAACTGGGCGGTGCCAAACTTGCCAATATCAGGCGGGCCGAAGCAGAAGAAGCTGCCAGAAGGTTTGGAATCTCAGAATATGAAGTATTCGACAACCACGATGCCGAACTGCTGCCCGAACTTCATATCCGAATGGATGTTATCCGTGCTATCCGTGAATGGAACGCTGATGTAGTGCTTAGCCACCGGCCGAACGACTACCACCCCGACCACAGAAATTCCGGCAAACTGGTAATCGATGCTTCCTACATGGTGATTGTGCCGAACGTAGCATCAGACACCCCTCCGCTGCCGAACAATCCGGTTTTTCTCTATCTCGAAGATCGGTTTACACAGCCCAATCCATTTACTCACGATATTGTTGTGGGCATTCCTGATGAAGTAGTGGATCAAAAAGTGTATGCGCTTGACGCGCATGAATCTCAGTTTTACGAGTGGCTGCCCTGGACAATGCACCGGCTGGATGAAGTTCCGGATGATCCTGAAGAACGGCTGGAATGGCTGCGTGAATGGAGAATTGGCGGTGATATATCCGACGAACAGCGAGCTGGGCTTGAAAAATGGTACGGAACTGAACGAGCAAGTCAATTTAATTACGCTGAATCTTTTGAAATTGCCGAGTATGGCAGGCAGCCAACCGAAGAGTTAATTCGCGTGCTCTTCCCGATGCTGGGTAACTAAAAAGTTTGTCACTTTATTCAGGAATCTTCCGTGGATGATTCCTGATTATCCGGCCAACCCTCCTGACAACGGCCGGCAAGCCTTCCGGTGCCGGTCAGGGCTTTGGTGTGGATGTTTTCATTCAGGGCTTTAAAAGTTCCTTCAAGCGTAAATCCGCCAGACGGATCAACATGAAGTACGGGCTGGGGGGTACTTTCCGGATTTGCCACACTAATGTGAGTCTCATCCGGTTCTGTTTCAAAATTGATCTGAACACGGCCGCCTTCTCCAGTGTCAGTAACCTGGCGCTGACCGCTGATAGTAAATTTTTTTCCATCATCAGTTGTTCCATTACCTGAGAACGACATCAAAAATTTATTCATTCTTGTATCTACTCTTGGCCCGGTTGGATTTTCACCCCGGTTTTTGCAGGTGATTACCGCTTTAAGCTTACTGCTGTTTATTTCAAGAACGAGATTGCCGGGTTCAGGCAGGTCAGAAGTGTGTAGGTCTGCCCATCCGTCTGATGCACTGAATGAAAAATCAGGTTCTGAATTATTATTACCAGAAGTAGATTCGGCAGTTTGTTGCCGGTTTTGCTGGCTGCATGCTGTAATGAATAAACAGATCACCAGCAGGCATGGCAGATACCAAAGGTTGTGATTTATCATGTTTGAGCTTCCGTAGTGGAAAATTTGTCCCGAAATTCCTTGTAACTCCTTTCCTTTTATATAGATATACGAAATTTCGGACTCGAAAGGCTCAAAAAAGAAGAAAAAATTTTTCAGGTTTTTAAAAACTAATCACAAATGTTTCAAACCTTGGAAAACGATTGCCAGGAGGTTCTATAATGATTAAAAACTGGTGGACTGAAAAAGATCTTTCATCATTTTATAATAGGCCGGTGTTAGCTGAACCGAACGCCGCGCCATCATTTTCTCCATGGCCTCTATGGCTTTATCAAAATGATAGGGGACAATATCATTACCGCTAACCCAACTAAAAGAGGGTACAAATTTTGGCGGATAGTCATCAGAAAAAAGATTGCAGCAGACACCGCATAATGTTCCGGTATTGAGCATGGAATTTATTCCTGTTTTGCTGTGGTCACCCATAATCGTGCCGATAAATTGCTGCCCGGTATCGTACTCTTTGTTGGTTTTCCAATCCACAACTTTAACGGTACTGTAGTTATTTTTCAGGTTTGATGTATTTGTATCCGCGCCGAGATTGCACCACTGCCCAAACACCGAGTTGCCGGCATAACCGTCGTGTGATTTGTTGGAGTAGGAGTGGAAAATGACATTGGCGATTTCTCCGCCCACCTTACAGACCGGGCCGATGGTCGTATCTTCATAAATTTTTGCTCCCATTTTTACAACAGATCCTTCACATATAGCCGATGGACCACGAACAACGGAATTGGCCATGATCTGAGCATTTTTGCCCACGTAGATCGGGCCTTTTTCCGCATATAGCATGGCTCCGGGCTCAATAACAGCTCCCTCTTCGATGTAAATTTGATCGGGGTTGATCAGAATTGCATGAGGAAATTTGGCACTATCGCCAACCCGTTTTTTTTCAAGAAGTGAAAGATCATGAACAATCTGTTTGCCGTTAATCTGGAACAGCTCCCAGCTGTTTTTCAGAATAGTCAGTTCATCTCCGTTGAGTTTAATTTCGCTGATGTCTCCGGATTCAATTCCGCCGGTATTCCACTTTTGATGGATATTGTTCGAAACGAGCGCAGCAATTACCTGTTTTTCAGATACAAGTGCTTCGTTTACATTTAACGTTTTAATTTTTTCTGCGAGAGATTTTGATGGAACAAAACGAGGGTTGATCCATAACACATTCTGCATGGTATCAGCTGGAAGAAATTCTTCAAAAACGCCTTTTAAATGATTACGTAAAATGCCCTGGGGTTTTTGATCGGGCATGCCAAGTGCATGTTTCCATTTTTCACCGAGTGTAAATATACCTACTCTTAAATCATAAACTGGCCGGGTAAGTGTTAGCGGATGAAAGTTTTCGAGATAGTTATCTTCAAAAAAACAATAATTTGTTTTCATCTTTATGAATTGATTCTTTTATTCAGCAAAGTTATTACTTTTACGCAATCTGAAAATACTATAAAATCATAGAATATGTGTGGAATTGTTGGATATGTTGGTGAAAGAGATGCTTCACCGATTTTATTGAAGGGACTAAAAAGACTTGAGTACAGAGGTTATGATTCGGCAGGAATTGCACTGATAAATGGCGGGCTGAAATATTTGAAAGGGAAAGGTAAAGTAGAATTACTTGGCAAAATGATCCAGGAGCGTGGCCTTTCCGGAAAAATTGGTATAGGTCATACCCGTTGGGCAACCCACGGTGAGCCGAATGACATCAATTCGCATCCACACCTGAGTGAATCTGGAAATATTGCCGTGGTGCATAACGGGATCATTGAAAATTATACTACACTCAAAAAACAGTTGATTGATCGCGGAAGAACCTTTCAAAGCCAAACCGATACCGAAATAGTAGCCCAGCTTCTCGAAGAAATATACACAACATCGAAAGGGGTTTCGTTTGAAGAGGCAATCCGCCTTGCACTGAAACAGATTGTAGGCACCTACGGCCTGGCAATTATCAATACCGAGACGCCCGACCGTATTTTTATTGCGCGGAAAGGTTCGCCGCTGCTTTTGGGAATTGGTGATGATGAAATGTTTATCGCATCGGATGCTTCACCCATCGTAGAATACACCAACAAAGTGGTTTACCTGGATGACGGCGAAATGGCCGTAGTAACCCGCAATAATTACAAAGTAAAAACCATCGATGATGTGGCACTGACCAAAGAGGTGCACGAGCTTGCCATCAGCCTCGATGCTATTGAGAAAGCCGGGTACCCTCATTTTATGCTCAAGGAGATTTTTGAACAGCCCAGATCGATCGCCGATTGCATGAGGGGACGGGTTCACCCGGAAAATGGATCAATTCAGCTTGGCGGAATTGAAGATGTTCTGGACGATCTGGTAAACGCCAAACGCATTGTGATTGCCGCCTGCGGTACAAGCTGGCACTCTGCACTGGTTGGTGAGTATTTATTTGAATATCTCGCCAAAACTCCGGTGGAAGTGGAGTATGCATCCGAATTCAGGTATCGTGATCCGCTGATTGGTAAAGGTGATGCTCTGTTGGTGATATCACAAAGTGGCGAAACGGCCGATACGCTGGCAGCCCTTCGCGAAGCAAAAAAACGTGGCGCTTTGACTCTTGGAATTTGCAATGTCGTTGGTTCCACCATTTCCCGCGAAACCGATGCAGGAGTATTCACCCACGCCGGCCCTGAGATCGGAGTAGCCTCAACCAAAGCGTTTACTGCGCAGGTAGTGGTACTGGCGATGATGGCACTGGCAGTTGGGCAGCGAAAAGGCGTTTTAAACCGGCAGCAAATGATAAAATATTCGAAGGAGCTGGCAAAAATTCCATCAAAAGTAGAATACATTCTCGAACATATTGATGAAGCGGTTCAAAAAATTGCGGGATTGTTTACATATGCGCCGAATTTTCTGTACCTGGGCAGAAGTTACAATTTTCCGGTTGCACTTGAAGGGGCTCTGAAGCTAAAGGAGATTTCTTATATTCACGCTGAGGGATATCCCGCTGCGGAAATGAAACACGGCCCTATAGCCTTGATTGACGCGATGATGCCTGTGGTTGTGATTGCCGCCACCGATCACACAAACGACAAAATGATCTCTAACATCGAAGAGGTAAAAGCTCGGAAAGGGCGAATTATTTCCATCATGAATGATGAGAACTCAGATGTAGAAGACCTGTCGGAATTTCATATTTCTATTCCTTCAACGATTGATTGTTTTTCTCCACTGCTAACGGTCATTCCCTTACAGCTTCTCTCTTATTATATTGCCGTTAACCGGGGTTGTAATGTGGACCAGCCCAGGAACCTCGCAAAAAGTGTTACGGTTGAATAAATTGTCAATCGATCCGTTGAATTTATATTGAATTGAACGTAGTCAGAAAATTAAACCCGGTTAGAATGAAAATTGGAATCAGCAACATGGTTTGTCCGCGATGCATTGAAGCTGTGGAAGGCATCATGAAAGAGTTGGGATTGCCTGATAGCCATGTAGAGCTGGGTACCGTTGAACTGGAAAATCGGTTGACTGAAGATCAGCTATCCGAACTTCAAAAAAAACTTAAGAACCGTGGTTTTGAACTGATTTTTGACAGGGAAACAGAACTCGTAAATCTTGTAAAAGCTACACTGATCAAATATCTCGATCATCTTGAAAAGGATAAAAATCCAGAAAAGCTTTCCATATTTGTATCGAAACACACGAATTACAACTATTCATACTTGAGCAAGGTTTTTTCAGATCAAAAAGGAATGACTATAGAGAGTTACCTGATTGAACTGAAAATCGAGAGGGTGAAAGAACTGCTTAGTTTTAAAAAATATACCCTCAGTGAAATTGCCTGGAAACTAAAATACAGCAGCGTTCAATATCTGTCTAATCAGTTCAGAAAAATAACAGGGGTGACGGTTACCGACTATTTGAAAAATCAGGTTCAGGCACGCAAAACAATTGATCAAATCTGAACTGCCCAAAAGTTTTACACATCATTGGACAGTTCGTGTAATACGAAATGTTTCTTTGCTTGGTAAATTTTGGCAGTCAATTAAAGCGACATGATGATTTATTATTCCAAATTTTCCTGGACAATTCGATTAATAACACAGAAAAAGATTACTGATGAAGAAGACATTTAATATTTACGGAATGCATTGTGCGGGCTGCTCAAACAGTGTTGAAAAAGTGCTGAAAAACGTACCCGGTGTAAAGTCGGCTGATGTTCAGTTAACCACTGAAAAAGCCGTGGTGGAATTTGAAAATGGAGACGTACCGGTTGAAGATCTCAAAAAAGCCGTTGAATCTGTTGGTTTTGAATTTGGTATTCCTGATCTCACGAAAACGACATTTATCATCGAAGGCATGCACTGTGCCGGCTGTACAAGTTCAGTTGAAAAAGCGATCATGAAAGTGGAAGGCGTACACAGCGCTGCTGTAAATCTATCAACGGAACAGGCTGTTGTGGAAATGAATCAGCAGGAAGTTTCGGTGGAAGAGATTGAAAAAAGTGTTGAAGACGCAGGATATTCTGTAAAAAAAAAGACTTTGAACAGCCAAATCAATTAGAAGAAAAAAGAGAGAGAGACAAAAAAAAGCTTGAGTCGGCCCGGAAAAAGATGATTTACAGCTGGATCGTCACAGCTCCGCTGATGATCTGGATGTTTGTGGACATGGTTCTGGGAATTCACATCACATCGCACCTGACCATGGAGCTTGCGATGACAGCCGGCGCAGGTTACGTAATTTTCGGCCCGGGCTACACAACAATAATAAGTGCCATAAAATCGGCAAGGGTGTTAACGCCGAATATGGATGTTTTGATTGCTCTGGGTACCATTGCATCATTAATCACCGGATTTGTGGCACTGGGATATGAATTAGGGCTGATAGAGTCTCAGTTTTACAGTTTTGCCGGCATTGCAGCGATGATTATGGCATTTCATCTAACCGGCCGTTATGTGGAAACCAAAGCTCGCGGTCGCGCATCAGAAGCCATAACCCGGCTGCTTACCCTTGAGGCCAAAACGGCAAGAATCATCAAAAACGGAATGGAAGAAGAGATTCCGGTTAATGAGTTAATAGTGGGTGATGTGATGCTTGTGCGGCCCGGAGAAAAAATTCCAACAGATGGCACCGTTGTGGATGGAAAAGGCTCGGTGGATGAAGCGATGGTTACCGGCGAATCGATGCCGGTTGTACGTAAAAAAGGTGATGAAGTGATCGGGGGAACCATTAATACTGAAGGTACCATTCGTGTTCAGGTGAAAGAAGTGGGTGAAAACACTTTTTTGAATCGTGTGATAAAACTTGTGGAGGAAGCTCAGGGTTCAAAAATCCCAATTCAGCAATTTGCCGATCGGGTTACAGCAGTTTTTGTGCCGATTATTTTGGTGCTTGCAGCCGCAACCTTTCTGTTTTGG
>SL_3KL_010_SEDDRAFT_10006453_pt1 | contig 10496 bp, 15 predicted proteins | sample SodLakKL_010_SED_2_FD_10381 | JGI IMG/M metagenome (IMG submission 10381)
CTATCTTTAGACCAAGGCAAACAAAAGAAAAAAGTGCCAGAATATTCCGAGCATTGAATAACCCTGATGATCCTGTGCAGTTGTCTTACGGGGAAGAGAAAGCCAGAAGGATAATCAAAAGAACGATGGATGAATTAGCTGATAGAGTAGATGAAGCCAACCATTTAGTTGGTAAACCACCCATGAGTAGAAAGCAGAACTATATAACCAACTTGATTACAGATGAAGGGTGGCATTTCCTTAAAAAAACGGGGGCTAGCCCCGCAGAGATCAAGCCAGCTCTCCAGAGGGGGCTATCTGACAGGGTAGTTAACCGACTTTTGAGGCAAAGAAAAGGCAACTTGCCTATAAAAGAGGATGTATGGGAGTCAGCTTCCACTGCCCTTAGGTTGCATTCTAAGTATTCTTTCCTAAACCCACCTATTTCTCGTTTCCAGAAATTGAATCATCTGTGGGGAGATAAAGTAAATAAATCAACTAAAGATTTTATCGAAAACAGAATCGGCCAGTTCTTGGGGCGACCGGGGAAAGTAGAAACTTTTTTACGAGATGCTGACCAAAGAATAATGGATGTGATTTCCAGAACCCCGGGCTTAAGAAAGCACATGTCTATTCAGCTCAAAAACGGTTACAGTGAAATGATAAACGTCCCAAGACTTAGCCCTGATACCCCAATTTTAGGGGCGGTATTCCCTTCTAGGGCAATGAGATCATTAAAGATGTTGAAATATTGGTCAGATTTGTCTTTCTCTGTGCCTTATCACGTTTTAAATAACACACAGTATTTCCAAAATGTCCCCCCAGCATTGAGAGGTGGTTTTATTACTAGATATACAAATACTGCTGAGGGTTTTATTAGAGGCATGGTTGACTTTATGAGACCGAGCTCTTGGCAGAAAATTAGAAGGTTTGGTTTGTTAAATGAGATAAACAATTTAATTGAAGTAAACTTTGGGGGGGCAACAGGAGGAGCGACGAAAATAATGAACCTATTTTCTAAAAGTTCTGAGTTTATAAACCGAGTATCAACTTACCATGCGACAATGGCCAACCTAAGGTCACTTCAAAAGCAGAAGAAATTAACCCGTCTAGTTCCAGAATTGAAATCTGAATTTGGCAATGATTTTAGACGGTATGCTAAGCATATATCAGACCGTACCCAGTTTAAATTTGGCATTGAAACTAAGCCAGCTGCTTTCTCTAACCCCGTAACAGACCTGTGGCATCAATACAACAGCTTCTCTCTTAACCAGGCAGAGTATATTCATGGGATGTTGAAAAATGCTCATATTAAGAGAATGGTTCCAGATCTTAAAAAGGCAATGGATGAGGGCAGGATGGTTGAATATTTATCAGAATTAACCCAAGGAGAAAGAGGGGAAGCAATAAGGTATATAACCAACTCTGGGCTTTTGATATCTGCCCTAGGGGCTATGGGTGGTAGCTTCTTTAACGCTATTGGTAGGGGCATGGAGCCGTCATTTGTGGAAGGGACAATGGAAATGTTAGATGGCATGGCACAAGGTGATGCCGACGTCTTCCAAAGAGGGGCTTTAAATGTAATGATCCCCCCGGCGTTACAAGGCCCTTGGCGTGGAGATTGGCAACAATTAAAACCGGGGAGGAACTTTACTCGTCAAATGGATATGGCTGCCCAGTTAATGAGTGATGAGGAGCAAGTTACAATTATGACCGGTGACGGCCAGAGAATAAGCCGGATACTTGAAAAGAATGAAGCTCTAAGAGAGATATTTTTCGGCACTTCTCGAGTTCCCGAATTTGAAGAGAGATCCCGTTTGTTTGATAGCATCAACAAAATAAACAACTTGTATCAAGAGGGGATTGACGATGAATGGGTGCTGGCCAGAGATATTATCGAGAATAATCTGCGTGGGACAACTGAAGAGGAGAGAGCTGGTAAGGTTAAAAATCTAATTGAATCAGGAATATTATCAGATAGTGTGGCGGAGAAAATAAGTACATTGCTTGAGGAAGAAGTGCTTGGGATCGGGGCATTGGAAAGGTCATTTAATAATATGAGAAGCAATGAATCTAAGGCCTACTTCTTAATGCAACAAAAGGATGAAATGACCGAGCAGGAATTCGTTGACTTTTATTTGGAATTAAATAAAAAGGGGTTAATTTCTGAATCATTAGCAGAAATGATGAACTCTCTTTTAGCAGAACTGGAAGATGATCACCTACCAGAGTAAGCTTAAAATATGTTACAATATAACAGTATTAACAATTTAGATTCTAATTTTATGGGAGATAATTCTCTACCAGATTTCGACTCGTATCAAAAATTAAGTGATGAACAACGACATTTTCATAATTTTATGACAATGCAGAAAGTGGATTCAAAGCTAGATGATATTAAGGCTTCGTTAATGAATAAGGCAGATAATAAAGATTTATCACATTTAGAGGCAATGGTTCTAATAAAAGCGGACAAAGATGACGTTGGGGAAGTAAATAAAAAGATTGAATGCAAGGCGAGCAAATGGGTGGAGCATTTGGCAATTTTCGTTTTATCATTAGTAGGGGTGGCGATAGTCGGGGCGATTATGTCCCTTATAATTTTATGAATACTTTTAGCGGTGTTTTAGAGGACACCCGGTCGGAGGAGGAGAAACAAAAAGATTTCCGGGCCGAGGAACTGGTGGCTTCCACGCCAGTAAAGTGGGAGGAAAAGAAAGAACTTAAAAAGTACCCGATCTGGTCACAGGGCAGGACCGGTTCATGTGTTGCCTTTAGTCGAGCCAAGCAAGTGTCGATTGAGGTGTATAACAAGACAGGAGTGTGGCTGGATTATTCCCCAGCTTTTATTTATCAGCGGAGAGGGTATGAACGAGGCGGGATGAGTATTCCGAAGTCGCTTGATATTGTTAAAAAGGAAGGCACGACTTTGGAGGCGTTTATGCCATCGCAATGCCACGGAAGCGACGCCGAGATTGACGCCGTTCCAGAGATAGCGATCGCCACAGCTAAAGCGCAAGCGATTGAGCCGGCGGTCAACGCTTACGTCTATATCAACAACGACATTGACTCCATAGCCAGAGTTTTGGACAAGCACCCGGTTGGGCTGACAATTTACGCCAGCACCAGAGAGTACACTGACATCCCTCAGGCTTTAGATGAGATAACTTACCAGACGGCAGACATCCGGCACGAAGTGGTGGCGGTGGATTATTTCCTGGACCCGGAACTTGGGAAGTGCCTCTGGATTGAGGACTCTTGGGGAGTCGGGACAGGGCAAGGTGGTAGGCGGATATTTACTGAGGGTTTCTTACACGAACGGCTAGTTCTTGCGTGCTACTTTGAACACTTTGATTTTGATTACGGACAAACGGACAGGGTATCCTTTAGTAAGAGTGTCCAATACGGTCAAACGGACAGTGAGGTGTTTCAAGTCCAGAACTTTTTGAGGTCTAAAGGACATTTCCCAAACATAAACGCCACCGGATATTACGGAGAAATCACCAGACGGGCGGTGTTGGCGTGGCAATTAGAGACACTAACGGACATCTCAGAGACACAGCTACGAGAATGGAGTGGCCGTTACTGGGGTCCGGCATCAATTAAAAAAGCAAATGAGATTATAAGTAACCAAAATTAACCATGACAAAATCAATATTCAAATCAAAAGAGGTTTGGGTGGCAGTTATCGGATTATTAAATTATGGCTTAGCTGGAATAGGGTGGCCGTCAATCGAACCAACCCCCGAACTCTTGGCCGCCATTATTGGAGCATTGTTGGCTATCCGAGTTCTGTTTACTAAAACTAAGCTGTCTTTGTAAAATGACTAAGCGGAACAAGAACTGCTCACACTGCACATATTATCCGAAATCAGTTGGCACACTTTGCGAGAGGTGTGCCACTGTTCGTAGGTGTAAAGGCTGTGAAGTGTTTGAGTATAACGATGAAGTTTGGGAGGACCGCAACCGGGATCGGGAATTCCCAACCAATAAGTCCGGGGTGTTCTTAAATGAAAAGGGCTACTGCCCCTCTTGTGAGAATTGGCGGGCTAGAGTTAAAACCAAGTGTATTGTCTGTAATCAATTTATGTTTATCGATAACGAGAGGTTTCTCCAACGAGGGAACTTTTGCAGTAAATGCAATGGTAAAATTTTAGCTAATTTACGGGCTCAAAAGGTTATAGCGTAAGGGGTTTTTTTGGTATAATGTAAGAGGAAAGGAGGTGAGATTTTGAGTATTGACAAGAACCTAGAAGTCGCCAAGCAGTTACTCCAGTGGTACACCGTCGAAGTCCAAGCTATGGAGGAAATCGAAAAGTCATCGGGAGTTTGTGATGAGCTGAAGGACATCGCGCGTGACAACCGCCGAGTCGCCGGCAACCACGCTATTGAGATGGGTCAGCTTATTGACTTACTAAACGAAAGGAAGGGGATATTCGGAGAGGAGGTTGACGTATGAGGTACATCTACTGCTACGTCTGTTGCATGTGCTACCAAATCAAGAACCCAACCGTTAACCGTTGCCCCGGCTGTGGTCGCCCGATCACAAGGAGGTAGGAGGAAATCCAGATGAAGTATGTTCGGTGTTACCATTGTGACAACCGCTACCCAGTTGAACATGGTAAATGCCCCAAATGCGGGAGACCCCTAACAAGGAGGTAGCTATGAGCCTCGACGTGTGTTGCAAGAAGTGCCGGAGACACATCGGCATGCACCTACCCTACTCTCCGTATGTTGAGGTCTGGTGTGTCGAGTGTGTCCGGAACATGGAAACCGACCGCCGTAACATCCGTTCGGAATTGGAGGCCGAGCGTAAGCGGAACACGAAGTTCGAACGTGGGGGCGAGTCCCCGTGGAGGGATTAATGGCTGGCAAAAAACACCCAGCAGTTTCATCCGTGAAAATCTTGTGTCCGAAATGCAAACAGGTCAGGCCAAGAACCCGTCACCACATCTTACCAAAGCGACATTTCAGTAATTCGCCCACCATCGATCTTTGTGCCGAATGTCACCGACAACTCGAGCAGTTGATACCGTTCTACCCCGTAGAGACGCCGTTTTACTTCCGGGTTGTTAGGGACTTCCTGAAGGCCTAGTTTAACGGGGAGGCCCGCCTCCCCTTGTACTAATATGTTAAAAGAATTTGAAACCGGTTCAGTTAGAGAAAATGATGGCCACAAGCCCGACTATGTTGAGGCTCTTTCTTACACTGCGTTAAACCGCTATGTCCGGTTTATGACTTCCAAGAAAACCAAATACGGAGCCAACAACTTCAAGAAAGGCATACCGATAGAGTCCTACGAACGTTCCTTAATGAGGCATATCGACAAATACTTCCGGAATAAATACGAAGGCGGTGATGATGAAAAAGGCGACGACCAATTGTCTGCTATCTTATTCAATGTCTTTGGAATAATGCACCAAGAAGAGATTTTTGAAAAAAAATGTGATAAAATAAAGAAAAGGGAATAAAACACACGAACCCAATAAAATATAACTTCGTTTGTGTTTTATAAAACTCCCTTTGGAGGTATCGGGGTAACTGGGGATCTCCTGAAGTCAGGAATGTTTGGTTGCCCCAAATGCCGCTTGGCGACTGTCTGAAGGATTAGTCCCCGGATGGCAGGGAGAAAGGAGGCCCGGCAACGAGGATAAGTTACGGCTTATTAAATGCAAGATATTGTTTTACTCTTTACTGCTTTTTTTGTTTCCGGTGGTATCTTCCTCATCTATGACCGCCTACGACGTTGAGATACCGGAGACAAGCTGTGAGAGTGTTAAGTGTTTAGTTAGTCAGTACGATTGGGACACCGAGTTGGCGTTAAAAGTGGCACAAGCCGAGAGTAACTTACAGCCAGACGCCTACAACCCAGAAGCCCACCGAGGGTGCAATGGTTCCTATGGTGTGTTCCAAATTTCATGTGTCCACGACGAAAACCCGAGTAAGTTCTTTGATGAAGAATATAATATCAAGAGAGCTTATGAATTGTATGAATTGGAAGGTTGGATACCGTGGGGGGTGTGTCATGACGGAAAGGTTGACTGCGGATTGTAGAGTGCTATAATACAAAAGACCGATGATTTGGCGGTCACACTTTTTTTAAGGTATGTTTTGCTAGGCATATTTTTTTGCGAGAACACCCTTGACGGGGTGTTTTCGTTTGGTATAATGCAAGAGTTGTTACTTATTAACAACGACCTTTGGCTCAAACCCCCTTCAGCGAGGGGGTTTTAGTTATAATAAGTTATGTCTAACCAGAGAATTATATTAAGGGATAGCTAAGGCGAGGATTGACTCAAATTAAATCGTTAAGTGTGATTTCTTCAATCCTCGGGCTCCAGATCATTGCCTTCCCTCCTCTCTTCACCTTTATTTTCCGCCAACCCCACAACTCGATCACTCCACCACACTCCAGCCACTCTTTTGCTTGCTGGGTTCTTTCTTCCACGATCTTTTTCCGGTGTTCAGAAAAAGACTGACCACAACTCTGGACTCCGATTATTCCCCTTTCCGGGCAGAGAGCAATAATGTCAATAAAGCCAAAAAGGTCATGGCGGGTTGAGGTATAGCTGTTGTATCTCTCCACAATCCCACACACCAGACCTCGGTTTCTTAATTCTCGCAGTGTCCGTTGGGTAGGGGTGATTCTAGCCATTTTTGATCTGGGTTATCATTTCCTCGGTTAAATTCTCGCTGGCTTTTTCTTTCCCGAACCCTAACTTAGTTTCTCCCCAGTAATAATGGGCTCCTTTTTTAGTTACCAATCCCTTCTCCTCTCCTGCCCCCAGCCAGTCCGGAGTGTCGTCAAAGCCGTGTTCAAAGAAATACTTAACCTCGGTTTCCCGGCCTGGAGGCCCGAGTTTATTCTTAGCCAGCTTGATCTTTAACTGAAACCCAGCCAAGTTATTGCCTTTCTTGATCCGGCCGATCATTTTGTTCTCAATCCCAACTGAAGTGTAGAAACGCAGAGCTTCACCCCCGGTTTCTTTATACGGGGCGTACGGCCCACCCCCTAAATTAGCCCTTAGCTGGTTAATCCAAATAATAATAGACTCGTAATTTTTCATAAGCGGGGTGAGTTTCCGCAGAAACCTAGCCATTCCCCGAGCTTGAATTGCTACTCCAGCCTGATCATTGGCACTCTCGGCCTCGGCTTTCATCTGCATTGCTGCCAAAGAGTCCACCACAATTAAAGTATGGCGGTCAATATTATTCTCTATTGCCTCGATCACCTCTTCGGCGGTGTCCGGGTCAAGGACATAGAGCTTATTGAGATCTACTCCTAGCTGTTCAGCGTGATTTAGATAGAGCGACCGCTCGGCGTCAATAAAAATAGTTTTCCAGCCCAGGTTTTGGGCACTAACGATGATCTTGGTTGCAAGGGAAGTTTTGCAACTGGTCGGCATACCTTTTAAGGAGACTGTTCTGCCAACCGGCAGCCCCCCGTCTAAGATCAGATCAAGGGAGTCGATCCCGGTCGGGAGGCGTTCAACTTCTTTGTCAATTTCCGAGGCAAGTTTTATTTTTTTATCTTTGAAAAACACCATATTTGTTTATTAAATATTCTTTTTTAGCTAGTAAATCCTCTGCTTTGGAATACTTCTCGGGGCTAGGCATAGTTGAAAGCATTATCCAGTCCAGCTTCTCCCGGACTTCTTTCTTGTTGGCTTGGCTGTGGCAGTCCGGGCAGAGCGGGAGGATAGTTTCTGGGTCTTGAACCCGTTTCCCGGCGAAAAGTAAGTTGTGGTGGAGCTGGACATTCTCGGCTTGGCAGAGCAAACACTGTCGGCCATAGACCCTCAAACTTTCTAAAGCGGACTCTTTTGGAGTATTAGTTTTCATCGAGCCGGACTAACTTACCGCAGTTCTTACACTTCCCGAGAATGATTTTCTCGCCGATCTCGTGGTCTTGGCAACCGGTCTTCCGTTCTCGGAGCTCGTCTTCTAAGTCTTTCCGGCGGGTATGCCGGGCAAAAGTGATCAACTCTTGGGCTTCTAACTTGTTCTCAGTGTGCTTGGCTATCTGATAAGCCGATGACCAGCCGATCGGGGTGAGGTCCTCTTTTTTAATGCCGTAATCAAGAACCAGTTTTTCGTATAAAGTTATTAGTCGGCTAGCCCGGCTATTACTGATCCTCATGTCTTCCAAAAACTCCTGCCAAGAGTCGTAATGCCCCCGCCAAAGTTCCTGATCTCGGATGTTTAACAGCCGAGAGGCGAGGTCAAGGTACGAGGACTCGATCATCCTGGTTAATTGGATAGTTTCTTCGAGATACGTTTTTCTTTCAAAATTGCTCTCTAAGGCCTGTGTTTGTTCTAAATGACTCATATGTCCTTTTTGATAATTAAAACTCTCTGTGGCGATTGTGTGCCGTTTTAGAGGCATTGCCAGTGGTGAGAGAGGCGATTAAATTGTCTTCTCGCTTGTAATCGTGGGTTTCGACCCTGTTTTTTAGTTTACCATACTCCCGGGCAAGCTCTTTAAAGGCGGTCATTTTGTTGTGCCGGATAGTGAGATGGAGAAGTTCAAGGATCTGGCGGAGTAAGAGGCGGTCTTCGTGTTTGGCTTGGGAGTATCTCATAAGTCGTTGAATTTATCGTCGGCTTCTAATTCCTGCCTGGCCATCTCTTCCATCTGCTTGACCCACTGGCCGTTCTCGTAATACCGACCATCTTCATTGTGAAACTTTAAGCCAATATTCCCGGTCTTCCCGGTTCGGCGGTTTTTGTGGACACTTAACATACAGTCGTTGCTTCGGATAATTATTTTGTTGATTTTCTCAGTCTTCCGCCAAATCGACATCACAATGCTACTCTCCTTGGCAATGTCCGAGCTGTCGGTGATGTCCTCAAGCTCCGGGATCTTGGTTTCCTGCTCTTTTTTAATGTGTACCAGTAGGTGGATGATGACATCCCACCGAACAGCAATGTTTTTTAAACCCTGCATAATCTTGCCGATCTTGAATGACCGGTTGTCTTTCTGGTATTTCTTATCCGAGCCGATATAGCCGAGGTGGTCTATTAAAACAAACTTAGTCCCGTGCTTGGCGATGCCTTCGATTATTCTCTCCTCGATCCATTCCAGGGTGACATCTGAAGGCTTAACCCCTTGGGTTAGGAACTCGGGAATAAACTGACCTTGTTCGTGTCTCTGCTCGATCAGTTCCTCGGGGGACTGCTCTAAAGAAAGCATCACCGGGTTTAGGTGTTCTAACTTTTCCATAGTAAACACTCCCCACTGGGTTTTCCCGTGACCGGTGTGGCCGAATGAGGTGATCAGTTGCTGTTCCCGAAACCCCCCAACCACGTCATCTAAAGCGGCAAGCCCGGTTTTGTGGAGAGGACTGGCTGGGCGGTTTTTGATTTTCTCTAAGATCGTTGAAGACCAGTCCAACTTATCCTCCCCGGCGTAGTCTTTATAAACTTTTAACAGGCGGGCCATCCCTTCATCGCTTTTGAGATTGTCCTCGATATTATCCCGCTCTTTGGCGATCTTTTCTAGTAAGGTGTTTTTATCCATTGTTTTGCTTTTTAAATCTTTTAATCTCCAGCCACTTACTGTCTAGCTTATACGGCGTACCGACCTCCGGGAAAAAGGGCTGGTCTTTGTTCTCCCGGTAATACCGCAGAGCTTTACGAATAACCTCCGGGCCTTTCTCGGTCCATAGGTTTTCAGCGGCTTGGAGCTGGGTCTTGTTGATCTTCCAGTTAGCCGGGCGGTAACCCAACTCCTCTTGGAACAGGTCAAACACTTTCGGGGCGTTGGGGTATTTCTTAGTCCGGGGCTTGATCTCGGCTTCTAAGGGTTCAATGTGGTAATCAGTCCGCGAATCGGGAGATTCGCTAATATCTGTAGTAGTCTCTGTAATAGATAGTGGTCGGTTTTTCCCACTACCAGTGGTCGGCTTTTCCCACTTCTTGTCGTGGCTACCCCCCTCTTCTTCCTCACCCCAGACATGGGGTTCTTCCATTTTTTCTTCCAAAAACAAGATCAGATTTTCGTAGTTTATTTTGTACCAGTTCTTAGCGGGCACTCCCCTCTTTTCTACCATCAATATCCCTAAATTAGATAGTTTTTTCCGGGCTGTTTTCTGCATATCAGGAGTTACCCCGGTTTCTGCGTAAAAGTCTGATTCTATTTTATAAAACCACCCACCCCGTTGAACTGTCGTTTTATTTCTAGACCAGTAGAGATATTGGGATAAAACAAGGGCAGTTATAGGGCTTCCTAGAGCCATTGCGATATTTACTTGGTAAGCAACAACGTTGGTGTCTATGTACTTAGCCAGATCATAGTAGATACTACTCATAGTTATTTATTTTACTAGCGGATAAATAATGAGCAATTGCGACAGAAAGGGAGTTGCGGACTGGGGTAGGCTCGTAGCAAGCCTGTGATCCGCAACTCCCTTTCTATAACAATATAGTTAAACGCTACGATTTTCCCCATATAACTAATTCTATCACTTTTCACTGTGAAAGTCATTATTTTTCTCCACATTTTCTTTGGGAACAAA
>SL_3KL_010_SEDDRAFT_10006454_pt1 | contig 10496 bp, 9 predicted proteins | sample SodLakKL_010_SED_2_FD_10381 | JGI IMG/M metagenome (IMG submission 10381)
CGAATTCATCCAGTTTCTCCAGGGCGTCCTCGGCGCTTTCGACGTGGCACACGCGATAACCTTCGGCCTCGAGCTCCTCGAGCAGCAACTCTCCCAGGGCGAGATCGTCCTCGACCACCATCACGCTGTAAGTCTGGTCGCTCATGAACGCTCCTGCTTGAGAATCAACTCGAAACGACTGCCCCCCAGGGCATCACTGGTTTGCACCTCCAGGCCGGCCTGGTGCTCTTCGGCCACGCCCTTGACAATGGCCAGTCCGAGCCCGGTTCCATGACCGTCCTTGCCGCGGGTGTGGAACGGCTCGAATATGCGCTCTCGCTCCTCGTGGGGAACGCCCGGACCATCGTCCTCGACGGCCAGAACGATCTGGCCATCCGGTTGATCGACACTGACAGCCACCTTCGAACGGGCCGCTTGCACCGCATTACGGACCAGGTTGACCAGTGCGTGCTCGAGCCGGACTTCCCAACCCTCGACCTCAAGACCGTCGGGGATCTCTCCGACCTGAAGTTCGATTCCGCGCGACTCGCACTCCGGCCGGGCCGCGGCCAGGGTGCGCCTGAGCAACCGGCCGATATCGACCGACTCCGGCGACTGGTGATCGCTGCGCACGAACTCCATCAATTGAGAGATGAGTTCGCGCGTGCGCTGCACCTGGCGGCGCATCCGATCGAGACGGCGTTGCGCATCGTCGTCAAGCGCGGGATTCTGTTGCAAGCGGCGGGTGTCGCCGTCGATCACCGTCAGTGGCGCACCCAGCTCATGCGCCACTCCGGAAGAAAACCGACCCAGCGCCGCCAGATGTTCCTGTGACCGCATCTGTTCCAGCATGTACTGCCGCTCCTGACGCTCCACTTCGAGTTCGGCCTGCATGCGATCGAGGCCGTCGAGCATGCGATTGAGCGCACCGGCCACCCCGGCCAGTTCCACCGGACCATTGACCTCGGCACGATGTTGCGGATTGCCCGACTCGATCCGGGCCATCGACTCGACCAGACGCTCGACGTGACGCCCCACCGCCAGCCGATGCCCAACCAGCACGATGGCAAACATCACGATCATGACCAGCGCCCACAACAGCCACCCCTGAATGCGCAACTCGTCGAGCTGTTCGGCGATCTCCTCTTCCAGGCGAACCACTTGCAAAAGTCCTTCAATTCGCCCGGCCGGTCCCGTCAGCGGCACAAAGTAGGAAAACACTTCCTCGCCGGCCAGTTCGGCATAGCGGCCCAGTTCTTCACCGAGAGCGACGAGTTCGGCCGCCTCGATCTGTTCGCGTGGACCGGGCCGTCCCTCGCCGGCCACCGCAACGCGCCGGCCGCTGGCGTCATAAACGTAGGCGCCGTACACCCGGCCGATCTCGAACACGGCATCGAGCGTTCGCTGTACCCCGGCCAGGTCGCCGGCCAGCAGGCCCCGCTCGACCGGCACACGCATGGCACGTGCGACCAGCTCGATTTCCTTTTGCAAGCGATGTTCGAGCAGGCCCTCCACCGCATGGTGGGTCGTCCACACCACGACCGTGCCCAGCACGGTCAGTGGCAGGAACAGAAGCAGAATCAGTTGCAATCGGAGACTCTTCATGGCACTCCTCGTTGGACACATGCGCCATTATGACACATCAACCTGGCGCTTTCGGGAGACTTTTCAGCTNGTGACCACGTTGAATCAATCACTTGCAGACTTGGCGCATATATTGCAATTACATACTCGCAAGATTTTTCTGCAACCTGACAGGAGTTACACAATGAACTTTCGCAAGCTGATCACCCTGATGACTTTCGCCATTGCCCTTGGTCTTGGCACCGCTGTTTCCGCCCAGTACGAGGCGGCTCCGGAACCTGAGCAGACCGACGTCTCTCAGCAGGAATTGCAACAGTTCGCCGAAGCCCAGACCGACATCTCCAGCATCCAGCAGGAATTCTCCGCCCGCCTGCAGGGTGTCGAGGATCCGGAACAGGCCCATGAGCTTCAGATCGAGGCCAATGAAAAAATGACCGACGCGGTCGAAGACGCCGGTCTTGACGTGGAATCGTTCAACCGCATCGCCATGGCGATCCAGAACGACCCCGAGCTGCAACAGCAGCTGACTGAAATGCTTCAGTAAGAGTCTGAAGCAGCTTCAAACCGGACAACCGGGGCCCTGCGGGGTCCCGGTTTTTTTATGGGGTGTAGACCGTTTTCCCCGAACCGGTGTAACGCTCCAACACCTGCGCTGCCTGCTCGCGCAACACCCGGGTACGAACATCGACTCCCCGACGGGCCAGCACCTCGACCCAATCGGCAGAACGCGCACCTTCGTCGAATCCGGCCGCTTCGGCATCCTCCTTGGTCGCCCCGCACAGTACCGAACGAACCCCCGACCAGGGAATGGCGCCGAGACACATCGCGCACGGCTCACACGAAGTCACCAGCTGCAGCGCACCCAGTGGTGTGGCCGACAGATTCCAGTTTCCCATGCGCCGTTGTGCCAGGCTCAGGGCCACGATCTCGGCGTGGGCGGCGGAGCACAATTGCAGTTCGACCCGGTTGACTCCGAGTGCGACGACCCGACCGCTCTCTTGCGCTACGACAAGGGCACCGAAGGGCCCACCGGTATCATGACGAACATTCTGCTCGGCCAGACTGATGGCGACCGCCATGCGCTCCTCGGCCGTTTCCAGTGATTCCGGCAGTTGTCGTTCGAGTCTCGCGACCCAGTCCGGCAGGTCGATTCTTATGCTGTTGGCGGTGGACATGATGCCATCCTCGATCTGACGGCGGCAAACAGCGCGATACCCGCGCTGACCGACACGTTGAGACTTTCCATCCGGCCCGGCATGGGGATGCGGACCAACTGGTCGCAGTGCTCACGGGTCAGGCGCCGCATGCCTTTCTCTTCACTGCCCATGACCAGGGCCAGCGGTCCGTCGAGCCGGGCCTCGAAGAGACTGTCGTTCGCCATTCCGGCCAGGCCGACGCGCCAGACGCCCTGTTCGGCCAGCATGCGCAAGGTGCGTGCGAGATTCGTGACCACGGCCAGCGGCACCAGTTCGGCACCGCCGGCGGCGGCACGCCGGGTTGCCGCTGTCATGCCGGCGGCACGATTCTTCGGCACGACGACGGCATCGGCTCCTGCGGCGGCGGCTGAACGAAGACAGGCACCAAGGTTGTGCGGATCCTGAACGCCGTCGAGAATCAACAACAGGAGTCGCCGGCCACGTTCTGCGACCAGTGCTTCGAGGCCATTGTCGTCGATAGGTGCACGCGGCCTGAATTCCGCCACTACGCCCTGGTGACGCACCTTGCCGGCCATTCGGTCCAGGGCATGATCATCGGCATGCTCGACGGCCACACCGTGGTCATGCAGTTTTCGCTCAAGCAATTCCAGGCGACGATTGCCCGACCGGATCCAGGCACGAACGACACGCTCCGGCGAATTCTCGACCAGGCTCTCGACGGCATTGATGCCCATGACCAACTCGCGCTTCATCGCAATTCCTTGCGGATCAGTCGTCGGGCTCGGCCAGGCGGAAGTCGATCTTGCGCTCCTCGAGACTCACACCGATCACTTCGACTTGCACCTCGTCGGCGAGCCGATAACGCAAGCCGCGTCGCTTTCCGGTCATGCTCGAACCCACCGGATCGTAGTGGTAATAGTCATTGGGCAATGCCGTCACATGAACCAGCCCGCTGACGGCGAAATCAGTCAGTTCGACAAACAGCCCGAAGCTGGTCACCCCGCTGACAATGCCATTGAAGGCATCGCCGATATGGCGCTTCATGAACTGGCATTTCAGCCGTTCGTCGACGTCGCGCGAGGCATCCTCGGCCCGGCGCTCGGTCCACGAGCAGTGCCGGCCAAGTTCAACCATCTGTTGCCTGCCGTAAGCGAAGCGATCGCGCGGCTGCTCGCGAACCAGGTGCTTGATCGCCCGGTGCAGCAGCAGGTCGGGATAGCGCCGGATGGGCGAGGTGAAATGACTGTAGCTGTCCAGTGCCAGGCCAAAATGGCCCTTGTTTTCGGGCTGGTAGACGGCCAGGCTCAGGCTGCGCAGGATCTGCGCATTCACCAGTGCGGCGTCCGGCAGTTCGGCGACCTTGCGCTGGATAGCGGCGAATTGTTGCGGATCGGGCTTGTCCGACCAGCGAACCTGCAAACCGTGCTGGCGCAGGAATTCCTCCAGGGATTCCAGCTTTTCATCCGGCGGCGGCTCGTGTACGCGATACAGAAACGGCAGTTTGCCGCGATCGACGAACTTCGCCGCCTCGACGTTGGCCGCGATCATGAACTCCTCGATCAGGCGGTGGGCGTCGTGCCGCACCTGCAGCCGGATATTGGCCACCCTGCCCTCGGTATCGAACTCGAAGTAGGCCTGGCGCGAATCGAAATCCAGCGCCCCGCGCTGCTCCCGGCGCCTGAACATCAGCCGGAATACCTTGTACAGGTGCTGCAGATTCGACAACACGTGGCCGAAGCGCTCGATCAGCACCGGATCCCCCGCTTCCATGATGCGCCGGACCTGGTCGTAGGTCAGGCGCGCATGCGAGCGCATGACCGCCTCGTGGAAGCGACTCGACGTCACCTTGCCCTTGCCGTCCAGGCGCATCTCGCAAACCAGGCACAAGCGGTCTACTTCCGGGTTCAAAGAGCACAGGCCATTCGACAGGGCCTCGGGTAACATGGGAATGACGCGGTCGGGAAAGTACACCGAGGTGCCGCGACGCTGGGCCTCGACATCCAGTGCCGAATCCGGCTTGACGTATTCGGCCACATCGGCGATGGCCACCAGTACGCGATAACCGTCGCCGCGCGGCTCGGCAAACACGGCATCGTCGAAATCGCGCGCATCGGCCCCGTCAATGGTCACCAGCGGTGTGTCGCGCAGGTCCAGGCGACCCTTGGCGTGCTCCTGATTGATCTTGTCACCGAAGGCCTCGGCCTGGGCGACCACCTCCTCGGGAAACTCGTCGAGCAACTGGTGGCTGTAAATGGCGATATCGGTGGCAATACCCGGTTCGTCGGCATGTCCGAGCACGGCGATGATCTCGCCGACGGCCGACCGTTCCAGCGTCGGCGGCCGATCAATGCGCACCACCACGATCTGGCCCGGACCGGCCTTGCCAATGCCATCGGGGGGGACGAGAATATCCTGGGTCAGGCGCGGGTCGTCGGGTACGACCATGGCGACGCCGCCCTCGATCAGCAGCCGGCCGGCCACCTGCGCGTGCGCGCGCTCGACCACCTCGACGATGCCGCCTTCCTTGCGCCCGCGCCGATCAACCCGGGTGACGGCGGCAAGGACGCGGTCGCCATTGAACACCATGCGCATCTGCTTCGGCGACAGATAGAGGTCGTCACCGTCTTCATCGGGTATAACGAAACCGAAGCCGTCGGGATGGGCGCTGATTCGTCCCTGGACCAGGTCCATCTGCTCGGGAAGACCGTATGCAGCACGCCGGTTGCGCACCAGTTCGCCACGTTCGATCATGGCCACCAGTACCGGTTTGAGGAACCGGTCGGATTGTTCCTTGTCCATTCCGAAGGCGTGCGACATCTGCCGTCGGGTCACCGGCCGATCAGCCTCTGCCAGCAGGTCAAGAACCTGCCGGCTCGTGATTTCATGTTGTTTTTTGGTCATCGTCGGCATTGTACCCGGTGCAGTCATCGACCACGACACTGCTTGACCCTGACGAGACTGGCCGCATAATTGACGACTGTGACTGACAAGGCCATTGCGAACCCGATGATGCGGAGAGAGACAATCAAGCGTTTACAACCTCGCAAGCTCCATCTGCCCGCTGCCGTTTCGATTGGCATTGCTGCGCTGCTGACCAGTGCCTGCGCCACCTTCGAGCATGCCGAAGACGACGCGCAGACTACCCTGGCCGAGGAGATGAGCACGGTGCCCGACCGGCCCGATCCGTTTGACGTCGTCGAGCTGGCCGCTCTCGAACTGTCCCGGGATGAGCCGCGCGAAGAAATCGAGCCCATCGAAAAGCTGCCCCATCTGTGGGGACGAATCACCGATCGATTCACCTTTTCCGAATGCCCGGAGAACAGCCGAGCGGCACGGTGGGCGCAATGGTACAGCGAGCGCGACGAGTACATGGAACGCGTCCTCAATCGCGCCCACCCCTGGCTGTACGACATTGCCAACGAGCTTGACGCCCGCAACCTGCCCGGAGAACTGGCCCTGCTCCCCATCGTGGAAAGTGCCTACGACCCGTTCGCCTATTCTCACGGACGCGCCTCGGGCACCTGGCAGTTCCTGAGCGCAACGGCGCGCGACAATGGCCTGACCATCAATGATTTCTATGACGGCCGCCGCGATGTCTGGGCCTCGACTCGCGCCGCGCTCGACTACCTCGAATACCTGCATGGGCGGTTCAACGACTGGAACCTGGCACTGGCCGCCTACAACGCGGGACAGGGGCGAGTCCAGCGAGCCGTCAATCGCAACAGTGCCAACGGACGTCCAACTGACTGGCAGAGCCTGTCTCTGCCGCGCGAAACCCGGGCCTACGTACCCAAGCTCAACGGCCTGGGCTGCCTTTTCGCCACCCCCGAAGCATACGGCTTTGAACTACCCGTTTGGGAAGACCGCCCGCGGGTGGCCCGAGTGGAATTCGACAGCCCGGTCGACGTGGTCGTGCTGGCCGCGGAATCCGATATCGAAATGGCCGAACTGATCGCACTCAATCCCGGGCTCAACCGTCACCTGACACCACCGTCTGGCCCGCATCACCTGATCGTGCCGGCCAATCGCGCCGAGCAGGTAATGGAGGTTCTCCCGGCGATCAACTCCGAGGACATGCTGGTTTGGAACGAGGTCACTGTGCGAAATGGCGACACGCTGTCGCACATTGCCCGCCGGCATAACACCTCCGTGGCCGAGCTCCGCCGCGCCAATGACCTCAACGGCGACTTTCTGCGCGCCGGCCAGACCCTGCGCATTGCGGCCAACGGCAACACGCCGGAGGACTCACCGCATGCAGATCTCTACCATGAACTGGCCCAGTTGCAGCGGCGCCTGTTGCCGACCAAGCGCTTCCAGCACCAGGTCCGACCCGGCGAGAACCTGTGGCTGATCGCCCGCCAGTACCGCGTCTCGGTGTCCGACCTGCAGCGCTGGAACAACCTCGGGAGTAACAACCTGATTCGTCCCGGCCAGCGCCTGATGGTGCACATGGATCAGGCGTCAGGTCAGGCTGCTGCAGCGACGGTGGAATACACGGTGCGAAGCGGGGATTCACTCTGGGTAATCGCCCGCCGTCACGGCGTTGGCATGCGCGAGTTGATGCGGTGGAACAATCTGCGCGAGGACAGCGTACTCAGGCCAGGACAGACCCTGACCATTCGGAGATAAGACGGTGGGTATACGATACCGACAGCCTGTACTGCTGCTGCTCCTGACCCTGGTGCAGGCGACCGCATCGGCGTCGGTTTCGCTTGACGGGCAGGCAGTACAGGGCGGCCTCCTGACCGGCCAGGCCCCTCCCGACAGCGAGGTGACACTGGATGGCGAACCGCTCATGGTGTCCGGCGACGGCTATTTCCTGGTCGCCTTCGGGCGCGATGAGACCGAAGCTCGCAATCTCGTGGTCACCCTGCCTGACGGTGAGCGTTGGCAGCGGAAGTTGCGGCCTGAACAACGCGAGTTCGATATCCAGCGTATCGACGGCCTGCCCGATGAACAGGTGACCCCGCCGCAGGAAGTGCTGGAACGCATTCGCAATGAGGCTTCACTTGCGCGTCGCGCGCGTGAACGCCATGACGAACGGACCGACTGGGTGGACGGCTTCAGCTGGCCGGTCATCGGACAGATTACCGGCGTCTACGGCAGCCAGCGAATCCTCAACGGCAATCCACGGGCTCCTCACTGGGGCATCGATATCGCCGCACCGACCGGGACCCCGGTCAATGCCCCGGCTGGCGGCGTCGTGACGCTGACCCACGACATGTACTTCTCCGGTCTGACCATCTTTCTCGACCACGGCCACGGCCTGATCTCTTCATTCCTGCATCTGAACGAAATCAGAGTGGAAGAAGGCCAGCGCGTCGAACAGGGTGAACTGATCGGCAAGGTCGGCGCTACCGGCCGCGCCACCGGCCCCCACCTGGACTGGCGGATGAGCCTGGGTGATACCCGCATTGATCCCGCGCTGCTGCTCGACTGGGACGCCAATCCCCATGCCGATGCGCCCTGAACTGCGGTTGCCTGCGATTGCGGGCCTGTTCATGACCCTGGCTTTCACGGGTTGTGCCACCACCAGTCCGCAGCAAGGGGACCAGGAACAGGAGCGTCTCCATCCCGCCCTTCAGGAACTGGCCGCGGCGCTGCCGGGGCACTACACCACTCCCGCTCGGGCAGGCACGAACCGCCGGTTGCAGCTCGAAGTCGTCGCCGACCCCTCGGCGCCGACCAGTGCCCTGCGGCTGATCATGATACAGACCCGAACCGACCGCCCCGAAGAACCGCCCCGGCAGTTTCAGTGGCAACTGCAAGCGGTCGAAGCCGAAGACGGTTTTGAGGGGAGTTTCGCCCCGATGAATGCAGCCGGCCAGGCCCAGCATCAGTGCGCGATGAGCGTGAACCTCCGACGCGAAGGAGTAACCGCCCAGACGGATCCGACCGATTGCAGTTTCGGTGAGGGTGAACAACGCACCGGCCTGCTCAAGGAAATCGGCTTCGACGGCAGTCAGCTCATCATCGGTGATCGCCTGGTCCGGATTCCATCGGGAGAAGCGGCGAGAGATGACCAGATCATCCGCTTTGTGCGCAGTCGCACCTTCACCGGCTGGGCAGGCGTGAGAGACGGCAGCGACTGGCGCATGGCGTCCAACGTCGAAGCCGGGACCGGGTCTGCCCCGATCCAGCCACGCGATGCATCGGGCATGGATCTGGGTCTGGAAGTCGGCATCGATTACTACGAGATGTCGCGTACGGAACAGGTCAAATTGCGCCTGAGCGTGACTGACATCGATAGCGGTGAATTACTCGGTGAGGCGTGGGCCGATGCCGATGCGGGCTCCATCGGCATCGCGCTTCCGGAGCTTCAGATCGGCCTCGAGACGCCCTGACACCAGGGCCTCGGGCACGCAACAGCGAGTCCCCTTCTTCGGGAGCCCTGCACCATCACCCGTGCCGTCGGCCGGCCGCCTGACCGTCAATCGGCTTGTAACCGCCCTTGACACCCTTGGTGACGATGGCCACGGCGTTGTGCGGATGCAGGCTTTCGAAATGACTGCAGCGCGCCCAGAAATCGATCACGCGCTCCTCAGACGACAGTGCAGTCTGTACACGACGGGCAGCATCCTCGCAGAACATCAGGTTCTGCCCATTGAGCAGTGCGAATGCCTGCTCGTCTTCCCGCTTGACCGCGGCCTGAACCGGTGTCTTGAGCGCATCCTCGACGGCATCAATCATCTGATCGAAAGGAAAGGCCTCGAAGCTTGGCGCCAGCTGGAGTCGCAGATCAGCCGCCGAACGCTGGCTGTGAGGGGTCGCCACGATGCCCTGCTCGCTGCCCAGCCAATCCAGTACATCCTGCGCACTGACTTCACCCGAGGCATCGAAATCCTTGCGAAACTGCTCCTGGATCAACTGGCGAGCCAGTGCGGCAGAACAGGGACAAGTGCTCGAATAGGTAATCTGAAGGGCCATCTCCAGGCAGAATTCACGCCCGGTGAGACCGGCAATGATACTGACCGGGTAGCGTTTCCAACCCGAGTTATCGCTCTTGAGCGACTTGCGGCGCACCATGTAGTCAAAATCCAGGCGAAGCATGGCATGCGAGCTGAGATCCTCGTGCGATTCGAGAAAATCGCGCAGGAGATGGCGCAACAGCGCCGGCGTGACGGTGTGCTCGGCCAGGGCCTGGTCCAGCAGGAGGTAAAGCCGGGACATGTGAATGCCGCGTTTCTCGGGCCGTTCCAGGTCCACGAAAGCAGTCACTCGTGCCGTGGTCTGTGTCCGACGACCGTCTGCGGTGTCGAGCATTACCGGCAACTCGATTTCATTCATGCCGACCCAGTCCAGCTGCCCGGCCACCTGGGCCTCGGCATGACTGGCTACATCGGGCATGCCAGCGACATGCTTGCGCTCTTTCATTCTGACTTCTCCCGTAGAGACATAGACATCATCGATAACACGACTTCTTTAGATTGGAGCTGAATATTAGAGTTCAAGAGATCAAGAATTCGTGAGCGGGATGATGCTGCATGGGTGATCAGGAAGGAAATGGTCGGAGCGGGGAGATTCGAACTCCCGACCCCCACAACCCCATTGTGGTGCGCTACCAGGCTGCGCTACGCTCCGACCGAAAAACTTTACGTACGGGGTCAAACGGTTATTTTAACGCGAAACCGCCTCGCGGGTCACATACGTTGCAAAAATAAAGATTGACTCAGCGGCGCAGGGCCTGCAAAACCTCTTCGAGCTCGACGCGCATCTGGCGAACCAGTTGCTGGCTCATCGACACGTCGTTCTGGGCCTTGTTGCCCTCCAGGCGCT
>SL_3KL_010_SEDDRAFT_10006455_pt1 | contig 10496 bp, 9 predicted proteins | sample SodLakKL_010_SED_2_FD_10381 | JGI IMG/M metagenome (IMG submission 10381)
ATACCATTAAACTGGCAAGCTGGCCGAACAAGGAAATAAAATAACCCATATTCATGATGCTGTTTCCCCAGCAGCAAGTTAAACCGCATGATTAAATCTATAAAACCAATTTACAGTTCATTTACAAAAACAGTTTTATTTTGACAACTTTAACAAGACAGGGTAGAATTAGTTTACATTTTGGTATAAATATAATCGATATTATGTCATTATTTGTGTACAGGAGGTTATAGAGAATGCAGCTTTCAACGAAGGTGCGTTACGCGGCAAGGGCAATGATCGAACTGGCATCGAATTACAAAACGGAACCGATCCAATTAAATGACATCGCCTGTAAGCAGGATATCTCAGTAAAATACCTCGAACAGATCATGGCCCCCCTGAGAGCAAGGGGATTTGTACGAACTCAGAAAGGAAGCCGCGGCGGTTACCACCTGGCGGTTAAACCCGCGGATATTACTCTTTATGATATTGTAGATAGTATAGAGGGTTCGATGGCCCCTGTAGCATGTGTCGACAATGAAAATTACTGCGACAGAGCCAATACATGCGTTACCCGTTCAGTTTGGTCCCGGGTTAAAGACGCGGTAAAAGAGGAACTGCAAATGAAGACGCTTGCTGACCTGGCAAAAGAGCAGGAAAAGTTATCCCTGGGGGAAAAGTAATTATTGAAACAGGCAGAAACTACTCTTCTCTGAGCAGCTCAAACTATGCCTTAAGCTTTCCGGCCGGATATAGTTGAATTGCCAACCAGCAAAGCGGTTATATGCGATCAACTGTTTGCTGTATGGGTGCGGTAACCTTTTTTGTTTAGAAGGGTTACCGCTTTTTGCTGGCTATCTTTGCTCCTGAATCCCAAACGAATGCTTCCTCCGGCCAATTCCCGGACATGGAGTATTTCAATGGCGTCAATATTAATACCTTCTTCCCCCAGGAGGGTAGTCAACTGTCCGATCACCCCGGGTGTATCCCGGACAAGTACAATTACATCAAATACATCAGGCAGGATGCCACGACCGCGATGTGGAATGGTGCTGCGATAGTCACGGGCCTGCTGCAGATATTCTTCCATCGCATCAGCACTGGGCATGGTAAGATACTTTTCAAGGACATCTAAACTTTTCCGATATTTCTTCAGGGCAGCTAACAGGGCCCAGCGGTTACTGATACAGATATCCCGCCATACATCTGGATTCCCTAAGGCTATGCGAGTGCTATCCCGGAAACCGCCTGCTGCCAGGGTGCGAACCAACTCCAGGTCGTCTGTGCCGGCTACACTGTGCACCAGGGCTGCGGCAGCCAGGTGAGGAAGATGGCTTACAGAGGCAACCGCCCGATCATGGGTCAGGGGGTCCAAAATCAGTGGCTGTGCTCCTGCTTCTTCAAGCATGCTGGAAAGCCTGGCAATTTCATCTTCAGGGGTGTTGGACCCGGGGGTAAGGACATAGATGGCATTTTCAAGCAGGGCGGGGTCAGCACCACTGATGCCGCTTTCCTCTGAACCGGCCATTGGATGCCCCCCTATAAAATATACATCTTCCGGCAGCATCGTTTCGACTGCTTCCATAATCCAGGCCTTGGTGCTGCCGACGTCAGTTACCATGGCTCCCTTTTTAACGGCAGGAAGAATTTCTTTTGATAACTCTACCGTGCTGAGTACAGGGACAGCAAGAATAACCAGATCTGCATCACTAACAGCATCTATCGGGGTCATCGCAATTTTATCAATAGCCCCCCGTTTTACGGCCCGGGCACAGGATTCGCTATCTTTGTCATAACCTGTTACCGCTTCTACAAGTCGCTTTTCGCGCAGGGTAGTACCGATACTGCCGCCAATTAGGCCTGTTCCTATTATGGCAGCACGGCGGTAAAAATAGCTGTTTTTGCTAGATGAGCTTTCCGACACTAAGCGCCACTCCTTTTAGTTCATTAATTAAACTATGGAACTGTTCCGGGGTCAGTGATTGCGGTCCGTCGGAGAGAGCTTCCTGTGGGTTGGGATGGACTTCAACCATCAGACCGTCTGCCCCTGCGGCAATTGCCGCTTTACTCATAGCCGGAACGAGTCCTGACAAGCCTGTGCCGTGACTGGGATCAACAATAACCGGCAGATGGCTAAGCTGTTTAACCAGCGGAACGGCGCTTAAATCTAAAGTATTGCGAGTGTAGGGTTCAAAGGTACGAATACCCCTTTCACAGAGAATGACTTCATAATTGCCGCCACTTAGGATATATTCAGCAGCCATCAGCCATTCTTCAATGGTTGCGGACAGTCCTCTTTTGAGCAGGACAGGCTTGCGAATTTTCCCCAACTCGCGGAGCAGGTAATAGTTCTGCATGTTGCGCGCACCAACCTGGAGAATATCTGCGCAATCAGCCACCTCCTTAACGGTAAACTGATCCATAACCTCGGTTACGATGAGCAGACCCGTTTTGGCACTTACATCTTTTAAGAAGTCCAGTCCTTCATGCTCCAGCCCCTGGAAACTATAGGGTGAAGTACGTGGTTTGAAGGCACCTGCCCTTAAAACTTTAGCTCCTCCTGCTTTAATCGCTTCGGCAGCCTGCAGTAGCTGTTCTTCGTTTTCTATGGCACATGGGCCGGCCATTACAGTTAACTGGGGTCCTCCTATAGAGACTTCACCAATTTCGATAACTGTATCTTCGGGGTGAAACTCGCGCCCTGCCAATTTAAATGGACGGGTAATAAAAACCACTTGCTCGACTTCAGGCATTGCTTCCATGGCCTGGGCCGCTTCCTCGCGACGCTGGCCGATAACACCGATTACTGTTCGGTTTTCACCTGTAGAAAGGTGCACACCATAGCCCATCTTTTTAAGCTTATCGGTAATTTTTTTTATTTCATTTTCCTTTGCACCGGGATTCATTACGACTATCATAGAATTGACCTCCTTTGGAACTGGTTCTTCAGGGGTTTTCCGCTATAACCATAAACGAGAAACCCTTATATTAAATGATCCGCAACCATCATCCTTCTTCAAAAAGGCATGGGAATGTTTCTTGCCTCACAAACGATTCGCGTTTTAGAAAGCGGCCATGCCCTGCTTCGCCAACATATGCACCTCGATCGAAGGTGAGAGAACAGCGTGGTAAAACTTTTTGTGGAACACTTTTGCCAGCAAACCCCTCACAGGGATTGTAATCAACATTTTGGTACCGGGTAATTGTACTGATGTTGAAGTCAGCTTCGGGATCGAAAATGACCAGGTCGGTGTCACTGCCCCCGAAATCAAATGTTAAATTAGAAGTTCAGCAATTTGAATTGAATTTGTAGCTGCACCTTTACGAATATTATCCGATACGACCCACATATTAAGACCATATTCTACTGAATAATCGGGGCGAATACGGCCCACATAAACTGCATCCTTTCCATCTGCTTCCAGAGGTGTAGGGTATTCCAGCTTCCCAGGGTTGTCTGCAACTAATACTCCCGGGGATTTTTCTAAAAGGGCGCGGGCTTCATTTGCGCTCAGTGCCTGTTCCAGTTCAACGTTCAGTGCGATCGAGTGCCCGTTGATAACCGGTACCCTGACCGTGGTAGCTGTAACAGGAAGACCGGGAAGACTCATTATTTTTCTGGTTTCCCGAATCATCTTGATTTCTTCCTTACAGTAACCTTCTTCAACAAATATATCAAGCTGTGGCACAAGGTTAAAAGCCAGTTGATAATTCCGGATAGCGCCCTTATGGGGAATAAGACCGGTCTTGACAGGCTTGCCGGCCAGGTAAGCGCGACACTGCTCCTTCAGCTCTTCCACTGCTTCTTTACCGGCACCGGAAACAGCCTGGTAGGTGGCGGCAACAACCCGCTTCAGAATGGCTGTTTCGTGCAGTGGTTTTAAAGCAACAACCATTTGGATGGTCGAACAATTCGGGTTTGCGATGATACCCCTGTGTTTGCCTGCAGCATCAGGATTAACTTCGGGAACAACCAGTGGCACATCTTCCTCCATGCGGAAAGCACTGCTGTTGTCGACAACCACAGCCCCTCGTTTGACGGCTTCCGGCACCAGTTCTTTGCTTAGATTCCCTCCCGCGCTAAAGAAAGCAAAATCGATTCCTTCAAAAGATTGGGGGCTAACTTCTTCCACTGTATAAGTTTCAGAACCGACTTTAAGCTTTTTATCTGCCGAACGGGCAGAAGCTAATAGTTTTAACCTGTTGATCGGAAACTGCCTTTCCAGCAAAACATCAATCATTTTTTGCCCGACCATACCGGTTGCCCCTACTACGGCTACATTATACTTCTTGACCTCAACCACTATTTCTCCTCCTGGTGTCCTGTAAGCTGATCAGGTATATCATCATCGCATTCAGGTTTATCTAATAAAAATCCGGTAATAACCGGCTTGTATTGCGGATCGTCTTTCACCCGGGCATCCCATCTACGGATCAGGATGAAGATAACTGTCATCAAGATAAAACCTAAAGCTACGGCCTGCAGTTCCTGGCTGCCTTCAAACCCAAAAGCAGCGGCGACCTGTAACCAGAAAATTATCCCGGCAACCAGACCGGCAAGGGGTACAATGTAGAGCATGAAAGCCAGGAATATGACCTGACGATCGTCTGATTCAACAAGGACTCGCTGACCTTCTTCAGCCTGGATCGGATTATGTGCTTCTATAGTCATGGTCCGTTTGCTGGCACTAATTATTCCACATTTTCCACATTCACCACAGATCAGATGTCGCTGCAAATTAACTGCCGCAGTTTCACCCCTGTTTTCAATAACCACACCGTATTGCTCCATAAGTTATCTCCTCCCGGGAAGTTAAAATTATCTTAGCACAACACGTCAGCAGTAACAAGTGGAGAATCAGTTAGGCCCCTGCCCCGGCATACCATTATTTTACAAATCGGGACAAGGGGACAGGTTCCTTGTCCCAGTTTGGCTCTGGTTTCTGGGACAAGGGGACAGGTTCCTTGTCCCATTTTGGCTCTGGTTTCTACCACCAACAGGGACAAAAATAATTTCCAGGCATTTTGATGGATCATTTTGCTATTACTCGGAAACATTGTTAAATAATGGTGGGACAAGGAACCTGTCCCCTTGTCCCAGCTTAATAATTTCCAGGGCCTTTTGATGGAACAACTTGCTATTACATGGAAACAATGTTAAATAATGGTGGGACAAGGAACCTGTCCCCTTGTCCCAGTTAAAAGGGTGCTGGCCGGTTAAGGCAGCACCCTTTTTTATTTACGTTTTATTACTGCGGAAGTTTTTGCTTTAGGCAAATGCTTCCGGTATTTCTTTTAAGACGGCATAGTTAAAAACGGGGCCGTCTTTGCAGACATACATATTCCCTGCATTGCAGCGGCCGCACTTGCCTATACCGCATTTCATCCTGTTTTCCAGGGTGGTGTAAATCTGATCGTCTTCAAAGCCCAGCTTTTTAAGGTTTTCCAGAACAAAGCGGATCATGATCGGCGGGCCACAGGTGATCGCTATAGTATTCTCTGGGGAAGGATTTAGATCCAGAAGCATCTGTGGTACGAAGCCAACATTGTGCTCCCAGTCCTCTTCTTCCACGTCTATAGTCAGGTGGCAAGCCAGATCATCGCATTTGCTCATTTCTTCAAATTCACCCTTGAAGCAGAGATCGTTTGAGGTGCGGGCGCCGTAAATCATAGTCAACCCGTCGTACTTGTCCTGGTTGGCTTTGACATATTCAACAATCGGACGCAGGGGTGCCTGGCCGATACCGCCGCCAATGGTCAGGATTTTTTTGCCCTGCCATTCATCCACGGGAAAACTATTGCCGTAAGGGCCGCGGACCATCATTTTATCTCCCGGCTCCAGCTGGTGCAGGGCCCGGGTCACTTTACCCATAAGCATAACCGAAAAGCGCAGAAATTTGCCCTCTGTGGGAGAGCAGGATATTGAAATCATACTCTCACCGACACCAAGCACTCCAATCATGGCACACTGACCGGGCAGGTGACTCCATTCTTCACGGACTTCCTCATCATCGAAAACAACCTTGAAAGTTTTTATACAGCGATCACCGCCTGTTTCATACCAGGTTTCTTCCACGGTTGCCGGATAAGGGATATAAGGGTTAGTGTTGGTTTTCATAGTGCCTCTTTCACCTGCCTTATGGTTTCTATAATGTCGATATTGACAGGACAGAGGTTGGTGCAGCGGCCGCAGCCGACGCAGGCAATCACATCGAACTTATCGACATAGTAACTATATTTATGGTTAATGCGGTTCCTTGTGCGCTCCCTGCGGGTAGGCCGGGGATTATGGCCCGAAGTATGCATGGTGTATTCATCAAACATACAGGAATCCCACATGCGGCAGCGCCTGGCGTCAAAGCCTTCGGTCTCGTCCTGTATATCAAAACAGTGACAGGTCGGACAGAGGTATGTGCAGGTTCCGCAACCGAGACAGGAAGCTGAAACCTTCTGCCATAGAGGGTCTTCCCACAAACCGGGCAAACCTTCCGGCACGCCTTCTGTATCAACTTTTCGTTTTATTTTTTGCTCGGCATCGCCGACAACTTTTTCCTTTTCTTTGAGCTGAACGTCTCCGGCTTCTTCAAGAAGATCCTTGGTTTCAGCCAGCAGGGCTTCACCCTTTTCTGTAAACGCCTCAAGTAGATAGTTTTCACCCAGATCGACCATCAGCATATCCAGCCCCTCGGTTGAAGCAGGCCCTCCTCCGACCGAAGAACAGAAGCAGTTCATTCCGGGCTCTATACAGGCCAACCCAACCAGGGTAGTCAAATCCCGCCTTCTGACGAAGTAGGGATCGTCAATATCCCACTTAAACAACTTTTCCACGATAGCCATCGCCCGGGCGTCACAGGGTCTTAAGCCCAGGACTACTGTTTCCTGATCAAGCTGCGGTTCTTCTACCTGCTCGCTTCCACTCTGAAACTTAAGCATTGTTTCAGTCTGGGGAAAAAGCGCTCCTTTGGGCGGTACACGTGTATTGTTATAGTCGAGGGCAGGGGCTTCGCCTTCGGCTACCGCGGCAAAGCGCATCGCATCGCCATCTGCCTGCGGAGCCAAGACTTTTTTGCCGGCCAACATTTTGACAAATTCAGGCCACTTTTCTTTATTCAACAGCATCGCTGACATATCACCCACCTCTACAGTATGAAGTCCTCGGGATCATCAGGCTTAAAGCTGGCCTGGAACGGTTCAGCCTCGGGGTCGACACCCGCTTCAAAACCGTACTTGTCCCTTACTTCCCGGGCCAGTTTGCGATTTAACTTACCCAGGGGAATATTAGCCGGGCAGACCCGTTCGCACTCACCGCATTCGATACAGCGGCCGGCCAGATGAAAGGCCCTGGCTATATTGAAAGCTGTATTCTCGGAAAAGTTAACCGAGCGGTTTACCCAGGTCGGGTTAAGACGATCGAGGACACAGTCCTGGCAGTAACAAAGCGGACAAACATTGCGGCAGCTATAACAGCGAATACATTTTTCAAACTGTTCAGCCCAGTAATCTGCACGCTCATCGACATCTTTACCCTCAATTTCCTGCACGCCTTCATCTTCCGCCAACTCCCATGTTTCAACTTCTTGATCAAGCATAATGTCACTGATTATTGGGTTGGGATAACGGCACAGGCGGCACTTTTCAGCCAGTAGTTCATCCCTGGCGATTTTTGTTTCTTCCCCACCGCGTATAAGCAGAAAATCTTCTCCGTCCCATTTCATCTCCGCAAGGTCTTCAGTTTCCGGATATTTTTCAGCAAGTAAATCAGCATCTATAACTCCGGGGCAGGGACAGCCGATAACGACAACATCGTCACGTTCAATCCCTTTTTCAACCAGGAGCTGCACAACTGCCCTGCTGTCGCATCCTTTAACCATCAGGGCTACCTTGCGGTCATCGGGTTCCTCGCCACGCGGCACCGGAAGTTGCTCTGCCAGGGTCAGGTATGTAGCCAAATTGGCGGTACAGAGGGGTGAAAAGATCAGCTCTGCAGCGCCTGCAGCGTCTTCTATAAAACCGGGCGCAACCCGGTAACCATAAGTACCTTGTTTCCAGCCAACCAGGTACCTGACATCATCACGGGATACAACCTCCGCCGCGGTTTTGCGTAATTGTTCCAGATCCATCTTCATCTACCCCTCCTACCATTCAATCTTCCGACGCCTGAAGCCTTCAAAAGGTCCGGCTTCTTTAGCGTCTTCAACAGTTTTTTCCACTACTTCTTTCCACTTGTGTCCTTCGGAAGCCGAAACCCAGCTCATGTGAAACCTCTTCGGATCAACCCCGACAAATTCCATCAGATCTTTCAGCATGCCCAGGCGGCGCCGGGCATAGTAATTGCCTTCCATGTAATGACAGTCTCCCGGATGACATCCGGAGACAAGAACACCATCTGCGCCCTGTTGAAGGGCATTCATAACATAGAGAGGATTAACCCGTCCGGAACACATTACCCTGATAATCTGGATATTTGAAGGATAGTTAACCCGGCTGGTCCCTGCCAGGTCGGCACCCGCATAGGAACACCAGTTACATAGAAACGCTACAATGTTCGGTTCGAAGTTTGCACTCATTTCATGACCCCCAATGCCGCAATCTGTGGTAGAATCTGGCTGTCGCGGAATGATTTCGGCTGAATTGAATCAGACAAACAGGCAGCCGAACATGAACCACAGCCTTTACAGAGGGCCTCATTGACCCGCGCTACTTCCACTTCGTTGCCAAAGCGGTTAACTGTGACCAATTCGATAGCAGTGTAGGGGCAAATATTAACGCAAAAACCGCAGCCCCGGCAGGTGGCCTCATTAACGATAGCAACCTGGGCATTAATTGTCACTTTACCCCTGGCCAGGGGTATCATCGCCGACGCGGCTGCCCCCTTTGCCTGGGCTACAGTATCAGGAATATCTTTCGGACCCTGGGCACAACCGGCTAAAAACACTCCATCGGTTGCTGTATCAACAGGTCGCAGCTTTGGATGCGCCTCAAGGAAGAAACGGTCCGGTGATTGGGAAAGACGCAGCAAATCCATTACCTCGCGCATATCAGCGCGCGGTTCTAAACCTACCCCTAATACCACCAGATCTACTTCATCCTCAAGCGGTCTTGAAGTCAGGGTGTCTTCAACCTTGACTACCAGTTTATTGCCCCGTTTAAAGATCTCAGAGGGATTGCCCCGGATATAGCGGACATTTTCGCGCCGGACCCGATCATAAAACTCCTCAAAGCCTTTACCAAAGGCCCTGACATCCATGTAATAGATCCTGATATTGGCATCAGGAAGTTTATCCCTGATCAGGTGAGCCTGCTTGGCAACATACATACAGCAAACCCTGGAGCAGTACTCGTTGCCTACACTCTCATCACGCGAGCCTACGCACTTAATTAGAGCAACCTCTTTTGGTTCGATTTCTTCTTCACCGTTAAATATCTTAATCTTTCCTTCAGTTGGTCCCGATGCAGAAACCAGGCGCTCCATTTCCATGCCTGTAATCACATTGGGGTAGTCATCATAACCATACTCAGGCTTGCGAGAAGCATCAAAGGGATCAAAACCGGTAGCCACGATAATGGCACCAACCTTGAACTCTACAAACTCGTCTTTCTGTTCAAAATCGATCGCCTCTGCTCCACATACCTCCTGGCATTTCGGGTTCTTGCCGCATTTGCCCTTGCTTAAAAAGAGGCAGTTTTCGGCATCGATAGTATACTTAGCCGGAACCGCCTGGGGAAAGGGCAGGTAGATAGCGGAGCGCTTGCCCAGACCCTGGTCAAATTCATTCGGGAACCGGTCCTTGACACGGCATTCCTTGGCGCAATCGCCACAGCCGGTACATTTGTTAAAATCTACGTAGCGTGCTTTTTTACGTACTTTTACATCAAAGTTGCCGACAAACCCGGTTACCTCTTCGACCTCAGAGTAACTAAGCAGCTCTATATTGGGGTGGCTGGCGGCGTCGACCATTTTAGGAGTCAGAATACAGGCCGAGCAATCGAGAGTGGGGAAGGTTTTGTCAAGTTGTGCCATCCTCCCACCCACCGAAGGAGTTTTTTCAACGAGATAAACCTTGAATCCCGCATCGGCAATATCTAATGCAGATTGAATACCGGCAATCCCGGCTCCTATTACCAGGGCAGCAGGTTCTGCATCTACTTCTTTTGTTTCAAGCGCTTCGAGCAGCCTGACTTTGGCAACAGAAGCGCCTACCAGCTTTTCTGCCTTGGCTGTACCTTCTTCCATCTCCTCATGAACCCAGGAACACTGTTCCCTGATATTGGCCATCTCGAGAAAATAAGGGTTTACACCCGCCTCCGAAATCGCCTTCCTGAAGGTTGGCTCGTGCATTCGAGGTGAGCAGGAAGCAACAACTATCCGGTTTAACCCCTGCTCCTCAATATCTTTCTTGATTAGAACCTGGCCAGGATCGGAACACATGTATGAATAGGTGCGAGCCACTTCCACATTAGGCAGTTTTTTTGCAAATTCTGCAACTGCATCTACATCGACTGTCGAAGAAATA
>SL_3KL_010_SEDDRAFT_10006456_pt1 | contig 10495 bp, 10 predicted proteins | sample SodLakKL_010_SED_2_FD_10381 | JGI IMG/M metagenome (IMG submission 10381)
CGGGCGCGCTGCCCTTCGCCCGCGCCGCCTTCGAGGAGACGATCCGCGCCTCGGGCCGCGGCGTCGCCGCCTCGCTGGCCGCCTTCGACGCCGCCTTCGCCGCCGCGCAGGGCACGGCGCCGGCGCCGGGGACCGCGCCCGAAGCCGCGCCCGAAGCCGCGCCCGAAACCGCGCCCGAAACCGTGCCGGGGGCCGCGCCGGGCCCGGACTGGGCGGCGCTGCTGGCCCGGCTCGAGCGGCTGCCCGCAGGCGCGCGGGCGATGGCGCGGGCGGGGCTCGTGAAGGTCGTGTCCTTCCAGGACATGGCCTATGGCGCCGAGTATCTCGACCGGGTCGCGCGCGTCGCGGCGCTGGAGACCGGCGCCGGGGCGGACGCGCTGAGCCGCGAGGCGGCCAAGCACATCGCCAACGCCATGGCCTATGACGACCTGATCCGGGTCGCCGATGCCAAGACCCGGGCCGCCCGCTTCGCCCGCATCCGCGCCGAGATGGGGATGGGTGCGGGGCAGGTCCTGCGCCTGACCGACTACACCCATCCCCGCGCCGAGGAGGTGGTGAGCCTGTTCCCCGCCCGGCTCGGCCGCTGGATCACCGCCCGGCCGCGGCTGATGGGCTGGATCGACCGGCGGGTGAACCGCGGCCGGCGGCTGCGCAGCGACCGGCTCGGGCCGTTCCTGCAGCTCTGGCTGATCGCCGGGCTGCGCTTCTGGCGCCGGCGCACGCTGCGCCATGCCGAGGAGACGGCGCATCTCGAGGCCTGGCTCGCCACCGTCCGCGACCATGCCGCCCGCGACCCCGCCCACGGCGCCGAGACCCTGCGCCTGCGCCGGCTGGTCAAGGGCTATGCCGACACCCATGCCCGCGGGCGCTCGAAATTCGACCGCGCGCTGGCCGGCGCCAAGCTCGTCGCCGGCCGCGAGGACGCCGCCGACTGGACCCGCCGCCTCCACGACGCCGCCCTGCAGGACGAACACGGCAAAACCCTCGACGGCGCCCTCGAAACCATCCGCTCGTTCGTCACCAAACGCCCGGAAACATGAAAAAGACGGGGCGGTTCCGACGGATGACGGTGGCTGCGGAAGGAGAGACGAAAGCGCGCGGCGTGCACGCGTGCACAAACCCGCAAGCCACTGATAACATTATGTTACCCATAACAATTTAGGCGGATCTTAACCACTGTCCGGCTCAGCCTTCTGCGCGGAGCGCCGCCCGCGGAGGGCGTGCGCTCAGTCAGCCTCGGCGGCGGTGCGGTCGGCCTGGAAGGCGCGGATCTCCTCGGGCCAGTGGGTCTTGATGTAGTCGAGGATCGCCTCGATCTCGGCGTCGCTCAGGATGCCCCCGAAGGCGGGCATGGCCGAATCGTAGCGCACGCCCAGATCGTCGAGCACCGCCTGGCCGCCGCGGCGCGTGTAGTCCGTCAGGAAGGCGTCGCCGTGATGCCAGGTATGGCCGGTCGCGTCGTGCGGCGGCGCGGGCAACCGGCCGTCGGGGCCGGGGCGCTGCCAGTCGGGCTCGCCCTCGAGCGCGGCGCCGTGGCAGGCGGCGCAGTGATCGGCATAGAGCGCCGCGCCATCCGGCCCGGCCGGGGCCGGCCCGGCCAGCGCCAGGCCAAGCGCGGCAAGCATGAGCAGGCGCATCGGCGCCTCAGCCGGCATCGATCTGCTTGTGCGTGCCGTCGCAGAGCGGCGCCTTGCCGGTATGCTTGCAGCCGCAGAAGAAGACGCGGCGCGTGGCCTCTGCGGTGTATCTGACCGGGGTGTGGTCGCTGCCCTTGTGCGAGCCGTCGCAGAAGGGCTGGCGCGCGCTCTTTCCGCANGCGCACCAGAAATAGGTCTTTCCGGCCTCGACCTCGACGGGGAAGGGGGCGGTCTGCGGGATCTCGGGCATCTGGTCCTCGGGCATCGACTCGGTCCTTTCCGAGACTAGCGCGGCAGACGTTCTGCGCCAGCCCCCGAGTGCCCCGGCTTCGCCCGTGATGGGACCACCGGCGCCTGAATCGGCGGCTTTTGCGCGTTTTCGGGTCGGTTGGGCGTTGCGCAATCGGCCGCAAGATGGGAAAGAAGGCCGCCGGTCGACGGGCGGGGTCCGCCCGGCCCGGTCTGGCGGGAGACAATGGCGGAAAGCCGGGACGGTAAGATGGCGGAGCATTCGGACCCGAACGCGCCCTGGGTGACCTTCGCGGGCATGGCGACGACGGCGATCACCGCCGCGCTCTTCGTCTTCTTCCTGCAATACCTGCCCGTCGTGGCCGCCGGCGCGCCGGTGCTCTGGACCTGGGACTGGATCCCGAGCCTGCAGATCCGCATGTCCTTCTGGCTCGACGGGCTGAGCCTGATGTTCGCGCTCCTGATCACCGGGATCGGCGCCTTCGTCATGCTCTACGCGGCGCGCTATCTTGCCGGGCATCCGCATTACAACCGCTTCGCGCTCTATCTGTTCAGCTTCATGCTGTCGATGCTGGGGCTGGTGCTGGCCGACAACCTGATCACGCTCTTCGTCTTCTGGGAGCTGACCACCTTCACCTCCTACCTGCTGATCGGGTTTTCGCATACCGACCCGAAATCGCGCCGCAACGCGCTGCAGGCGCTTCTGCTGACCGCGGCGGGGGGGCTGGCGCTGCTGGCCGGCTTCATCCTGATCGGGGTGACGCAGGGCACGTTCGAGCTTTCCGAACTCAACGCCGCCGGCAGCCTGGCGGGGCAGCCCTATTACACGGGCATCCTGATCCTCGTGCTGCTCGGCGCCTTCACCAAGTCGGCGCAGGTGCCGTTCCATTTCTGGCTGCCCAACGCGATGGCGGCGCCGACACCGGTTTCGGCCTACCTGCACTCGGCGACGATGGTGAAGGGCGGCGTCTACCTGCTGGCGCGGATGCATCCCAGCCTCTCGGGCAGCGATGCCTGGGTCTGGGCGCTGACCATCTTCGGCGCGATCACGGCGGTCTTCGCCTCCTTCATGGCGCTGCGGCAGATCGACCTGAAGCAGACGCTGGCCTACACGACGCTGATGGCGCTGGGGACGCTTACCATGTTCCTCGCCGGGTCCTCGGGTTACGCGATCACCGCGGCGATGACCTTCCTCCTGGTCCATTCGCTCTACAAGGCCTGCCTGTTTCTGACGATCGGCGTCGTGGACCACGCCACGGGGACGCGCGACGCCGACGTGCTGGGGGGGCTGGCGCGGGCGATGCCGATCACCGCGACGATGGCGGCGCTCGCCGGGCTCGCCATGGCCGGCATTCCGCCGTTCCTGGGCTTCATCGCCAAGGAGGTCGCCTATGCCGGGGCGCTGACCATGGCGTTCACCGTCTTCGTCGTGCTGATGTCATTCGCCGCCTTCGCGCTGATGTTCGCGGTGGCGGCGATCGTCGCCTACCGGCCCTTCTTCGGCCCGCAGGGCGCGCTGCCGCGCAAGCCGCACGAGGGGCCCTGGCCGATGCTGATCGGGCCGGTGACGATGGCCGTGCTGGGCCTGCTCGCGGGGCTGATGCCGGGCGTGTCGGCCTACTGGCTGGTCGAGCCCGCCGTCGCCGCGGTCATGGGCGCGCCGGACGAGGGGGGGCGGCTCAAGCTCTGGGCCGGGNTCAACCTGCCGCTGGTTCTAAGCCTGCTGACCTTCGCCGTGGGTTTCTACCTCTACCGCGTGCATGTCGAGCTGCGCGCGCGGCTGGCGCGGATCGAGGCGCAGGCGCCGGATCTCGACGCGCGGTGGGACTGGCTCCTCGACCGGTTCATGGATTTCGCCAAGCTGCAGACCCGTGTGATCCAGACCGGGGTGATGCGGCAGTATCTCTTCGCCACCTTCACCGTGCTGGCGCTGGCGATCCTGGTGCCGCTGGTCATGCGCCCGGTGGGCGGGGTCACGCTGGCGCTCGCCGGGCTGAGCTTCATCGAATGGGGCGTCGCCCTGCTGATCCTCGCCGGGACCTTCCTCGTCGTGCTGACCTCGTCGCGGATCGCGGCGCTGGTCGGGCTCGGCGTCGTCGGGATCGGCGTGGCGCTGATCTTCATCATCTACTCGGCGCCCGATGTCGCCATCACCCAGCTTCTGGTCGAACTGCTGGTCGTCGTGCTGCTTGCCGTGGCGCTTCTGAAGATGCCGCATCTTGACCCGGGCCGGAAGCAGGAGCACCGGCCGGCCGACGCCTTTCTCGCCGTCGTCGTCGGTGCGCTCACCACGATCGTGCTGCTTCTGGTCGTAGACGGCCCCTTCGACCGGCGGCTGACCGACTTCTTCGAGGCGGCAAGCTGGACCGAGGCCTTCGGGCGCAACATCGTCAACGTCATCCTGGTTGATTTCCGCACGCTCGACACCTTCGGCGAGATCGCCGTGGTGATCGTCGCCGCGCTCGGCGCCTATGCGCTTCTGAAGGGCGGGTTGAAGCGCGGGACCGAGGGCGAGGCGGAGAAGGGGGACAGGGAATGAACTCCATCATCTTCACCGCCGGGGCGCGGATCCTGGTGGCGCTTCTCTTCGTCTTCTCGCTCTTCATGCTCTTGCGCGGCCATCACCTGCCGGGCGGCGGCTTCATCGGCGGGCTTCTGGGCGCGATCTCGTTCATCGTCTACGCGCTCGCCTGTGGTTCGGGCGAGGCGCGCGCCGCGCTGCGCGTCTCGCCCGAGGGGCTGGCCATCGTGGGCCTGGGCGTGGCGCTGGCCGCGGGGATGGTCTCGGTCTTCTTCGGCGATCCGCTGTTCACCGGGCAATGGTACTGGGTCGGCGGCGACAGCTACGAGACCGCGCTCTTCTCGATCAACTCGGTGCTGGTCTTCGACATCGGCGTCTATCTCGTGGTCCTCGGCGGCATCCTCTCGCTCGCCTTCGCCTTCGACGAGGAGACCTGAGATGGAGGCGCTGACCGCCCTGATCATCGGCCTTCTCGTCGCCGGCGCCGTCTACCTGATGCTGGCGCGCAACTTCATGCGCTTCCTCTTCGGGCTGATCCTGCTTTCGAACGCGGCGAACCTGACGATCTTCGCCTCGGGCCGGATGACCCTGGGGGCGCCGGCGCTGGTGCCCTATGGCGCGGAGGCACCTTTGGGCGAGGTCGGCAACGCGTTGCCGCAGGCGCTGGTGCTGACCGCGATCGTCATCGGCTTCGGCCTGCTGGCCTTCACCCTCGCGCTCGCCTTCGAGGCCTACCGACGCCTGCGGACCATGGACAGTGACAAGATGCGCTATGCCGAGCCGAAGGAGGAGCGCGAATGATGAGCTGGCTTCTGGTCATGCCCATCGCGATTCCCTTCGCCACCGCGGTGGTGGTCTATCTGCTGCGCATGTCCCCCAGCGGGCGCTGGGTCTCGCTCTTCGGCTCGGTGCTGTCGCTCGTCGCCTCGGTCGCGCTTCTCGTCGCGGTGCTGGAGCACGGGGTGATCGCGGCGCAGATGTCGAACTGGGACGCACCCTTCGGCATCACGCTCGTTGCCGACTATCTCGGCGTGGTCATGGTGGTGATCACCGCCATCACCGGGCTCGCGACCGCGATCTATGCCCTGGGCGAGATCCCCGAGCGGGTCGAGAAGCTCGGCTATCACGCGCTCTTCCAGACGCTGATCGCGGGCGTGACCGGCGCCTTCCTCACCGGCGACGTCTTCAACCTCTATGTCTGGTTCGAGGTCATGCTGATCTCGTCCTTCGGGCTTCTGGTCCTCGGCGGCTCGCGCGAGCAGCTCGACGCCGGCATCAAGTATGTCGCGCTCAACCTCGTCTCGACGCTCGTGTTCCTGTCGGGCATCGGCATGCTCTACGGGGTGACCGGCACGCTCAACATGGCCGATTTGCGCGAGGCGGTGGCGAATGCCGAGAATCAGGGCCTGATCACCGTCATCGCCATGCTGTTCATGGTCGGCTTCGGGGTGAAGGCGGCGGTCTTCCCGCTCTTCTTCTGGCTGCCGGCCTCCTACCACACGCCGAGCTTCGCCGTCTCGGCGGTCTTCGCGGGGCTGCTGACCAAGGTCGGCGTCTACGCGCTGATGCGGATGTTCACGCTGGTCTTCGTCGGCGACGTGGGCTTCACCCATGAGATCCTGATCTGGGTCTCGGCGCTGACCATGCTGACGGGGGTCCTGGGGGCGGCGGCGCAGACCGATTTCCGCAAGATCCTCAGCTTTCACATCATCAGCCAGATCGGCTACATGACCCTGGGGCTGGCGCTCTACACGCCCCTCGCGATCATGGGGGGCGTCTTCTACCTGGTGCACCACATCATCGTGAAGGCGAACCTGTTCCTCGTCTCGGGCGTCGCCAACAAGCTGGCCGGGCATACCGACCTCAACCGGATCGGCGGGCTCTACAAGTCCTCGCCCTTCCTCGCCGCGCTCTTCGTCATCCCGGCCTTCTCGCTCGCCGGCTTTCCGCCGCTCTCCGGCTTCTGGGCGAAGTACCTGATCGTCAAGGCGTCGATCGAGCTCGACAACTGGATCATCGCCTTCGTCGCGCTCTTCGTGGGCTTGCTCACCATCTTCTCGATGACCAAGATCTGGGGCATGGCCTTCTGGAAGCCGCATCCCGACGGATACGACCCGACGCCCGACCGCGCGCCGGACCACGTGCGCGTGCCGATGATGATCCCGATCGTCGGGCTCGCTGCGATGACCATCGTCATCGGCTTCTTCCCCGAACCCTTCGTCCAGTTCGCGGAAGTGGCGGCGACGCAGCTTCTCGACCCGACGCAATATGTCGAGACGGTGCTGGGCGCGCGGCCCGAGGCGCTATTCGAGGTGCAACCGGACATTCAGCCCGACGCGGCACCGGGGGTGCGGCCATGAACGCCTTCTTCGTCAACGTGGTTCTCGCCTTCGCCTGGGCGGCGATGACGGGCGATTTCTCGCTCGTCTCGCTGATGACCGGGGCGGTGCTCGGCTTCTTCGCGCTCTGGCTCTCGGCGCCGCTGACCGGGATCGATCGGCTCTATTTCGTGCGCGCCTACCGGATCGTGCGGCTCGCGCTCTATTTCCTCTACGAACTGACGCTCTCTTCGCTGCGGGTCGCGTGGGACGTGATCCGTCCGTTCCCGAAGAACAGGCCGGCCATCGTCGAGATGCCGCTCGATGTCAAAAGCGACCTCGAGATCCTCCTGGTGACGAATCTGATCTCGCTCACCCCCGGCACGCTCAGCGTCGATGTGACGCCGGACCGCAGCACGCTGCTGGTGCATGCGATGTTTGCCGACGATCACGAGGCGGTGGTGGCCGATCTCAAGGCCGGGCTCGAGCACCTGGTCGCGGAGGTTTTCGAGACATGACTGCGGCCGCCTTCCTCGACCTGTCGCTCAACATCGCCATGGTGATGATCCTGCTCGGCCTTGCCGTGGCCTTCATCCGGCTCGCCATCGGGCCGAGCCTCGCCGACCGGGTCGTCGCGCTCGACATGATGACGATCAGCATCATCGCCTTCTGCGGCGTCTACGCGATCCTGGTCGAGGATCCGTCCTTCCTCGACGTGGCGATCGTGCTGGCGCTGGTCGGTTTCCTCGCCACCGTCGCGCTGGCCCGCTATGCCGAGCGCCGCTTCGAACGCGAGGCCGACGAACGGAAGGAGGACGAGGATGCTTGACGTTCTGGTCGGACTGCTGGTCCTGGGTGGCGGCGCCTTCGTGCTGATCGCCGCCATCGGCATCGTGCGGCTGCCGGATCTCCTGACGCGGATGCACGCCTCGACCAAGGCCGGCACGCTGGGCAGCCTGCTGATCCTTCTCGGGCTCGCGGTCTTCGTCGGCTCGGCGCCGGTGATCAGCAAGGTCGTCGCCACCGTGCTCTTCCTGCTGCTGACCGCGCCGATCGCCGCGCACATGATCGGGCGCGCCTATGCCCGGACCGAGCGGCGTGCCTACGCCGAGCGCGAACTCGGCGCGGCCGATCGCGGCGAGATCAACCCAAGGTAGAAACCGGCGATTTCAACTCCGCGCCGGGCACAATCGCTTGTGTCGCAGCCGGGCGTCGCGTAAGGATCGGTTTGCTTCGGTGCAGGCGGTTCGCCGCCTGTTAAAAGGGAACGCGGTGCGGCTTTCGGGCCCATTCCGCGACTGCCCCCGCAACTGTGAGCGGCGAGCGAAGCCGGCACATGCCACTGTGGCGTCCGCCATGGGAAGGCCCGGCAGAGCGACGACCCGCAAGTCAGGAAACCTGCCGAGGCGATCACCCTGTCCGGGCGCGGGCGGCGCCAGGGCAACGGTCCGTCCGTAGAGGTGATGCCCGCCGTCTGCGGAGGAGGAATGCCTCCCAGACACGTCGTCACGCGGCGCCCGGCGCCGATCCTGGGATGGTCAGAAAATGCCCCCGATCCGTTTCCTCTCGCCCGTCCTGGCCGGCCTCGCCGCGCTGGCGGCAAGTCCCGTCCAGTCCCAGATCGTCGATCTGGGCCGAATCACCGTCCTCGCCACCCGCCTCGCGACCGAGGTCCAGCGTTCCGGCGCGTCGGTCAGCGTTCTCGACCGCGCCGAGATCGAGGCCAGCGGCGCCACGCAGCTGTCCGACCTTCTGGCGCGGCTGCCCGGCGTCAGCGCCGTTCGGACCGGCGGTCCCGGCACGCAGACCGGTCTGCGCATCCGCGGCGCCGCGCCGGGCTATGTCGCGGTCTATGTCGACGGCATCCGCATCGACGATCCGACCAGTACCTCGGTCCAGACCGATTTCGGGCACATGACCCTCGACGACATCGAGCGGATCGAGGTGCTCCGCGGCACCCAGTCGGCGCTCTATGGCGGCTCGGCGGTCGGTGGCGTCGTCAGCATCACCACCCGGCGCCCGGACCGCGACGGCTTCAGCCAGGAAGTGGCCGCCGAGGCCGGCAGCTACCGCAGCCGCGCGGCCCGCTACACGCTGGGCTTCCGCGACGAGCGCCTGGAGGCGAGCCTGACGCTCGCCCATCGCCGCACGCGCGGCTTCACCGCCTGGGAGGGGATCCCCGGCACGCCCGGCTTCGCCCCGGATGCCGAGCCCGACGGGTTCGAGGCGACGCGACTCTCGGCCAGCTTCCGCTACCGGGCCAGCGAGGCGCTGACCTTCGGCGTCACGGGGTTCACCCAGCGTTCGCGCAACGAGTTCGACACCAGCGATGCCTTCTTCGTGATGGACCCCGATTCGGATGCGCTGGCGCGGTGGCGCCAGAGCGGCCTGCGCGTCTTCGCCGAGATCGAGACCGGCGCGGTCCAGCACGAGCTGTCGCTCAGCGAGTATCGGATCACGCGCGACATCTTCTTCGACGGCGTTTTCAGCAACGGCTTCGCGGGGCGGCGCAGCGCGCTTGCCTATCAGGGCGCCGGCACGCTGTCGCCGTACCTGACGCTGGTCTGGGGGGCGGACACGATGCTGGAACGGTCCTCCGCCGACACGCTGCCGGCGGGGAGCGCGCGCACGCGCACCACCGGTGCATTCGCGCAACTCCTCTGGGCGCCCGGCGATACGCTCGACCTCGGCGCGACCGCACGGATCGACCGCAACTCGGCCTTCGGCACCTTCCGCAGCGGGCGGCTGACCGCGGCCTGGCAGGTCACGCCGCAGACCACCCTGCGCGGCGCGCTCGCCCGCGGCTTCCGGCCGCCCTCGCTCGACGAGCGGTTCGGCGATTACGGCTTCTTCGTCGGCAATCCGGATCTCGAGCCGGAGACCAGCAACAGCGCCGAGATCGGCCTCGACCACCGCTTTGCCGGGGGGGCGCAGGCGAGCGCGACGCTCTTCTGGCTCGAGACCGACAACCTGATCACCTATGACGCGGTTCCCTTCCCCAACACGCTCGACAACGTCCCCGGCACCTCGCGCCGGCGCGGGCTGGAGCTTTGGGGAAGCCTGCCCCTTGGCGAGAGGCTGACGCTCAGCGGCAGCTATACCTATACCGAGGCGCGCCAGCCCTCGGGCGTCCGCCTGACCCGCGTGCCGCGGCATGACCTGGCGCTGGGGCTCGACGCGGTTCTGGCCGATCGCTGGCGCGGCAGCGTCGATCTGCAGCGCATCGTCGGGCGCGCCGAGGAATTCGGCACCTCCTTCGACGACTACACGGTGGTCAATGCCAGGCTGCGCTACGCGGTGACCGATACCGCCGATCTCTATCTCCGCGTCGAGAACCTCCTCGACCGGCAGTACCAGGAGCTTCCCGGCTATGCGACGCCGGGGCGGTCGTTCCATGCGGGCATTGCGGCGCGTTTCTGAGGCGGCGGCGCTGGCCGTGGCGCTTCTCGGCGCCGCGGCGGCGTCCGCGGGGCCGCCCGGGAGGGTGGTCTCGATCAACCTGTGCACGGACCAGCTGGCGATGATGCTCGCGGCGCCCGGGCAACTGGTCTCGGTNAGTCACATCGCCGCCGACCCGCGCGTCTCGCCGCTCGCCGAGGAGGCGGCGCGCTTGCCGCTCAATCACGGCCAGGCCGAGGAGGTGCATGCGCTGGCGCCCGATCTGGTCCTCGCCGGTCCCTGGACGTCGCGCTACGCGGTGAACCTCCTGCGCCGGCTCGGGGTCGAGGTGCGCGAACTGCCGGTGGCCGAGCGGCTGGCCGACATCCCGG
>SL_3KL_010_SEDDRAFT_10006457_pt1 | contig 10494 bp, 14 predicted proteins | sample SodLakKL_010_SED_2_FD_10381 | JGI IMG/M metagenome (IMG submission 10381)
AAATATGCTTTTTTACCGGCTTCATACAGTTTTTGTAATAATTCTTCAGTCTCTTCTTGTTGATCTAATTGCTGTAACAGACCGGACATTCTGGATTCCAGTGTTTCGGTGGAGCGCAGCAGCGATGCGGTCGGGTTGTTCACCTCATGGGCAAATCCCGCAACAAGCTGGCCCAGTGTGGCCATTTTTTCCTGATAAATCAGGCGGTCCTGAGCTTCTTTTAATTCGCGGTAGGCTTTTTGTGATTCGTTCCTCTCGTTGCGAAGTTTGTTGTTCACAGAGTCGAGTTTCATCTGCAGAATAATGGTGTTCCGGAATCGGTCGAGCAAGTTGGCAAGTATCAGCTCGTCCATATATTTCTGGAACCGTTTATTCTGATCCAGAAGTGTTCGAACCTCCGAATCGGGGATTTTTAAAACCGTTGCTTTTTTTTCTACAATTGAGGTTGTTAGTGAGGGCTCACCTGTCGTAAAAGCAATGATTCCGATAAATGACCCGGACTGTAACCTGATGATGGGATAATCTGACTGGGTATCGGGTTTCTTCTTATAAAGCTCTACCACACCATCCAGCAAAATGTAGATGTCTTTTAGCTGTTCTCCCTCTTTAAGAAGGACGGATCCCTCTTCGTACTGTTTTAAATATTTTGTGGATTGGTCTGCCTCACCAAACAAACGCTGAATCAGTTCTGTGACGTGTTTGCGGTCTTTAATCCACTGTTTTCCAAGTTTAAATTCCATATCGGGTTTTATTTATCAGTCATTCCGCCGCTTATTCTAATGTGCTCGGCAATTCGTTCACCGTCTAAAATCTGCATAAAGGCAAGCGGATTTTCAGTATTCTCAATCACGTAGTCTGTAAGCAGCTCTGTTACGATATTGATCAGTTCTTCTTTATTCCACGGCTTGGCTATATAGTGTTTCAGGTCTGCCTCGTTCACCGCCCTCACAGTTTCATCGAGTCCTGCCTGCCCGGTGATGAGTACTTTCCGGGTTTTAAAAGTTTCGGGTGTTTTCTGCATCTCTACAAGCAGCTCCACTCCGTTATCACCAGGAAGAACATGATCACATAAAATAAGCCCGACCTGTTCCTCTCTATCATAAATCTCCTGGATAATTTCACGTGCTTCTTCGGCTGTATCTGCCATTTCGATTGGGAAAAAAACTTCAAATCTGTCAAGATCCCGAACAATAGAATCAAGAACCTCCGGTTCATCTTCTACAACAAGTATATAAATTTTGTCTTCCATAATGTTTTCTTTTAAACGATGAATGGCCAGTAAACGACCGATAAAATTAGTACAAAAATAATTCCGATGATACCAATAATCACCCCGGCTGATATCATATGCTTGGTTTGAATCATTCCGGTGCTCACGGCAATGGCATTTGGCGGGGTTGAGATGGGCAGAACCATCGCAAAACTTGCAGAGAGTGCAATAACCAGCCCGATCATCAACATGCCTGCTGTGCCTTCAAGAATGCCCGAAGTTACAAGCGAAATGGCCAGCGGAATGAGGAGTGATGCGGTTACTGTATTCGATAAAAAGTTCGACATGACCAGTGCTACTCCTCCAAAAACACCAAGAAGCATCAGGTAACCGAACTGTTCCCATGAGATGGCACCAACCATCCATTCGGCAAGCCCGGTTTCTTTCATGGAAATACCCAGGGCTATACCACCTGCAATCAGCCAAAGAACTTCCCAGGGAAGTTTTCGGATGTCATTCTTGCCAAAAGCCGAGGTCAGTGTAAGAACTGCAACCGGCAGCAAGGCCACAATACTGCTTCTGATTCCGTGCAAGCCTTCGGTAACCCACAACAGTACAGTTACGGCAAAAGTTACATAGAGTATTTTTGCGTTCCGTGATTTCTTGAGTACACCATCGAGCTTGAGAGGAATTATTTCCAGTGCCGGTGGATAGAGCCTCAGCAGAACCTGCCAGGCAATGATCAGCATCACAATGGCAAGCGGAGTTGCATAAAGCATCCAACTGCTGAAGGCCACATCAACTCCCTGCTGATTCAGTGCCGCAATCACCACAGCATTGGGCGGCGTTCCAATCGGTGTTGCAATACCCCCAATGTTGGCAGCAAAAGGAACACAGAGCGCAATCCCGATTCGTGCGGGGTCGCCCGGCTCCATTTTTGCGATTATCGGCAGAATTACGGTAATCATCATGGCGGTGGTGGCCGTGTTGCTCATAAATGCAGACAGTACAGCCGTAACAACCATCAGTCCCAGCATAATAAATTTTGGCCGTTTGCCAAATGGCTGAAGTAATATTCGAGTCAGGTTTTTATCAAAATCGTATTTTACAGAAGCATCGGCCAGGACAAATCCCCCCAAAAACAAGATGATGATGGGATCTGCCAGGGTGGCAATAAATTCCGTATATGGCAGGGGAGTATAATCTACAGACGAGTAATTGATGAAACCTTCTGCACTCAGTAGTGTTACCTGTGAGAAAATCACCAGAATGGAGGTGGAGTAGATGGGAATTGTTTCAAACATCCAGAATACAGCCGCCATCAAAAAAATACTCATGGCAAGATGGCCTGCTAACGAGAGCCCCGGAAAAGTAACAATCAATGGAATTACAAACCCTGTTAACCCAAGTACCAGGCCGGTCAGTTTTAATTTCGACATTATAGTATCAGCCTCTTTTGATTTAATTTTTAAGAGTCTATAAGTTAACCAAAAGAATGATCATTTTTGAAGGGTTTTTGAAAAAAGCGCTTCCTAAACACAAGTTTTTTATGATATTTTTTGCTCTTTTTCCAAATGCTTATGAGGACTAAAATTCTGGCTTAAGTCCTGTTTTTATATCACATTTCGAGTAGTCTATCACTCGGTACTTCAGAGAGTCTGATTATTTATTAGTAACTTTTGAATTATCATTTTTCTGAATGGTGCAGATACATTTTATGGTTCTTTAAGGTGTCTATAACAGATAATTGAAAATCGGTTCAGCACATGTTCAAGTTTTTAAAACGATGGCTTCCCGGGCGGGATGAGGTAAGCAGGCCAAAGTCGGCTGTCACACAGGCAGTGGCTATGCTGCGCCGGGAATATGAAGGTAAACCCTTTAATGAAAACAACGTTGATCCCGATCCGATTAAGCAGTTTTCAGCCTGGTTTGATGTTGCTGTAAAAGCCATTAAACACGATCCCAATGCAATGATTCTCTCGACTGTGAATTCCAATGGCCGTCCATCATCCCGGACAGTTCTTCTGAAAGGGTTTGATGAAAATGGTTTTATTTTTTACACCAACTATAACAGCCAAAAAGCAAAGCACATCGGGCAAAATCCGAATGTATCTCTAACTTTTTACTGGCCTGACCTGGTTCGCCAGATTCATATCGAGGGAATCGCTGAAAAAGTTCCGGCTGAAAAATCTGATCAATATTTTGCCACTCGGCCCGACACCAGCAAGCTCAGTGCCTGGGCTTCCGATCAAAGTCGTCCAATCGGTTCAAGAGATGAGCTTGAGAACAAGCTGAAATCGATGGAAAAAAAGTTTGCTAAAGGAGAAATTCCGCGTCCGCCGCATTGGGGCGGTTTTTGCGTAGCCCCCCGACGAATCGAGTTTTGGCAGGGGCGCCTGAACCGGCTTCATGACAGAATTAGCTATCAAAAAGAAAACGGAGAGTGGAAAATGGAGAGATTATCTCCATAATCAGACTCAAATTGATTGGACATCTGTTTTTGAGAAATCATCACCAATAAAGAGAAGAGATTCATGGAGTGAAATGGCCAGTGCATATGAAAAACAATCGCCAAAATTAAGATTTGCCGGATGGCGGCCTTTTCCAAATTTCCGATATGCTGATCTGGCAATTTCTGCTTGATCCTCTGTAACCGGCATTACTGTAATTCCAAGCCGATGAATAAACTGATCCACTTCAAGATCTCCTGAATCTCCAAAACGGGAATGCATTACAATTCCTGTTTCTAACAGGGTAGCAGCAGATATGCGCAAGTTCTTAGCACGTTCCAATGCATTTATCAATCGCTCTGAATCAGGTTCACTCTGTAAAATTGCAACAACTGCAGATGTGTCTAATACCATCTCATTCAACCTGGCAAGCCGTGTTTGTCGTATTCCAAAATCTCATCGTCTGACCGGTTGTCGGCCTTTTGAAGTCTGGCGACTCTTTTTTGAATTCGGCGCACTTCTTCCCGAAAAATATTTGTAGTGCGTTTCCCGGTTTCGCGCTCCAGACGCTCTTTCAAAGCTTTGGATATCGCTTCGGTCAGGCTTTCTCCTGTTATTCCCGCAAGTCGGCGGGCCAATTGATCTACTTCCCGGTTTTTAATACTTAGCGCCATTCTGTTTATTGATTATATAATTATGTATTGAATATATAAACTAAATAAACAGGAATAAATTATTCAAAATATTCCTGCAGTCACTATGATCAAGAAATCAATCGGTTCACTCAATCCAGATAAAAAAAGCCCTGCATGGTTTAACCAAACAGGGCTTTTTCACGGTTTATTGAAGAAGTATTCAGGACACGGGAAATGGGTCAACTTTGTTTCCCTTGTTGTCGAAATAGAGAACTTTTCCTTTTCCGTCTTTTTGAAGAATTACCTTGTACTCGGTGGTTTTCGGGTCAAAATTTTGCACGGTTTTTTCGTTTCCGATCAATTTCCACTCCTTAAATTCACCCGTGGCAAGGTAACGGTTTATTTTGTTCGGAAGGGGAACATTCACCTGAATAAGGCGGGCTTTAACAAGGTTTCCATGTTCATTATACTCGGCATAAACCCGCTCGTTTTCTGATGTTCCTTTCAGTATGTAGTGGCCGGCATTCCATCTTTCATCAAAACGAACTTTCAATCCCGAGTTCTTAATAGCAGCATCATACCGCAAGCAGTTGATATCTGTAAAGCAACTGTAATTTTGCTCGTTGATTACGAGTACATTTCCATCCTGGTTTATTGAATGATCAATATCTTTTGCAAAAACCGTCCCGGAAAAGATAACGATCATCAAGAAAGCCAGAATACTGATTGGATAGTTTGACGATTTCATAATGACTCCTCTTTTTTAGTTGAAGTGATTTTCTATGAGAAGCAATTTTTGCTTCTGGTTAGCAAGACGAGCCATCTTTTTTAAAAGTTGCAAAATGAGGAAAATTTTTTAAATCGTAAACAAAATCAAAATAACCGGTTAACCCTCTTGGTACGTGAACTTTTCTGAAATGTTATGAGCCGGGAAATGACTGTTTTTTACTCATTGAAAAATTCATTCCTGAAAAAATTTAAGCCTAAAAAATTTTTACTGGAAGAATGGATATTCCTGCTTAATACTTTGCATTATCCGGTAATAAACAGCTTAAAAAAGATCTCTGAGGAACCCTTCAATCTCATCAAGAATTCTGGAGCCGCCTTCTTCCACCAGTTTTGCCCTTGCCTGCCTTTCTACTTCATCGAGAAGAATATCAAAGAGTATTTGAAGAATGGCCTTTAGATCGTTATTGGCATCGTGGCCAATATTGGTCTGTTCAAACCGGTCGAGAGTGAGCCGCACCGGTTCCATATCTTCCAGCGGCACGCGAACTTCCAGTATTGTGTTATCCATCAGCAGCCGGTCAATAAGCACCTGGCGGCCATCATCACCAGCCTCATCCGGGGCCGGCAGATTGCCCGCCAGCCTTCCAAGATTGGATCCGCGCGCAGTTAGCTGATACGACAGTTCCATCTCTTCAATTTCCAAATGCTTTATATTCACAGGATCGAACAGCAGTGTAAGCGGATCTATCTCCATATTCACCGATTTAATTTGCAGTGCGGTATCCTCCTCAAAACCTTCAGGGTTCGCAATATGTAATCCCCGAATCGATCCAGACCAGCCAAGAATGGAAATTTGCACTCTGTCTACCGTCACATCTGTATCCAGCAGTTCACTTGAAATACGCTCTATGTTAGATTTTACAATGCTGTCGATGGTAAAAGTTAAAGCCACGGCAGCCGCTATTACTACGCCAATCAGAATGAGAAGTATTTTTTTCATGGGATAGTTATTGAGTTTAGTTGATTTTCTTAAACCACAAGCCCAGCCATAAAATAGTTTTTCTATAAATGGTTATTTTGTCTTTTTAAAAGAATGCCACACAATATTCTTGACTTGAAGTTCATCCATTTGTCGATATTTTTTAATGATTTAATTGTGATATGTTCCTGAAAATTTTAAAAGCTGATTACATTGACTGATATCATTCAAAAACCACCAGTTGCCGCTATCGCCACTCCCGTTGGCGAAGGGGGGATTGCCGTAATCCGTGTTTCGGGCAAAGATGCCATCAAAAAAGTTCAGGGATGTTTTAAGGGAAAGGATTTAACCAAAGCAGACAGCCATACAGTTCATTTTGGAAATATTGTCAGAAAAGACGGGCGGGTTGTGGATGAGGTTTTGGCCACTGTATTCAAATCTCCAAAATCCTACACAGGCGAAGACACTGTTGAAATTTCCTGTCACGGCGGGGTATTGGTTACCCAGGCCGTTTTGGAAACCATTCTGGAGCAGGGTTTAAAACCGGCCGAACCTGGTGAATTTACACAGCGAGCCTTTTTGAACGGAAAAATGGATCTCGATCAGGCCGAGGCTGTTGCCGATTTGATTCATGCAAAAAGCATCAAAGCGGTGGATGCCGCCCACCAGCAGCTTGAGGGGCGGCTGGGTGAGCACATCAAACAGTTCCGCCAACAGATTATCGATGCCACTGCAATGGTAGAGCTGGAACTCGATTTTATTGAAGAGGATGTGGAATTTGCCGATAAAGAACAGCTCCGCAAACTGCTGTCCGATGTGGACAACGAGATTGGCAGCCTTCTCGACACCTACGAAACCGGGCGATTGGTAAAAGATGGCGTAAAAACGGTGTTCATCGGGCGGCCAAATGCCGGTAAATCAACATTGATGAACACACTTGTGGGCATCGACCGGGCAATCGTTACCGACATTGCGGGCACCACGCGAGACACCATCGATGCGGACTGGAGTTACGAAGGACTGCTTTTCAAACTGATTGATACGGCCGGCCTCCGCGATGTCCAAGATGTGATTGAAGCGGAGGGAGTAAAACGGTCGCAGAAAGCTTTCGAAGAGGCCGATTTGGTTGTTTACCTTAAAGACCTCTCACTTCCGCTGGATGATAAAGAGCACAAAGAAATTGCCGGATTCCAAAAACGCGCCGGGGAGACACCTTTTCTTTTAATCGGCACCAAGCTTGACCTGACCTGTACGCCGGACAGCCTGCCCGGCACTCAAATTTCAGAATCAAAAGAAGAACGGCTTCAGTTCGATTTGAAAATATCAGCCCTCGAAGAAGAGAATATCGACACCCTGAAAAAACTGATGAAGCAGCGCGCACTCGAAAATAAAGATTACGACACATCGAGCTTGCTGGTCACATCGTCCCGCCACAGAGACGGACTGCAAAAAGCCCGCGAAAATGTACTGAGAGCCATTGACGCACTGGATCAGGGGCTGACGGGAGACTTCCTTTCGATTGATCTGCGGGCCGCCCTGAAAGAGCTTGGGACGATCACCGGGGAAATTACCACCGAGGATTTGTTAGACTCGATCTTCTCGCGGTTTTGTATTGGTAAATAATTTCAAAACCTCCAGATTTTTAAAATTCTTGGAGGTTTTGATGTAAAATTATTAATCTGAAGTGCCTGAGATTATTCGAGAGTATTAAAACAGATAAAAAAAGGAGATCAGAAACAAGGGCAAAAAGTTTTAAACCTCAAATTCTACACCATTAATTCAGTAGCTTGATAGCAAAATTCAACTCTTTAACAGTAATAAGTAATTATGAACATAAACAACATAAGAAGCTTTCTATATAAATTTGCAAGAATTTTAGGAGATATAAATGCAATTGAAAAGGGAAAGTTTGGGGTGCGCATCATTAGGCGAAATATAGGTAGAATTTTAGGGCAATTTTTAAATAAAATTTTCAGATAAAAATACTCTGATGCATGAAAGAGCTTTAAAATATTTACAGGTTTTAGAATTAGAGGCAGGTGCTAACATCAGGGATGTTAAAAACTCATTTAAGCTACTTACAATGGCATGGCATCCAGATCGATTTGGAAATGAAAAGCATAAAGTTTCAGCAGAAAAAGGTTATTGAAGCATATAGATGGCTGAGCGAGAATAAGGAGATCTAGCAAGAATTATCTCAGGAAAAAGTTAAACAATATCCAAAAAGAAACAAAGAGTAATCAGAGTAATTCAAAATCCGCTAAACCAAAAAATAAATATCAAAAAAACATCTTCTAATAAATCATCCAAAAGCCAATACAATTACATAAAGATTGGTGACAAAAAATATAATATTAAAATGATTAAAAAGGTGAAAACTAAAGAATATTCAAGATACTATTATAGAGTAGCAGCACTACTGTTAGCTGTTTTAGGAATAATATCCCCTTTTATTGGAATCTATCTACTGTGGTCAATTCCATCCGATATTGGCTTTATTTCATTTTTGATTTTTCTTAATTCCTTTTTATTGCTTCAATTTTTCTTTTAGATGATAAAATCGATGCTTTGTTGATCTACAAGCATGGGAGTACTGAAATTCTTAGAACTCACAAAATAATCTCTGACAAGCCCTCATTAGCTTATACCAGAAAGGAAAAAGGAAGAGGAAGACGCTTGAAAAAAAATGTGTACTCAAATATAGATAGTATCAACTCCCAGATAAAGAAAATGCAAAAAAATAGTTTTCTCTAAATATTTGGGTTTAATGTTTTATAATTTTGCCTTAAAAAATCAAAGGATTATGAGAACATCCATTATTTTACTTTTTTTTTAACATTCATAATACCTTAAATCCGCAGGCAATAAATAAAAAGAGCCAAAAAAGGGTCTAAATAAGTTGTATTTAGGCTTTTTTGGCTCGTAGATTTTCACTTATTTAGGTGAAGCCAATTCAATCTAAACAAGTAGAAAATGCATATTACTAAATCATCCGATAACATTACACCCTTTGCCGGATTTAATTTTTGTTTTGAGCATTTCCACCAAAGTGGGCTTGCCGGGTTGATTGACCGCCACCTTGGCTCCAGAGTGAAAACCGCTGGGTACTCCTACAGCGATATTATAGCCAATCAGCTGGGGATTTTCTTCACCGGCGGGGACTGCGCCGAAGACCTGAGTGAGCACCTTCGCGAGCCTTTGAGACAGGTCAGAGGCATGGCTGTATGCAGCGCTGACACGCTGTTGCACTCCATCAAAGAGCTTAGCTGTCCCATCCAGGAGATGGTCAATCCCGACACCGGGGTAGCCCATCAGTTCAACATCAATGGTAAACTCAACGATCTGCTGCTCAAAGCACTGCGAACCACCGGCCAGCTCACCACGCGCGTAGCCTATGAGGTGGATTATGACAATCAGGTGATCCCCACCGAAAAGTGGGATGCGGCCACCACCTATAAAACCTGTGATGGATACCAGCCGGGTATTGCAACCATCAACAACATGGCAGTGTATATTGAAGGGCGCAACGGCAATAGCCAGGCACATACAAGCAAAAGCAAATCCTGAAGCGAGTCTTCGAGCATTTGGCGGACAATCAGATCACCATTGGGCGTTTCTGGGCGGACTCGGCCTCCTACCAGCAAACCGCTGTGAAGGTGGTGCAAGCCAACTGCGGCTCGTTTTACATCCGGGCCAAACGCAGCGCAGCCATGGAGCAGCAAGTAGGGGGCTCTGCCGGAGGGAGCCTGGAAACACGTGAAGCTGGGGGTGCAAAACATGGAGGTAGCCGAGATTACCGACTGGCGTCCGTTTGACGGGGATACCGCCTACCGGCTGATTGTCAGCCGGATCAAGCGCGGTGATGCCCAGGCGGATCTGTTCAGCGGGGGAGCCTACACTTGGCGGGCAATCCTGACCAACGACACCCAAACCAGCCCTGAACAGATCGTTGCCTTTTACAACAAGCGTGGGGATAGTGAACGCACCTTTGATGTGATGAAAAATGATTTTGGCTGGTCGAAGTTGCCCTGCTCTTTTCTGTCGGAAAACACAGCCTATATGATCTTAACAGCGATGATTGCCAATTTTTACCGCTACCTGATCGGTGAATATTCCAAAGCCATCCCCTGGCTGGAGCCAACCTACCGGCTTAAAAAGTTTATTTTTCGCTTCATTACCCTGGCAGGCAAGTGGATTCGAACCGGGCGGCGCTATGTGCTCAAACTCTATACGAGGAAAGATTACAGTTCCTTGCTCGAGTAAAGGCAAAGCAGACCGATTTGTTTTATAGAAGTTGTGCATGAACAATGGGATAGGTATATCTAAAGTACGACAAAGCAGGCAAATCAGAGCCTTCAAATCACTCAACAGCATAAAAACCGGTCATCATAGTCAATCAAAAACTACCCATCCACAATAACTGAAACACAAAATCAGACTTTAAACCTACCTGTAAGGATCTTAACTTTTGCAAGTTAAATGTCTGCGGAT
>SL_3KL_010_SEDDRAFT_10006458_pt1 | contig 10492 bp, 3 predicted proteins | sample SodLakKL_010_SED_2_FD_10381 | JGI IMG/M metagenome (IMG submission 10381)
ACCATAAAACGATTTGCCGCGTTCATGGCCGGCCTGCTGGCGTTGATCCTCGTGGCGCTGGCGGCAGGCCATTTCTACCTGAAAACCGACCATGCCCAGAACTTGGTTAAAACCCGCGTCAACCAAGCCATTCCCGGTCACATCGATTGGAAACGCGCGGACATTTCCATCCTGGGCGGCACGGTGGGGCTACACGGCGCCACTGTTTACGGGCCCGGGGGCGGCCCCGCCGAAGACGGGGAAGATGCGCGGGGGGAGCCGATCATTCAAGCGGACTATCTGCTTGCCGAAGTCGGGATACCCGGGCTGCTCCGCGGAAGCCTCGTAATCGGCGCCCGCCTTGATTCACCGCGGGTTCTGCTTGCCCGGGACGCGGACGGCACCCTCAACATCGCCCGGGCATTTTCCGACCCCGACAGGGAGAAAAAACCCGAGGAAAAGGAAAAAGCGCCGGTCGACAGCCCCTTTGCCATCAACATCATCATCGAATCGGCGCGCATCTCCGACGGCTTTTTCGAATTTGAAAACCTCCGGGGGAAAGCCGGCGGAGACGGCGGATCCGCCTTTTTGTCAGACATCAACCTTGAAATCGACGATGCCCGGCTTTTCGAGCGATCCGGACGCGCAAGCCTCCGGATCGGCGAGGGGCTGTTTGCCATGGGAGATATCAACATCCCCCTCGAACGCTTCGTTTTCGAGTCGGTGCTGGAGGAAGGGCGGGTGCGCCCCCTTATGGCGGATGTAAAACTTGCGGGGGATAACGGCGGGCCCCACCTTTCGCTTACTGGCGGCGCATCGGAGATCTTCGCCAATCCGGAGCTCGATATGGTACTCGAAGCAAGCGCGGAACTCGACGATATCCGACGAATGTTCGTCCCGAACCTGAATATTTCCGGCAAGACGTCCGTTTCACTGACCGCTTCCGGCGATCCCGGCAACCCGTCGGCCCGACTTGCAGCGCAATACGACGGGGGAGGGCTTGCAGGTGTAGCGGTCCAAGAAATCGACCTGAAAGCCGATTTGTCCGATCTGGCCGTGGCGATTGAAACCCTATCCGCAGGGATTCCCGGTGCATCGGCCGCGGTTTCCGGCACCGTGGACCTTGCGGAGGCTTTTCAAAACGGACTACTGGCCGCGCCAACCAATATCAACGCCCTTTCCTACGATCTGGCAATCGACGGCAAATCGATCGATTTCGCCCAACTCCAATGGACCCGGACGTTTCTTTCCGGAACCGCGGACGCCGACATCACGCTCCGCGGAACCGGCGTATTGCCAAAAAGCCTTGCAGCAGGGGTCGAGGCCCGGATAAGCGGCCGCGACATTGCCATTGGCGGGATGCTTTTGCCCATCGACCCCGAAATAGGCGTTTCCGGGGGCATGGAAAACGGCCTGGCCTTTGCGGACCCGGTTACGGTGGGCATGGCCGGCACGCTGCTTCGGGTTGCCGGTTCGTATGCCATCTTCGAAAATGAAATCGACGCCACGGCGAAACTGGAAACACCCGATACGGCGGATTTTCTGGATCCCTTTGGAATAGCCGTTTCATCGGGGCCTGCGCGCCTTGATGCCGCCATCTCGGGCCCGGTTCTTCAACCGGCCATCCGGGCGGAACTGAGCGCCAGCAACCTGTCCTACGACGAAATCCGCATGGGAGACGTTGCCCTTGCGGCCGATCTGGAACGAGCCGGCCGCCTCCGCATTGAAGAGCTTCTGATAAACAACAGGGGATCGCGGGTTGTCGCCGAAGGGCACGTGGATCTCTTCGACGGGGGCTTTGCCGGCCTCAAAAGAGATATGCCAGCCAGCCTCACCGTGGATCTTTTCGATGCGGACCCGACGGATTTTTACCCGCACGCCGGTGTGACCGGAGCAGTCAACGGCAGGGTGCACCTTGCCGAAAAGATCACCGCACCGGCTCTCAGGGCGTCGATTAAAGCAAAAGAAATGGCCGTGGGAGACACCCGCATCGGCGATATGAAAACGGAGATAATGCTTTCCGACGGCACCCTGGAAATCGAGAGCCTCCGTGCGGAAAACCGGCAGTCCGTGCTCCGGCTTGCCGGACGCGCCGATATCTTCGAGCCCGGCAGCCTCAAACCGCTTGAAGTCCCCATCCTCGACCTGGTCTTCCCGGAATCCGACATCTATATCGAGGATTTCGTGGATGATGCCGCAGGCCGGGTCACCATTGACGGCAGCGTTAGTGGGAAGCTGACCGAACTGGTCGCCGATCTTTCGCTCTATGCATCGAACCTGGAGGCCGGGGACAATTATCTGGGCCATGTTTCCGCCGACGTCCGGTTCGCCGATAGCCGGCTCTATCTGGCCCCCTTTGAAATCAATAACAACCGTTCGGCAATGATGCTCACCGGCAGCATTGATCTCTTGGTCCCCGGCACCATGGATCTCCTGGAGGATCCGGCGATCCGCATGGAAATCGAAGCCGACGAGATTCATCTCGCCGATTTCGTTCCCGCCATGAGCGGCCGCTTTTCCGTGGCCGGCCGGGTGGAGGGGTCCCTCTACGACCCGGAAGGCGAAATCGAGTTTTCCGGCGAGCAGATAAACACGGGCGTCCAGAGGATCGAGAGCATTACCGTCTCGTCGACCTTTTCGGACAAAACCGTCTTTGTGGATACCGCCCAAATCTCGCTGGCTCCCGGTGAGACCATGCGGGGGGAGGGCTTTGTTTCCCTGGACAAACGCTTTTTTCTTGAAATTTCTTCCGACGACATCGGCCTGCAGCGGGTGGGCGCGCTGGCTGACACCGGGGTCTCCGGAATTTTTTCCATCGAGGCCGCTGGCGAAGGCCACCTTGCCGACCCCGACATAGAGGGCCGCCTGTCAATCCGCGATCTTGCTGCGGGATCAACGTCGGCGGACCCCATCGATGTCTTTTTCAGGCTGAAAAACCGCGTTGCCGGCGCGGTGCTGGAATCGACCTTCACCATCGATGCCGAATATCATATCGATACCGGCGATTTCGATCTTCGCGCCGAGTTAGAAGACACCCTGCTCGATCCGTTTTTTCACATGGCCGGACTGGACGCCCTTTCCGGTACCGTGACGGCGGATGTGCAGGCCGGGGGAAACGTCTCCGACATCCAGGATACTTCAGCCGAAATGAACATCCTGCGGATGACCGTGTTCCAGTCGCCAAACAACGCGGTATCCCGCGAACTGATCCGTATTGCGGGCCTTTATGCGGATTTCACCGAAGGCCGCCTTACGATCCCGGACAACGAAATCGCCCTTCTGGAAACCAGCCGCGTCCATATTGCCGGTTCCGGCCGCCTGGACGGCGACCTTGAAGCCACGGCCCGGGGGAACATTCCCTTCTCCGTCATATCGGCCTTTTTCCCCGTTCTGGAAGACCCCGACGGGAACATTTCCTTTTCGGCGAATTTCGCCCGGTCGGATGGCCATCCTGATTTTGACGCAGAAGTCGAAATCAACGATCTCGGGATGACGGTGCCGCACCTCATGCAGCAGCTTCACGGCATCAACGGCCGGATCCGGATCGCCCCGCACGGCATTGAACTGACCGATCTTTCGGGCCGACTCGACGCCGGCCGATTCAGCGCGGAAGGTGTGATGGCGTTTGAGGACGGTTTTTTCCCGGGACGGGTTCGTCTTGACGTTGCCGCCAATGCGTTTCCGATCCGGATTCCCGGCGCTATGGATATGGTATTCAATAGCGATCTCACCTTCAGCGGCCATCCGGACAATACCACGCTGTCCGGAACGGTCATCCTGCTCGACGGCCTGTATTACCGGGACGTGGAGATCGATCTGATCGGAGAGGTCACCCGACGGCGGCGCGCCGCACCCGTGGCGGCAGAGCCCCCGGATCTCGATGTCCCCTACCTGCGAAACCTGAATCTGGATGTTGAAACCAGTTTTCGTCGGCCGCTCATGGTGGACAACAACCTCGCCCTGATGACCCTGCGGCCCGAATTGCGCATCAACGGCACCCTGAATCGGCCCCGGCTCACCGGGCGGGCCGAAGTGGCACAGGGAACGGTTTCCTACCAGAACATCGAGTTTGAAATTGCCCGGGGCATCATCGACTTCGTCGATCCCTACCGGATTTCACCGGATATCGACATCCGGGCCATTTCCGAAGTCCGCAGGTGGACCATTCTCCTGGAAATATCCGGCACCCCCGAAGAGCTTGACTTCAGGCTCACGTCCAACCCGCCCGAAGAGCACGCCGACATTCTCTCGCTGCTGCTTCTCGGCCAGACCACCCGGGAGTTTGCGGAAGGTAGCGGACCGTCCGGACCGTCTCCTGAACAGATGCTCATCAACCTCCTGGCGGGAAGACTGGAAGAGGATGTGCGCGCGGGGACCGGGCTGGACATCTTCGAAGTGGAATACCGGCAAAACGATGCCGGAACCGAAGCGGACGACTCGATCAGGGTAACCCTCGGCAAGGAACTTTCCCGGCGTCTGACCGTGACCTACGGCCTGGAAAGGAAAGGCGGCGAAACCGTCCAACAGCGGACAGCCATTTACCGACTGCTGGAATATTTGTCCATGAGCGCCTTCCAGGACAGCGCCGGAACATTTGGCAGTGAAATGCAGTTCCGGCTTGAATTCAGATAAAGGACTTCCATGTTCAATCGCTTTACCCGGAGTCATACCCACCGGTCGGGCAAACGCGCCGCCTGCATCGTCGCGGCCGCAGCCATGTTTCTTTTTTCGCTCCAGGCGGCTGCAACGGCCGTGGAGTTGCCCGCGGAGCAAACAATTCCGGAGCACGGCACCGGCGACGACATCACGGATCTCATCATCGAGCGGATCGAAATCGAGATTGTCGTTGTAGATGAAAGAGACGAAGACCGGTGGGAAAGAATCGCCAGGAACCTGATTTTCCTGAAAGAGGGCGAGCCCTTTTCCGATGCCCGCTTTTCCCAAAGCGTCAGCGCCCTGAACCGTTCGCGGCTGTTCGAGGCCATTGAGATCCCCGATCCCGACTGGACGGACCCGCCGCTTACCATGGTGTTCCGCCTCAAGCCCTTTGCCAGGATCAAGGATGTCAAAATATCCGGAAACTTCCCCCTACTCGAGGACGAAGTCACGGATGTCATGACAATCTACACGGGCGATGCATACAGAGCCGGTGTTTTGGACGATCAAGCCGCCTATATCCGCGAGCTGTATCAGGCAGAAGGATACATCGACCCGGACGTATCCATCCGTGCCCAACGCGACCCGAAAGACGGGCATTATGTCGCCTATGTGGATATCGACCGGGGATCCTACTACGAAATCACCCGCGTGCGGGCCCGGGGAAACGAACACTTTTCCGGTGCCCGCGTCCTTTTCCGTCTCAGCACCTGGCAGTCATCCCTTTTGATCGGCGGCGCCAAACGCTTGATCAACGAAAAGCTCAAGGAAGACACGGAAACGATCCGCAGGCTTTACTGGAGCAGCGGTTTCTGCGAAGCGCGCGTCGAGGCGGACGTCCGCCTCGACGAAGAGCGGGCCAGAGCGAGGATCGACTTTCACATCACGGAAGGCCCCCGCTATGATGTTACGATAACGGGAAACGATGCGTTCAGTACCCGGAGCCTGCTGCGGGAGCTGACCATTTACGAGGAAGGCAACATCAACGATTTCGGGCTGCGCAGAAGCATCCGCAACCTTGAAAGCCGCTACCGGGAAGCCGGATATCTTGATGTACGCATCCGCCGCACGGATGAAATCGTTGAACGCGACGGGGGCCCGCACCGGGACATTACGATCTCTATTGACGAAGGCGCCCGCTATATCGTCGATTCCGTGGAAATCGAAGGAAACCGGGATCTTTCCACGAACCGAATCAAGGACCAGATGCTCACCACACCGCCCCGTTTCTTTCATGCCGGCCAGTATAATCCGGCAACCCTGAACGAGGATGCGGCCGCGATACGATCTGTCTACCGGCAGCGGGGGTATCTCTCCCCTATCGTCGAGCCGTCCATCGAAACGCGAAGGGCGGATGAAGAAAACATCCTGCTGGTCGACGTACGGATCAATGTCCGGGAGGGCCCGCGGACGGAAATTTCGGATATCCGCATCGAAGGGCTTGACGTTTTTGATGAAGATGACGCCCTGAGAAGTCTGCCCGTGAGGCCGGGAGACGTCTACCGGGAGCACCGCATCCAGGACGGCAGAAGCCGCCTTGCGGCAAGAATTTCCGAGCAAGGCTATCCCCACGTCCGGGTGGAAACCGGGACCACCATGAGCCGGGATGAAACCGAGGCGGAACTGGTTTACCGCGTGGATCAGGGACCCTACGTGGAAATGGGGGAGATGCTTTTCATCGGCAATTTCATTACCCGGGACAAAACGCTTAGCCGCCCGGCCCGGCTGTCCCGGAACGAACCCTTTTCGCTTTCCTCGATGCTGGAGGCCCAGCGCAACATCCGCAACATCAACGCGATTCAAAACGCCAGATTCCAGACCATCGGCCTGGAGGAAGAGGCCGACCGCGTGACCCTGCTGACCACGGTCAATGAAAAAAAACCGTATTTCTTCCAGTTTGCAACCGGCTATGACACATCCAGGCTCTTTTATTTCAACACCGGGGTCGGCACCATCAACCTCCTGGGGCGTAACAAGGAGCTGCGTGCCGGCGGCGAGCTGAGCATGATCGGGTACAAGGGGGAGATCGGTTACACCGAGCCCAACCTGTTCAACACCGGGATCGTGGCGGATGCCGCCGTGTATACCGAAAAAATCGAAGAGCTCAACAAGAATTTCGGCGTCCGGAGCACCGGTGCGACAATTGGCTTCTCGCGCCCGCTGACGCCCAGAATCTCCGCGAGCCTCGGGTTTCTCTACGACCACAGGGACCAATACAGAACGGACGACACCCCCATCGACCTGGAAGATGAAGACCAGTACCGCTCCCGCACTGTCCTGGTGACCACCCCGGGGATCACCTACGACAGCACCGACTCCTTCGTGCGCCCGACCCGTGGCATCCGTGCCTCGGCATCCGTCGGCATCTCAAGGGGGCTCGACAACGACCTGGACAACTTTTTCAAATACCGGCTCAACACGCGCTACTATTATACACCCTCCCGCCGGCTCACCTTTGCCATCATGGGGCAGGTGGGCTACATCGACCCATATGGGGAAAAAGACGATATACCGGACGACCAGCTTTTTTACCTGGGCGGCACCATGAACGTGCGCGGATTTTCCGAAAACCGGCTGCGCGTGGATGAAAACCGGGATCCCGTGGGCGGCCTCGTATCCCTCATGGGCACCATCGAGGCGCGCTACAACATCGGCCGGAACTTCGAGCTGGCAACCTTTTACGATACCGGAAGCATCCGGGAAGCGTTGCGTGACGAAGGATCGAGCGAGTGGCGCTCCAGTGCCGGCATCGGGCTGCGCTACCACACGCCCATCGGTCCCATCGGCCTGATGCACGGATGGAAACTCGACCGCAAGGAAGGGGAAAGCCCGGGGGCCTATCATTTCACGATCGGCTACACGTTTTAAACGACCGGCTCGCTTTACAGGGCGAATCTGGCTACAATGGCAATCCGTTTTCGGACCGGCTTCGCCCCTCCACCCGCAAGGACACCTGGAAAGGGACCAGGATCAGCCATATGGCCATGACCAGACAGATGGCCAAAAACCCAAGGCGATTGCATTTGCTTTGCCTGCTCTTATGTTTTGTTCGTAAGGCCATGGGATAGGCTCTCCTATCGGGACCCTACCAGGCCGTCAGGGCCCAGGGCGGAAACATTGATGGTCAATGAACCGCATACGGCTTGAATACCGGTTCTGATCACAGCAGGCCGATTTCGCAAAAACAGCTTACGGAAAGAACCCATTATATATCCAGATACCGGAAAACCCCTGGGATCACCACAGACTATTGGGATCCATGGGAGCATCGGCAATCCGGCGAAAAAATGCCGAGGAGGCGGCACCATGAAATTCGCAGTCATGAGCGACACACACGATCACATGGACAACCTGCGCAAAGCCATTGAAATCATCTGCGCAGAAAACTGCGCCGCCATTATCCACTGCGGCGATATCATAGCCCCTTTCATGATCAAAATTCTGGAAAAAGCGGAAATGCCCGTGCATATCGTCTTTGGCAACAACGACGGCGATGCGTTCCTGCTGACCCGCACGGCCCTTGAAAGCGGCGGCCGGATCACCATCCACGGCCACTGGGGGCGGATAGAGCTGGACGGCCTCAAAATCGCCTTCGTACATGACGGCCCCCTTGCGGAAGGGTTGGCCGCCACCGGAAAATACGACATGGTCTTTTTCGGCCATTCCCATCAGCACTACCAGGATCGTATCGGCGAAACCGTCCTTTTCAATCCCGGCGATGTCATGGGAAAAGATATCGAACCGGGCTTTGGCATCGTGGACAGCTGGACACGGGAAATCACCCGGGTCGTAATCCGATAGACGTGATCCGATCGAGACGTTTTTGACAAGGAAGAAATAATGCATACGTCGCTTCATACACCCATCAATCCAATCGATGAAGACTGCCTTGCGGATATCGAATTTTGCATCGGGTGGCAAAGCCCGGAAGGAAAGCACACCGACACGGTTTTGCTCATGGCGAATTTCTGGCGGGACCTGCTCCCGGAAAAAATCCGAAAGGGGCTTTGGGGTGCAAGATCGGGCGACTGCCTGTCCTTTTCCTTTTCCCCGGGCGAACTGCTTCCGCCATTCGACCCCGGAAACCGGTACTGCGTGAAGCGGGGCGACTTCAACGAACAGGCAACGCGCCCTGCCTTTGGCCGGTTCTACCCCAAGGGAATTCTGCGCGGCATCCCCAACGTCTTTCCTCAGAACATGGCGCCCGTCCGGTGCATCGGTGTGGATGATGAAACGGTTCGTGTGGATTTGAACCATCCGCTTGCGGCCCATGACATCCAGCTTACGGCCCTGGTTCACGGCGTATACCGGAAACCCTTCGACCGGGGAGGCCAGAGCCGGGAACTTGCCGAATCGATTGCTTCGGGACCGGGTATGCAGGCCCGTTTCGACGGCAAACCCACGGATTTTTTTTATGACGGGGCGTTTTTACGCGCGGACGAGGCCGATGATGCGGCGTTTTACAGCAACGCCCGCCTCGTAACCCACTTGGACGACCGTGCGATTCAAACCATCGGGGAACGCTATGCCGGGATCCTCTCTCCCGGCATGTCGGTGCTCGATCTCATGAGTTCCTGGCGATCCCATGTTCCTGCGGATGCGGCCCCGAAACACATGACCGGGCTGGGAATGAACGCCGAAGAAATGGAAGAAAACCCACAGTTGAACGACTTTGTGGTCCATGACCTGAACCGCGACCCCCGGCTGCCTTTTTCGGACGGAGCCTTTGACGCGGTCCTGTGCACCGCATCAGTGGAGTATCTCATCCATCCCGTGGCGGTGTTCCGGGAAACGGCAAGAACGCTCAGGCCCGGCGGCATATTTATCAACACCTTTTCCAACCGCTGGTTTCCCACCAAAACCATCCGCCTCTGGACGGAACTCCACGAATTCGAGCGTATGGGGTTGATCATGGAATACTACCTGCGATCCGGGACGTTCACGGAGCTATCCACCTGCTCCGCAAGGGGGTGGGACCGGCCGGAATCCGACCGCTATTACCCTGAAAAAATGCAATCCGACCCCGTGTATGCAGTATGGGGAAGAAAAAAATAGCCCCGGGAAAGGAAACCCGCTTTGCCTTCGGCTCCGCTCAAACAATCCAGGGTGACGACAGTAGGAATCGTCCATTTATACATTGCATCCCCGGGGGATATTATTTTTGGGGCATATCGGGCGATATTTCAACCCTGAAGCCCATTATGTGCCCGGATTGTCACGCTCGCTATTTGCTACACCACCAAAGCCTATCAATTGACGCATTTTGGCGGGTCGGGCGATTACCCTCAATCAACATTGGGAGGAGGTGTGCCAGCTTGGGGTGAAAGACAAGCCAGACACACTGAATGCCCGGGCGAAGGCGAGTTTTCAGGGTGCGATGAATCCGGAAACAACCCCGTTGCAGAGGCACTCTCCGGTTGAATCGGCGGGCCGATTCATGGATCAATAAAGGAAGATCCCCCAATATCAACCCGCATAGCGTTCAGGAAGGTATCCCGATGAGCGATTACCGCGAAAAAAACTGGCGGCTTGAGACCCTCCCCCACGACATCACACCCAACCCGGCCCCGCACAGGGATGAAAAAGCGGATGTGGTCATCATCGGCGGCGGGTATACGGGGCTTTCCACCGGGCATCACCTCAAGATGGCCGAACCGGCAATGGATGTCCGGGTACTTGAATCCGATATCTCCGGATACGGCGCCTCCGGCCGGAACGGCGGTTTTTCCATGACCCTTTTCGGTTTGACCAAAGTTGGAGAGCTCCGGATTCACCCACCAGTGGGGCGGACCAGTCTCGGTGACAGCGAATGCGGCCCCGGTCATCGGGTATCTCGGAGGAGACCGGCGGGCGGTTT
>SL_3KL_010_SEDDRAFT_10006459_pt1 | contig 10491 bp, 5 predicted proteins | sample SodLakKL_010_SED_2_FD_10381 | JGI IMG/M metagenome (IMG submission 10381)
AGACTGGTCGACACTTTCGTCAGCGCCGGTTCCGGCGGACTCGATTTTGCCCGCGCACTGGCCTTCGGGCCCGATGGCGATCTGTATGTCGCCAGCCGCAACAACAACGCCATCCTGCGATATGACGGCCACAGCGGCGACTTCATCGAAACCGTCACCCAGGGGGATCATCTGGAGCAACCCGAGAGCCTGCGATTCGCGCCGGTTCTGGACCAGGTGCACGCGGGTCACAGTGGCCACTTCTTCGTACCCGAGCGTGCGGGCGAGGGCTGGTTGCTGGAAGTGCTGGATGCCGATCGCGCAACCCTGAGCTGGTTCACTTATCCGCCGGTCGATGCCGATGGCAGCGAGCAGGCCTGGGCCGTCGGCGTGGGCCGGATCGAGGGCGCCCGCATCATCTTCGACGAGATGGCGGCCACCAGGCTGATTGATCCGAATGCGGGCTTTTCCGAAGGGAATCTGGAAATGCTGCCCTGGGGGAGCATCGAGATCGTGTTCGATCACTGCAACCACGGCCGACTGAGCTATGACAGTGACCTGTTCTCGGTCTCGGGCAATCACGAGTTCATCCGTCTGGCCCCCATCACTGGACTCCCGTGCGGCAGCATCGGCCTGGCCCCGGTCGCCGATGCGCCTGGAATCAGCGGGCAATGGTACGACCCCGACCAGGAGGGCCGGGGCTGGTTCCTGCAGGAAGTCGGGGCAGGCCGGGTTGTCGCGGTCTGGTACAGCTACGGGGATGAGGGCGAGCAGGTCTGGATGATTGGCGAAGGCCGCATCGATGGCACGGAACTGATCTTCGAGGAGATGTCCATCACGCGCGGCACCTTTTTCGGTCAGGATTTCGTCAACGACGATGTCCAATTCCTGCCTTGGGGCAGCCTGGAATTCCACTTCGAGGACTGCTCGCGAGCCGAAGTGCACTTTGAATCCAGTCTGCCGGCGTTCGGCTCTGGCCAGTTGCAGGCTCAGCGCCTGACCGAATTGTCTGATCTCACCTGCGACCTCGCGGCTCAGTAACCCTCGATCGCGCACACCCCGGCCGGCAATTTTGGGAAAGCACCCAAAGCGTGGCGACTTGCGTTGCCGGCGGTCGACCCGTCACAAAACATGAAGGAGCAGACTCGGCGTCACAATTGCTCACCGCGCTGCTGACTGACCAACCGGAAAGCAATGTAGTACTTGTAGATATTGGAGACGTACTGGACGGTTTCGCGACCGATGACCTGTGCGGCGATGGTTTCAACGTTATCGAACCATTCGTTGGGATCAAGGCCGATGCGTTCGGCTTCGCGGCGCATCTCGCGTACGCGCCGCGGCCCGGCATTGTAGGAGGCCAGCGCGAACAGCAGGCGGTTATCCTCATCCATGGGTTCGTCGGCGTAGTAGCGATCGATCATCCAGCGCACATAGCGCGCGCCGGCGTGGATATTGTTCTCCAGCTCGGTGATGTCACCCACACCCATTTCCGCCCCGGTGGCCGGCAGAAGCTGCATCACGCCGATGGCGCCGGCGGGCGAACGGGCCGACTGGTCAAGCCGGGACTCCTGGTAGGCCTGGGCGATCAGCATCAGCCAGTCCAGGTCGTATTCCTGGCCGTAGTCCTGAAACAATTCGGCCATACCGGCAAAGCGGGCCACGGCCTGATCACGCCCCTCTTCCAGCACCCAGCGCGTGTTCTCCAGGTAGCGCCGGAAAGTAACGTTGCCAAACAGGGTGCCGGCGCGATGCGTGACAAGGAACTCGTCGAGCATGGCCTTGAGTTGCGTGCTGTCCGGGTGCACGGCAAAGGCCATCTCGCCCCCTTCGCGCAGCACGATGTCATCGTGCACTTCCAGATCGGGCAGGGCCTGATCCCACAGTCGTGCCAGGTAATCGTCGGCGACCGCGTGGTCGATCAGCCCGGCGGCCACCATCTCCAGCACATCACCAGTTTCGAAGTGGCCGGGCGCAGACTCCAGCCGGATGCGCGCCAGTCCCCGTTGCGAGAAGCTGCGGTTGAGCCGCTCGAGGCTCTCGTAGTAGCTGCTGTGCGGCCGAACGTAGACGGTGCGTCCGGCCAGGTCGTCGCGGGTTTCCACCGGATCGGCCGACGGACCGGAAACCAGCACCTCGTTGATGCCCCGCGACCATGGCTCGGTGAACAGCACCTGGCGCTGGCGCGTGGGAGTGACCGTCAGGTTGGCAGCGATCACGTCGCCGCGTCCCGAGCGCAACCAGGGAATCAGGCGATCGCGGGTGACCGGAACGTAGATGACGTTGACGCGCTGGTGTCCCCGGTTCAACTGCTCGTTGAGGAAGTCCTCGAAGGCTTCCATGAACTCATAGGCCAGACCGCGCTGGCTGCCACCCTCGTCGATGAAGTAGAAAGTCCGGCTGTAGGGCACCAGCACCCGGACCTGGCGGCGCTCGACCATGCCGTCGAGATCACCGCTCCATCGACCCACCAGGGGGTCGGCCAACTCGATCAGTTTGTCAGGACCATCATCGAGCGGCGGTGAAACCGGATCGGCATCGTCGCGGCCACACCCGGCCAGCAACAGGGCCGACAACACCAGCAGCCACAGCGTATTGCGTCCCCTCAGTCGTCGCACGAGACCACACTCATCCCAGTATGGCGGCCACGCCGCCCTCGAGGTTATACACCTGGGTATAGCCCTGCTTGCGGTAGTGCTCGGCATACTGCTGACTGGTCACGCCGACATCGCACACGAACACCAGCGGCTGATTGGGATCGCCGTCTTTCAGTTTGGCCATCAGGTCGGCGTCGAGTGGACGCGCGAAATCCAGTGGTCTTTCCGCCCGATTGGCTTCCGAGCGGGTGTCGATGACCAGCAGGCGTTCGCCGGCATTGAGTCGCTCCTGCAGCTCGGCCGGGCTCATCTGCTTCACCGGCGCCGGTGCACCGGGCAGGTCCAGTTTCAGGCCTTCGCCCTGCACGCTCTCGACCCAGTCGATCCTTGCACCCCTTGCGCGCTGAGCCGAGGCCAGGTCCATCAGCACGGTGATGCCGGCCGCTTGCGATTCGATCTCGTGGCCCTGCTTCGGCCCCACCTGGAACTGGGCATCCCAGCCCGAATCGATGGAGAAGTGCAGGTGATTGCCCGGGTAGGCGTCGAGAAACTCGCGGATCTTTTCGGCGGCCTTGTCGGTGATCTCGATTTCGGGCGGGGTGCGATCGGGCTTGTCCAGGCCGAATGTTTCGTGCAGTTCACCGGAGTTGAACATCTCGGTGATGATGTCGCAACCGCCAACCAGTTCGCCGTCGACGTAGAGCTGCGGGATGGTCGGCCAGTTGCCGAACACCTTGATGCCCTCGCGAATGGCGTCGTCCTCGAGCACGTTATAGGATGCGTAGTCACCCTCGAGAAGCTGGTCGAGCATGCCGGCCACGCGCGCGGAGAACCCGCACTGCGGCATTTTCGGGCTGCCCTTCATGTAGAGGACGTAGCGATGNGAGGCGATTTGCTGTTCGATTCGTTCGCGGACGGCGGGTTCAAGGCTCATAATGCTGTTACAGATCAATTTCGATTCGGTGGTTTCAATACATCATTGTCGGGCCGCGGAAGGCGACTATCAAGGAAATGTCACGGATCGTTCGTTCTCGCGACTGGTCTATTTCGGTATCCTAGACGATACGCATCAGTATGCCGTCACGAACGGCGGGCAGCAGGAATCCATTGAAAACACTCCATCACACTGATTTTGAAAGAGACTCCTGCGGCTTCGGCCTGATTGCCAGCCTGGACAACCAGGCCGAGCACCGGATTCTGGCCGACGCCCTGGCGGCATTGACCCGGCTGACCCACCGCGGCGCGGTCGCCCCCGACGGCAAGACCGGCGACGGCTGCGGCATCCTGATAAGAATGCCGGAAACCTTCATGCGCCGCGTCGCCACCGACGCCGGCATCGAACTCGGCGAACGCTTCGCCGTGGGCATGGTGTTCCTGTCGCCCGAGCATCACGACGGACAGCGCGCCGCCATCGAGAAACATTTGCGCGATCAGGAGCTTGAAGTGGCCGGCTGGCGCGAAGTGCCGGTCGAGCCTGAAGCGCTGGGGAAAAAGGCCGTCGATACCCTGCCACACATCGAGCAGGTGTTCGTCAACGGCCCGGCCACACTCGCGCGCGCTGATCTGGGTCGACGCCTGTTCATGGCGCGACGCCACTGCGAGGCCGAGCTGGGCTCGGACAGCGGCTTCTACGTCGCCAGCCTGTCGGCCGAAACCGTGTCTTACAAGGGCATGGTCATGCCCGAGCACCTGGCGCGGTTCTACCCCGACCTGGCCGATGAGGGGCTGACCACCTCGGCCGTGGTGTTCCACCAGCGTTTTTCCACCAACACCCTGCCGCGCTGGGAACTGGCCCAGCCGTTTCGCATGCTGGCCCACAATGGCGAGATCAACACCATTCGCGGCAACCGCAACTGGACCCGCGCCCGGCGCAAACTGCTGGCATCGCCGCTGCTTGCGGAAATGGGCGAGCTGGCCGAACCGGTGGCCATGCACAGCTCCGATTCCAGTTCGCTCGACAACATGGTCGAGCTGCTGGTCACCGGCGGCATGCCGCTGCCCCAGGCGGTGCGTATTCTCATGCCGCCGGCCTGGCAGACGGCCGACAACCTCGATGCCGACCTCAGGGCCTTCTACGAGTTCTTCACTTTCCACCAGGAAGGCTGGGACGGCCCGGCCGGGCTGGTGATGTGCGACGGACGATTCGCCGTCTGCGCGCTCGATCGCAACGGCCTGAGACCGGCACGCTGGACCCTGACCAACGACCGCCGGCTGATCGTGGCTTCCGAGACCGGCGTGGTCGACCTGGCCATCGACGAAGTCAAGGCACGCGGACGCCTCGGACCGGGCCAGTTGCTGGTCGCCGACATCGAGTCAGGCGAACTGCTGGATCATCGCGGCATTGACGAGCAGCTCAAGAATCTTCATCCGTGGCAGGACTGGCTGAAATCCGGCGTCAAGTACCTCGATTCCGAACTGGTCGATGTGCACATGGCGGCCGAACCGTTCGACACCGACACCCTGGCCACCTACCAGAAGATGTTCAACCTCTCGCGCGAGGAACGTCGCGAGGTGGTCCAGGTGCTGGCCCGCACCCAGGCCGAGGCCGTGGGTTCCATGGGCGACGACACGCCCATGCCGGTGCTGTCGACGAAAGTCCGCTCCCCCTACGACTGCTTCCGTCAGCAGTTCGCCCAGGTCACCAATCCGCCCATCGACAGCCTGCGGGAGAAGATCGTGATGTCGCTGGAAACCGGCATCGGCCGCAAGGGCAATGTGTTCACGCCCGGCCCCGACCTGGCCGACCGCGTGGTGCTCAACTCGCCGGTCATGAGCCAGCGCAAGCTGCGCCAGCTCATCAACACCACCCAGCTCGGCGTGCCCTCGGAGTTCCTCGATCTCAACTATCCCGAAGACACGCCGCTGGACGAGGCCATCGACGATCTGTGCCGCAAGGCTGCCAAGGCGGTCGACGACGACAAGCTGGTATTGCTGATCTCCGATCGCTATCTCAAGCCCGGCCACCTGCCGGTGCATGCCTTGCTGGCCACCGGCGCGATCCATCATCACCTGCTCGAGACCGGTCAGCGCCCGCTGTGCAACCTCATCATCGAGACCGGCACCGCGCGCGACCCGCACCACTTCGCCTGCCTGATCGGTTTCGGCGCCACCGCGGTCTATCCCTACCTGGTCTACCAGAGCCTGCACGCCATGGTCGAGACCGGCGAGATCGAGAGCCCGGAAGACCGGGTGCTGGAACTGGGGCGCAACTTCCGTCGCGGCATCCGCAAGGGACTCTACAAGATCCTGTCGAAGATGGGCATTTCCACCATCGGCTCCTACCGCGGCTCGCAACTGTTCGAGATCATCGGCATGGCCGACGAAGTGGTCGACAAGTGCTTCCCCGGCGCGGTCAGCCGCATTCAGGGCGCGGATTTTTCCGACCTGCACGCCGACCAGAAGTCGCTGGCGCGCTGGGCCTGGAACAAGGCCGTGCCGATCGAGCACGGCGGGCTGTACCGCTACGTGCACAACGCCGAGTACCACGCCTGGAACCCGGACGTGACCATGGCGCTGCAGCACGCCGCACAGACCGGCAGCGAGACCAGCTACCGCGAGTTCGCCCGGCTGGTCAACGAGCGCGAACCGGCCACACTCCGGGACTTGCTCGATTTCACCTCGACGCACGAGCCGATCGAACTCGACTCGGTCGAACCGGCCGACGAGATCGTCAAGCGCTTCGACTCCGCCGGCATGAGTCTCGGCGCCCTGTCACCGGAAGCCCACGAAGCGCTGGCCATCGCCATGAATCGGCTGGGTGCGCGCTCGAACTCCGGCGAGGGCGGCGAAGACCCGGCCCGCTACGGCACCGAAAAGCGCTCGAAGATCAAGCAGATCGCCTCGGGGCGTTTCGGCGTCACCCCGGAATACCTGATCAATGCCGAGGTCATCCAGATCAAGATCGCCCAGGGTGCGAAGCCCGGCGAAGGCGGCCAGTTGCCCGGCCACAAGGTCGACAAGCTGATTGCGCGCCTGCGCTTCGCCACCCCCGGCGTCGGCCTGATCTCGCCGCCGCCGCATCACGACATCTATTCCATCGAGGATCTGGCGCAGCTGATTTTCGACCTCAAGCAGGTCAATCCAAAAGCGCTGGTTTCAGTCAAGCTGGTCGCCGAGCCCGGCATCGGCACCATTGCCGCCGGCGTGGTCAAGGCCTATGCCGACCTGATCACCGTGTCGGGCTACGACGGCGGCACCGGCGCCAGTCCGCTGACCTCGGTCAAGTACGCCGGCGCGCCCTGGGAGCTGGGCCTGAGCGAAGTGCGCCAGGTGCTGATGGCCAACGACCTGCGAGGCCAGGTGCGCATCCAGGCCGACGGCGGGCTCAAGACCGGCAAGGACGTGGTCAAGGCCGCCATCCTGGGGGCTGAAAGCTTCGGCTTCGGCACCGCGCCCATGGTGGCCCTGGGCTGCAAGTACCTGCGCATCTGTCACCTGAACAACTGCGCCACCGGCGTGGCCACGCAGAACGAAGTCCTGCGCACAAAGCATTTCATTGGTCTGCCGGAGATGGTGATCAACTATTTCATGTTCGTCGCCAACGAAGTGCGCGAAATTCTGGCCCAGCTCGGCGTGGCTCGCATCGAGGATCTGATCGGAAAGACCGAATACCTCAAACGCATCGACGGCCTGACCGTGCGCCAGAACAAGCTTGACCTGTCGCCGCTGCTGGCCCAATCCGGCCTGAGCCCGGATACCGATCACTTCTGCATGGCCGATCGCAATCCGCCGCACGACCAGGCCGAACTGGCCGGACGCATTCATGCCGAGACCGCCGAAACGGTGAAATCCGGCAAGGGCGGAGAATTCGAGTACCCGATTCAAAACAGCGACCGCTCCATCGGCGCCCGGCTGTCGGGCGAGATCGCCGCGCACTGGGGCAACCAGGGCATGGCCGAGCATCCGATCGAAATTGATTTCACCGGCACCGCCGGGCAGAGCTTCGGTGCCTTCAATGCCGGCGGCCTGCACCTGAAACTGACCGGCGAGGCCAACGACTACGTCGGCAAGGGCATGGCCGGCGGCCGCATCGTGCTGACCCCGCCGCAGGGCATTCATTACGAAGCACGCACCACGCCCATCATGGGCAATACCTGCCTTTACGGCGCCACCGGCGGCGAGTTGTTCGCCCAGGGCACGGCCGGTGAGCGCTTCGCCGTGCGCAACTCCGGCGCCATCGCCGTGATCGAGGGTGCCGGCGACCACTGCTGCGAGTACATGACCGGCGGCGTCGTGGTCGTGCTCGGCAGGACCGGCATCAACTTCGGCGCCGGCATGACCGGCGGTTTCGCCTACGTGCTCGACCTCGACCGCGGCTTCGTCGACCGCTACAACCACGAACTGATCGATATCCACCACATCGCGCCCGACAGCATGGAAAACCATGTCCACCATCTCAGAGGCCTGATCATGCGCCACATCGAACTGACCGGCAGCAAGCAGGCCGAGTGGGTGTTCGACGACCTGCGCCGCCTGCTGCCCAAGTTCTGGCTGGTCAAGCCCAAGGCCGCCGACCTCGACGAGCTGATCTCGGCCCTGAGGGACGCCGCATGAAGAATCCCAGCCCACTGCACTTCCTCGAAAGCCCGCGCCGTGACCCGGAGGTACTGTCGGTGCCCATCCGTGTACGCGGGTGGGACGAGATCTACGGCGAGTACGAGGCCGACGGCGCGGCCGACCAGTCGGCGCGCTGCATCAATTGCGGCAACCCCTATTGCGAATGGGAATGCCCGGTGCACAATTTCATTCCCGACTGGCTGCGGCTGATACGCCAGGGACGCCTGTTCGAGGCCGCCGAACTCTCGCACCAGACCAACACCCTGCCCGAGATCTGCGGCCGCATCTGCCCGCAGGATCGCCTGTGCGAAGGCGCCTGCACGCTCAACGACGGGCTCGGCGCGGTCACCATCGGCTCGGTGGAGAAATACATCACCGACGAGGCCGTGCGCCAGGGCTGGCGCCCCGACATGACACACGTCAAGCCCACCGGCAAGCGCGTGGCCGTGATCGGCGCCGGACCGGCCGGCCTGGGCGCGGCCGACATCCTGGTCCGAAACGGCGTCGAGGCGCACGTGTTCGACAAGTACCCGCGCATCGGCGGCCTGCTGACCTACGGCATCCCGCCATTCAAGCTGGAAAAAGAGGTAGTCGAAACCCGCCGCGAGATCATGGAAGGCATGGGTGTGCAGTTTCACCTGGGCACCGAGATCGGCCGCGATATCGAATTCGACACCCTGATCAATGACTACGACGCCGTCTTTCTCGGCATGGGCACCTACAAGTACGTCACCGGCAACCTGCCCGGCTCGAACAAGGACGGCGTGATCGAATCCCTGCCCTACCTGATCGGCAACATCGGCCAGGTGCTGAAAGAACCGCTCGAAGGCTTCGACTACATCAACCTGCGCGGCAAGCGCGTGGTGGTGCTCGGCGGCGGCGATACCGCCATGGACTGCGTGCGCACCGCCATCCGCCAGGGCGCCTTCTCGGTCACCTGCGCCTACCGCCGCGACGAGGACAACATGCCCGGCAGCCGGCGCGAGGTAAAAAACGCCAAGGAAGAAGGCGTGGAATTCCTGTTCAACCGCCAGCCCGTCGAGGTCGTCGGCGAAAACGGGGTCGAGGGCATCAAGGTGGTGCGCACCGAACTCGGCGAACCCGACGAGGCCGGTCGACGGCGTCCCGAAGCGGTCGAGGGCAGCGAGGAAACCCTGCCGGCCGATGCCGTCATCATCGCTTTCGGCTTCCGCCCCAACCCGCCCGAATGGCTGCTTTCAGCCGGCGTGGAAACGCACGAGGACGGCCGCCTGAAAGTGGGCGAAAACGGCCGCGCCGCCTACCAGACCAGCCACGACAGGATCTTCGCCGGCGGCGACATGGTGCGCGGCGCCGACCTGGTCGTCACAGCCGTGTTCGAGGGACGGGAAGCGGCCGGGAGCCTGCTGTCGGTACTGGAAATCAGCGACGCTGCATGAACCAGCACTGGTGGATGCGGCGGTTGCGTTGGAAGTCTTTCGGGATGGACCAGGCGGTGCGGTCGGTGATGTCGAAGTCGGCTTCGAGTTGCTTATCGAGCTTGAAGCTGCGCAGGTTGGTGGAGAAGATCAGGGTGCCGTCGGGGCTGAGGTGACGGGCGGCTGAGCGGATCAGGTCGGCGTGGTCGCGCTGGATGTCGAGGGTGCCGTCCATGCGTTTTGAGTTGGAGAAGCTGGGCGGGTCGAGGAAGATCAGGTCGAAGCGTTCCTGGTTGCGTTCCAGCCATTCACGGCAGTCGGCGGGGACGATGCGGTGGNGCTCGTCGAGGTAGTCGTTGAGTGCCAGGTTGCGCTTCAGCCACTCCAGGTAGGTATTCGAGAGATCAACACTGGTGGTATGCGAGGCCCCGCCGACGGCGGCATGCACGGTGGCCGCACCGGTATAGCAGAACAGGTTCAGCAGGCGCTTGCCGCGAGCATGATCGGCCAGCCACAGGCGCACCGGGCGGTGGTCTAGAAAGAGGCCGGTGTCGAGGTAATCGGTGAGGTTGACTTCAAGACGGCAACGCCCCTCGGTCACAACCATGGTTTTGGACTGCCGGCTCTGGCGGGTGTACTGCTCGCTGCCGCGTTGACGACGCCGCACTTTGAACACCATACGTTCGGGCGGCACGTCGAGCGCGCCCGGCAGGGCGGTCAGTGCCGCCTGCAGGCGGGCACGGGCTTTCACCGCATCGACGGTGGCTGGTGGCTCGTATTCCTGCACGTGCAGCCAGTCGCCGCCCTCGGCGCCGTAGACGTCGACGGCCAGCGCATACTCGGGAATGTCGGCGTCGTAGACCCGGTAGCAACGGAAGTTCTCGCGCTCCAGCCAACGTTTGAGGGCTCGCTTGTTCTTGGTCACGCGATTGACCAGGTCTTCGGCCGGCTGGGTTGCCGACTCG
>SL_3KL_010_SEDDRAFT_10006460_pt1 | contig 10491 bp, 6 predicted proteins | sample SodLakKL_010_SED_2_FD_10381 | JGI IMG/M metagenome (IMG submission 10381)
AAGAGCTCCGATCGGACACCTCCGGTCCGGATCTTGGCCAGTGCCCCCGCATCCTGGATCGCCGTGAGGAAGGCATCCATCCGGTGCGGGTCGTCACCCACCTCCAGGACCGGTACCTCGAGCCAGATTTCCAGGGGGCTCGTCCGGTGGGGTCTGGAGGTTTCCCCGTCCGGCGCCGAGGCGTCCATGTCGGAGGTGGCCTCCCCAGGTGGATGCCGCTCCTGGCCGGAGGCGCGCAGGGGCTCGAGCGCTGCAACCCGGGGTCCTGCCTCCTCGGGACTCCCGAGGCGGGTCTCCACCGCGCCCACCCGGATCCGGCCCTGCCCCCAGCGAAGGAGTTCCAGGACTTCCTCCACCTCCCGGGCCGGATCCGGGCCCACCAGCACGGAGAGGTCCCATGTGGGGCCATGGGGCTGGAGGAACGGTTCCACCGCCTCCCTGAACTCAAGGATGCGTCCCGCGGGGAGGACAAATCGACCCAGCGCCCACCGATCCGGTCCCGAAAGGTAGGCGGCGTGGTTCCGGACCGCTTCGGCCATGGACAGGGCCGACGGAGGGAAGAGTCCGGCGTAGTCCACCATTCCGCCCAGGAGCGGGACAAGCGCCGGGGGAAGGCGGAGGTCCACCCGAGCCGCCAGAGCGTCCAGCGCTTCGGGGTTCGCCAGCGCCTCGCGGTTTGTCACCGGACGTCCGTGGAGGGCCTCCCGCACCGCCATCTCGCTGAGCTTCCCGCTGATGGTCCGGGGGAGATCGTCCACCTGGGTGACGACCCGGGGCACATGGTGGGGGCTCAGCTCCTCGCGGATCCGCCTCCGGATGGTGCCCTCCAGCGTGTCCCCGCCGGAGTTCGTGAGCGCGCCCAACCGGGCTCCCTCCCGAAGCCGGAGGAGAAGGACGATGCGAACGTCCCCGGCCTCGCCACCCGGCACCTCCTGTGCCACGGCCACCGCCTCCAGGACTTCATCGAACGCCTCCACCACCCGGTAGATCTCGGCAGTCCCCATCCGGACTCCTCCTGGGTTCAGGGTCGCGTCGCTCCGGCCATGGATCCGGTATCCCCCGCTCTCCGTCTCTTCGGCCCAGTCGCCGTGGCGCCAGACGCCGGGGAAGACGTCGAAGTAGGCTCGTCGGAAGCGGGCGTGGTCCGGGTCGTTCCAGAAGCTGAGGGGCATGGAGGGGAAGGGGCGGGTGCAGACCAGCTCCCCGGCCTCACCGACCCGGCGCCGGCCCGCATCCGGTGCGCTCTGCGGTCCCCACACCTCCACCGCCATCCCCAGCCCTGGCCCCTGGATCTCGCCGCGACGCACCGGCTCCGTGGGAAGGCCCAGCACGAAGCAGGATACGATGTCGGTGCCCCCGCTGATGCTGGCCAGGTGCACGTCCGCCTTCACCTCCTGGTACACCCAGTCGAAGCTCCCCGGCGCCAGCGGGCTCCCGGTGGAGAGGATGGTGCGGAGGGCGTCCAGGCTCCGGTGGGCACCGGGGCGCACCCCTTCCTTCTCCATGAGGGCCAGATACTTGGCGCTCACCCCCAGGTGGTGGACTCCCTCCTCCTCGGCCAGCGCCCAGAGGATGTCGGGAGCGGCCAGGCTCCGCGCCCCGGGCTCCACCCCCGGCGCAGGGATGGCCGGCGCTCCGTCATAGAGAACCAGGGCCGCCCCCTCCGCCAGGCCCGTCACCAGCCAGTTCCACATCATCCATCCGCAGGTGGTGAAGTAGAAGAAGCGCTCTCCCGCCCGGAGGTCCAGGTGCAGGGCGTGCTCCTTCCGGTGCTGCAGGAGGGTCCCCCCTGCGGAGTGGACAATGCACTTGGGGAGTCCCGTCGTCCCCGACGAGTAGAGAATGGCCAGGGGGTGGTCGAAGGGGAGCCGCTCATATCGGGGAACAAGCCCCTCACCCTCAGGCGACGCACCGGGCCCGCCCATGGCCAGGAAGGCCTCCCACCCCGTGAAGTCCCGTACGGACTCTCCACCGCCCACCTGCACCACGGTCTCCACTGAGGGGAGTCTGTCCACCACGGCCTCCACCCGCTGCCGGAGGTCGATGGGCCGCCGCTTGTAGCGGGTCTCCGTGGCCGTCACAAGGACCCGGGGCTCGATCTGGCCGAACCGATCCACCACGGCGGCGGTCCCGAAGTCCGGCGAACAGCTCGACCATACCGCGCCCACCGTCGCCGTCCCCAGAAAAGCGATGACGGTCTCCGGGAGATTGGGAAGGAAGCCCGCCACCCGGTCGCCGGGACCCACCCCCACCGTGCGGAGGGCCTCGGCGAACCGTGCCGCCTCATGGCGAAGATCGCGGAAGGTGAGGACCGCGCGGCGCCCATCCTCGTTCCACGCGATGAGCGCCTCCGCCTCGTCCGGGGCCTGAAGAAGGTTCTCGGCGAAGTTCAGTCGAGCGGCCGGAAACCAGCGTGGCCGGCGCTCCGGGTCCATGGGACCCGCCATCCCCTCCAGGGCAGGGGCGCCGTCGGGCCGGGGGCCCTTCTCCGAGACCACATCGGTGAACTCCCACACCGCCGTCCAGAAGTCGGCGGGATGGGTGATGGACCAGCGATGCAGATCCCGGAAGGTCCGGCCGTCGCCGTACTCCTCCGCGAAGTGCGTGAGTCGCGATTCCCGGACCCGGTCGGGGCCTGGCATCCAGAGGATGGGCGCAGTGGAACGGGACATGGGAGCGGCCCTCAGGACGGAGAGACGGCGGAAGCTCCTTCGCGCATCTGGGCCAACACCCCGGCCGCTCTACGGGCCCCCTCCACGATCCGATCCACCCCGGTGGTGAGGGCGATACGGAAGAAGCCGGCGCAGGACGGGCCAAGACCCTGCCCGGGGATCACGATGACCCCGGCCTCATCCATGAGGCGGAGGGTGAAATCGATGTCGTCGACCCCTTCGGGAAGCCGGATCCAGACATACATGGTGGCCTTGGGACGATCGATGATGAAACCCGCCTCCCGCCACGCCTCCACCGCCGCATCCCGTCGGGTTCGGAAGACCTCCACGTTCCCGGGAATGAACTCGTGGCGATTCTCGATGGCGGCGACCCCTGCCGCCTGCACCGGCATGAACTGCCCCATGTCCACGAAGGTCTTCACCCTGGCCAGGACCTCGATGAACTCGGCCTGTCCGTTGGCCCATCCCAGCCGCCACCCCGTCATGTTGTAGGTCTTGGAGAGGGTGTGGAACTCCATGGCGATCTCCCGTGCTCCAGGCACGTGGAAGATGCTGGGAGGCTCGTATCCGTCGAAGGCCAGCTCGCTGTAGGCGTTGTCGTATGCCAGGAGCACATCGTTCTCCCGGCACCACGACACCACCTCTTCCAGATAGGAGAGGGGAGCCGTGGCTGCGGTGGGATTGTTCGGGTAGTTCAGGTACATGAGGCGGGCCCGCTCCGCCACCTCTGCCGGTATCTCCTCCACATCCAGGAGGAAGTCCTTCTCGGGCCGGAGGGGCACGAAGTGGGGGGTGCCCTCGCTCAGCCGGGCTCCGCCGATGTAGGAGACGAATCCGGGCTCCGGGATGATGGCCACGTCCTCCCGGGAGAGGTAGGCCATGGCCAGCAGCGAGAGCCCCTCCTTGGATCCGATGAGGGGGATGGTTTCGGTGATGGGATCGAAGGTCTCCCCGAAACGCTCCTCCATGTATCGGGCCGCTGCCTCCCGAAAGGGCCGGTACCCCATCCCGAATCCGTACCTTCCCAGCGCCGGGATCTCCGCCGCCTCCTTGAGCCGTTCCACCGCAGCGCGGGGAGGGAGAAGATCTGCGTCCCCGGCGCCCAGGTCGATGACATCCACCCCTCGCTCCAGCAGTTCCCCCTTCCGGAGGGGCATGGTGTCGATCCAGCTCACTCCGAGGGAGTGATAGCGATGGGCCAGTTGGGGCATGTGGGGGATCCTCGGTTAAGGTCGTGGAAGGGGAGGATGGGTGGGGATCAGGGGATCATGACCTCGGGTCGCTCGGCCCCGTCCCCGGCCACCCTACGATGCTGGGCTTCGATCCACGACCGATGGTAGCTCTCATCCTCGATGGGGAGAACGGCCTTCGCCACCTTGAGGGGCCGGAACGAGTCCATCATCACCGCCAGCTCATCGGTGAACTTCTGTCCGATGGATGACTCGTACCGACCGGGGTGGGGCCCATGGGGGAGTCCGTCCGGATGATGGGTGATGGAGCCCCACTCGATCCCGTTCCGGCTCATGAACTCCTTGGAGCAGTAGAAGAGGACCTCGTCCGAATCCACATTGGAGTGGTTGTACGGCGCCGGCACCGCATCCTCGTGGAAGTCGTACGGCCGGGGGCAGAACGAGCAGATGACGAAGCCGTCTCCCTGGAAGGTCTGATGCACCGGCGGGGGCTGATGGACCCGCCCCACGATGGGCTCGAAGTCGAGGATGTTGAAGGTCCACGGGTAGAAGTATCCGTCCCACCCCGCCACATCGAAGGGGTGGTGGTCCAGGATCATCTCGGTGATGGCGTCATACTGCTTCACGTAGATGGGGAAGTCGCCCATCTCGTCGTGGGTCACGAGCTCCGCCGGGCGGTGGATGTCCCGCTCGGCGAAGGGGGCGCCCTCCACCAACTGGCCGAACTCGTTCCGGTAGCGTCGTGGCCACCGCACATGCCCTCGGCTCTCCATGACCAGGAGATGGGGCGTACCGGCCTCGGAGTTGAAGGTCCACCGGTGCATGATCCCCCGGTGGATGACCACGTAGTCGCCCTCGCGGAAGGGGAGGTTCCCGAACTGGGACTGGAGAACGCCGCCCCCCTTCGCCACATACACCACCTCGTCCGCCTGGGCATTCCGGTAGAAGTGTTCGTCTTCCCGGTCCGGCACCACGTAGTACATGGCGATGTCGGCGTTGAAGAGGAGCGGTGTCCGGTCCATGGTGGGGCTACCTCCCGGCGCGATTCCCGACGTCCGGAAGTGACGGTGCCTCAGCGTCGGGTCCGGGTCCTCCTCCAGCTTCATGTCCGCCACCCGCCGCACCTCCTTGATGGTGGTGGGAGGGTGGAGGTGGTAGAGGAGCGACGAGGTGCCGGTGAAGCCCTCGTGCCCCATGAGCTGCTCCGAGTGGATTCCACCGCCCTCCTTCCGGAAGGCGATGTGCCGCTTGGGGGGGATGCGTCCCAGGGTATGGTAGATGGGCATGGGGTTCTCCGTGGTTCAGAGGTTGCCGCGGAGCGCCTGCTCCCGCTCGATGGCTTCAAACAGCGCCTTGAAGTTCCCCTTCCCGAAGGAACGGGCTCCCTTGCGCTGGATGATCTCGTAGAAGAGGGTGGGGCGGTCCTGGACGGGCTTGGTGAAGATCTGGAGCAGGTAGCCGTCCGGATCCCGGTCCACCAGGATCCCCAGTCGGGCCAGCTCATCCACTGGTTCGTCGATGGCGCCGACCCGGTCCTGAAGTTCGTCGTAGTAGGTGGTGGGGACGTTCAGGAACTCCACGCCCCGATCCTGGAGGCGGGATACAGTGGCGAGGATGTCGTCGGTGGCCAGGGCCAGGTGCTGGACGCCGGGCCCGCGATAGAACTCCAGGTACTCGTCGATCTGGGACTTCTTCTTCCCCTGGGCGGGCTCGTTGATAGGGAACTTGATCCGCTCGTTCCCGTTGGCCACCACCTTGGACATGAGGGAGGTGTACTCGGTGGAGATGTCCGTATCATCGAAGGAGATGAGGTTCTTGAACCCCATGACCCGCTCGTAGTAGGACACCCACTCATCCATCTTCCCCAGCTCCACATTCCCCACGCAGTGGTCCACGTAGAGGATCCCCACCGGCTCCGGGTTGTACGGGCTGGTGCGGGGCTGGTACCCCGGGAGGAAGGCGCCCTCGTAGCCGGAGCGCTGCACCAGTGTGTGGATGGTGTCGCCGTAGGTGGCGATGGCCGCCGTCACCACCTGGCCGTGCTCGTCGGAAAGGGTCTCCGGCTCCCGCACCGGACGCGCACCCCGCTCCACCGCCGTGTGGAAGAGCGCTTCCGCGTCGTCCACCCAGAGGGCGATGTCCCTCACCCCGTCGCCGTGGAGGCGGACGTGCTCGGCCACCTCACCCTCCGGGGTGATGGGCGAGGTGAGGATGAGGCGCACCTTCCCCTGCTGCAGCACGTAGCTGGCCCGGTCCCGGGTTCCCGTCTCGGGGCCCCGGTAGGCCACCAGGCGATAGCCGAAGGTGGTGCGGTAGAAGTGGCTGGCCTGTTTGGCGTTTCCCACCCAGAATTCCACATGGTCCGTCCCATTGATGGGGAAGGTGTCGGTGGTGGACTCGGGGGCGGCGTCGGTGGCGGTGCTCATGGGCAGATCTCCAGCGATCAAAGGCGTCGGCGGGAGGTTGGGGGGAACGTCCGGGCGGTTCCGGTGGAATCCCCACCCCCACTTGTATAACTCTAAGCTCACCAGATGTGCCGGGTACCGGAAGCCCGGATCCCCCTTGGCGGCACCCGGGCGGTGCTCGAAATCCGTCCTGTACCCGAGTCCGCACCGTACCCGACTTTGGCCCCATACGACCTGGAAATCATGTCCCACGAGTATCCCACCATCGAGGCCTGCATCGGCCGCACCCCCCTGGTCCGCCTTCAGCGCATGGTGCCATCGGGCCGGGGAAACACGGTCCTGGTGAAGCTGGAGGGCAACAACCCGGCCGGCTCCGTGAAGGACCGGCCCGCCATGAGCATGATCCGCCGAGCCGAGGAGCGGGGCGAGATCCGCCCCGGTGACACCCTCATCGAGGCCACGTCCGGCAATACCGGGATCGCCCTGGCCATGGCCGCCGCCATCCGAGGATACCGCATGATCCTCCTCATGCCGGCCAGTGCCACCGCCGAGCGGAAGGCCACCATGCAGGCGTACGGCGCTGAACTCATGGAGGTGGAGGGGATGGAAGAGGCCCGGGATCGGGCGCTGGCCATGCAGGAGGCCGGCCAGGGACGGGTGTTGGACCAGTTCGGAAATACCGACAACCCACGTGCCCACGAGGAGGGTACGGGACCTGAGGTGTGGGAGCAGACCGCCGGACGAATCACCCACTTCGTCAGCTCCCTGGGCACCACCGGGACCAGCATGGGCACCTCTGCCTACCTCAAGTCCCGCAACCCCGCCGTGACCATCGTGGGAGCGCAGCCGGCCGAGGGCGCCCGCATCCCCGGGATCCGTCGCTGGCCGGAAGCCTACCTTCCCCGCTTCTTCGATCCCTCCCGGGTCGACCGGATCGAGGAAGTCTCCGAGGCCGAGGCGGTGGAGATGACTCGCCGCCTGGCCCGGGAAGAGGGGATCCTGGCGGGGATGTCCTCGGGAGGGACGCTGGCCGCCGCGCTCCGGGTGGAGGCGGAGGTGGAGGGCGCCACCATCGTGTCGGTGGTGTGTGACCGGGGCGACCGATACCTGAGCAGCGGACTCTTCGGCTGAGGCCCGACGGCGCCGTCAGCGGCCGCGACCTGGCGTCAGCGGACGGCCACCTCGATCCGCCGGACCATCTCCACCAGGGTGCGGCCGATCTCATCGTTGTCCCGGATCCCACCGAAGGCCAGGGCGCCGGGGCCGTGGGCGAAGAGGGGCACCATCTCGCCGGTGTGGCCGGTGGAACTGTAGGCCGCCACCAGGGAGTCGCCGTCAGGGAGGAGTGCCAGCCCGCCGGTCTCGTGGTCGGACAGGACCAGCACCAGCACGTGGGGATGCTCCGCCTGGAAATCCAGCGCCACCTCCACGGCATCGTCGAAGTCGGCGGATTCGGCGGCGATCTCATGGAAGGGAGCGTTGGCGTGGCCCAGCCAGTCGGGTTGGCTCCCCTCGACCACGAGGATGAATCCGGCGGGATTCCCGGCGAGGACGTCCAGCGCCGTCCGGGTCATCTGGGGAAGGGACGGGTAGCGGCCCTCGGTGAATCGGGGCATCCCGTCCTCGGCAAAGAGGCCGAAGAGGCGGCGCTCCGCCGACGGCTGATGGGCCTCGAACTCCTCCGGGGTAAGGAGGCAGTCCACCTCGGCCGCTGCGCAGAAGGGAGTCAGACGGTCGGTGTCGAAGGTGCCGCTGCGCCCGTCGAACCACCCCTGGCCCCCGCCCAGGACCACCTGGATGGGGCTCTCCATGTACTGGTTCGCGATCTCGGCCTGCCAGCTCCGAAGCGGTACCTTGGTCCCGAAGCCCGCCGGGGTGGCGTGGGTCACCGATGATGTGGCCACGACCCCGTGGACATGCCGGCCCGATGAGCCACGTCGAAGACGCTTTCCAGGGGGTCGCAGGCGGCCGGGTCGGCGCGCATGGCCGCGGAGTCGGCGGCCATCAGATCCCGGCAGCCCATCCCCACGCCGATGGCTCCGCCGTAGGTCCTGACACCGGTGGCCAGCGCCGTGGACGCTTCCGCGGAGCCTGTCACCAGGGAAGTGGCGCTCCGCTGGTCCATGAGTCCCCCCACCTCCATCCGCTCCATGGCCAGCTCACCCTTGTGAAGCCGGGCGGCGGTGAAGTACGCCGCCCCCATCCCGTCCCCGATAAGGACCACGATGCTCCGTGGGGATTCGGCGTCCATCTGTCCGGCCGGAGCCGAGCCGGCCTCCGCGTCGCCTGAATCGCAGGCCGCCAGCAGGAGGGCCGGGAAGAGGATCAGGAGGACCGCAAGGGGGAGCCGGGTCCGGGAGGTCGTGCAGTTCGTCAGACGGGACGGGAGCATGGTTCGACGGGGCGGGGGGGTATGAGGTTCGACGGCGCTTGCGCGGGACCGGCCCGTCATCCACCGGAGCCGCTCCACCTACATGGAAGGGTACGCCGGGTTCGTGAGGACCCGATCACGGGTGGGTCACAGCTTGGTGACTACCGTCGGTTCGGTGACGACCCGCTCCTCAGCTCTCGTCGTCGCCCCAGAGAACTCGGGCCCGTTGCCGCACCACCGGATCCATGGGGTCGGTGTCATCCATGGCCATCATGGCCTCATACTCGGCCCTGGCCTCTTCGGCCTTCCCCCGATCGTCCAGCACCAGGATGAGTTCGATCCGGTGGTAGAGGGCGTGGGGTTCCCCTTCCACGGCCCGCCGGAGGTGCCCCTCCGCCGATTCCCACGAGGCGTTGCGGAGTTCCTCGTCTCCCACCAGGCGCTGGGCGAAGAAGCGTACGACCCGGTTCACCCGGAGGATGCCGGCGTGGAGACGACCCATGACGTGGTGGGCACCGGGGTGGTCCGGATCCCGCTCCAGGATCCAGCGGGCGTCTTCGTAGGCCGCCCGTGCATAGCGGACCATCCCCCGGGCTGATTCCTCATCCACCCGGAGGCCCCAGACCGCAACCCGCCACCAGCGGGCGTCCATGTCGTCGGGGTCCTGGGCCAGGCGCTCATTCGCCAGTGCCTCCACGGACTCGAAGATCCGGATGCGCTCATCCCGGTCGGGGTGGGCTCGGGCCTCGGCCAGGAGGATGGGGGCCCGGGAGAGGTCGTCCGTCGGCCAGGTGGGTAGGTCCGGCGCGGCCGCCGGAGCGGACGGTGCCGGGAGTGGAGAGCCCCGCTCCGGGACGGTCAGGAGCAGGACCGACGCAAGAACCAGGACGCGGATCCAGGTGGGAGGTGAGGTCGGCATGATCAGCACCGGGTGAGCGTCGGGAAGATTCGATGGGTCAGGAGTCAGCCCTGTTGCCGGGAACGCAGTCCATGTTCCCATTCCGCTCCGTCGTCACCGTCCAGGTGCCATCCAACACCCGGAGCCGGATCGTCCCGTGGACGTTGGTGCAATACACCTCCGCGTCCGGGACCTCGCCCATGCGCTGGTTTGCCCGGATGCGGGGGTGGGTTGTGCCGTTGGCCGAGACCAGCATGAGCTGTGGCTCCGTATGCTCCAGCCAGGACGAGCGAGTGCTGGTGAATCCGGTGCGATCGTCAAAGATGGCATTGTTGGCACCGTGGTGGCCCACCTTCAGGATGTCCAGATTGCCACTCAACTCAGCGAACTGGGTGCGCCAGCGGAGGTTGGCCTCGGACTCCCCATCTCCGGTGAGGAAGAGGCGAACGCCGGCGAATTCCACCAGAGTGCCCATGGACCCTTCGTTCAGTTCCCTGCCGTTATTGGTGGGTCGGCCCAGATAGAAGGGCAGCCCAGGAATGTGGGTGGTGCGGATTCCACCGGGGCCGCCCAGGTCGAAAACCCACGGCTCGGCGGGGACGAAGACCGAGTCGGCGCGCTGCTCGGCCAGGAGGAGCACCTGCTGGTAGCGGTTGAAATTCCGCTCCTGCCCGTTGGACACGAAGTAACGGACGTGGATGTCCCGGAGTACGGGCTCCAGTCCGCCCACATGGTCCATGTGGGGGTGGGTCAACTGAACGAACTCCAGCGTGTCCACACCCATGGCCAGGAGTTGATCGGCCACGAACCGGACGTCCAGCTCATCGATGGACAGCCCCGGTCTGTCGGCCCGCGGCCCCGCGTCCACCAGCGCATACTGAAAGCCCAGCGACGAGGAGTCGGCGAGCAGGATGGCGTCACCGCCACCACCGGCGTCCTGCGGCCCCAGATCGAA
>SL_3KL_010_SEDDRAFT_10006461_pt1 | contig 10490 bp, 15 predicted proteins | sample SodLakKL_010_SED_2_FD_10381 | JGI IMG/M metagenome (IMG submission 10381)
GATAAAAACTTTAACAGTACTTAATCCATTGCATCACTTTGATTTACAAGTACGAACATTTTTCTTAATTGGACACTACTGCCCTGTAACAATTAATTATGCTTCAAAGTAATAGTTACGGGAATTTGTGAGTCATAGGCAGATGGTATGCCCCGGCTTCTCCTGGCATCCCCTCATGAGCAACGCCTTGATCGGCTGCTGGTTCCCGTCTGATATAAATATTTCGTCCAGAATCATACTTTACCGCATCTTGCGCAATAGGATATAACGCTTTGTGGTGATTTATTACCTTGCGTCATGAGTCCGACCGGATCCACCCTGGAAAAATCGACATTGCCGACCGACTCGTCCCGCGGTCCGGCGCGATACCCATTTTGTGCTCCGGAAGCGCCAAAAATCATCGAGCATCGCCTGGCATTCGCCATTCCTGATGCGTATCCGGTGTCTGAAGGGCGCAGCGCCGGGCAGGCCATCTTCCACGCGCACATCCACGTGATCCCACGCTACGATGGGGAATGCCCGACCGATTGCTAAATGCTTTTCTGCTCATGGTACAGCGCATATCCAATCATTCAAGCAAGCCGGTCCACCCGGGATTATCACTATTCATCCCAATCCTGATTATCCTGCCGGCATGGATCCTGGTATCGTGTTACTCGACTATCGAAAGGCAAAGCTACTGGTTTTCGGAAGCAGAATCCGTCTCCGACTCCCGAGCGTACCGGGATGATGTGCCCGACTTGCCCGTGTCCCACCGGTTGATGATCCCTGCAACATCGAGCCCAGGCATTTCTGGTTGGGCCAGTAGGGTGTCACGCCCGCTTCCGGAAAATCTGAAGCCCGCAGTTGGTGCATTCCCACACCGGATCATCATCGCTGATGCAGCAACCGCCAAGTGTGATCCTGCCTTCTTTCATTTCCCGCTTGAGCTCATGATCAAAAGCAGGCATTCCGTACAGGATTGTGGCCAGGGGAGTTTTGCCGCATTCGGGACAGCTTTGCGGTTTTTCAGCACGTTCAATCCTCGAGGATTTTCTGCTCATTGCGTTGATCCCTGTCATTCGGAGGAGTATTTCAGAAGACCCTTATGCACCAATGTAAACGGATCCTTATCAAAAAGCACTCAATTAAGTTTTCGTCAGAGCAACTTTTACAGCGTACTCAAGCCGGCCAGGCTGGTACGAGCAAGGTGGAACCTGACCTGAAACGGGATACCGGATTCATATGTGATCAACCGGGAATCAGCACAACAAGGGCTGGAATTATAATTTCAGGCAGATCAGCGCTTGTCTGACCTAAAAGCACGGTTTCCCCGGCTTGGATCTGTGATCTGTGGATTGCGATTTGAGACCCGGAATCTGTGATATATGCAAAATATAACAGGCTATGTATATCACATATGGGGAAGAATATGGTCACATTTCAATTTCGTTAATCTTTCATATCCACACACCAGAGCGTAATTAATCAGGAGGAAAAAAATGAAGCAAAAATTAGGGCTTGTATTGATCATAGGCGGTTTGGCAGGTGTTTTATTTTTCGGATATCAATACCTGGACGCTTCAGATTCATTCCGGATTTTCGGAGCAGATGTAGCTGTCAGTACCGGTGATTATGTACCGGTACTGATCTCTGCAGTCGTGCTTGTTGCCGGTTTGTTCGTCTATCGATCCAAATAAATGCAGAAGAAATGGCCTGGCTTGACAGAAGTTGGCTGGGAAGAAATCCACACAATTCTTCAAAAGGCTTTTCAAAAAAAATCGGGAGTTGACAGTATGTCAAAAATCTAATCGTTGAATCAGGAATGAACGATGATGAAATCGAAAAATACGAACCTTTTACCGGTGCTCATGGTGTGTTGTGTCTGCTGGTTCCTGCCTGCAGCATACAGGAAAGTGCCATTACAGGAGACGGGCGGGCGTACGGTTACAGCTGGGAACAGGAAATACAGATTGGCATAAAAGTCGATCAGCAGATCCAGCAGCGGGCTCAGTGCTTTCCAGGCGGAGGCCACCGGGCAAACCCAGGACGGGGTCCAGCTCAAATTCTATCTCTATTCAATTGAATACAGCAGCATGTTTTTCCGGTTTGTAAACTACACCACAATTGACAGCTATGACGCCTATGGGCCCCGCTTCAAGGAGCTGACCAGTGATTTTGAAGAACTGACGGATTCCGGTATCTTCAATATCCACCCGGTTCGCCTGCAAACCGTTAAAACCACCCGATCCGGCACGTTCCGGTCCTTTCTACCCTCTGATCTCAAAACCTCCCAATAACTGTTTCAACGGAGGATATTGCCATCATGAATCAGGTGGAGCTCGATGCCACGATCGAAAGTGGAACGTGGATCAAGATTCCGAAGTAGGGGATGGGCTGATCGGGGATGTACGAAACAGAATCCTGTCCGTTCAGGGATCTGCATTGACCGGCCTCTGAAGCTTTTGATGCCTTGTTTAATTTTGTTCACCGGAAAAGAGAGAAAGGTTTATTCATGACTGTGATATAATACAATAAAATAATTATAAAGTTGTGATATATTACAATATAAATATTTGATATTATGTAGTTTATTACAAAATATTACCAACGAAATCACGAATGGACATTCTTTTCTCCACCAGTGACAGGTTGTTCCGGTCAATAGATACACGCTTTCAAAGAAGCCTGATGGACAGGATTGACTGGTCACAGCGAATGATAGAGATCAGAGGCAGCAGAGGGGTGGGCAAAACTACTCTGATGCTGCAAAGGGCCGGGATGTTGCATCAACAGGGAGTCAAAGTGCTGTACGCTTCGCTGGATACTCCGTATTTTTTCAACAACTCCATAGTTGATCTCGCCGAATATCTGAACAATTACGGGATAACACACCTGTTTTTGGACGAGGTGCACCGGTATCCATCCAAACATAAACAATCGGACTGGTCCCTGGAGATCAAAAACGTCTATGATACCTATCCCGGGCTGAACGTGGTCTACTCGGGATCATCCATTCTTCAACTGTACAAAGGCAAAGGCGATCTGAGCGGGAGGAAAGCCGGTTATCTGATGTCCGGACTTTCGTTCCGGGAATACCTGGCATTGCAGGGAATTGCACATTTCGATCCGGTCGGCCTTCCGCGCATTTTCTCTGAACATGAGAACCTGGCGCGATCGGTGACAGAGCAAATGAAACCGATTCCCCATTTCAGGGACTATCTGGCACATGGCTATTATCCCTTTTATTCAGGTGATATCGAGATCTACCAAAGCCGGCTTCGGGATATCGTGAGTCTGATCATCGACACGGACCTCCCTTATGTCGCATCCATCTCGGCCAATGCACGTGAACAGTTGAAACGCATGCTTGGGGCCGTCAGCATAACCGTCCCCCATGTGCCGAACCTGAGCCGGCTTGCTGTAATGATGCACATTACGGATCATCGAACGATGCTCAAGTACCTGCATCTGCTGGAGGAGGCAGCCCTGGTCACCATGCTCCGCAGCGATGCCAAAGGCAATAAAATCCTCCAGAAACCGGATAAGATCTACGTGAACAACACCAATCTGTCCCGGGCGCTCGGCCTGTCGGAATCACATGCCGGAACCGAACGCGAGACCTTCTTTCTCAGTCAGCTATCCGTCACAGGACAGGTCAGATATCCCAAAGATGGTGACTTTCTGGTGGATAACGAAGTTGTTTTTGAAATCGGCGGGAAGCAGAAAAGCAGCCGCCAGTTGCGGAATCACAAACTTGCTTATATCGCAGCGGACGATATCGAAATCGGGTTCGCTTCCAAAATACCATTATGGCTGTTCGGGTTTCTGTATTGATCCGGAGCCGGTATATTCATGTGAAGCTGTGCGCGCGATGGTTCTGCATGTTCCGGTATCTGTATGGCTTCTTCTGACGAATTCGTTAACCGGGAGTTGGTCAAGTACTTGCAATGGGCCCGGGAAAGTATGCAAGGCTGGATAATTTTTTGATTTAAAAAAAGAAGGAAAACAATTATATATGTTAATTGAATCTGGTTATTCATTGGAAACGGTATTTCGTGAAGTCCGTGATCAGCTGAAACGCGCGAATTCAGACAAAAAACACCATTTTCGCTTTTTCTCTGTGGCCACATCCGGTCTTGCAGGTCAACCTGTCCAAAGCCGTATCGTTGTACTGCGATCTTTCAGTGATGAGTGGGAGTTTGAGTTTTATACCGATCACAGATCTTCAAAAGTTGAACAGATCAAAAACAACCCGATGCTTTCAGCCCTGTTTTGGGATCCATCCAAACAAGTGCAGGTTCGCATGGAAGCACGGGCAGTGATCCATCATGAGGATGATCATGCAAATGATCACTGGATGCGCGTGCAGGGTGACGCCCGGAAAGCGTACACCTCCCTGGTGGTGCCCGGCAATACAATATCTGCTCCGGAAGAGGCGCATCAATGGCCGGAGGAGTTGTATGATGATCATTTTTCCGTGATCAGGTGTGAGTCGGTGAAGATACTCATACTGCAGATTTCCGGATTGGAGCACCTTGCATACTCCTTTCAAAAAAACCGGCAGACGGGAAACTGGCAAGGGAGCAGAACGGCTCCATGATCTGATTCGAATGATAAAAAATCTCTTTCAAAAAGTTTTTTCACCAAATTCTCATTATGAAATGTCCATGACGGCTCCCTGTCAGGCAGAAGCACAGGCAGAAGCTTGATTACAACCGTCATGGACATTGCATGTGAGCTCAGAAATAGTAATTATAAACAGATGAAATGAACATGACAGCCTCCGCCTGACACACAGGAGGATGATCAAATCCTGTCATGTGAATTCATTCTGACGATATGAATCTTAATTGATTTAAACAGATGAAACTGACAAAAAATGAATTTATCCGACGCTTGCATCTGATTACGTCAGTGACCAGCGTAACCGGAAAGACGTACAGAGCCATTCGTGTTGACGGAAGGTATGTCACGTTTATCCGGCGGGGAAAATTTACACCGGAAGAAATTCATATCGATGAATTGTATGACCTGTATCTTAATGAAGATGTGATAAACGCTTCCATCGCGAAAAAATACATCTCCGGCAGGAGCCAGTCACCTGCCGTCGCCATCCTGAATATGTTGGAAAAGCATATGAGCCAGGAGAGGAATCGGGGAGCCGGCCAAGAAGCGTCTGCTGATGAAATCGATATCCCGAAACGGAATGCTTTTGTCACGTCAAAAACGAGGAGAACAAAAGATGAGGATACGTTTTTTCTCGCAATTTCAGAATTGGCAGGCGAAGAATTCCTTGTTTCAAAAAATATTGGCAAACCGGTAAATAAATCAGATGTGTTCTTGTCCGATAACTATCGGGACTATGACTTTGATGATCATGTTATTGACTGCTATGAGAAAATAGTGCATGCTCTGGATTCTGATGGATCCTTTTCGTCAGCCAGTCTGTCCCACTTTATTGACGGACTTGTCATCGGTCATCCGGTTTTGGGAAACAGAATAGTGGAATTTGATGAAGAGCAACATTTTACCCCTGCCCGAAAAGATACCCTGATATTTTTAAAAACCATTCTTCCGGACTCCTGTCTATCTGAATACATCGACATATGCAGTGATTTGGATTACCTGAATAATGCCGTTCTAAAAAAGAACCGCATTAAAGACAGATTATCCATCCTGCCGGATTCCCATAAAGATTTCATTCAGTGGCTACATGATTCTGAAGAAAAAATTTCCGGCTATATCGAACCCAAAAAAGGATTTGATTATACAGGAGGCAGAATTGCCCAAAGGGCATATTTCGACTCCCTCAGGGATACCGCTCACTTATCCCCGAAAAACAAATCACTTGAACCTCCTCTGAGATTTGCCAAAAAGCAATTTGAGGACGCATATAAAAAAGACTTCAAAGACCTTTCTACCGATCAGCTCAGATATGTCATTATGAATCAGCTGAATACGAGGTATGGATTGAAGTTGTTTTAACCGTCCTGGAAAGTGTCGCGCAGAACGGCAATGTGCTTTGGTGGCAGCCCGGCAATTAGTTTCATTGAACGATCTATTGCCGATCGATGAATTTGGCGGGATTACAATCCGGCAATGACTTTTTTCACTCCTTTAGACAGGTTGGTGAATAGTTCTTCCGGGTTGTCCTGTTGATTATAGTCTGCCAGAAAAAAAGGGGGGCGGGTACATGCCGGTATTGCACACATGCATTTTTCCCGCCCTGATACTCTTGGATGTGGTTATGTTGAATTAAATTTTGACCACTTCTTTTGCCTGCAGGCCTTTATCCCCTTGGCCGACCGAAAATTCAACATTGTCGCCTTCATTCAATTCTTTATAATTATCCGACTGAATTTCACTGAAGTGGACAAACACATCTTCTCCGTTTTTCCGGCTTATGAATCCATATCCTTTTTCGCTGTTAAACCATTTAACAACACCGGTTTCTCTTTCTTCTGACATAATCTTACTCTTATTTATTTTTGCATATGAAAACTGACAGTAGTGGATTTACGGCTGCCGATCTTTTAAAAGCCGGCTAGCCGTTAAAGATGATAACTGGTTTCAGGCCGCGAACCATTACCTGGCCGCATATCTGAACCCGCGTCATTTCATTCTTCGGAATAATCCTGAAAAACTTCATCTTTTCCATACCCTGTAACTTGCATTAAAAATTTAAAATTGACAAATATTATTCCTGAAATAAAATTATCGACTAATTATCCTTAAAAGCTAATAAAAACAACAAGATAGGCAGGATACCACTCTGGATAATCAAAGAAATAACTATGTCGGTGTGGTTAAAAAATGAGTTTTGAAGCTGACGGTTTTTAAAAGATTGGCATCTGGGACCTGCGCGACAATCAATGGGGAATGGACAATTCACTGTCGTCTGGCGGGAACCATCTGCTTACCGGGATAACGAAACAGGCCTCGCTGGTTTCTCGTCCCCCACGCGCGGCTAGCTGTTGGACCTGTCGCAACGGGGCAGGCAAAATCCCGCCTTTCTGACCGCATCGCCTTTCCCTTTGCCCATTCATCGATCAGCTTGTCCAGCACTGTTACTCAATACTGCTACCCAATCGTGCTACCCAATCCCGTCATTCAAGTCCGGCAACTTTCCGATACGGATCATATATCTGACATGTGACTTCAAGGCGGCGACAAATGATTCATGCTCCTGATAGGCGACATCAAACTCTTGGGCTGTTTCCCGGACAATTTTGGAAACCTCCGGATGGTGAACGTGGCAGATTCCCGGAAAAAGGTGATGTTCCACCTGGTAATTCAGTCCACCGAGATACCAGGAAAGCCATCTGTTCCCCGGAGCGAAATTCATGGTGGTCTCCATTTGATGGATGGCCCAGGCATTCTGAATCTTTCCTTGATCATCCGGGACCGGGAACTCGGTCTCATCCACGGAATGGGCAAGCTGAAAAACGGTAGTGAGGATGATCCCTGCGGCAAAGTGCATCAGCAAAAAACCGTACAGCACATGCAGGAAGGGGATCCCGATGAGGGTGGGTATTCCAAGGAGCACAAAGAAATAGGCCGCCTTCATGGTGATGATTCCGAGTAGCAGCTTTACATTCTGGGATCGGGAATTGGGATTCACACCATCCCTGGTATAGAGAATAAACTGAGCGAAATCTTTCAGGGTGACCCAGTAAAGGGTCAGGAGGCCATAGAAAAAGAAGGCATACACCGGCTGCAGTTTGTGATACCATTTCAAAGGTGTATGCGGGGAAAAACGGAGCACCGTCTTGTCGGCTATGTCATCATCCATGTGGGAGATGTTGGTGTAGGTATGGTGCAGAATGTTGTGCTGCAGCCTCCAGTTGTGCTTTGATCCACCCACCAGATTCAACGTGAAGCCCATCATTTTGTTGACGACATTACTGGAGGAATACGCGCCGTGGATGGCGTCGTGCATGATGGTCATGCCCACACCGGCCATGCCGATGCCCATGACAAGCCACAGTGGCAGCGACGGAAGCAAGGCAGGCTGGAAATAGAGGAAAAAAAAGAAGGGAACGGTATAAACGGCCAGTATGACAATGGTTTTGAACACCATGTGGGTATTGGCATGAATCGATATGCCACGATCTTTGAAATGCTGGTCAACTCTCTTCTTTAAAGTTTTGAAAAAGATGTTTTTGTCTTTTCCTGCAAAAGTGACTCTCGGTCTTTGTTTCATGATTCTGGGGGAGATTCCATCCGGGATTATGACATGAGCGCCCGGAACACCGGATGTCAGCTGAGTATTATTATGGGTACTGTTGATCCGCGGTTTTTATCCGGGATTCATTTAGAGGTAAATTAAGAATTTCAGGTCTGCAAGTCGTTACATATATATCAAGGCAGTGTTATATATTTTACGGTTAATACGTTGCTTAACCACCTGTTGATCTGTTCACCTGTTGACCTGTTGACCTGCATTTACCTATATGTTTATAATCGGCATTAGCACTACCTCGTATCAAACGGATCCAAAGCAGTAAATATACATGGCCGGGCATGGATCCATTGTCCGGGCGTATGTATGATCGAATACGGACATGAACCGAACATGACAGCCTCCTGATATTACGGGAGCATGATCATATCCTGTCATGTGAATTTATTCTATCCTTATGAATCTAAATTGATTTAAACAGATGCCCAGTGAAACGCGTAAGCGAAATGCCCATGACCGGGCTGGAGCCCGGACTCACAGGAACATGATTAAAAACGTCATGGGCATTCTATGTGACCTTAGAACCGAAGGTCACGAAGTGCCCAATGAAACGCGTAAGCGAAATCAAAAATTTTAAACAGATGAAATTGCATATAAAATACATGGTGAGCCTGCGTTGCAAGATGCTGGTGAAAGATGAATTGACAAAGCTTGGAATGGACTTTGTTTCTATTGATCTTGGCACCGTTGAAATTCCAGGGGACCTCACGGAGGAGCAGAAAGAAATTTTCAGAAACAATCTGAAAAAGTCTGGTCTGGAGCTGCTTGAGGATAAGAAGAGTATTCTGGTGGAGAAAATTAAAGGCGTGATCATTGAGATGATTCATTACAATGAGGACATTCCCAAAACGAATGACTCCAATTATATAAGCGAAAAACTGGGATACGACTATACTTACCTCTCAAATACTTTTTCGGAAGTGAAAGGCATCACCATACAGCAGTATGTCATCATGCACAAGATTGAAAAAGTGAAGGAACTGCTGCTTTATGACGAACTTACCCTCACAGAAATCGCGCACAGGCTGCACTACAGCAGTGTGGCTCATTTATCCAGTCAGTTCAAAAAAGTAACTGGCCTCACTCCCAGCTTTTTCAAAGAGTTGAAGTACAAGAGAGAGAAAAACCTTGAAAATCTGTGACTTATGTAACAAAGCTGTCAGGGCTTGTAACACTTCATTGCCATGATTTGCCCATCTTTATTCTACTTACAGTCATGATCAGGTGATCCGAATTTCATTCAGGCAACTGACGAGAACCCGCACTTTCACGAGCAGGCCCCCAAAATCATTGCAAGCATATGAATCCACTCCCATTTGAGTTCGAACCGTCAAAAGCCTTCGATATAGCGGGGAGCATTGAATATGTTTCCGGCTCGATTGTGAAGAAATCCATCATCAGGAAGATCACCGGGAACATTAGTGCTGTCGCCGTTGACGCCGGAGAGAAGGTGGAAGAAAACGTATCGCCTTTCCAGGTATTCATCCAGATTATCGACGGCAGAGCGGAAGTCATTATTGACGACCATCCAACCCTGCTGATTACCGGCCAATCTATCATCGTTCCGGCCCACTCGCGCAACTCCATCAATGCATACAGCCGATTTAAAATGATACTGACCGTCATAAAAAGCGGCTATGAAAATGTAAGTTGAGGCGACCTGGAAACTTTTAAATTCGACAGGCAGGATTTGGATTCGCNGGAAAAAGTATATTATGGTGAATTAAATCACAGAATATCCGATATTTATACGAATACGATCACCGCAAGTGCCGCTTATGATAAAAAGAGTCCTCTGCCCAACTTTGTCCGCCCGCCATGCCTTTCTGCTTCTTGGGATGTGGATCGGCTTCTCGGGATGTGCCAAGAGATCTGACCCGGAAAATTCGGGCGGTGAAATCCTTGCCATGCCCGAGCGTTGCGAATTCCGTATTTCGGGGGATGATAAGTGGTTGCTAACCGTAGGCGAGGAATCGCCCCATCTGAAGCCCGATGCGAAAAATCACTCGCGTCAGCGGCAGACATTCCTGACCGATCTTGAAACCGGCGAAACCTGGTTTGCCGAACCGGATGCCGATGTGCGGAAACGCATTTCGGAGGGATTGGGGCCGGATGGACTCGGCTGTTTCAGTCCCGACCAAACCAGGCTGTATTTCAGGACTTCCGACTGGAGCCATCTTTCCGGGAGAGGGCAGGATGCTGCTGAAGGGAGTCAGGAGTCATCTGAAATGGTGGATGATACGCCGCAGTCCGGTCCGGCAGCCAG
>SL_3KL_010_SEDDRAFT_10006462_pt1 | contig 10488 bp, 8 predicted proteins | sample SodLakKL_010_SED_2_FD_10381 | JGI IMG/M metagenome (IMG submission 10381)
CATCTGAGCGACCTGCAGGCCGGGCTCTCGCTCGCCGGCCGCGCCAGCCACGTCGAGGTGCAGTTGCGCAGCGGTGCCGACGCCGACGCGGTGCGCGGGCGGCTGCAGGCGAGCCTCGGCGACGCCTTCACCGTCACGTACCCGGCCGGCGCCGGCGACACCACGAGCGGGATCGTGCAGACGCTGCAGGCCGGCCTGCTCATCCTCGCCGCGACGCTGATGGCGCTCGGCGGGTTCATGGCCTACAACACCTTCATGGCGGGCGTCGTCGAGCGCACCCGCGAGTTCGCGCTGCTGCGGACCGTGTGCTTCAGGGCGCGCGACGTACGCAACCTCGCGCTGCTGGAGGCCTCCTGGGTGAGCCTGGCCGGGGTGGTGAGTGGCCTCCTGCTCGGTATCGGGCTCTCGTACGGCATCACGCGCCTCAACGCGCTGGTGGTCGGTTACGAGTTCAGTGGGGTCGTCGTACCGCTCGGTCCGGCGCTCGCCGCGGCCGGCATCGGTGTCGGCGTCGCGTTGCTCGCGGCGACCCTGCCGGCCTTGGCCGCGTCGCGAACCGCACCGCTGGCCGCGCTCCGCTCGGTCGACGAGCGGCGACCCGACGCCTACGCTCGGGTCGGTTGGTCGCTCGTCCTGACCGGGATCGTCGCCTCGCAGCTCCCGTGGAGCGGGCTGTGGGCGCTGTTCGGAACCGCTCTGGCGATGGCCACCTTCTTCGTCGGCATCGCGTTGGCCGCCGAGAGCATGCTCAAGCCCGCCGTGCGCCTGGCGCGACCCCTGCTCGAGCGCCTCTTCGGCACGCCCGGTCGTCTCGGGGCGAGCTTCGCCGAGCGGAACGCGGCGCGCAACGGCGTCGCCATCGGTACCGTCATCGTCGGCGTCGGTCTCATCGTCGGTGTGGCCTCGATGACCTCGGGGATCAACCAGGAGATCGCTGAGTGGGTCGACAGCACCATCGTGGGTGACCTGTTCGTGACGTCGCCGGTGCCGTTCGCCGAGGACTTCGAGACCCGCGCCGGCGCCGTGCCAGGCGTCGACGTCGTGTCGGGGGTCGGCCTGCGTGTGGTGCGTTACGAGCCCGAGGGGGTGCCGAGGGGGCGCAGCGTCGTCGTGGTCCTGGTGGACCCGGCTCGTTTCGATCCCGAGACCGGGTTCGGCACGCTGCAGTACGTCAGCGGACAAGGCGATGCTCGGCGCGGCTTCGAGGCGTTGTCGCGTGGCGGCACCGTCCTGGCGGCCAACACCATCCGCGATCGCTTCGGCGTGGGCGTGGGTGACGCGGCCCGCTTGCGCACGGACGAGGGCTTCGTCGACTTCACCATCGAGGGTGTGGTGGTGGACTTCACCAGCGGCGGTGAGACGTTCATCGCGTCGATCGATGACCTGGAGCGTTTCGGCGGCGGCGTCCCCGACCTGTTCGTGATGACGGTGCGACCCGGCGAGGAGCCGGCGGAGGTGCGTGAGGCGTTGATCGCGGCCTTCCCCGACACGCTCCTCGACGTGACGCTGAACGCCGAGTACCGCACGGCGATCCTGGAACTGATCCAGCAGACCTTCACCACCACCAACATGCTCCTCCTGCTGGCTGCCCTCATCGCGGCGCTCGGTGTGACGAACACCCTGGGCATGAACCTCTCGCGGCGAGCGTTCGAGATCGCGGTCCTGCGTACGTTGGGCCTGCGCCGCCGCGACGTGCAGACCCTCGTCGTCGCGGAGGGGATGGTCGTCCTGTCGATCGGCGCCGCCTTGGGCGTCGGGTTCGGGTTGCTGCTCGCCGGGGTGATCACCTCGGGTGCCGAGGCCCTGACGGGGTACGTCATCCGACCCGTCCTCCCCTGGCGGTTGCTCGTGGCGGCCGTCGTCCTGACACCCGCCCTGGGCCTGTTGGCGTCCCTCGCGCCGGCGCGTCGCGCCGCGACGCTCTCACCGCGCGTGGCGCTCGGCGCCGCCGAACGCGCCTGAACCGGAGGAGCATGAGCCAGAGCTTTCCCACGCCGCACGAACGCTCATCGAGCGACACGACCACCGCCACGACCACGGCGCTGGCAGCCAGCGGTCTGCACAAGCGCTACCGCCTGGGCAGCGAGGTGGTGCACGCGCTCCGGGGCGTGGACCTCACGGTGCGCAGGGGCGAGTTCCTCGCGGTGATGGGTGCCTCGGGTTCGGGCAAGAGCACCCTCTTGCACCTGCTCGGGCTGCTCGAGAACCCCGACGAGGGGCGGATCGTCATCGGTGGCGTGGACACCGCAGGCCTCGACGACGACGCGCTCACCGACCTGCGGCGCCGCAGCCTGGGGTTCGTGTTCCAGAGCTTCGAGTTGGTGCCGAACCTGACGGCGTCCGAGAACGCGTTGCTGCCCGCCGAGATGGTCGGCGACGGCGTGGCCGGTCGCGAACGTCTGCGCCGTCTGGCGGCGGTGCTCGGTATCGAGGACCGCCTGGGGCACCGCCCCGACCAGCTCTCTGGTGGCCAGCGCCAGCGTGTGGCGCTGGCGCGGGCGCTGATCAACGACCCCGTCGTCGTGCTGGCGGACGAACCGACCGGGAATCTCGACAGTCGCACCGGGCGCGAGGTGCTGGGCCTCCTGTCGCGCGGTGTGTCGGAACTCGGTTGGACCGTCGTCATGGTGACGCACGACGCGCGCGCGGCGATGGAGGCGGAGCGGATCGTGTTCTTGCGCGACGGCTTGTTGGTCGGCAGCGTGGACGCTCGCGACGTCGACGCGCAGACGATCATCGAGCGCACGCTCGCCGAGTAGCGGGCGCGCCGGCGGCTCACTCCACGAGCACGTCGAGCAACGCGCCCAGGTCGGTGCGCCGGCTGAGCACCCCGGGCACCTCCAGGTCCCACGCACCGGTGAGCGTCAACCGCAACGACGCGGGCTGCCCGGCCGCGAGGCGCGTCAGCTCCGCGACGGCGGCCGCGCCGAGCTGGGTCGGGTTCACGACGACCTCCTGGACCAGCCGGGCACGACCGCCCGCGGGGAGGGGCGTCGAGCCGATCGTGAGCGCGGCGACGTCGCGACCGCCGAGGCCGAAGCGCAGGTCCGGCGCGCGCACCAGCATCCCGACCGGGCCCGGGTTCTCCACGTCGAAGGCGAGCTCGAAGACGACACGATCGAAGGCGACCGAGCGGACGCCGCTCGACGCTCGGTCGTAGCGCACGATCGGCGTGGCCAGCGCGAGATCGGAACGGACCTCACCGGCCAGGACCGTTGCGCGCGGGAAGCGCTGCAGCACGCCCAGGACCTCGATGCCGACCACGGCATCGAGGCGGTACGCGACGGGCCGACCCATGAGCGCGTCGGCCAAGGCGCCGGCGAGCGCTGGGAGCGCGTCCGCCGGGACGCTCACGTCGAGGACGACGCGGCCCTGACCGCGCGCGGGAAGATCGATCCCTTCCGCGAAGCGAGTCCGAGCACTGGCGGTGCCGGCGAGCGTGAGGTCGCCCTCGAGCAGCGCGAGCCGCAGCGGGACGGGGTTCGGGTTCGTGACGTCGAGGACCGCGCGGAAGGTGGCGCTGGGTACCCCGACGGCAGACACGTCCAGCCTGACGAAGCCGCTCCCCTGCGGCACGAGACGGAAGGTCGGCGGTCCGAGCGCGCCCTCCGCGCCCGGCACGCAGGCCACCAGCGTGAGGAGCGCGGCGACGACCGCGAACACACGTACACGAGGGTTGCGAACCATGCTCGACCTCCGTCGTGGGGCCGAAGCCCCGTGCACCTAGCCTACGGGCCTCGCAGCCGCGGCCACGTGGCATCCTGCATGAAGCATCATGTGTAGGATAGGGACGATGCGACAGATGCTGCACGTACCGGCCACCGGGGAGGGGACGCTCGTCGTCCTCTGCGGAGGCCGCTCCGACGAGCACGACGTCTCCCTCGCGTCGGCACGGTCGGTCCTCGCCGCGATCGACGGTCGCCTGAGCGTCCGTCCGCTCGTCATCACGCGCGCCGGAGCGCTGCTCAGCGATGCTGCCAGCCGCGCCGTGCTCGACGGCGACGGCGTGATGGTGGGCGACGTCGCCGACACCGATACGACCGACCTGGTCCTCGGCCCCGGCGACGTCGTCTTCCCGCTGCTCCACGGTCCCTACGGTGAGGACGGCAGCGTCCAAGGCTGGTTGCGCATGATGAACGTGCCCCACGTCGGCTCGGGCGTCCACGCCAGCGCGGTCGGCATGGACAAGCTCAGCATGAAGGCCGTCTTCGCGGCGCACGCGTTGCCTCAGGTCCCCTACCGGGGCGTGACGTGGCGGCGCTACCGTCACGATCCAGCCGCCGTCCTCGCGGACCTCTCACCCCTCGGCTTCCCCGTGTTCGTCAAACCCGCCAACCTCGGATCGTCGCTCGGGATCCACAAGGCCGAGGATGCCGAGGCGCTGGCCGCGGCCCTCGACGACGCCTTCCGGTTCGATCGCCGGGTGATCGTCGAGGCGGCGGTGCGCCGGGTCCGCGAGCTCGAGGTCGCCGTGCTCGGCAACGACGATCCCGCGGTCTCCCCGGTCGGCGAGATCCGCTACGACGCCCCCTTCTACGACTACGCCAGCAAGTACACGCCCGGCGCCGCCCAGCTGCTCATCCCGGCGCCGATCGACGAGCGCCTGGCGAAGCGCGCCCGAGCGCTCGCCCGCTCTGCCTTCGAGGCGATCGACGCCGCAGGGCTCGCTCGGGTCGACCTCTTCTACGACGAGCTTGGCGACCGTCTCCTCGTGAACGAGATCAACACCATGCCCGGGTTCACCGAGACGTCGATGTACCCGCGGCTCTGGGCCGCGGCGGGCATCGCGTACCCCGACCTCATCGCGCGGCTGGTCGCGCTGGCGCGCGCCGCCGCCGGCCCGGCGCTGCTGCGGTATCCTGCGCCGGACGGAGGTGGTCGCGACCAGCACCGATCCGGACTGGGGAACGCGGGTCCCCCACGGGACCGCTGAGGAAGGCGAGCGCGTCGACGACGATGCGCTCATCACGCGTGTGTTCGCGCCGGACGACGACGATCCGGGCGAGGCGCCGGCACTCACGGACCTCTCGTCCGCACGTGTCCTGATCCTCAACGCCAGCTACGAGCCCCTCCACGTCTGCTCGGTGAAGCGCGCGGTGAACCTGCTCATGCACGACGTCGTGGAACGTGTCGAGGACTCGCGCCACGTGCTCCGGACGCCGAGCACGCGCTTCCCAGTGCCGAGCGTGGTGCGCCTCAAGCGCTACGTGCGTCGGCCGCACCGACAGCGTGTGGCGTTCAACCGCCGCAACGTGTTCCGACGCGACGACCAGCGCTGCCAGTACTGTGGCCAGCGCGCCTTCGATCTCACGCTCGACCACGTCGTCCCGCGCTCGCGCGGCGGGCCGACCAGTTGGGAGAACGTCGTCGCGTGCTGCCGTGCCTGTAACGCTCGTAAGCGTGACCGGACGCCGGAGGAGGCTCAGATGGCCTTGCGGCGGCGACCCGTCGCCCCGGCCTTCCTGTTCACGGCCGCGTACGGCATCGTGCCCGACCTCGACCCGGCCTGGGAAGCGTACCTACCGCGGCAGCGCTGAGCGCACCTCGCACGCCTCAGCGCGGCGTGTCGCGGAACAANCGGGAGAGCACGGCCGATATCACCGACAAGACCAACGCCCCGAAGACGGCGCCCCAGAACCCCGACACCTCGAGCGGCGACAAGACGGAGGCGAGCGCCAGCGCCAGACCGTTGACGACCAGCAGGAACAAGCCGAAGGTCACGATGGTGACCGGCAACGTCAAGATCACCATCACCGGACGGACGACGGCGTTCACGAGACCGACCACCAGTGCCGCGATCAGCAGCGGTCCGAGTCCCGGTTGCGCGATCGAGACGCCGACCCCGATCTGCACCGTCAGCCACAAGGCGAGCGCGTTGAGGGCCCATCGGATGAGGAGGTTCATACGTCCGAGGATAGCAGAGGCACGCGCGCCACCGTCTCCTGGTCGGGTCAGGACGGCAGTCGGCGCAGCTGCGCCCGCGGCGCCTCGGCGTCGAAGCCGAGCGAGCGCATGATGTCGATCAGCTTCGGATCACGGCCCGACAGCGTGGTCTCCAGCCGACCCAGCGGGTGCACGCCTGCGAGCTCGTGCAGGAGCGACAAGACGAGCCGCCGCAGCATCTCGGTCGAGGAGCGGTGCTCCGGCGTCACACCGGCCGCGATCAAGCCGATCGTGGCGTCGACGCCGTTGTTGCGGGCGCCGCACAACGCGTAGCCCAGCGCCGGTTGATCGGGCGCCTCGCTGGCGACGAACCACAGGTTGGGGCGGAACGGTCCGTACGCGCGCTTGCACCACGCCCAGCGCGCCTCAGACGGTGCCCACCCCTCCGAGCGACTGACCAGCTCGCGGACGGCGCCGTCGACGGCGGGTCGCCAGGCCTCAAGGCAGAGCGGACGACCGAGCGGTGGGGCGTCCGCCAGCTCGAAGCGCAGTGTCGTCACGACGTCGAGGTCGAAGCCCTCGCCCGACAACGCCTCGGTGAGCTGCTCGACGCGCTGCGTCGGCACACCGACCAGGTCGAGGACCACCGCCTCGTGGTCGAAGCGCTCGCACAGGGCCACCACCAGCAGCACGAGCTCATCGGCGCTGCCGTCGAACCAGGGCTGCGCCATGCGCAGCGTGCGCTCGTCGTCGTCGGGATCGGGCGCGAGCGCCACCACACCCGCTCGCGGCGCACCTTCGCCGGTCTGCCACACGAAGCTGCTGGCCGCGTCGCGACGCGTGTCGCGCACGAGCGGCGCCACGCGCTGCGCGACGCCGTGTGGGTCGACGTGCCCGATGAACGCGATCGAACGCGCCATGAACCACGTCAACTCTGCGGGCTGCAGCGACCTCACCACGGTGCGTCAGGATACCCCGCGCTCCGGCGCCAGCGCCCGTGGCGGCGTAGGCTGGGGCGTGGCCGCACCCCGCATCCTCGGAGGCAGCGCCAAGGGGCGCGCGTTGCGCACCCCGGCGCACGGCACCCGCCCCTCTCCGGCGCGCCTGCGCGCGGCACTGTTCGACGCGCTGGCGTTCGAGCCGCGCGGCGTCTTCCTCGACCTCTACGCAGGTTCCGGTGCTGTGGGGCTGGAGGCTGCTTCGCGTGGTTGGCGGGCGATCCTGGTGGAGCGCTCGACGGCTGCTGCGCGACTGCTGCGCGAGAACGCGCGCGCGTGCGGCCTCGACGTCCTAGTGGTGCAGGGCGACGCGCTCGCCTCGTTGGCTCGCTTCACGGGCGCCGTGGACGTCGCGTTCGTGGACCCGCCCTTCGACCTCGACCTCGACGCGACCTTCCAGTCGGTGCTCGAGCGGGCGCCGGTGCGACCCGGTGGTCGCTACGTGTTCCAACACCCGACGAACCGTGTCCCGACGCTCCGCCACGGTGAGGCGCCGGCCACGCTCGAGACGCGCAGGTACGGTAGCAACGCGCTGAGCACCCTGCGCCTCTGACGCTCACCCGGGTGCGCTCGTGTGCGACCGTCTGGGCACGTACCGGGACGGTCCCGATGCGCGCGAGGCCCGTGCTAGACTGCCGCGATGCCGGCCCGGAGGCGCTCTGCGCCCCGCCGGCGACGAGGCCAGTCGCCCACGAAGGGGTCATCACCCATGTTCGGATTCATCCAGAAGATGTTCGACCAGAACGACCGCGAGGTGAAGCGCCTCGAGAACGAGGTCGTCGCTCGCGTCAACGCCTTGGAGGCCGAGACCGAGAAGCTCCCCGACCTCGCGGCCGCCTTCGCGGAGCTGCGCCGCCGCCATCTCGAGGGCGGCGAAGCGCTCGACGCGCTGCTGCCCGAGAGCTTCGCGCTGACGCGCGAGGCCGGCAAGCGGTTCCTCGGCTTGCGTCATTACGACGTCCAGCTCATCGGTGGCGCCGCGCTCCACTACGGCAACATCGCCGAGATGAAGACCGGTGAGGGCAAGACGCTCGTCGCACCGCTCGCGCTGGTGCTCAACGCCATCACCGGCAAGGGCACCCACCTCGTGACGACCAACGACTACCTCGCCCGAACCGGTGCCGAGTGGATGGGCCCCATCTACCGCGGCCTCGGTCTGAGCGTCGCCACCATCGAGCACGGCATGGACGGCGCCGCGCGTCGCGCCGCCTACCGCGCCGACATCACCTACATGACGAACAGCGAGCTCGGTTTCGACTACCTGCGCGACAACATGGCCTTCCGTCCCGACCAGCTGGTGCTGCGTGAGGAGACGCCGCTGCACTACGCGATCATCGACGAGGTCGACTCGATCCTCGTCGACGAGGCCCGCACGCCGCTGATCATCTCGGGACCGGCCGACGTCGCGGGCGACAAGTACCAGGTCATGGCACGCTTGGCGCGGCAGCTCGACCGCGGCGAGGCGGGCGAGGACAAGGCGCCTCCCACGGGGGACTACACGACCGACGAGAAGTCCAAGGACATCCACCTCACCGAGCAGGGCATCGCCAAGGCGGAGCAGTCGCTCGGCGTCGAGGACATCTTCAGCCCCGGCAACATGGAGCTCGGCCACATGCTGCGCCAGGCGCTGCGCGCCAAGGAGCACTACCACCTCGACAAGCAGTACGTCCGAGACGACGCAGGTCAGATCGTGATCGTCGACGAGTTCACCGGCCGGCTCATGCCCGGCCGGCGCTTCGGCGAAGGCCTGCACCAGGCGATCGAGGCGAAGGAGGGCGTGAAGATCGAGCGTGAGAACCAGACGCTCGCGACCATCACGTACCAGAACTTCTTCAAGCTCTACGACAAGATCGCCGGCATGACCGGTACCGCGAAGACCGAGGAGAAGGAGTTCCAGGAGATCTACCGCACGGACGTGCTCACGATCCCGACCAACCGACCCGTGGTTCGCGACGACGGCGAGGACGTGGTCTTCAGGACCATCGAGGGCAAGTACCGGGCCGTCGTCGAGGAGATCGTCGAGGTCCACAAGCGCGGCCAACCGGTGCTCGTCGGCACCGTCACGATCGAGGCCTCGGAGCTGCTCTCGAAGATGCTGACGCGCAAGGGCATCAAGCACGAGGTGCTCAACGCGAAGTACCACGGCCGCGAGGCGGAGATCGTGGCGCAGGCCGGCCGCGTCGCCGCCGTGACGATCTCGACGAACATGGCGGGCCGTGGCACCGACATCGTGCTGGGCGGCAACCCCGAGGCGCTCGCCCGACAACTGCTGGTGCGCGAGGGCTTCGAGCGCTACGACTCCGTCACCGAGCTCTTCATCAAGGCGATCATGCTGCACCGCGAGGATGAGGCGCGCGAGGTGGCGCGTGGTCTGGAGGGTCTGCCGAGCGGCGTCCTCGAGCGCATCGTGCAGCTGCGCGACCAGGCCGAGCGCGACCACGAGAAGGTGGTCTCGGCAGGCGGTCTCCACATCATCGGCACCGAACGGCACGAGTCCCGACGTATCGACAACCAGTTGCGCGGACGCGCCGGCCGCCAGGGCGACCCCGGCTCGAGCCGCTTCTACGTCTCGTTCGAGGACGACCTGATGCGGCTGTTCGCCAGCGAGCGCGTACTGGGCATGATGGACCGCCTCGGCATGGACGACGAGCAGCCGATCGAGGCGAAGATGGTCACCGGCGCCATCGAGCGCGCGCAGAAGCGCGTCGAGGACCGGAACTTCGGCATCCGCAAGCAGCTGCTCGAGTACGACAACGTCATGAGCAAGCAGCGCGAGGTGATCTACGCTCAGCGCCGCGACGTGCTCTTGGGTCGCGACATCAGCGAAGACGTCAAGGACATGATCGCGGACTATGCCGACTCACAGGTCCAGCGCTACCTCAACCCGGAGCTCGAACCGGAAGAGCGCGACATGGGCGCGCTCCGCACGGCGGTGCTCGAGGCGGTGCCGCAGCTCGAGGGCTTCGACTTCGAGACGCTGCGCGAGGCGAGCAGCCCCGACGAGGCGACCGAGATGGTGTTGCCGCACCTCGAGGCCGCCTACGCTGCGCGTGAAACGGAACTCGGGGCCGAACTGCTGCGCGAGCTCGAGCGCTTCATCGTCCTCCAGGTGGTCGACCAGCACTGGAAGGAACACCTGCACGCCATGGACGTGCTGCGCCAGGGCATCGGCCTGCGCGGCTACGGCCAGCGCAACCCGCTGCAGGAGTACGCCTTCGAGGGCTACAACCTCTTCGAGGAGATGAAGGCCAACATCAAGCTGAACGTGGCCAAGCTGCTCTTCCGCGTGCAGGTCCAGACGGGGTCGCGGCTCGAGCGCCGCGAGGCCCGGACCAACCTGCGCTTCGAGCAGAGCGGTCCGCCCACGCTGGGTGCCGGCGACGGTCCGACCAAGCCCATCACGAGCGACGAGAAGATCGGCCGCAACGACCCGTGTCCGTGCGGCTCCGGCAAGAAGTACAAGCATTGCCACGGGCGTGCTGCCGCCGCCTGAGCTCGCGACCGGCTCGGCGCCGGTCGACGCGTTCGGGGCGCGCTTGCACGCGCGCATGCGCGCGGCACGCTCCGCCGTCTGCCTCGGCATCGACCCGCGGCCGCGCGACCACCC
>SL_3KL_010_SEDDRAFT_10006463_pt1 | contig 10487 bp, 8 predicted proteins | sample SodLakKL_010_SED_2_FD_10381 | JGI IMG/M metagenome (IMG submission 10381)
CGCGCCGATGCCGACCGCCAGGTGCGCGTCCTGATGGCCGACGCCGAGCGCGACGCGCAGCGTCTGCGTGGTGAGGGTGACGCCCGTTCGATCGAGATCTTCGCCGAGGCGTTCGACCAGAACCGCGACTTCTTCCTGTTCTGGCGCAGCATGCAGGCCTATGAGGCGGCACTGGGTACCGACAACGACATGCTGTTGCTCGACACCCGTTCCGATTTCTTCCGCTTCTTCGACAGAACGCGGCCGGAATAGGCCGGGACTTTGCCGGACTGAAAATGACATGAGCCGATCGGTGGTGATCCTCGGCACCCAGTGGGGTGACGAGGGCAAGGGAAAGATCGTCGACCTGCTGGCGCACGAGGCCGATGCCGTGGTGCGCTTCCAGGGTGGCCACAACGCCGGGCACACGCTCGTCATCGATGGTCGCAAGACCGTCCTGCATGTCATTCCGTCCGGGGTGCTGACCGACCGCGCGCGCTGCCTGATCGGCAACGGCGTGGTGGTCTCGCCGCGGGCCCTGATCGCCGAGATCGAGGGGTTGGAGCAGCGCGGCCTGGCCGTGCGCGACAAGCTGGGGATTTCTCCGGCTTGCCCGGTCATTCTGCGCTGTCACGAAGCCCTGGACCATGCGCGCGAACGGGCGCGTGGTCAGCGCAAGATCGGCACCACCGGCCGTGGGATCGGTCCCGCTTACGAAGACAAGGTAGCCCGGCACGGATTGCGCCTGGCCGATCTTGCCGATGCCGACCGGCTGGCCGACAAGCTGGCCGGCGTGCTCGATTTCTACAACTTCGTCCTGACCCGGTATTTTGACGCCGAGGCGCTGGATGCGGCCGCCATAGCCGATGAAGCCGCGGCCCTGGGCGCCGAGCTGTCGCCGATGTTTGCCGATGTGACCGGCGAATTGCATGAGTACCGCCGCGCCGGCAAGACCATCCTGTTCGAGGGCGCGCAGGGCAGCCTGCTCGACATCGACCACGGCACCTATCCCTTCGTCACCTCATCCAACACCACGGTCGGCGGCGTGATGTGCGGCACCGGCGTAGGCCCCGGCGACATCGACTACGTGCTGGGCATCACCAAGGCCTACACCACGCGCGTGGGCAGCGGGCCGTTTCCGACCGAGCTTCAGGATGAAAACGGTCGCCTCATGGCCGAACGCGGCGTCGAGTTCGGCGCCACCACCGGCCGTCCGCGTCGCTGCGGCTGGCTGGACGCCGTGGCCCTGAAGCGCATGGTGCGGGTCAACGGCGTGACCGGGCTGTGCATCACCAAGCTCGACGTGCTCGACGCCTTCGACGAGGTCAGGATCTGCACGGCCTACGAGGGCGTGGACGCCTTCCCGGTCGGGGCCGAGGAGTGGGCGCGCGTCCGCCCGGTGTATGAATCCTTGCCCGGCTGGAGCGGCACCACCCAGGGCCTGACCGAGCGCTCCAGGCTGCCGGAAGGCGCTGTGGCTTACCTGGAGCGGATCGAAGAGCTGGTCGAGGCGCCCGTGCACATGCTCTCCACCGGCCCCGAGCGCGACGCCAACGTCATCCTCCGCCATCCTTTTTCGCGCTGATCTGGCGGCTGGAGGGCTTTTACCGCAGATGAACGCAGATGAACGCGGATAATTGATTCCGTGCCCTGAGCTGCCACGGGGCGTGGCTGGGACATCCGTAGTGGCTTACTGAAGATATCTGATTCGTTTCGCAGCCCTCGCTTTGGCTATCAGGCTAATCTCATGAACGCGTTGATTTTTATCTGCGTTTATCTGCGTTCATCTGCGGTTCAAAACACCAGCTCAATCCCAGCGCGCCCAACTCCGGCAATGGGAAAGCGTTTATCCTTGGATATTTGAGAGATGGTCCGGTCGGCGCGGCTGGGCGATCCCCTCATAGCCTATTGGAATCTGCAAGCCCATGCTGGACCCGCAAAGACTGAGAAACGACCTCGAGTATGTCGCCGCCGCCCTGGCGCGGCGCGGTTATCACCTGGACATGGAAGGCTTTGCCGCGATCGAGGAGCGGCGCAAGCGCATCCAGGTGCGCACCGAGGAGCTGCAGAACCAGCGCAACGTCAGCTCCAAGGCGATCGGGCAGGCCAAGGCGCGCGGCGAGGACATCGAGCCGCTGCTGGCCGAGGTGGCCCGCCTGGGCGACGAGTTGAAGGAAGCCCGGCAGCAGCTCGACGGCGTGCGCGCCGAGTTGGACCGCCTGATGCTGGACATGCCGAACCTGCCGGATGAGGACCTGCCGCAGGGGGCCGACGAGAGCGGTAACCGCGAGGTCCGGCGCTGGGGTGAGCCTGGCGAGTTTGACTTCGAGCCGCGCGACCACGTCGATCTGGGCGAGCGCCTGGACGGGATCGACTTCGAGTCGGCCGCGCGCCTGGCCGGCAGCCGTTTTGCGGTGCTCGCGGGGCCGGTAGCGCGCCTGCACCGCGCCCTGGCCCAGTTCATGCTCGATCTGCATACCCGCGAGCATGGCTACCGCGAGATGTACGTGCCCTACCTGGTGCTGGAAGCGGCCATGCGCGGCACCGGGCAGCTGCCCAAGTTCGCCGAGGACGCGTTCTGCTTTCCCGGCGATCCCGAGCGCTTTCTCATTCCCACCGCCGAGGTGCCGCTGACCAACCTGGTGGCCGATCAGATCGTCGAGGCCGGCGAGCTGCCGCTGAAGCTGGTGGCCCACACGCCGTGCTTCCGGCGCGAGGCCGGCTCGCACGGCAAGGACACCCGCGGCATGATCCGCCAGCACCAGTTCGACAAGGTCGAGCTGGTCCAGATCAGCACGCCCGAGGAGTCGCAGACCTGTCACGAGGCCTTGACCGGGCACGCCGAGGCCGTTCTGCAGGCGCTGGGCCTGCCGTACCGGGTCATGCTGCTGTGCACCGGCGACATGGGCTTTTCCGCGGCGCGCACCTACGACCTGGAAGTATGGTTGCCGGGCCAGCAGACCTACCGCGAAATCTCCTCGTGCTCCAACTTCTCGGACTTTCAGGCGCGCCGGATGCAGGCGCGCTGGCGCAATCCCGAGACGCGCAAGCCGGAACTGGTGCATACCATCAACGGCTCCGGGCTCGCGGTCGGCCGGACCCTGGTTGCCGTGCTGGAAAACGGCCAGCAGCGGGATGGATCCGTCGTCATCCCGGAAGTGCTCAGGCCCTATCTGGGCGGGCTGGAAGTGATCGAGCCGGCCTGAGGGCGGCGTCGGTCCGGTAACTGCGAAGATCATGGCCCAGCGCTTCCACAATTTTTCCGCCGGCCCGGCCAAGCTGCCGGATCCGGTCCGCGCGGCCCTGTCCGAGGCCCTGGCCCCGGCCGCCGACGGTACGCCCTCGGTGGCCGAAATCAGCCACCGCGGCAAGCGTTTCCTCGAGATTGCCGAAGAACTCGAAAGTCGACTGAAAGACCTGATGGGCCTGGGCGACCAGCACGCGCTGCTGCTGCTGCAGGGCGGGGCGAATTTCCAGTTTGCCTGCCTGCCGATGAACCTGGCCGCCACCGGTACGGCGGCCTACCTGATCAGCGGCCACTGGGGTCAGAAGGCGCTGGCCGAGGCGCGCAAGATCGGCCCGGCGGTCACGGCGGGCAGCAGTGAGGCACGCGCCTTCCACGTGCTGCCGGAAGTGGAGAGCCTGCCGGACGATTGTGCCTACCTGCACTACACCGGCAACGAGACCATTCACGGTCTGCAGTTTGCCCGGCCGCCGTCTGCCGACGCGCCGCTGGCCGCCGACCTGTCTTCCGAGTTTCTGTCGCGGCCTTACCCACACGCGGACCTGGCGTTCGGCTACGCCGGGGCGCAAAAGAACCTCGGCATCGCCGGCCTGACCGTGGTCTGGATCAGGAAAGACCTGCTGGAGCGCATTCCCGACGGGCTGCCGTCCTTCCTGGACTATCGCACCTGGGTCAAGGCCGACTCCATGTACAACACGCCGGCCACGCTGGCCTGGTTCGTGGCCCTGGAAACCCTGCGCTGGATCGAGCGGCAGGGCGGGCTGGCGGCGATGGCCGCGCGCAACCGGGCCAAGGCGGAGCGCCTGTACGCGGCCATCGACGAAAGCCGCTTCTATCGCAATCCGGTCGCCCGCTCGGCGCGGTCGGTGATGAACGTGCCGTTCTGGACGGCCGACGAGGCGCTGGTGCCGGCCTTCGTGGCCGCCGCCGAAGCGACCGGGCTGCAGGGCCTGAAAGGTCACCGTGCGCTCGGCGGCTTGCGCGCCAGCCTGTACAACGCGCTGGAGCTCGAGTCGGTCGAGGTGCTGATCGATTTCATGCGGGAGTTCGAACGATCTCATGGCTGAAGACAACATCAACCTGGAGCAGGTGCGCGAGCAGATCGATGCGCTGGACGAGCAGATCCAGCAGCTGATCTCCGAACGCGCGGCCATCGCCCAGACCGTGCGCCGGGTCAAGGGCGACCTGGCCGGGCCGGCCGCCTACTACCGTCCGGACCGCGAGGCCCAGGTGCTGCGCAAGGTCATCGAGCGCAACCAGGGGCCATTGAGCGACACGGTCATGCTGCGCCTGTACCGGGAAATCATGTCGGCCTGCCTGGCCCAGCAGGAACCCCTGCGGGTGGCCTACCTGGGGCCCGAGGGCACGTTCACCCAGCAGGCGGTGTACCGCCAGTTCGGCCACTCGGTCAACGCCATCGCCCAGCCCGGAATCGAGGATGTGTTCCTGCAGGTCCAGGGCGGCGAGGCCGATTTCGGCGTGGTGCCGGTGGAAAACTCCTCGCAGGGCATCGTCTCGCACACCCTGGACATGTTCCTGCACGCCGATCTCAAGATCGCCGCCGAAATCGAGCTGCGCATCCACCAGAACCTGCTGACCCGCGCCCGGCGTCTGACCGACATCGAGCGCGTTTATGCCCACAGCCAGTCGCTGTCGCAGTGCAAGCACTGGCTGGCCTCGCATCTGCCAGACGTGGAGCTGATCGCGGTCTCCAGCAATGCCGAGGCCGCAAGGCGCGTGCGCAACCAGCCCGATGCGGCGGCCATTGCCGGACGGCACGCGGCCGAGGTCTACGGCCTGCCGATCCTGTTTGCCAACATCGAGGACCACGTCGACAACACCACCCGCTTCCTGGTCCTGGGCAAGGAGCTGTTGCCGCCGTCGGGCGAAGACAAGACCACGCTGCTGGTGGCCGGCTCCGACGGCCCCGGCGCCTTGTTCCGGCTGCTCGAGCCGCTGGCCCGGCACGGCATCAACATGAAGCGCATCGAGTCGCGCCCCTCGCGCCAGGGGCGCTGGGACTACGTATTCTTCATCGACGTGGAAGGGCACGTCGAGGACGAACCGCTGCGCCTGGCCATGGAAACCCTGAACTCCGAGGCGCGCATGGTCAAGGTGCTGGGCAGCTACCCGCGCGCCGTCCTCGGCCGGCTGCCGGCGGGCAGTCAGGGCAAATCAAGCGAGCAGGACTGAATGAAGACCTACGATTATTCCTCTCTGGCCGTGCCGGGAGTGCGGCAGCTTCGGCCCTATACCCCGGGCAAACCCATCGCCGAGCTGGAGCGCGAGTACGGCGTCCGTGAGTCGATCAAGCTGGCCTCCAACGAGAACCCGCTGGGCGCCAGCCCGATGGCGCTGGCCGCCATCCGCGACGAGCTGGACGACCTGTGGCTGTATCCGGACGCCAACGGCTTCGAGCTCAAGCGCGCCCTGGCGCGCCTGCACGACGTCGATCCGGCCTGCATCACCCTGGGCAACGGTTCCAACGACGTGCTGGTGTTCCTGGCCCAGGCCTTCCTGCAGCCGGGGTTGGAGGCTGTGTTTTCCCAGTACTGCTTCGCCGTCTACCCGATTGCCTGCCAGATGGTCGGGGCCGAAATGCGCGTCGCCCCCGCGCTGCCGGCCGATTCGCCGATGCCGCTGGGGCACGATCTTCGGGCCATGTACCAGCGGGTCGGGCCGGACACGCGGATGGTGTTCATCGCCAATCCGAACAACCCGACCGGCACCTGGCTGGAAGCGGCACGGGTGAAGGATTTCATCGGCTCGCTGCCGCCGCACACGCTGTGCGTGGTCGACGAGGCCTACACCGAGTACGCCGACGGCGACCGCCTGGGCAATGCGGCCGGCTGGCTGCGCGAGTTTCCCAACCTGGTCGTCACGCGCACCTTTTCCAAGGCCTACGGCCTGGCGGGCTTGCGCGTGGGCTACGCCCTGTCCAACCCCGGTGTGGCCGACCTGCTCAACCGCGTGCGTCCGGCCTTCAACGTCAACTCGCTGGCCCTGACCGCCGCGCGCGCGGCGCTGGACGACCAGGCCTTCATCGACCACAGTCGCGAAGTCAATGCGGCCGGCATGCGGCAGCTCCAGGACGGGCTGGAAGGGCTGGGCCTGAAGGTGCTTCCCTCGGCGGCCAATTTCGTGCTGGTGGATTTCGGCCGGCCGGTGGCAGCCATCGACGAGGCGCTGCTGCGGGCCGGGATCATCGTTCGTCCGGTCGCCAATTACGGTCTTGAGCAGCACCTGCGCATCACCATCGGGCGGCCGGAGCAGAACAGCCGCCTGCTCAAGTCGCTGGCCGATATCCTGGGGCGGACATGAAGCTGATCGTCGAGCCGGCCAAAGCGCCGCTGACCGGGCATTGCCGGGTTCCAGGGGACAAGTCGATTTCCCACCGCCTGGCCATGCTCGGCGGCATGGCGGACGGCGAAAGCCTGATCACCGGCTACCTGGACAGTGCCGATACGCGCGCGACCCTGGCGGCCATGGCCGCGCTGGGTGCCGAGATCAGCGAAAGCGACGGCGAGATTCGCATTCGCGGCGGCCGGCTCAGGGCGCCTGCGGGCCCACTGGATCTCGGTAATTCCGGCACCGGGGTGCGGCTGCTGGCCGGCGCCCTGGCCGGACATCCGGATCTGCACGGCTCGGAGATCCGGCTGATCGGCGATGCGTCCCTTTCGCGTCGCCCGATGGGGCGGATCGTCGAACCGCTGCGCGAAATGGGGGCACGGATCGAGGATCACGCCGGCTGCCTGCCGCTGACCCTGCGTCCCGGTCCCTTGATCGGCATTCGGTTCCGCCCGCGGGTGGCCAGCGCGCAGGTCAAGTCGGCGGTGCTTCTGGCCGGACTGTTCGCCCGTGGCGAAACCGTGGTGATCGAACCCGGCCCCAGTCGTGATCACACCGAACGCCTGCTGCCGGCCTTCGGGGTGGACATCCGGCGCCAGGATGCGGAAATTCATTTGCCGGGCGGGCAGCGCCTGCACGCCGGTCGTTTCCATGTGCCCGGCGACCTGAGCTCGGCCGCCTTCGCGCTGGCCGCGGGCTTGCTGGTGCCGGGCTCGCGGGTGGTGCTGGACGGGGTGGGCCTCAACCCCAGCCGCGACGGCGTGCTGCGCATCCTGGCCGGCATGGGTGGGCAGGTCGAAGTGCAGCCGGGCGAGATGGTCGGCAGCGAGCCGGTGGGCTCCCTGACGGCGCTGCATTCGAATTTGAGCGGGCTGGAGATCCCGCCGGACTGGGTGCCCCTGGCCATCGATGAGTTCCCGGTCATCATGGCCCTGGCTGCCGCGGCGCAAGGCGCGACCGTCATCAGCGGCGCCGAGGAGTTGCGGGTCAAGGAGTCCGACCGGCTGGCGGTGATGTGCCGCGAGCTGGCCCGGCTGGGCGTGCGGGTCGAGGAAACTGCGGACGGCGCCGTGGTCCACGGCGGACCGGTCCGCGGCGGCGCGGTCGATTCGCACTGCGACCACCGCATCGCGATGAGCCTGGCCGTGCTCGGCCTGGTCGCCGAGAGCGAGGTCGTCATCGACAACGCCGAGTGGATCCGGACCAGCTATCCGGGTTTTGTCGACGATTTCCGCGCGCTGGGCGCACTGATGCGCTGGGAGGAGGGTGTATGAGCGATTTGCAGTCTGCCGGAGCCCCGGTGCTGACTATCGATGGCCCCTCGGGCGCCGGCAAGGGCACGGTCTCCAGCCGCGTCGCCCGGGCTCTGGGCTGGAATGTGCTGGATTCGGGCGCGGTCTACCGGACGGTGGCACTGGCTGCCCTGCAGCGCGGTCTGTCGGCCGACGACGAGGGCGCGCTGGTCGAGTTGTGTCGCGATCTGCGACTGGCCTTCCGGGCCGGGGAGGAGGGTATCGAGGTGCTGCTGGATGATCGTCCCGTCGGCGATGCCCTCAGGGCCGAGCAGGTCGGCGTGATGAGCTCCCAGGTCGCGGCCGTTCCGGCCGTGCGCGAAGCCTTGCTGGATCTGCAGCGTTCGTTCCAGGCCGCACCGGGCCTGGTGGCGGATGGCCGCGACATGGGCACCGTCGTCTTCCCGGACGCCGAGGTCAAGGTATTCCTCGACGCCAGCGTGGCGGAAAGGGCGCGTCGTCGCTATCAACAGCTGAAAGACAAGGGGCAGTTGAAAGACAAGGGCGAAGATGTTACATTTGACCGGCTTTTTCGGGACCTGGAGGATCGCGACCGTCGCGACCGCGAGCGTTCCGTATCCCCGACGATCCCGGCAGATGATGCCGTGGTTGTCGATTCCACCCGCATGACGCTGGACGAAGTGGTCGATCGGGTGGAGGAGCTGGTGCGGCAACGCCTGCAACCGACAGGCTGAAAAGGCAAGGGTGGTCGGCTCTTTCTCACCTAGGGAGCCTATCTGACAAACGAGCGTGACCGCCAGGTTGCGCAGATGACGAGATCGCAGCGCGGGCGACAAGGCCCTTAGCGCTGTTCTTGCAGGAACTTTTTTACCTAATGACCGAATCTTTTGCTGAACTCTTTGAACAAAGCCTGAGCGAGAAGGAACTGCGTCCGGGCGCCATCGTAATGGGCCGCGTGGTCGAGATCCGCGACGACGCCGTCGTCATCAACGCGGGACTCAAGTCGGAAGGCATCGTGCCGATCCAGCAGTTCGAGCGGCCGGATGGCGAGCTGGAAGTGCAGGTGGGCGACGAAGTGGAAGTGGCGCTGGATGCCGTGGAAGACGGTTTCGGCGAAACCCGCCTGTCGCGCGAGAAGGCCAAGCGCTCACGCGTCTGGACCGTGCTGGAAACCGCCCACGACGGTGAGGAAAACGTGATCGGCCAGATTTCCGGCAAGGTCAAGGGCGGCTTCACCGTCAACATCGACGGAATTCGCGCCTTCCTGCCCGGATCGCTGGTCGACGTGCGTCCGGTCCGCGACCCGGGCTATCTCGAAGGCAAGGACCTGGAGTTCAAGATCATCAAGCTGGACCGTCGCCGCAACAACCTGGTGGTCAGCCGCCGGGCGGTGGTCGAGCACGAGTACGCCGCCGAGCGCGACGACCTGATCGAACGCCTGACCGAAGGCGCGGTGATCAAGGGCGTGGTCAAGAACCTGACCGACTACGGCGCCTTCCTCGACCTGGGCGGCATCGACGGCCTGCTGCACATCACCGACATGGCCTGGAAGCGCGTGCGCCATCCGTCCGAAGTGGTGGAAGTGGGCGACGAGCTGGAAGTGCGCGTGCTGCGCTTCGATCGCGAGCGCATGCGCGTCTCGCTGGGCCTCAAGCAGCTGGGCGAAGATCCGTGGGACAACATCGACCGGCGTTACCCGCCGACCTCGCGCCTGTTCGGCAAGGTCACCAACATCACCGACTACGGCTGCTTCGTTGAAATCGAAGACGGCGTGGAAGGCCTGGTGCACGTGTCCGAAATGGACTGGACCAACAAGAACGTCAACCCGGCCAAGGTCGTGCACGTGGGCCAGGAAGTCGAGGTCATGGTCCTGGACGTCGACGCCGAGCGTCGCCGCATCTCGCTGGGCATGAAGCAGGTCGCGCCGAACCCGTGGGAGGCGTTCGCAGCCACCCACAACAAGGGCGACAAGGTGTCCGGTGCGATCAAGTCGATCACCGACTTCGGCATCTTCATCGGCCTGGACGGCGGTATCGACGGCCTGGTCCACTTGTCCGACATTTCGTGGATGAACCTGGGCGAAGACGCCATCCGCAACTTCCGCAAGGGAGAGGAACTGGAAGCCGTGGTTCTGGCGGTCGATCCCGAGCGCGAGCGCATCTCGCTGGGCATCAAGCAGCTGGAGCAGGATCCGTTTGCCACCTTCATGGCCGAGAATCCGCGTGGTTCCATCGTGACCGGCAAGGTCAAGTCAGTGGATCAGCGCGGCGCCGTGGTCGAGCTGGCCGACGGGGTCGACGGCTACATCAAGGCGTCCGACCTGGCCAAGGAGCGGGTCGACGATGCGACCAAGATCGTTTCCGAAGGAGACGAGATCGAGGCCAAGTTCGTTGCCCTGGACCGCAAGACACGCAACCTGACTCTGTCGGTGCGGGCCAAGGACGACGACGAGCTGGCAGAAGTCATCGACCAGTACCAGGGTCGTGGCAGCAGCGGCGCTACGCTGGGCGATCTGCTCAAAGAGCAATTGGCCGGCAAGGAATAAGCGTTCGGCGGGCTGCAGGCAGTGCTATGCTTGACGCACTGCCTGCAGCCATTTTGACGAGGGAGCGTCAGGATGACCAAGTCCGAACTGATCGAGTTACTTTACGAACAGCAGCCGC
>SL_3KL_010_SEDDRAFT_10006466_pt1 | contig 10485 bp, 7 predicted proteins | sample SodLakKL_010_SED_2_FD_10381 | JGI IMG/M metagenome (IMG submission 10381)
CCCCGGAGCGGGCCAGCGCCCTGGTGCGGTTCGCCCGCCACTTCCACAACATCCTCATCTACATCCTGCTGGCGGCAGCGCTGGGCACGGCCCTGCTGGGCCACTGGGTGGACACGGGCGTCATCCTGGCCGTGGTGCTCATCAACACACTGATCGGCTTCGTGCAGGAGGGCAAGGCCGAGCAGGCCCTGGACGCCATCCGCAAGATGCTCTCGCCCATGGCGGTGGTGGTGCGCGAGGGCAAGCGCCGGGAGATCCCCGCCGAGGAGATCGTGCCCGGTGACCTGGTCTACCTGCAAGCGGGGGACAAGGTGCCTGCCGATCTGCGCCTGCTTGAGGCGAAGAACCTGCGCATCGAGGAAGCGGTGCTCACCGGCGAATCGGTGCCCGTCGAGAAAGACCGAGAACCGGTGGCCGAAGAGGCTGCTCTGGGCGACCGCGCCAGCATGGCCTGGTCCGGCACCCTGGTGACCTTCGGCCGTGGCGTCGGCGTGGTGGTGGGCACCGGTGAGCAGACCCAGATCGGGCGCATCTCCAGCATGCTCAGCGAGGTGGAGAGCCTGCAGACCCCGCTGGTGCGGCAGGTGGAGCAATTCGGTCGCTGGCTGGCGGTGGTCATCATCGCCATCTCCGCCGCCACCTTCGCCTTCGGCTACTGGGTGCGTGACTATCCCCTGGACGAGATGTTCCTGGCGGCGGCCAGCCTGGCGGTCTCCACCATCCCCGAGGGGCTGCCCGCCATCATGACCATCGCCCTGGCCATCGGCGTGCAGAAGATGGCCCGGCGCAACGCCATTATTCGCAAACTGCCGGCGGTGGAAACCCTGGGCTCCGTCTCCGCCATCTGCTCGGACAAGACCGGCACCCTCACCCGAAACGAGATGACCGTGCAGAGCCTGGCCTTCGCCGACCGCCTGGTGGAAGTGGACGGCGTGGGTTACGCCCCCCATGGCGGCTTCAGCCAAGGGGAGCGCGACCTGGACCCGGAGGAGGACCGGGTGCTGATGGAGACCCTGCGCGCGGGGCTGCTCTGCAACGACGCCCAGGTCTACTGTCGCAACGATGAATGGGTGATGGAGGGCGACCCCACCGAGGGGGCGCTGATCACCGCCGCCCAGAAGGCGGGGCTCGACCCCGAGCGGGAGCGGGTGACCTATAACCGGGTAGACGTGATCCCCTTCGAGTCCGATCACAAGTACATGGCCACCCTCAACCACGATCACCGCAACCACGAGGTGATCTACCTGAAGGGCGCCCCGGAGCGGGTGCTCGAACTCTGCCATCGGCAGATGACCGTGGAGGGCGCGCAACCGCTGGACCGGGATCACTGGCAGAGCCTGATGGATCAGGTGGCCGATCGGGGTCAGCGTCTGCTGGCCATCGCCGCCCGGGATGGCAAGCCCCAGCAGCACAGCCTCAACTACGACGAGGTGGAGGCCGGCGATTTCACCCTGCTGGCCCTGGTGGGCATCATGGACCCGCCGCGGGACGAGGCCATTCGCGCCGTGGCCGAGTGCCAGGATGCCGGTATCCGGGTGAAGATGATCACCGGCGACCACCTGATCACCGCCCGGGCCGTGGGCCGGATGCTGGGCATCGCCGGGGCCGGTGAGGGCCGCGAGGCGGTGGCCGGCCACCAGCTGGATGAGATGGACGACGCCGAACTGCAGCGGACCGTGCGGGAGGTGGACGTCTTCGCCCGCACCACGCCGGAGCACAAGCTGCGGCTGGTGGAGGCGCTGCAGGCCGATGGCCGCATCGTCGCCATGACCGGTGACGGAGTGAATGACGCCCCGGCCCTCAAGCGGGCGGACGTGGGCGTGGCCATGGGCGGCAAGGGCACGGAGGCGGCCAAGGAGGCCTCCGAGATGGTGCTGGCGGACGATAACTTTGTCTCCATCGCCCATGCCGTGGAGGAGGGGCGGACGGTCTACGACAATATTCGCAAGTCCATCCTGCACATGCTGCCCACCAACGTGGGCCAGTCCCTGACCATCATGATGGCCATCCTCATGGGTCTGGCGCTGCCGCTGACACCGGTGCAGGTGCTGTGGGTAAACATGGTCACCTCCGTCACCCTGGCCATGTCGCTGGCCTTCCAGCCCAGCGAGCCAGGGGTCATGGGGCGACCGCCCCGCTCGCCGGATGCGCCCCTTCTCAGTGGCTTTCTGCTCTGGCGCATTCCCTTCGTCGCGGTGCTGCTCTGGATCGGCACCTTCGGCCACTTCGTCTACATGGAGGAGGTGGTGGGCGCCTCCGACGAGCTGGCCCGGGCCGTGGCCATCAACACGCTGGTGGCCGGGCAGGCCTTCTATCTGCTCAACCTGCGGCTGATCTACCAGCCGGTGTTGAAGGGCTGGGAGGTGTTCCGATCCAAGGCCATGTGGGCCGCGCTGGGTGTGCTGGTAGTGCTGCAATTGAGCTTCACCTACCTGCCTTTCATGAACACCCTGTTCGGGCTGGAGCCCATCAGCCTGGCGGATTGGGGTCGCATCCTGGTCTTCGGGCTGGCGGTGTTCCTGATCGTCGAGCTGGAGAAGTGGGTGCTGCGCCGAACCCCTTGGGTGGATACAGGCAATGGCACATCGGGGGCGGCTCCGCGCCATGTCCCGAGTCACTGAGCTTCCATGCTAAGCTCGGCGTCATAACCATAAGGGGAGGCTGATGTGACGGCAAAACTCCTGGTGGCGGTCATCGCCGATGAACTGGAAGAGCGTGCTATCAAGATCGCGCGAGAGGAGGGTGCCCGGGGGGTCACGATCCTCTCGGGGCGCGGTATCGGCTTTCCCGAGCGGATCACCTTCTTCGGTCTTACCTACCGGGGGCTTACCAAGATTTTGCTGTGGGTGCTCCCCGAGGCGGCCGCCGACCTCATTGCCGAGCGGCTCAACCGGGAGCTGGACCTGCTCCGGCCGGACCAGGGGCTGGCCTTCGTCCTGCCGGTAAGCGAGACCGGCGGTGTTGATGTTGAGGCAATCCGCCGGGAAATCGCCGCTGGCATGCGGGCCAACGACTGATCGTAAAGGCGACCACCCCATCCCATCACGAGCGACCAAGAAAACGAATCAGTGAATCAGCTCAAGGAATTCTACGGGATACTCAAGCACGCCTTCCGCAACCTGCTGCCCATCATCGCGGTGGTGGCGTTCTTCCAGTTCGTGGTGATGCAGGAGGTGCCCGAGGGCATGATGTCCATGGTCATGGGCCTGGGCATCGTCGTGCTGGGCGTGGCGCTCTTCCTGCAGGGCCTGGAGCTGGGCATCTTCCCCATCGGCAAGAATATCTCCAACGAGTTCGCCAAGCGCGGTTCGTTACCCCTGTTGATGGTGTTCGGCTTCTGTCTTGGCTTCGCCGCCGTGATCGCCGAGCCGGCGCTGATTGCCGTGGCCGAGCAGGCCGAGGTGATCAGTGAAGGGCGGGTCAACGCCTTCACCCTGCGCCTGTTGGTAGCCGGCTCCGTCGGGGCGGTGGTGGCCCTCGGCGTAGTGCGGATTATCCTCGGCCACAGTCTGCACTGGTACATGATCATCGGTTACATCACCGTGGTCATCGTCACCTTCTTCTCGCCCGAGGAGATCGTCGGCCTGGCCTACGACTCCGGCGGGGTGACCACCAATATCGTCACCGTCCCGCTGATCGCCGCCTTGGGTATCGGCCTGGCGGTCTCCATCCGGGGCCGTAATGCGCTCACCCACGGCTTCGGGCTGGTGGCGTTGGCGGTGATGGTGCCCATGATCACTGTCCAGCTCTACGGGATCATGGTGTACACCTTCGGCGAGGCCGGCGATGTGGCCGCCAACGGCCTGCAGGTGGAGGCCGAGACCGAGGGGGTGACCGACCCGGTGGCGGGCAGTGTCCTGCTCGGCATGCTCAAGGATCTGGGGATGATGGTGCGCGACGTGCTGCCTATCATCGGGGTCATCCTGATCTTCCAGTACCTGGTGATCCGCAAGCGCATCGCCCACCTGCACAAGGTGATGGTGGGCTTCCTGCTGGTCATCGTCGGCCTGTACGCCTTCGTGGTGGGCCTCAAGCTGGGCCTGTTCCCCATCGGCGAGCGCATGGCCGAGCAGTTGATCGCCCTGGAAGGCTTCTTCTGGCTCTACCTGTTCGCCTTCAGCATCGGTTTCGCCACCACCATGGCCGAGCCGGCCCTGATCGCCATCGGCGACAAGGCCGAGGAGGCCGCCAAGGGCAAGCTCAAGGGGCACATCATCCGACTGCTGGTGGCGGCGGGGGTGGCCATCGGGATCACCATCGGGGTGCACCGGATCATCACCGGGGACTCCATCCACTACTACATCATGGCCGGGTACACGCTGGTGATCCTGCTGACCTGGTTGTCGCCCAAGTACATCGTGGCCCTGGCCTTCGATCTGGGCGGGGTGACCACCTCGGAGGTCACGGTACCCCTGGTGACCGCCCTGGGTATCGGGCTGGCCACCCATATCGAGGGCCGGAGCGTGCTTATTGACGGTTTCGGGCTGATTGCATTCGCATCCATTTTCCCCATCATCACGGTAATGCTCTACGCCATCATCGTGGAGCAGGTCGCCAAGGCGAGAGGAGTGCAGACATGAAATTCGCAGTGCTGGTGGCCATTCTGGCCGAGGACCTGGAGGAGCGGGCCATCGACTCGGCGAAAAAGGCCGGGGCAGGCGGTGTCACCATCCTGGACGGCCGGGGTATCGGCACCAAGGAGAAGAAGACCTTTTTCGGTCTGACCTACGAGGGCAGCCAGTCCGCCCTGGTTTTTGTGCTGGAGAAGAAGCTGTCGGTCAAGGTGCTCAAGCAGCTGACCCACGATTTGGATCTGAACTCGCACAGCAAGGGCGTGGTGTTCACCATACCGCTTGAGCACATTGCCGGCATCGATACCGCGCAGGTGCAGAAGTTCGAGTCACAGATCAAGGACGACCTTTAAGCCGCCCAAGACGACGGGAGCCGATATGCTGGTCAAGGACATCATGAAGAAGGATGTGGTCACCATCTCGCCGCTGGCCACCATCCGCGAGGCGATGCGGCTGATGAAGGACCACGGGGTGAAATCCCTGGTGGTGGAGAAGCAGGGGCCGCATGATGCTTACGGCATCATCACCTACACGACCATCCTGCGGACCATCGTGGCGGAAGAGGGTGATATCGACCTGATCAACGTCTACGACGTCTGCACCAAGCCGGTTATCTCGGTGAGCGCCGAGTTGGAGTGCAAGCACGTGGCGCAGTTGATGGTGCGCCAGAAGTTTCGCCGGGTGGTAGTGCTCAAGGACAACGAACTCCAAGGGATCATTACGCGCAACGACATTGTGCGGCCCATCCTGGAGATCGCCGAGCAATAGGCCGGCGGAGCGGCAGGGGCGATGAGCCACAGGTTCGCAATGGACAGTAATGATGCGTCGGGTCCGCGCCGGCAGGGCTGGGATGAGAAGCACCGACAGGCAGAGCCCGGCGCGGCTTCGGCGGTGTTGGTGGACAACCAGCACCTGTTGCCGGCCTGTGGTAGGGCACTCGACCTGGCCTGCGGGTTGGGCAGCAATGCCATGTTGCTGGCCGGCGCCGGGCTGGAGACCGAAGCGTGGGATTACTCGCCGGTGGCCCTGGAACGGCTGGGCGAAAGGGCCCGACGCCAGGGGCTGAACATCACGCCGCGCGAGCGGGATGTGGAGCAGGCCCCGCCGGAGCCGGACAGCTTCGACGTGATCGTGGTGGCCAACTTCCTCCACCGCCCCACCGCCCCCGACCTGGTGCGGGCCCTGCGCCCGGGCGGCGTGCTCTTCTACCAGACTTGGAGTCGCGCCCGGGTCTCGGACGCGGGCCCCTCCAACCCGGACTTCCGCCTGGCCGAGGGCGAACTGCTGACCCTCTTTGCCGACCTGCAGCCGCTCCTCTACCGCGAGGAGAGCGACCAGGGCGACACCCGCCGTGGCCTGCGTGACGTCGCCTGCCTGGTGGCCCGTAAACCCGGCTGAGACGGCCAGTGTTGCTCCGCGCCCCCCGTCACTGCGAGGAGGCGTAGCCGACGTGGCAGTCCAGGCTGGCATGTGGATCGCCGCGGGCCTTTGGCCCTCGGGATGACCAAGTGGGCTCCCACCGTCTTCCCGATGACAGGGCGGGTGGCCCTTTGGCGGTGAAGCTCCGGGTGCCTCCGACAGCCTCTCTTCAGGCCTTGCTCAACGCCTCCTTCAGCGCGTCCACCACCCGCACCTGGGTGTCGCGGTCGATGGCCGGCCACATGGGCAGGCTGATCACTTCCCGGGCGGCGCGCTCGGCCTCCGGCAGGCTCACGGTGTAACCCTTGTCCTGGTAGACCGGCTGGGTGTGCAGCGGCGCCGAGTAGTAGCTGTTGGCGCCCACGCCGAGGTCGTTCATGTGCTGGCGGATGGCGTCGCGCCGCTCGGCGGGCACGCGGATGGTGTACTGGTGGAAGACGTGGTCACCGTGGGGGGAGACCAGCGGCGGAGTGACCTCCGGCAGCGGGGCCAGCAGCTCGTTGTAGCGGGCGGCTGCGGCCTGGCGGCCGGCGTTCCAGTCGTCCAGGTGGGGCAGTTTGACCCGCAGCAGCGCGGCCTGCAGGGCGTCCAGCCGTGAGTTGTAACCGATGGCGGTGTGGTGGTCGCGACGTGTGGAGCCGTGCACGCGCAGTAAGCGGCAGCGCTCGGCCAGCTCGGCGTCGTTGGTGGTGATCATGCCGGCATCGCCGGCCGCGCCCAGGTTCTTGGTGGGGTAGAAGCTGTGGGCGGCGATATCACCCAGGCTGCCCAGGCGACGGTCGCCTTGCCGGGCGCCGAAGGCCTGGGCCACGTCTTCCAGCACCTTCAGCCCATGCTTTTCCGCCAGGGCGTTGATGGCCGCCATGTCCGGCCCCTGGCCGTAGAGGTGCACCGGGATGATGGCCCGGGTGCGCTCGGTGATCACCGCTTCAATGGTCTCGGCGGTGATGTTGAAGGTGGCGGGGTCGATCTCGGCAAAGACCGGGTGGGCGCCCACCAGGTCCACCGACTCACTGCTGGCGAAGAAGGTGAAGGGGGAGGTGATCACCTCGTCGCCGGGCCCGATGCCCAGGGCGGCCAAGGCGATGATCAGCGCATCGGTGCCGCTGTTGCAGCCGATGGCGTGCTCCACTCCCAGAAAGTCGGCCACCTCCTCCTCCAGGCCCTGAACCTCCGGACCCAGCACGTAGCCACCGGAGGCCAGCACCCGCAGGGCGGTCTCTTCCAGCGGGGCGCGCAGTTGCTCGTACTGCGGGCGGGGGTTGTAGATGGGGATGAAGGGCTGGTCGCTCATTGGGGGCTCCGTCAGCGGGTTTGGCGCAAAGCTTAATGGAAAGCGCCGGAGCCACGCAAAAAAGCGGTGGTGCAGGGGCGCCGGTTGCGCGCGCCCCTGCACAGTGCCGGCCGACTTAGACGCGCTCGATGACCGCGTCAGTGAACCCGCTGGTGGAGCCGTGGCCGCCCAGGTCGGGGGTCACCCGGTCCCCGGCGAAGATGGTGTTGCGGATGGCGGTGCGCATGCGGCTGGCCGGCTCGTGCATCTCCATGTGGTCCAGCATCAGCGCCGCGGCCAGCATCATGGCGGTGGGGTTGGCGATGTTCTGCCCGGCGATGTCGGGGGCGCTGCCGTGAACCGCCTCGAACAGGGCCTTGTCCTCGCCGATGTTGGCGCCCGGCGCCATGCCCAGACCGCCCACCAGCCCGGCGCACAGGTCGGAGATGATGTCACCGAACAGGTTGGTGGTGACAATGACGTCGAACTGCTCCGGGTTCATCACCAGCTTCATGCAGCAGGCGTCGACGATCATCTCGTTCATCTCGATGTCCGGGTACTGCTCGGCCACNTCNCGNGCGCACTTGAGGAACAGNCCGGAGGTGGTCTTCAGGATGTTCGCCTTGTGCACCACCGTGACCTGTTGCCGGCCCAGCCGGCGGGCCATGTCGAAGGCGAACCGGACCAGCCGCAGGGACTCTTCCCGGGTGATCACCGAGCGGGCCTCGGCGGTGTTCCCATCCTCGCTCAGGGTCTGGCCCACGCCGGAGTACATGCCCTCGGTGTTTTCGCGCACGGTAATGATGTCGATGTTTTCGTAGCGGGCGCGGGTGCCGGGGATGGTGATGACGGGGCGGACGTTGGCGAAGAGCTGGAAGTGCTTGCGGAGGCTGACGTTGACGGAGGTGAAACCCTCACCCACGGGGGTGGTGATGGGACCCTTCAGGACAATGCCGTTGCGCTCGATAGTGTCCAGGGCCTCTTGCGGGATGAGCTCCCTGCCCTGTTCGAGTGCGGTCAGCCCCACGTCGGCGTATTCGTATTCCAGGCCGCAGCCGAGCCGGTCGAGAACACGGATCGTGGCCTCGACGATGTCCGGGCCTATGCCGTCGCCGGGCAGAACGGTGATTTTACGGCTTGCCATTCGGGTGCCTCCATGTCGGGTTGTAATGGTTTTTAACGGGGTTCGGGCGTGGCCTTGCGCCACCGGGGAAACAGAACCCGCGATGACCCGTATTCTACACCCCAAGTCGCCAGGAGGCAGCCTTGTCCGGTGCTGGACGCACCGTTGATCAAACCGTTTGGAAGGGGTACTGGGCTCAGTCGGGCCGGGAGTCAACGCCCGGCAGAACCGGCGGGTCCCGCAGCACCGCCCCGGCCTGGTCCGCCGGCAGGGGGTGGCTGTAGAGGTAGCCCTGGATCTCGTCACAACCGAGGCGTTTCAGCGCGTTCAACTCCGCCTCGGTCTCCACGCCCTCGGCCACCACCCGCAGGCGCAGGCTGCGCGCCATGTTGATGATGGCGGCGTTGATGGCCGCATCGTTCGCGCTCTGACCCAGACCGCGAACGAAGGTTTTGTCGATCTTCAGTTTGGCCACCGGCAGTTTCTTCAGGTAGCCGAGGTTGGAATAACCGGTGCCGAAATCGTCGATAACCAGTCTCACGCCGAGCGCCTGCAGGGCTTCGAAGGTCCGTATACCCGCATCGTGCTCCTCCCCGTCCAGGAAGACGCTTTCGGTGATCTCCAGGTGCAGGTCGGCGGCCGGCAGGCCGGTTGCGGCGAGCGCCTCCTTCACATCAACGGTGATGTCGGTGCGGCGCAGCTGCACCACCGACAGGTTTACCGAGACCGGGAGGGCGGGCAGCCCCGCATCACGCCAGGCCTGGGCCTGGCGGCAGGCCTCCTGCAACACCCAGCGGCCCAGCGGAATGATCAGGCCGGTCTCCTCGGCGACAGGGATGAACTCGGCCGGCGGGACAGGATCGCCCCCGGGCGGGTGCCAGCGAAGCAGGGCCTCCACGCCGGTGATGCGGCCGTCGTCCAGGCCCACCAGTGGCTGGTAGTGAAGCTGGAACTCCCCCTGGTCCAGCGCACGGCGCAGGCGGTTCTCGATGGACAGGCGCCGCTGCGCCCGCTCGGTCATGTCCGCGGTGAAAAACTGGTAGCCACCCGGGGTGTTGCTCTTGGCCATGGACATGGCGGCATCGGCGTGGCTGAGCAGCGCCTCCCGGTCGCGGCCGTCTTCCGGAAAGACGGCAATACCCACCGTGCTGGAGAGGGTGATCTCCTGCCCGGCGAGGGTGAAGGGCTGCGCTACCCGGGTCATTAGGTCAGTGGCGGTCTGGGCGGCCTCGGATGGGCGTTCGATCTGCGGCAGGAGCACCAGATACTGGTCACTGCCGATGCGGCAGACCGTGCCGGAATCGCCTACCGCCTGGTCCAGCCGATCGCCCACGACGCGTAGCAACTCATCGCCGGTCTGATGGCCCAACGATTCGTTGATGATCTTGAACCGGTCCAGGTCCAGCGACAGCAGCGCCAACCGATGCTTGTCCTGCGACGCCCGGTGCAGGGCTTGGTCCACGCGATCCGCCAACAGCCCGCGGTTGGGCAGGCCGGTCACCGGGTCGTGCTGGGCCAGGTAGCGGATGCGCTCCTCGCGGTGCTTGGTTTCGGTCAGGTCCAGGCCGACGGCGATGTAATGGGTGATGTCGCCTTCACCATCGCGGACCACAGACAACGTCAGCCACTGCGGGTAAACCTGGCCATTGCGGCGGCGGTTCCAGAGTTCCCCCTCCCAGAAGCCGTCCCGGTGGAGGCGTGAGAGGATATGGCGGTAGAAGTGGTCGGGGTGGCGGGTGGAGCGCAGCATGTGCGGCCGGCGGCCCACCACCTCGTCCGGGGTGTAGCCGGTGCGGTCGGTGAAGGCGCGGTTGACCCGCAGGATCCGTTGCGCGGCATCGGTGATGATGATGCTCTCCGCGCTGTGCTCGAAGACCTCTTCGGCCAGGCGCATCTCCGCCTCGGCGGCCTGGCGTGCCGCTTCGCGCTGGATGTTGTCCAGGGCAAAGGAGATATCGGAGGCCATCTCCTCCATGAGCTGCACGATGTCCGAATTGAAAAAGTGCTTATGGCGGGAATAGACCGCCAGGGCCCCGATGCACTCCCCGCCCCGACGGAGCGGGAAGGCCGCCACGGCGCGGAACCCGTAGCGGGCCGCC
>SL_3KL_010_SEDDRAFT_10006467_pt1 | contig 10485 bp, 6 predicted proteins | sample SodLakKL_010_SED_2_FD_10381 | JGI IMG/M metagenome (IMG submission 10381)
CACGTGACCGCACGCGGCAACCGGCTGACCATCGAGGGCCTCAAGCAGGGCCGCACGGACTACAGCGTGATCCTGTCGGAAGCGCTCACCGACGTGTTCGGTCAGCAGCTCGAAGGCTTGCGCGAACTGTACTTCGAGACCGGCAGCCTGTCTGCACGCATCAGTTTCCCGGGACGCGGATTCATGACCCTGCCGACCGGACAGGCGCCGGAGCTGGGCTTTCACACGGTCAACTACCGCGATGCCCGAATCCAGGTGCAACGCGTCAAGCCGGCCGACTGGCCCGACTATGGCGAATTGTTCCGCGGCCGAGAGCTTTGGCAGGACGAGCCGCCCACGTTGCCCGGGGACAGCGTGTTCGACGAGACAGTGGATTTTTCCGCCGAACCGGATCGTTTCCAGCTCCAGCGCATCGATTTCGCGCCCTGGTTGTCGGCAAGCGAAACCGGACATTTCGTGGTCATGGTTGAACCCGGCACCACCATTGGCCCTGAGCCACGCTGGACACCGCCGCGCCAGGTCGCGTGGGTCCAGGTAACCGGCATCGGGCTGGATGCCGCCGTCGATGGCGAGCAGGTCCTGGCCTGGGTCACCCATCTGGCCGATGGAGCACCGCTGGCCGATCAGGCGGTCAGATTGGCGCCGGACGGTGCAGCCGTGCACAGCGATCACGAAGGCCTGGCAACGCTTGAATTGCCCGAAGCCCGCGGCGATGCTTCCGGTGCCGGCTGGCTGGAGGCCGGTACGGAGGACGACATCGCCATCCTGCCCGAGAGCGACCCGCAATGGCGGTCTGGGGTCTGGCGGGGTCGTGACCGGGCCGACCAGGTCCTGTGGCATGTCTTTGATGACCGCGCCTTGTACCGTCCTGGCGAGCGGGTACACCTGAAAGGCTGGATCCGGCGCGAGGAACGCCGCCCCGACGGTGGGCTGGGACGGGTCGACGGCAACCTGACGATACACTACGAGGTGGTCGATGCCCGTGCCAACACCCTGGCCGAAGGCGAGACCGATGTCGGTCGCCTGGGTGGCTTCGACCTGGCCTTTGATCTGCCCGATACGCCCAACCTCGGTCACGCCCGTATCCGATTCTATCTTTCGGGCGGCGGCAACCTGGACGCAAGAGGTCACACCCACACATTCCAGATCCAGGAGTTCCGCACCCCGGAATTCGAGGTCGCGACGCGGTTGCCGGAAGGGCCCTTTATCGGCAGCACCGTGGTCAGCGCCGAAGTCGAGGCCGCCTACTATGCCGGTGGCGCTCTGGCCGGCGCGGACACCACCTGGACGGTAACCGCCCGCCCGGGTCATTACAGGCCACCCAATCGCGATGAATGGACTTTCGGTATCGATAGTCCATGGTGGATGCCGTGGCCTGTCCGCGACGCCGGCGAATCCGTTCGTGAGCGTTTCGAGGGACAGACCGACGGCGGCGGCATTCATGCACTCGACATCGAACTGGACATGAGTGCGCAGCAGCGGCCGCTGGCCATGAGTGCCAGCGCAACGGTCATGGACGTCAATCGACAGGCCTGGAATGCCTCGTCGGATTTCATCGCCCATTCGGCCGCCACCTATGTCGGGCTGAAGACCGAGCGGCAGTTCGTCGAGCAGGGTGAACCGTTCACCGTCAGCATGATCACGGTGGACCTCGACGGCGAGATCGTGGCCGACCGTCCGGTGACGGTGGAAGCCGCCCGTATCGATTGGCAATGGCGCGATGGCCAACGGCGTGACGAACGCGCCGATGTTCAGCATTGCGAGGTTCGCACTGATGCCGACGGACTGGCTGAGTGTGAATTCGTCACCCGCCTTGGCGGTCAGTACCGCATCACGGCGATGACCCACGATGCAGAGGGCCGGCGCAATGCCACCCGGCTCACACGCTGGGTCGGTGGTGCCAGGCTGCCGACAGCCGACCGGGTCGAAATGCAGGATGTATTGTTGATCCCCGAGCGCGAGGACTACGCGCCTGGCGATCGCGCCCGCGTTCTCGTTCAGGCACCGTTCGACGATGCCGAAGGATTGTTGACCCTGCGCCGGCACGGCTTGGCCGAGCAGCGACGTTTCCGCATCGACGGCGGCTCGACCACCCTGGAGATTGATCTGCGCGAGGCCTGGATGCCGGGAGTCGAGCTGCATGTCACGCTCATCGGGCAGGCCGAGACGGGCGAGGGCACCCGCCCGGCCATTGCCGGCGGTCGGATCCACTTGCCCGTCTCCACCGCCGAACGCGCTCTCGATGTTGAACTGGCCCCGGCCCGTTCCCGGCTCTCACCGGGCGAGGAAACCTCAGTCGATCTGCAGGTGCGCGATGCTGCCGGTGAGCCGGTGGCCGATGCCGAGATCGCGCTGGTGGTGGTCGACGAGGCCATTCTGGCCCTGACCGGCTACGAACTGATCGATCCGCTGGGCGTGTTCTGGCGCCAGCGGCCGGCAGAGGTACGGGATCACCATTTGCGTACCAGCGTGTTGCTGGTTCCACCCGATGCCGAAGAGGCGCTGGACAAGCAGGTCGCCTACGAAGCCGAGATGGCCGTCGCCGACGGCCAGGTCCAGAGGTCGGCGGCTCCGCCAGGCGATGAAGTTGCCGATGACATCGATTTGCGCGAGGATTTCAATCCGCTCGCTGCCTTCGTGCCTTCACTCCATACCGATGAAGCGGGCAAAGTGAGGGCCGAGATTTCCCTGCCCGACAACCTGACCCGCTACCGGATCATGGCGGTGGCGGTTGCCGGGGCGACGCGCTATGGCACGTCCGAATCGGCCATCACCGCCCGCCTGCCGCTGATGGTGCGCCCGTCCGCACCGCGTTTTCTCAATTTCGGCGACGAATTCGAACTGCCGGTGGTGCTGCAGAACCAGACCGATGAATCCCTGAAAGTGGAAGTTGCGCTCGATGCGACCAATCTGGAACTGACCGACGCGCGCGGCTATGCCCTGGAGGTGCCGGCCAATGATCGTGTCGAAGTGCGTTTCCCGGCCGCGACCCGCAACGCCGGCACGACACGCTTCCAGGTGGCGGCCGCCGCCGGTGAATACTCCGATGCCGCCCGTGGACAATTGCCGGTATGGACCCCGGCGACCACGGAAGCCTTCGCCACCTACGGCGTGGTCGACGAGGGCGCGATGATGCAGCCCGTTGTCGCGCCGAGCGAAGTCTGGCCACAGTTCGGCCAGCTCGAAATCACCACCAGCGCCACCGCGCTGCAATCGCTCACCGACGCCTTCATCTGGCTGTGCGAGTACCCGTTCGACGCCACCGAGCCGCTGGCCTCTCGCCTGATCGCCATCGCCGCACTGGCCGATGTGCTCGAAGCCTTTGGTGCCGAGGGTATGCCGACCCGACAAGAGATTGAGGATATCGTCACGGCCGATCTGGAGCGCCTTGCCGGGCTGCAGAACGCCGATGGCGGATTCGGCCTGTGGCGACGCGGCAACGAGTCCTGGCCGTTCGTAACCCTGCATGTGGCGCATGCGCTGATCCGACTGCAAGAGAAGGACTATTCTATTGACGATGGATTGTTCGAGCGCACCCTTGACCACGTACGCGACATCGAGCGTCACATCCCCCAACGCTACGGTGAACGCACGCGTCGCCATATCGTTGCCTACAGCCTCTACCTGCGTGGCCTGACCGGCGATTTCGACCGACAGCGGGCGCGAGCCCAGCTGACCGAGGTCGACGGACTCGAGGAATTGACCTTCGAGTCGACCGGCTGGCTGCTGGGCGTGTTGAGCGGCGACGAGGAAAGCGCGGACGAATTGAATGCGCTTCGCCGGTTTCTCGCCAACAGGGTCACCGAGACGGCGGCGAGTGCCCATTTCGTCAGCCGTTTCCGGGACGGCGATCACCTGATCATGCATTCCGACCGTCGCGCCGACGCCATCATTCTCGAGGCGCTGATGCACGATCAGCCCGACTCCGACCTGATTCCCAAGCTCGTGCAGGGGCTGCAGGCCCACCGCACGCGCGGTCGCTGGTCCAGCACCCAGGAAAATGCCTTTGTGCTGGTGGCACTCGATCGATACTTCCGCCAGTACGAAGACCAGGAGCCGGACTTCATCGCCCGCGCCTGGCTGGGAGACGCCTTTGCCGGAGAGCACCACTTCGCCGGCCGCACCACCGATTATCACCACATCGATATCCCGATGGCCTATGTCGCCGACGAGGGCGGTGAGCACGAGCTCGTCCTCGACAAGGACGGGGCAGGGCGCATGTACTACCGGGTCGGGTTGCGCTACGCCCCGAGGAGCCTGCAACTCGAACCGGCCAGCCACGGTTTCGAGGTCGAGCGTCGTTATCGCGGGCTCGACGACGAGGACGACGTGCGCCGGCTCGAAGATGGCAGCTGGGAGATTCGCGCCGGTGCGCGCGTGGCCGTCGAACTCACCCTGGTGGCGCCGACACGGCGCTATCACGTTGCCCTGGTCGATCCGTTGCCGGCCGGACTGGAAGCCATCAATCCCGCATTGGCCGTCAGCGATGCGCCCGACGATGACCCGACAGCATCACATCGACAGGGGCGCGGTGGCTGGTGGTGGGGACCCTGGTACCAGCACCAGAACCTGCGCGATGAGCGTGCCGAGGCCTTCACCACGCTGTTGAATGGCGGGGTCTATCTCTACAGCTACCATGCCCGCGCCACCACACCCGGCGAGTTCGTCGTACCCCCGGCCAAGGCCGAGGAAATGTATCACCCTGAAACCTTCGGCCGCTCCGGCTCGATGCGCGTGCGTATCGTCGACTGAACGAACTGGCCAGAGTTTTGTATAGTACGCCGGTCACGCATGTTGCAAATATAAAGGGAAAAGATCATGCAAAAGTCGCTTGTCGGCCTCGCGCTCCTCGTCGGCTTGCCCCTGGGGGCAGGAACTGCAGAAGCATCACAGTATCTGCGCATCGGTGCCATCTGGGAAGATTCACGGAATGCGACCTTTCTGGATCGCGATTGTGAACCGCCGGGAGGTCAAGTCGCCCTGTTTGGTTGTATTGATGGTGACGATGGCCGTCCGATTGGTGCACGAGGTGATTTTGGCGACAGCATAGGTGCACAAATCGGTTGGGGTATGCATTTCGGTGAGATGTGGCGGGCAGAACTGGAGTTTGTACACCAGCCCGATTTCGAGTTCGAGGGCAACGCGAACTTTCTCGATACCGGCGACACCCAACCCGTCTTTGCTTCCACCCGGCACACGCGACTCGGTGTCAATCTTTACCTGGACCTGGCTTCGGCACTCGCCCGCGATGCAGGGATCTTCGAGCCCTATATCGGGGCAGGCATCAGCGCTGCCCGCAACCGGGCAACCACGATGTTCTTCACCTTTCCGGAACTCGAGAATCAGCCCGCCATGACCACCGTGCCTTGTGACAGTCGAATCAATGCGGGCTGGATGGTGACGGCCGGGACCGGCATCGAGCTGTCGCCACGCAATGTCATCGACTTTGGCGTGAGCTGGCATGACCATGGAAGACTGCAGACCTCTGCCGACTTCATTGATGTCATTCGCGGCGGCCAGTCTGTCGCGAACGTCGAAGTCGGAGCGACCAGTGCTTCATTGAAAAGCCTGGGTTTTTCGCTGTCCTGGCGTCACTACATTCGCTAAAGACCAATTCTGGATGGAGGCGCATGCTGATCGACTTGCGATCAGCATGCGCGATTCCTGGTCGTTTTTCAGGCAGCCTTGCGGCCCTGCTGGCCTCGGCTACGGCTCTGCTTGTTGCGTCCGCCCTGGTTGCGCGCTGCCGCATTGCGGCTGTTGTTCCTGCCGCCTCGGCCGCCCTGGTTGCCGCGAGGGTTGCCCGAGCGTCGGGCAGAAGGTTTCGGTGAACCCTTGGAGATCGGCTCGGTGGGTTCGTAGCCATCAACGGTTTCGGTCGGAATCTCGACCTTGACCAGTTTGCGGATGTCCTCGAACAGACCGTGCTCGGCACCGGAAACCAGCGACACCGCCAGACCGTCGCGACCGGCTCGACCGGTACGGCCGATGCGATGCACGTAGTCTTCGGGCACGTTGGGAATGTCGTAGTTGACCACGTGCGGCAACTGATCGATATCCAGGCCGCGCGCGGCGATATCGGTGGCGACCAGAACCCGGACCTTGTTCTTCTTGAAGTCCGCCAGTGCCTTGGTGCGTGCACCCTGGCTCTTGTTGCCATGAATGGCGGCGGCCGGGAGACCGTCGCTCTCGAGCTGCTTGGCCAGGCGGTTGGCACCATGCTTGGTGCGGGTGAAGACCAGCACCTGGCGCCAGTCCCTCGATCCGATCATCCACGACAGCAGTTCGCGTTTTTTCTTCTGGTCAACGCGCACGACCTGCTGGGCAATGGCGTCGACGGTGGAATTGGGTGCCGCGGTTTCAACCCGCAGTGGATTGTTGAGATAGTGGCGTGCCAGCTCGGTAATCTCTTTCGAGAACGTGGCCGAGAACAGCAGCGTCTGCCGCTGTTTCGGCAGCGCCTTGACGATGCGTTCGATGGCCGGGCGGAAGCCCATGTCGAGCATGCGGTCGGCCTCGTCGAGAATCAGCGTTTCGATCGCGTCGAGGCGAACCGTGCCGCGTTCCATGTGATCGATCAGGCGTCCGGGAGTGGCGATCACCACGTCGACGCCGCGCTTGAGCTTGCTCATCTGCGGGTTGATGTTGACGCCGCCGAAGATTTCCAGCGATTTCAGATTCAGGTGACGGCCGTAGGCGCGCAGGTTCTCGTGGACCTGGGCGGCCAGTTCGCGCGTCGGCGTCAGGATCAGCGCGCGCGGGCGTGGATGACCGGCCCGGCGTTCCGACAGGCGCTGCAGCAGGGGCAGGGTAAAGGCGGCCGTCTTGCCGGTACCGGTCTGGGCACTGGCCATCAGGTCAAGGCCTTCCAGCACGGCCGGAATGGCTTTCTGCTGGACGGGGGTAGGTTGTGTATAGCCCTGCTCGCTGACCGCGCGCAGAAGCTCGGGCTTGAGCCCGAGGGAATCGAATTGCATGTTGTCTTTCCTTGTTTGAAAGTTGTTACCAAGGCTTTCCGTCCGGAAATATCCGGACACGATCAAATCGGGGAAAGGCCTTGGTCTGCATGCAATCGCCGAGAGGGCGCCGAAGGAGGGAAATCAACCAGCGCGGTGCGAACAATAGCACAAGTCGCGGGGTTTTTCGTCTTTTTCTTTTTCTACTACTACCGGTCTTTCGCGGCTACGCTTCGATGTACTCGCGCCAGCGGCGATAGCGCTCTATCAAGCCATGGTCTCGCTTTGCGCTGACGGTCTCGAAGAATCGGCCGGGCAGGGCACGATCATGGAGCCGGCACCACAGTCCCATCGCCGTGGCCTCTCCGGAATCGAGACGCTCGACCGGAGCCTTGAGAATATCCGCGATCAGTGTGCAAACGGTTTCGGATCGACTCAGTCCGCCGCCGACAACCACGCGCCGGGGTGGTGAGGCAAGTTCGTTCATGGCCTCCACGTTGACAGCGATGAGAAAGGCGATGCTTTCGAGTACCGCCAGCAGCCGCGCATCAATATCGCTTTCGTCACGCTCGTCGACAAACTCCGGCTCAGGGCCTGAACACCACCACGGTGAGCCCAGTCCATCGATGCTGTTGATGAACAGTGGCGGTTGTGAAACCCGGTCCCGCAGACTATTCATGCGCTCGTGTTCGATCTTGCAGCCGTCTCTCTTTTCCAGCCAGGCAATCGCCGAGGCCGCGCCGTGCACACTCGCTTCCAGAGCCCATCGGCAGGTGTGATTGCGGTCGAGCAGGGTGAGCTGGAAGCGCTCTTCATCGACCGGCTCGGGTACCGGACGCAACAGGAAGGCCCCGGTGCCCAGGTTGATGTACAGGGTCTCGGGGTCCGGCGCGCCGTCGGCAAACGGGATGCAGTTCTGGTCACCCATCAGCACCTTCAGGGGCACTGATCGGCCTGACTGATCCAGTGTGCCGTGGTGGTGAAGGCTCGGCACCACCCGGGGCAGCACATCCGGCGGAATGCCGAAGCGCTCCAGCAGCCATGCATCCCAATCGTGATGTTCGCGCGACCACAGCAGGGTGCGCTGGGCCAGCGTATCGTCGACCTGCACCGGCTTTTCGGTCAGCAGGCGGGTCAGAAGAAAACTGCCCAGTGGTCCACAGGCCAGTCGCCCCTGTTGCCGGGCCTGCCTGACGTTGTCGAGTTCCTCCAGGCACCAGGCGATCTTGGAAGCACCGCCGTAGGGCGAAAACCGCAGCCCCGTGCGTCGTCGGATCTCGTCGGCCTGTTCGGCCAGTGACTCCATGCCTGGAAGACCACGCCGGTCGCGCCAGGAGATGACCGGACTCAAAGCGCTGCCGTCCTCTCGATCCCAGCACACGATGCTGCCGCGTTGCACCGCCAGGGCCGCACGGGTGACCGGCAACGAGTGCCGCTCCATTTCGCTCCACGCCTCGGCGGCAGCCGCCTCGAGCGCATCGACAAGCTCATCGGCATCCTGTTCGACCAGCCAGCCGTCCTCCCGGGTGCGGGCCGGGTGGCTGCACTCGAAGCGGATGACACCGTCCCCGTCGACGGCCAGAGCACGGCAACCCTGGCCGCCGACATCCAGCAGTAGTGTCAATTCAGCGCTCATCGGTGACCTCGGCGGCTTCCAGCAGACCGGGCAAATCGTCGACCTCGATCAGGTCGGCACCGCGGCCCCTGAGCCGGCGGGCCGAATCCAGGTCATCGATGCGGTAGACGACCCACTGCCAGGACCCCGGCCAGAACGGTCGTGATCGCGCCGGCACACGGTCGGCACGAATAAACAGGTAATCGGGTTGCAGCCAGGCGACCAGCAGCCGGGACAATGGCGTCCACGGACGAAACGCCCAACCTGTCGATGGCGCTCCCAGTTGCCGGGCCAGGCGAACGGCCCGCCACTTGAAGGAAAGAAATACGGTCGGGCAGGGCGCGGTGCCGATGCGCCGCATGACGGTTTCGACGGCCAGCCGACGGCCATGGCGCCGGATGCTTTGACGCTTGAGCTCGACAAAAGCCGTCACCCCGGGATACTGGCCGACGAGAGCCAGCATGGCTTCGAGCGTCGGCACATGGGCATGTTCACCGGGCCGAGTTGCGACGGGTATGCCTTCGAGTTGGGCCAACGGCATTCTGGTCACGCGATCGCCGCGCCCGGTCAGCCGGGTCAGGTCGTCGTCGTGGACCACTACCGGCTGCCGGTCGGCCGTGATCTGGACATCGAATTCGACAAAGCGGGCGCCGGCCTCGAGCACGGCCTTCATTCCCTCCAGGCTGTTTTCGGGATAACGACCCGGCCAGCCGCGGTGGGCCACCAGCCACTCGCTTGCAGGCATTTCAGGGGTCATAACGAGCTCGCGCGCCCGAAGCGGTGCTGGAGGTAGTCATGGAGTGCGGTTTCCAGATCCAGTGGGCCGGTCAGGAAATCGCAGGCCAGATCGAACAGCGGGTGGTGCCCGCGAGGCACCGTATCGTGCTCCCGGACCCGACGGGCCATATGCACGCCCTCGGAGCGGATGAACTCGCCGCCGGCGGCGATCTTGTCGCTCTTGCCGGCGGCCAGGTCGGCACCGATAGTGCGGTGATGCGACGAACGGCTGGTGGCACTGGTAATCAGGTCGCCCATGCCGGCCGGGCCGCGCGCGGTGTCGGGGCGTCCGCCCAGCTCGGTCATGACCGACTCGAGTTCGTGCACGGCTTCATAGATCACGAAACCACGGATGTTGTCGCCCATTTCCAGCGCGTCGATGGCGCCGAGCAGGGGCACGTAGACGTTCTTCAGGACCACTGACCAGGCCGCTCCGGTCAGATCGTCGTCAGTGTCCAGGAACAGCCGGGTCTCCGCGAAAAGTCCGGCTGCACTGCGTGCACGCTCGCTGTTGCCTGCCAGCACGGCGAAGCCGGTGCGACCCTCGCTGAGATCACGCGCAATCATCGGACCATAGATCAGGCCCCAGTGACGTTCGGGCCCCAGTGTGTCGGCAAAGATCTCGGCCGGGGTGCGGGCGTGCTCATCGACGCCCTTGGCAATCGACAGACACACGGTCGACGATGAGATGTGCGGGACGATGCGTTGCACCAGCCGTTCGTGGGGCTGGGTGGGCAGGGCGAAAATAATGGCGTCGCGATCCTGCGCCAGGGTTTCGAGCGAGTGTGATTCCTCCTGGTCGAGGCCGCGGTGCCAGGTATCGAGCTCATGTTCCTGTGCCAGCAACCGGCGAAACATCGAGCCCATGGCACCATGGCCCAGTACGAGTATGCGTTTGTGATCGGGCATGCGTTGTCGTTATGGGTTTTCCCGGAGCACTATAACAACGGTATGGCCAGTGCCGCGTTATAGTGAGTGCAGACGGACAGGAAGCAATGGAGGCATATGGAAGAGCACCGCTTCGAACGCGATGGCACCTCCCTGTTCTACCGGTGCTGGCCCGGGCCGGCCGAACGCACCCTTGTCATGTGTCACGGGCTGGCCAGCAATGGCACGCGCTGGCGCGAATTCGCCGAC
>SL_3KL_010_SEDDRAFT_10006468_pt1 | contig 10484 bp, 10 predicted proteins | sample SodLakKL_010_SED_2_FD_10381 | JGI IMG/M metagenome (IMG submission 10381)
AGGATATGGCTGTGGCCATCCTGATGCTGCAGCCCTTCCCCGTTCAGGGTGGTGCGTCCGGCAGTACCGCCCATGAGGAAGCCCCGGGCCTGCATGTCACCGGCGGCCCAGGCAAAGTCACCGATGCGCTGGAAGCCGAACATGGAGTAGTAGCTGTAGAAAGGAATGGTCGGCACGCCCCAGTTGGCAGGTGCCGTAGCGGCGGCGATCCATGAAGACATGGCACCGGCTTCGGTAATGCCTTCCTGCAGGATCTGCCCCTTCTTCATTTCCTTGTAGAACATCAGCTGATCGGCGTCCTGGGGCTCGTAGAGCTGCCCCACGGAACTGTAGATGCCCAACTGACGGAACAGGCCGTCCATGCCGAAGGTACGGGCCTCATCCGGGATGATGGGCACGATGTACTTGCCGATCTTCTTGTCTTTCGTCAGTGCGGTGAGCATGCGGACGAAAGCCATGGTGGTGGAGATTTCCCGGTCGGTACCATTGAGATACTGCTTGAAGATATCAATGGCCGGGATCTCCAACGCCGGCGACTTGTCTTCGCGCGCCGGCAGGTAGCCACCGAGCTTGGCCCGGCGCTCCTTCATGTACTTGATCTCCGGACTGTCTTCCTTCGGCCGGTAGATGGGCACGTCGTTGATCTGCTCATCGGAGATGGGCAGGTTCAGGCGGTCCCGGTAATACTTCAGGTCTTCCTCGCCCAGCTTCTTCTGCTGGTGCGCGATGTTCTTGGCTTCCGCCGCCTTGCCCATGCCGAAGCCCTTGACGGTCTTGGCCAGGATGACGGTGGGCTGCCCCTTGTGCCGGGTGGCCGCATGATAGGCCGCATAGACCTTGCGGGCATCGTGACCGCCCCGATTGAGACGCCAGATCTCCTCGTCGGACATATTGGCGACCATTTCCTTCAGCTCGGGGTACTTGCCGAAGAAATACTCGCGGGTATAGGCGCCGCCTTTGGCCTTGAAGTTCTGGTATTCCCCGTCCACGGCCTCTTCCATGCGCCGACGCAGCAGACCCTGGGTATCCTTTTCCAGCAGCGGATCCCAGCGCTTGCCCCAGATGAGCTTGATCACGTTCCAGCCGGAACCCAGGAAGTCGGCTTCCAGTTCCTGAATGATCTTGCCGTTGCCACGCACCGGACCATCCAGGCGCTGCAGGTTGCAGTTGACCACGAAGATCAGATTATCCAGCCCCTCACGGGCGGCCAGGCTTATGGCGCCGAGGGATTCCGGCTCGTCCATCTCGCCGTCACCCAGGAAACACCAGACGCGGGCATCCTTGGGATCGATCAGACCGCGATGCTCCAGGTAACGCATGTAGCGGGCATGGTAGATCCCCATGATGGGGCCCAGGCCCATGGAGACGGTGGGAAACTGCCAGTAATCCGGCATCAGCCAGGGATGGGGATAGGAGGTGATGCCCTTGCCGCCCACGTCCTCGCGGAAGTGCAGCAACTGCTCTTCGCTGAGACGGTCTTCCAGATAACTGCGGGCGTAAATGCCCGGGGAGGAATGGCCCTGGATATAGACCTTGTCACCCGGGTGATCCTCGCTGGGGGCCCGCCAGAAGTGGTTGAAGCCCACCTCGTAGAGCATGGCCGAGGAGGCGTAGCTGGCGATATGACCGCCCAGCTCGGTGCCCTTACGGTTGGCATGCACCACCATGGCCATGGCATTCCAGCGAATCATGGCCTCGATCCGCTTCTCCATCTCCCGGTCACCCGGATAACCCGGCTCACGGGCGGTGGGAATGGTATTCAGGTAGGCCGTATTGGGTCGATAGGGCAAATAGGCCCCGGAACGCCGGGCATGATCGATCAGCTGCTCCAGCAGGAAATGCGCGCGTTCCGGGCCATGAACGGCCAGGGCCGATTCGAGGGACTCGATCCACTCCCGAGTCTCTTCCGGATCCGCATCTTTGAATCTGTCGTTATCCGCCATGATATGTCCTTGTACGAAGGAAGTTCTGCTTCTTTCTCCGGCACCTTGGCGTAGGATACCGGGGGATGGCCGCCGCGTGGCCTCCGGGCCACGGGCTGCGCGAGGAAGGCTGCTTTGGGCGAGGCAGGTCGGCAAGGGCCAGCGCGGTATCGTGACCGTGCCGGAATGCCGCCTCCTGCTTCAAACAGGCGCTATGATCGTTTTTTACCCCCTCAAGGTCAAGGATTCACCCATGAACAGCGACTTGCCGCAACTTCCGAAAATCCAGATAAAACAGGATACAAGCCTGCCGGATGAAGCCGGCATCAAGGATTTCGAGGCCGTGATCTGGATCATGGACGAGGACGAAAACGGCAACGGGATTCAAACGCTGCCGACAGCGCTTCAGCCTGCCGCGACCCGTGTGGGGGCCAGACTGGACGCCCATCCGGGCAACAAGAACCCGGTATTCATGAGTCTGGATGGCGTGCGTCTGGGCGTGCTACGCCTGAAAGCGGACAGCAGCGGCTTCCAGTCTCTGAAGCTGGCCCGGGATGTGATCACCGGCTTGCTGGAGGATCGCCCGGCGTCCATCGCCGTGCTCTCCCTGAGCAAGCAGGCGGCCTCCCAGGAGCAAATGGCGGAAGCCATCGTTGCCGCCCTGCATGCCGCGCTTTTCTCCCTGCCCCGAATCGGCAAGGCGGGCGATCCACCCCCCGCCACCCACACCCTGAGCTTCTTCGGCCTCTCCACCGCGCCGGACTTCAGCCGGGCCGAGGCAACGGCGGAGGGCAACAACCTGGCTCGCTGGCTGACCCATATGCCACCCAGCCACCTGAACCCGGAACGCTACCGGGTACTGGCCATTGAGCTGGCCACGCGGGAAGGCTGGACGAGTCAGTTCCTGGACCGCAAGACCCTGAAAAAACTCGGGGCCGGCGCCTTTCTGTCGGTGGTGGAAGGCAGTCCGCGCGAGGATGCGGGCATCCTCAAGCTCGAGTACCGGCCGGACGGCGCCAAGGGCAAGCCCTTCGCCCTGGTGGGCAAGGGCATCTGCTTCGATACCGGCGGCACCAATCTGAAAAATGCCGCCGGCATGCTGGGCATGCATGGCGACATGCAGGGCAGCGCCGTGGCTCTGGGCACCCTGCTGGCGCTCAGTCGTCTGGGTTTTCCCTTCCCTGTGGACTGCTGGCTGGCACTGGCGGAGAACCATATCGGCCCGGCAGCGGCCAAATGCAACGACGTGGTCACCGCCGTGAACGGGACAACCATCGAGATCATCAACACCGATGCCGAAGGGCGCATGGTGCTGGCCGACACCCTGGCCCTGGCCAGCCGGGAAGAACCCCGCGCCATTCTCGACTACGCCACCCTGACCGGCAGTTGCGTGGCCGCCCTGGGTGACCGCATGAGCGGCGCCATCAGTAATCGACCAGACTGGACCACGGCCATTATCGAGGCCGGGGAACGCAGTGGCGAACGAGTCTGGCCCCTGCCCTATGCCGAGGACTACGACCAGGACCTGGAATCACAGGTGGCCGACACCCTCCAGTGCCGCGCCCCCGGCGAAGCCGATCACCTCTACGCCGCCCGCTTCCTGGGGCGTTTCGTGGATCCATCCATTGCCTGGGTGCATGTGGACCTGTCATCCGGCGAACGCAAGGGCGGCCTGGCCCATATCCCCACGGATGTCATCGGCTTCGGGGTGCGGTTTGGGGTTGAGTGGATGCACAGCATCTCTGAATAAACCGAGCGGCCTCGCTCGTGAGCGTGAGCGTAGTCGTGATCGTGATCGGCTTTTCACAAACCATGAGCGGCGAGCTACGAGCTGAAAGGCGAAGACCTCGCCGTGCCGGTTTTAGGGTTTTGCTTGCAGCTTGCGGCTTGTAGCTTGTAGCTGTCTCTCAAAAACCGATCACGATCACGATTACGCTCACGAAGGAAGGCGCGGGCCGGGCCCCGGTCCTGATACAATAGGACCACATTCCAGCAGACACAGTGCCCCACACCCATGGACCAGCTCGAAATCATCCGTCCCGACGACTGGCATCTGCATGTGCGCGATGGCAGTGCCATGCAAGCCGTAGTGCCGGAAACGGCACGCATATTCGGCCGCGCCATCATCATGCCCAACCTGAATCCACCCATCACCACGGTGGAGCAGGCCGAGGCTTATCGCGACCGGATTCAGGCTGCTGTGCCCGCGGACAGCGGTTTCAAACCGCTGATGACGCTTTACCTGACGGACAACACCAGTGACGACACCGTGCGCGCGGCGGCGGAACATCCGGACATTCATGCCTTCAAGCTCTACCCCTCCGGCGCCACCACCAATTCCGATGCCGGCGTTACCGACATACGGCATGTGCGCGGGGCACTGGAAGCCATGGCGGACTATGGCCTCCCCCTGCTGGTCCACGGCGAAGTCACCCGCAGCGAAGTGGATTTCTTTGACCGGGAAAAACGCTTCATCGATGAAGTGCTGGTGCGGATGGTGGAAGACTTTGCCCCCCTGCGCATTGTGTTTGAGCACATCACGACACGCGAGGCCGTGGAGTTCGTGGAATCCGCCCCGCCCCGGGTCGCCGCCACCATCACACCCCAGCATCTGCTGGAGAATCGCAATGCCCTGTTCCGTGGTGGCCTGCGCCCCCATCACTTCTGCCTGCCCGTGCTGAAGCGGGAAGAAGACCGCAAGGCCCTGGTGGCCGCTGCCACCGGCGGATCGCCCCGCTTCTTCCTGGGCACCGACAGCGCGCCCCATCCACGCGGCGCCAAGGAATCGGCCTGCGGCTGCGCCGGTATATATTCGGCTCACACAGCACTGGAACTGTATGCGGAAGTCTTTGATGCAGCGGGACGCCTGGACAAGCTGGAAGCCTTCGCCAGCCTCAACGGCGCCGACTTCTATGAGCTTCCCAGAAATACCGATCGGGTTCGGCTTGAGCGTCGCGAAAAGCCCGTGCCGAAAACACTACCCATGGGTGACGAAACGGTGGTGCCTTTCCGGGCTGGACATAGCGTGGCCTGGACCGCCACACGAAAGGGGGCCTGATGCACCGGGAAGATGAGTTCGAAGAGATGGGGCCGCGCATCGCGGATCGTTTCCGCAGCTTCTTGCCGGTGGTGGTGGACGTGGAAACCGGCGGCTTCAATCCGGCTACCGACGCTTTGCTGGAGATCGCCGGCGTGCTCATCCGGATGGACGATCAGGGTCGCGTCTATCGGGGGGAAACCCATCGTTTCCATGTGCGTCCCTTCCCTGGCGCAAACATCGAGACTGCCGCTCTGGAGGTTACCGGCATCGATCCGGACCACCCACTGCGCCCGGCCATCGACGAACGGGATGCCCTGGGGCGCCTGTTCAAGCAAGTCCGGGCGGAGGTAAAGAGCACCAGTTGCACCCGCGCGGTACTGGTGGGTCACAACAGCTGGTTTGATCTGCAATTCATGAACGCGGCAGTGGAACGAGCCGGAATAAAACGCAACCCCTTTCATCCCTTTTCAAGCTTCGATACCGCCACTCTCGGCGGTGTTGCATTCGGTCAGACTGTCCTCAAGCGAGCGGCGCATGCCGCCGGCATGAGCTGGGATGAACGGTCAGCACATTCAGCCGCCTATGATGCCGAACAAACCGCTGATCTGTTCTGTGAAATCGTCAACCGATTTCAACCAATCTATGAATCGTCAGTGGATACTGGAGAGGGATGGGGGTAAGCGGCTCAGGGAGGCTTCGATCAGACCCTGGCATCATCGTGAGCGTGATCGTTTATCATCCGACCACGCTTACGATCGACTGGCTACGTCAGCTGCAAGTTAAGCGAATCAGCTATCGTCCGCTACTGCCTTGAGTTCCTTTTCCAGCTCGCCCGACTGAAACATCTCCATGATGATGTCACAGCCACCTACCAACTCACCCTTGATGTAGAGCTGAGGATAAGTGGGCCAATTGGAGTATTCCTTCAGACGCTCACGCAGTTCCTGATCTTCCAGAATATTGAAGTAGGAAAAGGGCACGCCAATCTGCTTCATGACTTGAGAAGTCTGAGCGGAAAAACCGCACTGGGGAAAATCCGGCGTCCCCTTCATGTACAGCAACACATCATTGCCTTCCAGCTGCTCTTTGATCTTCTGTTCGATATCCATGATTTCCAATTTCCCGGTTATAAAATCAAATGACTGGGGTCGAATCAGCCGCCAGAATCAAGGCTGACGCTCCGGCTCGGGCTCCGGGGTGCGAGCGTCGGGCTGCTGATTGCTACTCCTGCCATCGTATTCAATTTCGGAGATAACTTGACGCACTCCGGGCAGACTCTCTACCCGCATGACAATCTCACCAATGCCCGACGGGTCCTGAATGCTGCCGGACAGTGTCACCACACCGTCTTCCACCTGGACACCCAGGCCGGACGCCCCCCGCACAGGGGCATTCCGGAGCTCGGCATTGACACCCCGGGCAATGGACCGATCATCATCGGGATCGATTTCGCCGCCGCCAAAACGGGCGCAGGCGACGGGAAGCAGAAGAATCAACAGTAAGACCAGTTTGATTGCCGACGAATATCTCATTGCCACTCACTAGAATGAACGCGAAATGTAGGGCGGGAAGGAGGCCAGTGTATCACGAGCACCGGGGCTCCCCCCAAGCACCGCCGCCCGGCGTCTCCAGCAAAAGGTGGTCGCCGGATGCCACCTGAAAACGGGTTTTCCCGGGTAATTCACGCCCGTTGAGGCTGTTTGTACCAGGCCGGCCGGCTCCCCCACCGGCCAGGCCCCACGGCCCACGGCGGCGGCGTTCGCTGATAATGCTGACTTCGGCAGCCTCGAGAAAACGGTATTCACGCAGGAGACCGTTGCCGCCCGAGTGGCAACCCGCGCCGCCGGAACCCTGCCGGATGGCATAGCGCAGAACTTGCAAAGGCCAGTTCATCTCAATCACTTCCACCGGGGTATTGAGGGTATTGGTCATGTGGCTGTGAACGCCGTCCAGACCCGGGCCATGAGCATGGCCCCCGGTGCCGCCCCCAATGGTCTCGTAGTAATCCCATCGATGGCCCTGGCGGGAACCCATGGCCAGATTATTCATGCTCCCCTGACTGGCCGCCGGCATACGTTCCGGGATAGCACATGCGAGAGCGCCGATAACCACATCCGTCACGCGCTGGCTGGTTTCCACATTACCGGCGGCCACCGCCGCCGGAGCTTCGGCATTCAGCAGACTGGCCGCCGGTACGGACATACGGATCGGCCGAAAGGCGCCGGCCGCACCCGGGGTTTCCGCCGGCATCAGGCAACGAAATACATACAAGACTGCCGCCGCAGTGACTGACAGGGGGCAATTGATATTGCCGGCCACCTGGCTTGCCGTGCCAGAAAAGTCCAGCGCTATCCCGTCGCCATGGACGGTCATCCGCAAACAGATGGGGAGATCCCTGTGGCCAAAACCATCGTCGTCCATGACATCCTCGAAGTGATACTCCCCCAGCGGGATATCGGCCAGCGCAGACCGTGAGAGGCGCTCGGCATATTCATTGACGGCGGCCAACTGACTCAGCCACTCCTCTGTTCCAAGCTCTGACAACAGCTCGCCCACCTGCCCGCAACCCGACTTCGCCGCCGCCACCTGGGCCGCGAAATCCGCCGCTACCAATTCCGGGCCGTTCATGCGCCGAGTCAGGGTAGCCATTACCTTTGCATCGATTTCCCCGCCTCGACCCAGCAGCGTGGGCGGTATCACCACCCCCTCTTCCTCCAGGGAACGGGACAAGGGCAGGGAGCCGGCACTCTCGGCGCCGATATCGGAATGATGGGCCCGGTTGGCCACAAAGGCGACACATTGGGCGCCGGAGAAAACCGGCATGATCACGGTGACATCCGGCAGATGAGTCCCGCCCAGGTAGGGATCGTTCAGGACCAGGATATCGCCGGGTGCCCAGTCATGGTTGTTGACCACATCCCCCATGGCATAGGCCATGCTGCCCAGATGTACCGGAATATGTGCGGCCTGGGCACAGAGCTCGCCCCGAGGGTCGAACAGGGCACAGGAATAGTCCAGACGATCACGGATATTCGGGGAGAAGGCCGCACGACGGAGCACCGCGCCCATCTGTTCACAGATGGCATTGATGCGGTTGACGAACAGGGACAGCTTGACTGGGTCCATGGCTCACTCCATCCGTACATGGCGCCGGAGCCGCGGGCAGGGCTGAATCAGCTATCTTCAGCCGCCTCCCGCTGGGGCAAATCCTGCACTACAGCCCATTGCTCTTCCGAACTCATGCGGCCCCACTGGGCAATTTCATCCAGGCTGCGCAGACAGCCGATGCAATAGCCCTCGCCGTCCATGGTGCAGACACCCACACAGGGGGACTCGGGTGGTGAGGGGCTCCGGGGCATGGGCCGGGGCTCATCGGCAGGATCGTACTGCTCGGGGTCCTTCAGGTATTGGCGCTTGCTGGCGTATGACATGAAAATGACGGCTCGTGCACGAAAGGTTTGGGCCCGCAATGATAACCTGCCACCGAAGCCGCTGTCAGGGATAAACACCAACCCGGGCGACGCAATCACGGCCGGTACCCCGCCCAGCTCACCGGCTCCCGGAAGGCTTTCAGGTCATCCGGATGCCCATTTCGCCAATCAATATTTCCGTATGTGGCCGTCGGAAATGGGTGAGCAGACGCCCGTCCGCCAGAGTTGACCGTTCAGTTCCAATACATTGTGGCCCCGCATTAGGAACCTCTGATCAATCCATTCCGGATACTCCAGACGATCTGACTCAAACCGCCCATTCGCTTTTGTTGGCAACCGCACTGACCCGACCGGGCGGTACAACTATGGTGAACATCTGTCATTCAATCGCCATGCATTCATGATGAGTGGCAGAAAACCGAATGCAACCATTACCTGGAGTTCAACTCATGAACAAGAATCAAGTTGACGGTCGTACCGACGAAGCGAAAGGCAAAGTCAAAGAGGTGACCGGCAAAGTAACTAATGACAAGAGCAAGGAATACGAAGGCAAGGCCGAAAAGCATGGAGGCAAGGCTGAAGCCAGGTATGGCGACCTCAAGAAGGAAGCAGAAATCGAACAGGAACGAGCAAAAGCAGGCGACAAATAAGGGGCACTCAAAGCTCAGGATCGGGTGACGGATTACCGGCCTGCTTCCTTAAAGAGGTTTTTCGGGATGTATTCCCCTTGCATTCGAGAATTCGGGCGCAAGGGGAACCGGCTTTGGCACAGCATTAATAATGATCAGAAATGACAACGCAGAGGCGGTCACTGCCCTCGCAGCAACCGCAGCCAACCAGGCTCTGAATCTGAATATCACGCATCACCATTGCGGGCCAGTCACCGTGCTTGGCTAACCCTGGGAAGCCATTCAGGTCTCTTCTGTTCGCGCATGCGGAGCAGCCGGATCCGACACGATGTCAGCCTTTACGGGCTTTGTCGCTTGCTCCGGCAAGGGGCCGCCTTCCGAGGTGAAGTCGTTTTCGGCATGGTTGTAAGCGCGCTTTTCCGTCGGTGACAGCCGCGTAGACGGGAAACCGAACAGCTTTCGCAATTTGTGCATGATCTTCATTTCGCTTGCCTTTTTACCAGGGGACGGTCAATGCGCAGCACGCCCATCCTGCGCCTGGGCGCCCTGCGAACCGTCCACTATTGGTGGCCAATTAATACCGATCGGCGGTTCAATTCGAACGGCGTCGCCGCACACCATGGCGCCGGTGATGGCGATGCTTCCCATCTCCAAACCATCTGTGGGAGATTCATCATCCTCAAGGGGCGTGCGGTCGACAGATCACCTAAGGAACCTAACGGGAAGACAACAGAGTGCTCAATACATAACCTGCGGTTACTGCCAGCCCCATTGAAAGGAGCGGATGTTCACGCACATAGCTGGTACTTGCATCTACCAATTCCTCACCCTTGGCACCGGCTTTCCCGATGGCCTCACCGGCTTGATCGGCAAGCTGATCGGCGCTTTCAACGGCTCTGTGAGCCCCGGCGGCTGCACGGTCGACGGTCGGATGAGCCGCATTGGAAGCTGACTCTATCCCCTCGTGTGCACTCTTGGTGATTCGGTCCTTGCTGGTCTGTGCTTTCTCGGACATGGTCAAGCTCCTGACTGTTTAGCAGTCGATAACTGGGTGACAGATTCCGTGAGGGCTTTCAGACATCAGACCGGCACGGGACTAAAAGCAGAGTGTGGCGGAGTGCTGCAATCCGGTCTGTGCGTTGCGCCGCTTAGGCAATGTGACTGCTCAGCACGAAAGGGAATGCCTTTCGATTACGGCAAGTAAATGAGCGGAAGAATGTCGGGCAAGCGCGGACACAGTGCAAGCAGGGCGCCCGTGGAGGCAGACATGGGAACGTTTGAATACAGGGTGGCCAAAAAGATAAGCTTCTTTGCGGAAAAGCGGGGACGCATAGCGAGTTAGGTGCCGGGGCGGGTCTTGGTGGCCCTTTCCAGAGCGGTGATTCGGCGGCTTGCTGGGGGCTTTCCCGGAAGCGTAATCAACAGGACGTTGATTACGCAGCCTACAGGGACGTACTTGCGG
>SL_3KL_010_SEDDRAFT_10006469_pt1 | contig 10483 bp, 8 predicted proteins | sample SodLakKL_010_SED_2_FD_10381 | JGI IMG/M metagenome (IMG submission 10381)
CTTCTTTATAATACCGCTGCCCATCGGCGGTGTAGCGGTAATGGAAGTCCCCGATTTGTACGGGGAGGTTACGCTCATCGTACCAAAAATGCAAACCGCGGTTGTTATTTGCTGCTATCCCCTTGTGTTTATCAATAATCAGATTGCCGTTGGCGTCGTAGTAAAAATTCCGGGCGTAGGGCGCGCGCGGGGCGGCGGTCCAGTCGGCCGGTTTGGAGCAGCCGGTGGCGCAGTTTACAGTCTCGCGGTGCAGGGCCAGGGTTTTATCGCCCCCCTGGCTCAGGTTCCAGGTGTGGCCGCCGTATGCGGTTCCGGCCCACGACATAATCCTCCACCGTACCGTTGGGCCTGCGCAGTACCAGGGCGTTATCGGCGTTGTCGGCCAGGCGCAGCGTAAGGATACCCTGCCCCAGCTGGTGCTAAGCGGAGATTTTCTAAAACGCATTACTGCCTACCAGCGTAGCAGATTTACTTTCATGATATCAACAGAAAGGTTATTTCTGAAGATAGCTATGATAATTGCAAGGCCAATAACTGCTTCTGCCGCAGCAACAGATAAAGAGAATAATACGAGAATCTGACCGCTAACATCACCGTGGTAAGCGCTGAAAGAAATAAGAGATAAGTTAACTGCATTCAGCATCAACTCAACACACATAAAAACCACAATTGCATTGCGGCGAATTAAAACGCCTACAATTCCGATTGTGAATAAAATTGCACTTAAAGCCAGGTACCAGTCAATTTCTACCATTTATGCTTCCTCCTCTGTCTTTTCATCAGGTGCTTTAAATTGTGCAAGCATCAGTGCACCTACAACTGCGGCTGTTAATAAGATTGCAGTCATTTGAAACGCGAACAGATAATCTGTGTAAAGCACTTCTGCGATAGCTTCAACAGTTCCTATTCTGATCATTTCTTCCGAAATTTCCGGAAGCATTTCAGTTACTCCACCCAGGCTGAACAGGATTTGTCCAAAAATGACAACTGCCAGCAGAAATGCAATGATATATTTAACCCTGAATTTGTTTAGCAGGCTCTCTTCTTCATCAACGTTTAAAAGCATAATCACAAACAAGAAGAGAACCATAATAGCTCCGGCATATACAAGTACCTGGATTAAAGCCAGGAACTGAGCCTGTAGTAATAAATATAAACCTGCAATTGAGACAAGATTTAACACAAGCATCAATGCGCTGTTAACGGTGTTCTTGTTCAGAATCATCCCCAGCGCAGTAGCAATTGCAAGTACAGCAAGAAGAACAAATGCGAAAATTTCCATTAAAAATCAGATTAGTTTTGCAGCATTGAAGGTAGCCAAATTTAAAAATGGCTTCAAGCAAATAACCGAGGAATTGTAATTTATTTTAGTTCAGGTTATTAAGAGTGTCTGATCGTCAACAATTAACTGTAATGTTTTTGAATATTTTTAAAATGTGTTATGAGCTTAGAATAAAACTAATTTATCCCTTAAGTTATCAACTTAACTGAATTAAGGAGTTCGACATCCTCAGAAGAGTCATTCTAAGAATAAATGTTCAATAATCTAAATAATAAAACAAGTATGGATACAGCAGTTGATATGAAAGCGTTGGGTGAAAAAATTGAAAAATCCAGTGCATTTATTGATGACATTTATGATGAGCTCGGCAAAGTTATTGTAGGGCAGCGTTATATGATAGATCGTTTATTAATAGGTTTGTTATCCGACGGACATGTGCTTCTTGAAGGTGTTCCCGGCCTCGCAAAAACATTAACGGTCTCCTCACTTTCCCAGGTCATCAATACTCGTTTTCAAAGAATTCAGTTTACACCCGATTTACTGCCTGCTGATCTTATTGGAACACTCATCTACAATCAGAAAGAGGGTGAGTTTACTGTTAAAAAAGGGCCGATTTTTTCGAACATTATTTTAGCTGATGAGATAAATCGTTCTCCCGCAAAGGTACAAAGCGCTTTACTTGAAGCGATGCAGGAAAAACAGGTAACGATTGGTGATTCAACATTTAAACTTGAAAAACCATTTTTGGTCCTTGCAACTCAAAATCCTGTTGAACAAGAAGGTACCTATCCATTGCCGGAAGCTCAGTCAGATCGTTTTATGCTTAAATTGAAAGTTGGCTACCCTTCAAAACCTGAAGAACTGGAGATTATGAAGCGTATGGCTAAAACCGGTGATAAGCCTCAGCTTGATTCCGTTACCGATGCCAAAACAATTTTAAAGGCCCGCGAAGTTGTTAACGAGATCTATATGGACGAGAAAGTTGAAAATTACATCGTAGATCTTGTATTTGCCACCCGGTCACCGGAAAACTACCGCCTCGAAGAGTTAAAAGATTTGATAAGCTTCGGCGGCTCACCGCGGGCATCTATAAATCTTAATCTTGCCGCAAGAGCTCGTGCATTTATGGAACACCGTGCTTACGTTACCCCTGAAGATGTAAGGTTTATCGCAATGGATGTGTTAAGACACCGAATTATTCCCACATTTGAAGCCGAAGCAGAGGATATTACAACAGAAGAAATTATCTCAAAAATTCTTTCTACAGTCCCGGTACCTTGATTTTTATAAATTATATGTATTAATTCATACATATAATTATTACGTTTAATTGGTTAGAATATAATAACTGCAAAATTAGCTTCACTTGTTATTATATTACATTATACTTTTTGAATATTGCTCTAAAGTACTTTTATAATATTTTGTAATACACACTTAATAATACTGCCATGAAAATAAAACTTGTCTCAAGAACAGATGTGAAGACTTCACGTAAAAAGAAGTCTAAGTATCAGTCTTTAAAAGATGCGCTTGAAAAATTAGAGCCGGGCGGAAAAGCGATTCAGGTAAAATTTTCGAATAGAAAGGAGCTTATTTCTTATCGGAATATTATCTATTCCTTTAACAGAGAGAATAAGAGTAGCGTAAGAAGTAGTGCGGATTCAAATAACGATACTCTGTACTTATATATAGACTAAAAGGATTGTTGTTTTATCCACGCTTTAATTTGAGCAACGTGAATTCCGAATGGAATTAAAAAAGGCTTTTGCAAAATTTGCAAAAGCCTTTTTTTTGATTCTCATTAAGATAAAGTTTAGGGCTTATTTATCGTCCTTCTTATCCTTTTCACCTTTATCTTTTTCAGCCAGTTTATCTGCAAGTCCTGAAACCTCACCAAGAGTTGGCGTACCGGTTTCAACTTCTGATGCTTTTTCAGCCGGCTTTTTCTTTGCCTTAGCAGCTTTCTTGGTATCGTCTTCGATTTGTGACAGCTCAATTTTTGTGTTTGATTCATCAAACACGACAACAAATCCGGAGGTTTTATCTCCTTCTTTAAAAGCTTCAGTCAAATCGTCGACAGGCTTCTCAAGCTTATCGGCAGGCAGAAATGCTTCAGCACCAAGTGGCAGCCTTACAAACAACCCTTTGTCAGTAATCTGAACAATGTCCCCTTCTACTTTAGTGCCGGGTGAATATTCTTCAGCATATTTTTCCCAGGGATTGTCTTCGATCTGCTTATGACCTAAAGTGATTCTGCGGTTTTCAAAATCAACTGCAAGAATTACAACCTCAAGTTCTTCACCTTTTTGAACTGCTTCATTCGGATGTTCCACATTATCGGTCCAGCTGAGGTCTGATACGTGTACAAGACCATCAATTCCCGGCTCAAGCTCAACAAACACACCAAAGTTGGTAAGATTTCTGACTTCTCCTTTGTGCTTCGATCCCACAGGGTAACGCTCAAGAAGATCTTCCCAGGGATCTTTTTCAAGCTGTTTTACACCCAGTGATATTTTCTTTTCATCTTCGTTGATGTTAAGAACTACACACTCGATAATGTCATCTTTCTGAACAAGCTGCGACGGATGCTTGATGTGCTGAGTCCAGCTCATTTCACTGATGTGGATCAATCCTTCAACACCTTTTTCAAGCTCAATAAATGCACCGTAGTCAGCAATTGAAACTACCCGTCCCTGAACTCTCAGGTTATCAGGATATTTATCTTCAATTTCATCCCACGGATGTGGTTGAAGCTGTTTTAATCCGAGAGAAACACGTTTAGAGTTCTCGTCAAAATCGATAACAGCAACATTGAGGCGCTGGTCTAATTTTACGATTTCTTCAGGATGCTCTACACGTCCCCATGACAGGTCGGTAATGTGCAGCAATCCATCAACACCACCAAGATCGATAAACACACCAAAGTCGGTAATGTTCTTAACGATACCTTCGAGAACCTGTCCGGATTCAATAGTATCCAGAATTTCTTCACGCTGTTCTTCGAGATCAGATTCGATAAGTGCACGGTGAGATACAACAACGTTCTCGGCCTGCATATTTAACTTCACAACCTGGAATTCCATGGTCTTACCAACATAAGCATCGAAATCACGAACAGGTCGTACATCAATTTGTGATCCTGGTAAGAAAGCATCAATACCGAAAACATCGACTACCATACCACCTTTGATGCGGCGCTGGATGTAGCCTTCAATAATTTCACCGGTTTCATGAGCTTTTTCAAGATTCTCCCATGCTTTCAGGATATCTGCTTTGCGGCGGGATAAGATCAACTGACCTTCACGATCCTCTACCCTGTCGAGAAATACTTCAACTTCATCTCCGGGTTGCAGGTTTTCAAGAACTTTATTTGAGAATTCGTTAACGGGTACAATTCCTTCTGATTTGAATCCGATGTCAACAATCACATATTTTTCATCAACGGATACAACAATACCGGTTACAATTTCTTTTTCTTCAATTTCACTCAGTGTGTTTTCATACATACCGGCGAGTTCATGAAACTCATCGTCGGTATAATCTTCTGATGCAGCCTGGAGCTGATCAAATGTGTAGGTTTCACCTTCAACATCACCTGAGTAGGTATTTACACGAACAGAACCTTCTTCTTTTTCTTCAACAACTTCACTCTCTGTTTCTGCTTCAGTCTCTGCAACCGTTTCTTCAGTCTCATCAGCTTCATCAGATTCTTCAGATTTAGATGCTTCTTCAGCTTCCGCTGTCTCAGTTGATTCTGCAACTTCTTCTGCAGTCTCTTTTTTTGTTTCAGTTTTTTCTTCTTCAGCAACTGCTTCTTCAGTAGCAACTACTTCATTTTCAGTCGTTTCTTCGTTAACGTTTTCTTTTTTTAAATCTTCTGACATTAATATTATAGTTTATAATCGGCCATCCCTAATACTGCAGGGAGGATTAGAGTTTTAGTTTTAGTTTAAATTTTTAATCTGTCTTTAATGATTGAAGCCATCAGGCTTACCTGTTCATCAAAGGTTTTACCTGTTGTATCGATCTTGATAGCATCATCAGCTTTTCGCAGCGGATCGGCTTTCCTGTTACTATCTGTATGATCCCTTTTTAATAAATTCTGATAAACTTCATCATAAGTGATATCAGTACCTTTCTCCAGGAGTTCATTGTGCCGGCGTCTGGCTCGTTCTTCCATGGTTGCATCCATAAAAAACTTCAGATCTGCATCTTTGAAAACTGCAGTACCCAAATCTCTGCCATCAGCTATGTAGTTATCCTTCTCAACTACTTTGTGCATAATTTTATTTACAAAATTACGCACCTCAGGAATTGAAGCGATTTCACTTACACTATCGGCTACCCGCGAAGTTCTGATTTCTTCAGAAACATTTTTACCGTTTAGCCAAACAGTAAACTTTCCGTCAACTTCACCGGCGTCGATCGATAGATCAGTCAAATTATTAATGAACTTATCAGTATCCGGCTTTCCGGAATTAAGCCAGGCTAATGTAACTGCCCGATATAACGCTCCGGAATCAAGAAAATTGATTCCTAAACTCTCTGCCAGTTTTTTAGCTGTTGTGCTTTTTCCTGATCCGGCCGGACCATCAATTACAATAATCATTATAGACTTGTTAAAATAAATTTTTTGTTCGTAAGATACAATGCAATGTTGAACCTTAATTTCAGAAGCCGTAATTTTGAAGGCTTAAAATATACACAGTATTTAACAGATATAACCAATTACTTATGCCACAGCATAAATCAGCTATAAAAAGATTACGTCAGAGCAAAAAAAGAAATGCTCATAATCGCTCACGACGTTCTAAGTTACGCACTCTGATGGGCAAGGTGCTTAAATCAACCGATAAAGAATCAGCAGAGAAAAACCTGAAAGAAGCAGTAAGTTTTATTGATCGTTCTGCCGCTAAAGGTTTAATCCATAAAAACACAGCTGCAAGAAAAAAAGCACAGCTTACAACTCATGTAAATAATCTTTAAAAGATTTATTTAATGAGTAATTCCAACAAAGCACTCCTCGTAATACTTGATGGATACGGTATAGCCGAAAATCCCGAAGTAAGCGCAATTGAGAGAGCAAAAACACCTTTTTTCGATTCACTAGTGGCTGCATGGCCTAATGCAAAGCTATCAGCCAGCGGGCAAGATGTTGGACTGCCCGAAGGGCAATTTGGAAACTCAGAAGTAGGCCATCTGAATATTGGCGCCGGCCGAATTGTATGGCAGGAATTAACAAGGGTAAATAAATCGATCAAAGAGAAAGACTTTTTCAAAAACCCTGTTTTAACCGAAGCTTACAAATTAGCCAAAGAAAAAGGTAAGATTCATGTAATGGGCCTTTTTTCTGATGGTGGTGTTCATAGCCATAATAATCAGATGTATGCCCTTCTGGAGATGGCAAAGCAATTCGAAGTTGAAAATGTTTTTGTACACGCATTTACTGATGGCAGAGACACCTCCCCCAATGGCGGCCTAAGATATTGCCGCGAATTTTCTGAAACAGCCGAAAAAATTGGAAAAGGCACGATCGCTTCAGTTATAGGCAGGTATTTTGCCATGGACAGAGACCATCGCTGGGAGCGAACTGAAAAAGCATACAACCTTTTGGTACACGGCGAAGGAAAAACTGTAGATAATCCTGAGAAAGCTTTTGAACAAAGCTATTCAGCCGGAACAACGGATGAGTTTATTGAACCACACATCGTTAAAACAGATCAAAACAGCAGAATAGAACCGGGTGATGTTGTAGTTTTCTACAATATCCGCGGAGATCGTGCAAGGCAAATTACAAAGGCATTAAATGGCTCGGATGAAGTACCTTTTGCAAAAGAAGAGCTGAATCTGTTTTACGCAACGTTTACATCTTATGATGATACATTTAACGAATTTGCACATGTAGCCTTTCCTCCTCTGCGATTAAAAAACACGCTTGGTGAGTTTGTGAGCAAAAATAATCTGAAGCAGCTGCGAATTGCTGAAACAGAAAAATATCCCCATGTCACTTATTTCTTCAATGGAGGTGACGAAACACCAAACAAAGGTGAAGAAAGAATATTAATACCAAGCCCGAAAGTGCCAACATATGATCTGCAGCCGGAAATGAGTGCCGAAGAACTTACCGATAAACTCAATGAGCAGCTTCAAACCGGGAAATTTGACCTGGCTGTAATCAATTATGCCAATCCTGATATGGTTGGGCATACCGGAAGCATGAAAGCTGCTGTAAAAGCAGTTGAGTTCGTTGACAAACAACTGGAAAGAGTTGTAAAAACTGCACAAAGTGAAGGATACGATATTGTAATCATATCTGATCATGGCAATGCCGATTGTATGATACAGGATGATGGTTCAGCACATACAGCTCATACAACTGCAAAGGTTCCTGTAATAATTCTTAAAGATGAAGAAAAGAACCTTCAGGTAAAAAATGGAATTTTAGCAGACGTTGCGCCCACACTTCTTAAATTGCTTGGATTAGAGCAGCCGGAAGAAATGTCCGGAACTCCCCTATTTTAATCGTATATTTAAGCTGATGTTTGGATATTCTAATAATGCAATAGCATGCTTGCATTTTGACTATCTCAACACTACTTTCGTTACTGGCGGTGAACTAAAAAATTAGCTCATGCGTTAGTCTCAATAACTTTTAATCTCCAAAATTTAGTAGGTCCCGATATGGAGGGAAATTTTTCGAGCAAAGTACGTGATGTAATTCAGTTTAGCCGTGAAGAGGCACTTCGCCTCGGTCACGACTACATAGGTACCGAGCATTTAATACTCGGCATCGTGCGTCTTGGTGATGGTGTTGCAATCAGAATACTAAAGAATTTAGATTGTGATCTTTTCAAATTAAAAAAGACGATTGAAGATACAGTACGCGGTACCGGAGGAACGGTAACAGTTGGAAACATTCCACTGACGAAGCAAGCCGAAAAAGTACTCCGGATCACTTATCTGGAAGCAAAGCTATACAAAAGTGATACCATCGGAACAGAGCACCTGTTGCTTAGCTTGCTTAGAGACGAAGAAAATATCGCTGCACAAATTCTGTCACAATTCAGCGTCTCTTATGATGCAGTTCGGGAAGAACTGGATCTGATAATTTCCGGGAATGCCCGTGATACATCAGATACTTCAGACTCAAGAGGTGCTACTGCAAGTATGCCTACACCTAAAGGTTCACAATCATCAGGTAGTTCGAGGGAAAAGAAAATGGAAAAATCGAAAACCCCTGTACTCGATAATTTCGGCCGAGATCTTACTCAACTTGCCGAAGACGGTAAACTTGACCCGATTATTGGTCGTGAAAAAGAAATTGAAAGAGTTGCACAGGTTCTAAGCCGTCGCAAAAAAAATAATCCGGTACTTATAGGTGAGCCGGGCGTTGGTAAAACAGCCATTGCTGAAGGGCTCGCATCAAGGATCATTGAGCGAAAAGTATCGCGTGTACTTTATAATAAGCGCGTTATTGCATTAGACCTTGCAGCACTTGTAGCCGGTACTAAGTATCGTGGTCAGTTCGAAGAGCGAATGAAAGCTGTTATGAGTGAGCTCGAAAAAACTGAAAATGTTATTCTGTTTATTGATGAGCTGCACACTATCGTAGGTGCAGGTGGTGCCAGCGGTTCACTGGATGCATCAAATATGCTGAAACCGGCACTGGCACGCGGTGAAGTTCAGGCAATTGGTGCAACAACCCTTAACGAGTATCGACAGTTTATTGAAAAAGATGGTGCACTCGAAAGACGTTTCCAGAAAATTATGGTTGATCCGACCACTGTTGAGGAAACCTTTGAAATTCTGAATCAAATTAAAGGTAAATACGAAAAGCATCATAGTGTCAGATATACGGAGGAAGCGATTGAAGCTTGTGTAAACCTGACCGACAGATATGTAACAGACCACTTTTTGCCGGATAAAGCAATTGATGCTCTGGATGAAGTGGGTGCTCGTGTTCATCTGTCAAATATCACGGTTCCGCAGCACATTCTGGATCTTGAAGATGAGATTGAAAAGGCCAGCAATGAAAAAAATATGATGGTCAAAAAGCAGCGTTTTGAAGAAGCTGCCCGCTTGCGTGACACTGAAAAGCGATTGATGGACGAGCTCGAAGAAGCCCAACAGGAGTGGGAAAAAGAGTCAGAACATATAGTATATGATGTTACTGATGAAGACGTAGCCTCAGTTGTTGCTATGATGAGCGGGGTTCCTGTTAATAAGATCAGCCAGAAGGAAGGCCAAAAACTTCTGAAAATGAAAGAAGAGCTTGGTAACCAGGTGATTGGTCAGGACGAAGCTATTGAAAAACTTACAAAGGCTATACAACGTACACGTGCAGGATTGAAAGATCCTTCAAGGCCAATCGGTTCATTTATTTTCCTCGGCCCAACAGGTGTTGGTAAAACAGAAATGGCTAAAGTACTTGCCAAATATCTGTTTGATAAAGAGGAAGCACTGATCAGAATTGATATGAGTGAGTACATGGAGAAGTTTAGCGTGTCAAGACTGGTAGGCGCACCTCCGGGATATGTAGGATATGAAGAAGGCGGAATTTTAACCGAAAAGGTCCGCCGTAAGCCATACAGTGTAGTGCTGCTTGATGAAATTGAAAAAGCACACCCTGATGTATTTAATATACTGCTGCAAGTTCTGGATGACGGTATTCTGACAGACAGCCTGGGACGAAAAGTTGATTTCAGAAACACGATCATAATCATGACTTCCAATATCGGAGCCCGTGATATCAGAAATATGGGTAAAGGAATTGGATTCTCGAGCAGTGACACAGCTTTTGATTATGCGAAAATGAAATCAACAATTCAGGATGCTTTGAAAAAAGTATTTAACCCTGAATTCCTTAACAGAATCGATGATGTACTTACATTTAAGCCGCTCGAGAAAGAAGATATCTTTAAGATTATCGATCTGATAGCCTCCGAGCTGTTTGAAAGAATTGAAAAGCTTGGTTACAATATTGAGATTACAAAAGGAGCCAAAGATTTCATAACCGATCAGGGCTTTGACCAGAAATATGGCGCCCGCCCGCTTCGACGAGCTATTCAGAAATATATAGAAGATCCGCTGGCAGAAGAAATTCTTGGCGTTTCTCATGCTGAAGGCTCAACGATAAAAATCAAAATGAATAAGTCTCGCGACGGACTTGAATTTGATTGGGAGGAAGCCGAATCCAAA
>SL_3KL_010_SEDDRAFT_10006470_pt1 | contig 10482 bp, 11 predicted proteins | sample SodLakKL_010_SED_2_FD_10381 | JGI IMG/M metagenome (IMG submission 10381)
TCTGGTCGCCTGTCGTTGGAGTTGTGGTTATGGTGATTGGTGGGAAAGTATTACTGTTTAGTACACATAAGAGTTGATTGCAATATCAATTGATTCAATTTTAACCTAATCATTAATAATAATACATAGGAATCATGGGAAATCTTCTTTACATAGTCGCGGTAATTCTGGTCATCCTTTGGGCAGTAGGATATGTGGGTTACAGTTCAGGTGGCTTAATTCACATCCTTCTTGTAATTGCACTAATTGCAGTTCTATTCAGGGTTATTCAAGGGAGAAGAACATTCTAGAATATCGGATCAGAAATAATAGATAATAATCCGGCTACAGAACCCGTCAGGACTGGGTCTAATCCCCCGGGAGTCTTGACAGGACTGTTGCCTGGACTATGAATCTCGTTTACCAGTCCAATGGAATATCTGCACGTATTACTTTAGTCAAATTAAATTATAATTTAATAAATCTCCGTATATAAACTTTGCCATCAACGACTATTTTCAGGATATATACACCCGGCTTGATTCCTGAAAGTCCGATACTATGATCCTTGGAAATATCCTTGATCCTCTGAGTATAAACATTTCTACCACCCATACTGAGAACAGTGATCAGGCATTCCTTACCGGTTTCAGTATCAGGGAGACTTAAGCGGATTTCCTCCCTGGCAGGAACAGGATAAACTGCGATCATCTGTTCGACCGGAGTCACCGGTTCAACTGAGGTTCCCACTGAACCCTGGATGATTACCACCTTTTTATTCGGGTTCGAGGCATTAAATGCATAAACGCTGACTGTTCCTTTTCTTAGGTCTCCTTCATTGGCTGAAAACAAAAGCGTGATCGTGCCGTCCTCTTCTCCCTTAACTGTACCCTCCGATATGGAAAACCATTCGCTGGTGGTCTCAGAAAACCAGCCCATCACCATGTGCCCGGTCACATTAAGGTTTTTAACGGGAATATCAAGGCTTGTCTGTGCCCAGTCAACATATAGGGTATCGGGAACATTCAATTCTGGGACATCTTTCCGGTATTGTGCGGTTATTCTTGAATGGTTGCCGGGAACAATAGTAATACTGTTGGTGCTGATCTCTTCGTAATTGCCATTGGTTGTTTTAATCCATTTATCAAATTTATAAATGCCATATTCCGGCGGAGCTGTAAACTGTACAGGAGAAGCTGAGTTATCATAGCTGCGGGTGAAATTTCCCCAGCCATGATATCTCCCGTTCTTGTCCGCCCTGCTGCTGCGGATCGGGGGCATCAATCCATCAGAAGGCCGGTTTTCCAGGTGCGGTTCATCAGGATTGTATCAAGAGAGATCTCACTGTGCAGGTACCTAATGATATCCTGGTCAGGCTGAAGGTCAGGCACGGGAGTGAACCTCACCGACTGGCTGACGATCTCTTCTCCCGATATTGCAGTAAATACAATACTGAAAGGAGAAAAGTCATCCGGTATCGGATCATACCGGAAAACCGCAGAAGCATCCTCATGGATAATGGTAAGGGTCGTATCATGCCTGCTGATTCTCGTGCCTGTATCAGGGTCGGCAAATTCATCCTCTGCGATGCCGGAGGCACCCCGCAGGAATACCCCCCTCAGGTCGGGAACCCTGAAAAGATCCGGGCTTGTGGTTCCCCAGCTGTCCCCTATCACCCCGAACAGTTCGGGGAAACTGCCGACTTCATACAACTCACCGTCACAAAGCAGCCATCCTTCGGGTATTTTGTCGGTACCACCGGCAAAAGGGAAAATGGCGCCCACCGGAAACGACATCCTTACATTAAGGGCTACCTTAGCCACCTCGGCTATGGGCACGCCCAGGATTTTCGTTTCGCTAAGCATGTTCCCCCCGCTTTCTGATACCCTGAGATAAGTATCAGGAATATGGGTGGAATCGCTGCTCAGAAAAATGGCAGAAGAGTATGTCTCCTCCCCCACTCCCTGGCCGACAACAATGCTGAAAACACCAAAATCGTTGGTATTTACCGTTTGAGTTTCTGAATAAACGGGGATAAGGTTCTGGATCATCTCCACATTGAGCACAACCAGTTCATTGGCCCTTAATGAGCCATCGGCATGTCTTAGCACAGCCTGATAAGAAAACCCTGGTTGCTATCTGTGCATAGAGGTGGTAATTTCCAACTCCACTGTCTGTCCAACCATTTCTTCTATCTGGTTTTTTATGTTGTCAATCTCTTTATCATCCAAAGGATTTGATGAAACAATCCTGATAGAAAGCCTTAACGGTTTAATGCTTTGGACATGTACATCTCTGATAACAGCTTCTTCTGTAGCCCAGCCATCAAGGGTCTGGACAACTTTGTGCTCATATATCATACGGTTAAAACCAAGGGCAAGCGGTATGCTGAACAGAATTACAATCAAGAATGATATAAAAACAGCCCTTGTAGCAAGCCTGAAGGGACTAAAGCCAAGAAACATGAAAGTAACTGAAGCCGCCAGCACCATTCCTGCCAGGTTGGTAAAAAGCAGTAAAATCGCGCCTGAAAAAATATTCCAGTCCATCCATCCAAATCCGATTCCTGCTACAGCCAGGGGGGGAACCAGGGCGACTGCTATGGCAACCCCCGCCAGTGTTTTTGCAACCTCTTCCCGTGCATGTGCGTAGGCCCCTGCAATACCTGAAATAACAGCTATACCAAGATCCAGGAGATTGGGACTTGTTCGGGCAAGAATCTCAGAATTTGGAGTATGTATAGGGGTTATCAATGTAATGAATATGGCAAAAGCAAATGAAAGCCCCAGGCCGGCTATGATAGTGTATGAACTGTTCAGTACAAGTCTCCTGTCCTGACGCAATGATGCCATACTGAGTGAAATAATTGGAGACATCAGCGGGGCAAGTATCATTGCACCAATGACAACGGGAGAAGAGTTGGCAAACAATCCCAAGGTTGCCAGGCTTGTAGACAACACCATCAGGACCATATAAGTACTTTTGAGCCGTGCATTATCCCGTATTATAAGGAAAAGGTCTTTAAACTCTTCAGTCGATGCACGTCTTATAAATGGTAACTTACCGCTGGATAATTCATTGGCTGCTTCCCCTCCCGGGAGAGACTGGATTTTTGATATCTCATTAGATTTTGGGGTCTCTTCCGGAATTTTAAGCATGGAACCCGGAATTACTTCAATCAGCTTCTTCTTGACTTCAAATTCGATTTCCGAGGCTGAATGAGTGTTTCCATCTTCAGTAAAAGCCAGATTTCCTTCGGGTGATTTGAGCAGCAGTTTATCTGTTTTAATGTGAGCTCCGAAACCGGGCAATTTGTTATTATCCCATAAAGAACTTATAGCATATCTTATTAACTCCATTACACTGCGCGGGCACACAAGCAGTGCATGCAGCATACCATCATTAAAAAATGATTCTTCCGGAATAAATCCTGACAATAATGAGTTGTTCTTATGCGTGGATACAATTATCCCTGCAACAGCAGTTTTGATTACATTTCCATTCTTCTGCGTTATTTCAACTTTGAAAGGGGATAATTTAAGAAAAATACCAATAAAGTTTCTTACCCTTTTCCATATACTGATTTTCTTGAAAAAATTACTGGTTGCCAGCTGAAAAGTACTGCCAATAACTACGCTGCTTATAACAGGTCTGTCATTGCAATACAGCAGATCCAACTCTACAGTTCCGGAATTCTCTTTTAAATGTTCTACTGCTTTTTCTACCTTCGGATCAACTCCTGTAATGGTGCAAAACCTGGTGGCTCCAGGATGTGGCATAACCGCCAGCACTGATTTGGTACTCGAGAGAACCGGTAAAAGTGTTTTTATCTGGTTATCGGAAAGATATAACAGTAATTGTTCTCCCGGGGCAATCTCCGGGAGATTATCCGAATCAAATATTATACTGCCTGATATGATATCCTGTACTAAAGGAAGTAACTTCTCTTCGATAAATGATTTTTCCCCGGAATCAAAAATCAGAGTGAAATTCATATTTCCCATTTTTGACTTAATGCTTACAAAAGTACGTCAATTTTCCCAAAGTAGTTAAGGAGTAAAGATGAAACACCCATGATTAGCTTTTTGCACACTCGGGCATTATAATGTACATAGGTGTTACTTGTGGAGGGAATCTTCTCAGAAGCGGGGATTGAAGACCCCTGAAATCCGGGATCCGAAGGTATAAGTAAGACCAATACTACCCGATATCTCGTAATCTGTGGCACGGCGTCTCTGTTCAAGAAGAATCTCTTCAAGTGACAAATCCTCTTTTGGTATGGCAACCAGGTCGTTAATAAGGTCGTAGCCTCCCCTCAAACTAAGTGAAAGACCCTGTAGCAGACGAAGATTTAACCAGGCAGAAAATTCCAGTCTGTTTGATCTGAAATCATGAAGGTGATGAAACCCCTCCAGACCAACACGCAAACTTCCCCAGGTCTGCTGAAAATTTGCCGAAGCCTCTAGGGATTGTCCAAATAAATATTCTTCTGTCTTGTTAAATATAGTGGTGTCAATGTAATCATAGTAACCGCCACCCATACGCCAGGCAAATGTAATTGAACGTCTGGTTGCCTCAGAATATGGGAAAACACTGTATTCAACTGCTGGTGAAGCCTCATAACTTTTGTTCGTATTGCTGAAAGTGCTGGTCCGATAACCCCCAAAAATCCCGGCAGACCAATGGTTTGTCAAGCTCTTCAATACGTATCCGTCTATGCGGTCCCTGGTTGAAACGCTGGTGATTACTTCATCGTTATAATAGTTGCGTTCATCATACCTGAAATCCGAACGTAACCGGATCTTCCAGTCTGCCGTTATCTTATCGGCCGAAACGCCATAATTAAATCTGTATGAATCCCTGGTCTCTTCCTTTGAGAAATTTCCCGATCCTGATAACTCAAATATCCAGTTATTCCATGGATCCCTGACTTCCACAGCCACTTCTGACTGCCTATAATGAAGAGATAACTCATCGGCCATTCCTGCCTTCGCTATAAAGGGAGCAAGCCCTATCTTGATCATATTTGTATATCCCCGCCTGGTCTGGTCTCTCGAATTAGTTGATTCATCCCAGTAAATAAGTTCATAATTTATGCTCTCAAATTCGCCGTAACCAATAAAGGATGCCGAATAGTTGGTGCCGGTACCTGAACCATGCCTTGTCATGATTACATGGACATCAGCCATTGCCTTATCTCTTACATACTGAACTGCAGGTATCTCCTGACGAATAAAGTCCTCATCAGTGCGAAAAGGCATATCAAGAAATACACTTATCCTGTCTGAATTATTTAACCTGTTTGTGTTTATTGCAGTGTTGCCCCTGGCCATTGTGATTAAGGTTAACAACATAATTACACTCAGGAATACGGAAACAGTAAAAGACTTAAGTTTATCTAACCTGCTCATGACAGTATGGTGGTATTTTAAGAAATGTAATGAAAATTTAATATCCAGAAATTGCTAATACTCTAATAAATAATTCATTTTTAATAGTTTAAGCATGCTAATATAAAAATATTAGTTGTAATTATGATAAAAATTATCATAAGGTATGTTAAAAAAGGATTGTTCATTATTCTGCGTAAGATTATATTAACTTAAAATACCCAAACGGGGAAATATTGATGAAATAATCCCCAATCCTCATTGAGTATAATGTACCGGGAAGAGAACCAGCTTATATACTTAACATCCTGTAATTATGGACAATAAATTCGTTTTGTCGATTTTGCATCAAAATTTGGCATATTATTTTCAATTATCTGCTAACAACAAACAATAATATAAACTTTAAAACAACAACCATGGATAAACTGGAATTTAAAGGTACCTGGAACGAAGTTAAAGGCAAGCTGAAGCAGAAGTACGCTGATTTAACTGAAGATGACCTGACTTACACTGAGGGACTCGAAGATCAGCTATTGGGCAAACTGCAAAAAAAGCTCGGAAAAAGCCGGGATGAATTGATCAAAGAAATCAAATCATTTTAGCAAAAACACTTAAACCCATAAGAAGCCTGGTTTCACTGTGTTAAACACTGTTAATAAGTTGCATGTTAGCATGCATTAAGAAATTACTCAAATTTTGTTGGCACAATGGCAATCAGGCAGGGGTTTAAGATATCGGAATAATCAAAACTTACAAACTATGGCTTACGAATTATTAAAACCGGACTACTCTTATGATGCTCTTGAACCTTACATTGATATGGAAACTATGGAAATCCACCATACAAAGCATCACCAGAAATATGTCGACAAATTTAATGAAGCGCTGGAAGATACCAGGTGGCAAGGTAAAACACCTGAAGAAATTTTTCCGGATATTTCCAGTGTCCCTGATAATATTGCTAATAATGCCGGACAGGTCTATAACCACAATTTATTCTGGAAATCAATGTCCCCCAATACTCCAGGTAAACCTGAAGGTTTATTGGCCAGAACCATAGATGAACAGTACGGCAGTTTTAACAAGTTCCAGGAGAAATTTTCAAAGGTGGCAGCCACACAGTTTGGTTCAGGATGGGCCTGGTTAATCAGGAAAGATGATAGTCTGTTAATTGCTTCCACTTCAAATCATATCAACCCTCTGATGGATATATCAGAAACAAGGGGAGAGCCTCTCTTCTGCCTGGATGTATGGGAGCACGCCTACTACCTGAAATACAGGAATAAACGACCAGATTTTATTGATGCATTCTGGAATATTATTAACTGGGAAGATATCAGTAATAGTTTTAATAAAGGATAATCCGGAAAGCAATTTTAGTAAAATAACTAATCACCCGTCCGGCATCCTCAGATCTCAACTTTTAAATACTCTATTAAAAAGTCGTACCTCATTTATTGATTATAAAGTAGCGTTATGCTGCCAAAACTGCAGCATAACGCTTTTCAGATTCATATTACGCTTATCTTCCTTTCAATGATGATGGTGATGATCATCGGCTTCCTGGTAGGTTTCATGGTGTGTCCCGCGCTCATGCTCACCAGGAGCATAAATGGTATACAGCTTCAGATCTGAACCACCTGTATTTATTATCTGATGCCAGTATCCCGCAGGAATAAATACTGCCCAGTCGCCCGATACAATCTTATCAAAATCAAGATTTTCTTCTGTCTTACCCATAAGTACGCGAGCTTCACCCTTTTCTTCCCGTTGTGACATTGTCTTTAAGTCTGTAATACATCTGTTTATTTCGCGGTCATACCTCCATCAATGGGGAAGATGGCACCCGTGATAAAGCTGCTCTCATCACTGGCCAGGAATGTTGCAAGGTTAGAAATATCATCATTTTCAGCATACCTGCCCAAAGGGATCAGCTGCTCAAACTGCGATCTGGCCTCTTTTTCTGATCCCGGACTAAAGCCCTCTTCCAGTGAACGCATCATCCTGTTATCAACAGGCGACGGGTTTATGGAATTAACCCTGATATTCTTACCGGCCAGTTCCAGTGCCACGGATTTGGTAATTCCTCCAAGCGCATGCTTACTGGCCACATAGGCACTTACATTTGCAGTCCCCCGCATTCCTGCAACAGACGAGGTAATGATTATACTGCCTCCTTCCTGCACCAGCGGAATGATATATTTAATACCAAGCCATGCTCCTCTTACATTAACAGCCATCAATTTATCATATTCCTCAACCGGATAATCGGTTATTGGTTTAACAACACCTTCGATCCCGGCATTGTTGAAAAATATATCCACTTTTTTTAAATATTTTTCAGCATCACCGGCATATTTTTTCACCTCATCCTCTTTGCTCACATCGGTAGCCGTATAGTACACATTTTTTTCTCCAAGGTCTTTTTTTGCTTCTTTGAGATTATCCTCGTAAAGATCTACCAGCAGCACGCTGGCTCCCTCCATGAGAAATCTTTCTGCGGTAGCTTTTCCAATTCCACCGGCTCCGCCGGTTATTACTGCAGTCTTTTTTTCCAATCTTTTCATTTTACTATTCTTTTTAGTTTTTACTTTAATTAAGAATCCCAACCTTACATTTTAGTCAAGCTTCCTTGCTGTTCTTAAGAGATGTTTTGCGTTATGGAACATCAAGGGATCTTCACAATGGGCTATTATAAAATCAAACTATCTATATACCTATCTTTCAGCCCTTCTTCATGCTGGTGGTACAGATCAAATCATTCGCCAAATATGTCTTAACCCCCTGCCAGTGCCTGCTAAAAATATGCATAAAGCCCGGAGGGTTCAACTTAGCTTATATCCAGCATATTATTATAACATAAATTTTGCCGGGACTTTGCACCGAATCAACTTTGGCGACCGGAAGAATCAGTATTATAGACCCCAAATTGTGGACATTTTCCCCGATAAGGGAAATTTGTGGTCTTATCCCTTTTATCAATTGTCTCCGGCTATGAAAAACTTTGTCAAGTTCACATGCTCACCGGTAAACTCATCACGCTCTTCAGGTAAACAAAAAAGTGAATGTTCTTATTCTGTATCATGAATATCTATACCCGGAATGGTTTTTGATCATTTTAGCACCAAGGTTACCAGATGTTATGAATCCAAAACATAAGTTTAATTTAAAATACCAAAACGATGTCAATAAACAACATAGCAGAAATGTTAGGAGATCAGGCAGATTATCTTTTAAACCATGAAAGCAAAACAGTAGGAAAAGATAAATTGCATTCACCCGGGCCAGATTTCATAGACAGGGTTGTTTCCAATTCAAACAGAAACCCCAAAGTACTTCGCAGTTTACAACAGTTATTCAGCCATGGACGGCTGGCCGGGACTGGTTATTTGTCAATTTTACCCGTAGATCAGGGGATTGAGCATTCAGCTGGAGCATCCTTTGCTCCAAATCCTGATTATTTTGACCCGGATAACATTATAAAGCTGGCCATTGAAGGAGGAACAAATGCCGTGGCATCAACCTTTGGAGTTCTTGCTTCAGTGTCACGCAAATACGCACACCGAATTCCATTTATTGTCAAGTTGAATCACAATGAGTTGCTGACCTATCCCAACAAATATGACCAGATCATGTTCGGATCGGTTGAAGAAGCATGGAATCTGGGGGCTGTAGCAGTTGGTGCCACTATATATTTCGGATCACAGGAGTCGTCCCGGCAGATCATTGAAGTGTCTGAAGCCTTTGAAATGGCACACCAGCTGGGTATGGTGACAGTATTATGGTGTTATACCCGTAATAACGCTTTTAAGGTTGAAGGTAAAGATTATCATGCTGCAGCTGATCTGACTTCGCAGGCCAATCATCTTGGTGTAACAATACAGGCTGATATTATAAAGCAAAAAATGCCGGAACTGAACGGTGGATACAAAGCCGTTAATTTTGGTAAAACCCATGATAAAGTCTACAGTAAATTAACAAGTGACCACCCCATTGACCTTTGCCGGTACCAGGTGGTTAATTGTTATATGGGGCGTATGGGACTAATTAATTCGGGAGGAGCCTCTTCCGGTGCTTCTGACCTGGTAGATGCGGTTACCACTGCAGTTATAAATAAAAGAGCCGGAGGGATGGGGTTGATTTCCGGAAGAAAAGCATTCCAGAGGCCCATGGATGAAGGAGCAAAATTACTTCAGGCAATTCAGGATGTTTATCTGGCAAAAGAGATCGGTCCTGCCTGATAAGTAGTATACTGATTTAATAACCCTGGCTTTGAATGCTATATTTGCCGGAGATAATGAACTGTTACAGGAAGCATTGCAAAAAGGCATGAACAATTGTAATTAACCATTATAAAAACATTTAGAATGAAGGTTTTAATAACAGACACGGGTTCAGTTTTCGGACATGCACTGGCAATGGAATACCTGAATTCAGGTGCACACGTCTATGGTATCAGTCCGCGATCCAATGATCAGTTAAATAAATATGTCAATTACAACCATCTTACTCACGACATAGAAAAAATTAATCAACTGAATAATAAGCTCAATACTTTTCTGGATCAGGTAAAAGTATTTGACCTGGTAGTTTTAAATGCCGATGCTGTCTCGGTAAAACAGGAGATAAGAAAAACCACGACAGACCAGATTACTGACGCAATTAATATCAATGTGTTAGCGAACAAAATTATAATTGATGTATTACTGGATAATGCTTATGCAATATACCAGATTGTAGCTATTTCTTCAGGTGCCCTGATAAGCAGTGCCAGGGGATGGAATGCCTATGCAGTATCCAAATCGGCATTAAATACACTAATGAGATTATATGCCCGGGAGGTTCCCGAAACACATTTCTCAGCGCTTGACCCGGGAATGACTGGCAGGGCAGATGATGAAAGTGAACCAGGATTATCTCCAAAAAAAGAACATCCTGTTTCAAAAAACCTCAAAGAGGTTAATAAAAAGGGAAATATTCCGGATCCGGTCTACGCCGCCAACTACATGGTTGAGGCAATGGGCATAATACTGCAGGAAGAAAGCGGAACATACAGAGATGTAAGAGACCTGTTCTTTTCTCCGGAGTTATCAGATTAGAACTTTATATT
>SL_3KL_010_SEDDRAFT_10006471_pt1 | contig 10480 bp, 8 predicted proteins | sample SodLakKL_010_SED_2_FD_10381 | JGI IMG/M metagenome (IMG submission 10381)
GCAGTTGCTCTATCCAGTTGAGCTACGGGCGCAAAACTGGTTGTGCCGAACACTCTATCAAAGAACTCAAATATATCAAAAAACAAGTGTCGGGGAGACAGGATTTTCCCGAAGGGATCCCTTCAGTGGAACCGCGGAAGCACTGCTTTCGCAATTACATTAATGCCTGTTCACCGGAAAATTAACTCGAAGTGATGGAAGAAGCGTATAAGCTTGAAACCATCGAATTGTCGGGGAGACAGGATTTGAACCTGCGACCCTTCGCTCCCAAAGCGAATGCGCTACCGGGCTGCGCCACTCCCCGTAAAAAATATTTCAACGTGGTTTTATATAAGAAACCGGATATAGTTTAAACGTGACCGGTGTCATTTCGGGCCACCCCGAAGTTGTTTGAAGAGCAAATTTTCATCTCATCAAAAGAATTAAAAGATAAATGTTTTAAATCCGGAATGCAATCTGCACATCGAAAGTTTCTTACCGGATTACACCTTTTTCGCGAAGCCACTCGGTTATAAAACCTGCCCCGTATGCAATTAATTGTGTAAACGATGTGACAACGGCAAGAAGTGCAGTTACAGGATTTTTTTCGCGGACGGTTGCATGAATGAACAACAAAATGGCATACCCGGCATAAAGCTTCCAAAGCTGTGATAGCAGCACGACTAACGTAAAAGCACCGGCAACTGAAAGAACCAGGCCAGCCAGAAAGATTGATGGCATCAGGTGAATCATTTTAACTTCTCCGGGATAAAAACGGCCAATATTGATCCGGGCACGGCCAAAAAAGAACAGCTGACTAAAAAATTGTTTCAGGCTGGTTCTTCTCTTGTGATATACCCATGCATCTTTTATCAGGGCAGTGGAAAATCCCTGTTCAATAATCCTGAGGCTAAACTCAATGTCCTCACCCATTCTTGTAATCTTGTACCCCCCGGTTTTTTCAAAAACTTCTCGCGAAATGCCCATATTGAAACTTCGGGGATGAAATTTACCAAGCCTTTCTCCGTCCCCTCTGATTCCCCCCGTTGTGAGAGGAGAAGTCATGCTGTAACTGATGGCTTTCTGCAGAATTGTAAAAGTTGGATGCGCCCGGTCGGGGCCACCCCAGCAATCGGCAGGTTTCTCTGATAAAAATTTATTTACCGTTTCAAAGTAGTGGGGCGGAATGATGCAGTCCGAATCAAAAACCACAAAATACTCACCCTCTGCGCGCTCAAAACCAAAATTTCTGCTGAACCCCTGGCCGCTGTTCTCTTTATAAAAGTATCGGATATGTAGCCTGCCTTCATAGCCCTTAACGATCTCCTCGCAGGTAAGGCTTGAGCCGTCTTCCACAATTATCACCTCAAAATCAGTAAAAGACTGAATAGTAAGGCTAGCGAGCAGCTCGTCAATTTCATCCGGTCGATTATATACCGGAACAATTATTGAATAAAGCATGTATGCAATTCATGGAGAAATTCTCGTTCTTTAGGAGCGTCAATATTAAACATTACACACCACTTGATGAAGTTCGTTTTTGCTTTTCTTTTTTTCCTGCTCATTTCCGGGAATGCATTCTCTCAATCCGTTTCGGTAACAACCTCGCCTGATCACTCCGCTTTTAGCCAGTCTCAGTTTCCTCTGGAGGCAGGCCACATTGAAGTTTTACCCGGTCAGCTTACGATAGCGTCTACGGATATATTCAGGCCGTCGGCATGGGGTATATCACCCGGGGGAAAAAGGGTGGGGGTTGTGAAAGCGGAAGCGGTTTTGAATTACCTGCAGTTCGGCAGTACCGGTTCACGGCTGAAACAAACCGAACTTGAATTTTTTGATGTAGATGATGAAACGCTCGGTGTGTATCAGTTTGATGACGGAAGAGCGGTTGTAAGGGATAACGTTGCCAACTTCACGTTTTTCGATGCGGGTGGCAAAATTCTGTACTCAGTGTCGAACAGCACGCAAAGCCCGGAAGGTGAAAGAATTTCACAGCTGGCTGCCGATCCCTCCGGTAAAACCATTGTTTTGTACAATCCGGTAATATCTCTTGGCGGCGGTAATACCGGATCACGCGCCAGGATTGTTTTTGGAGAGGAGGACCACGACATTTTCTTCAGGTCGGACAGCCGGGAGATTGAACAGTTGCGAGTAACAGCAGATGGCTCTTACATCACGATTCTGACCACTTCAGGCAGCAGCCAGCGGGCTCACATCTTCGACCGTTTTGGCAATGAACTTTTCACGATGGACCCGGATGATGCTCAGCTTGGCGTATCGCTAAGCGGAAGGGGCGAATATCTCACAACCTACAGCAGGGGGCGGGTACAGGTGTATCATCTGATCTCAGGTGAAAGGGTGGGAAGTACAAGTTCAAGAAACCCTATACTCTACGCAACATACGTTCCTGAAGATGAGAGCATCATAGCATTTGGGGGCACTCTAAACAATGGAAGCATTTCAAGCCCAACGGTAACCGTGATTCATGTAGGCAGACGGCAGATTGCCCGTGAAGACCTGAATATGAATCTGGCAGCTATCGACATTAACCGGCTTGAGATTAAACGGGAGGGAATCAACCGGTTTCTATTGAAAGGTCTGAACCGGAATCTCAGGATTCAGTCTTCTTTTTAAGGTTCATCCAATTCCGTAAACAATAAAAGCCCCCGTCATAGACAGGGGCTTTATTAATACAATTCTATAATTTTTGGAATCAGGCCTTGGCTTCCTGTTCCGATTCAGACTCTGAACCTGACTCTGATCCGGAATCACCGTTCCCTGACACTTTCTCGTGTTCTGACCAGTCAAATTCCAGCCCGTCACGCGACTTGTTCATTTTGATTTTGATCACGGAACCTGCGGCATGTTCAACTCCCAGAAGCTCTTCTGCCAGCGGGTCTTCAATGTACTTCTGAATAGCCCGCTTCAGCGGTCTGGCACCAAATTTCGGATCAAATCCTTTATCAGATATAAAATCCTTGGCGCCTTTGGTGATCTCAAGCTCATAGCCAAGATTTTTGATCCTTACGAAGAGTTCTTCGGCAAGAATGTCGATAATCTTGAAGATATCTTCTTTCTCAAGCGGATGGAATGTCAGTACATCGTCGATCCTGTTCAGGAATTCCGGATTGAAAACTTTCTTGAGTGCATCCTGTATGGTGGACTTCATCTGGGCATAGTCGAAGGCGTCCTCGCTTGAGGAGAAGCCAATGCCTTTACCCATGTTTCGGATGTCTCGCGCACCAATGTTCGATGTCATGATGATGATGGTATTTCTGAAATCAACCTTCCGGCCAAGGCTGTCTGTAAGGATACCGTCATCAAGTACCTGCAGTAAAATATTGAACACATCGGGGTGAGCTTTTTCGATTTCATCAAGCAGCACCACGCTGTATGGTTTGCGGCGAACCTTTTCGGTCAGGATTCCGCCTTCTTCATAGCCTACGTAGCCCGGAGGCGCACCAACAAGGCGCGATACACTGAATTTCTCCATGTACTCGCTCATATCGATGCGAATCAGCGCTTCCTCTTTGTCGAAAAGGTATTTTGCGAGCACCTTGGCCATTTCCGTTTTACCCACACCTGTGGGTCCGAGGAAAATAAATGAACCGATAGGGCGTGATGGATCCTTGAGTCCTGCGCGCGTTCGCTGAATTGCCTTGGTCAGCTTCACAATAGCTTCCTCCTGGCCTACCACTTTCTTGCCAAGCTCTTCACGCATTTTCAGGAGTTTCTGGCCTTCTTTCTGGCTGATCTTATTCACGGGAACACCGCTCATCATCGCAACCACAGAGGCTACATCTTCTTCGGTTACATCGAATACGATGTGCTCAGATTCTTTTTCCCACTCTTTCTGGGCCTGCTCAAGTTCTTCCATCAGGCGCTTTTCGGTATCACGGAGACGGGCAGCTTCTTCGAACCGCTGCTTTTTCACCATGGAGTTCTTCTCCTGGCTGGTTTTTTCGATCTCCTCTTCGAGTGCAAGAATATGATCAGGTACGGTAATGTTCGATAGGTGTACCCTGGCACCAACCTCATCAAGTGCATCAATGGCTTTGTCAGGGAGGAAGTGATCCGTAACGTAGCGATCTGTGAGTTTCACACAAGACTCAATAGCCTCTTCCGTGTATCTCACACTGTGATGCTTCTCATATTTTCCTTTAATCTGATTCAGTATTTCTTTGGTCTCATCTACGGTTGTAGGTTCAACCATAATCTTTTGGAAACGTCGTTCGAGGGCACCGTCTTTTTCAATAAACTGACGGTATTCATTCAACGTTGTAGCGCCGATGGCCTGAACCTCACCTCGTGCGAGCGCCGGCTTAAGCATGTTCGATGCATCGAGCGAACCACTGGCGCCGCCTGCTCCTACAATGGTGTGAAGCTCATCAATGAAGAGGATGACGTTGTCGGTTTTTTCGAGCTCACTCATAACCGCTTTCATCCGCTCCTCGAACTGGCCGCGATATTTTGTACCCGCAACAAGGGCAGCAAGATCAAGCGCAATTACTCGCTTGTCGTACAATACGCGGGAAACTTTTCGCTCGATAATTCTGGTGGCAAGCCCTTCGGCGATGGCTGTTTTTCCGACACCCGGTTCACCAATCAGTACCGGGTTGTTCTTCTTGCGGCGGCTCAATACCTGGGCCACTCGTTCAATTTCCTTTTCACGGCCGATAATCGGGTCGAGCTTGCCGTCTTCAGCAAGCTGGGTAAGGTCACGGCCGAAGTTATCAAGTACGGGTGTTTTAGACTTTTCCATTTTCTTTTCTCGTGAACTGCCAGATGATTGTGATCCTCTCGGGGGTTGTGAAATACTTGCAGAGGCTGATCTTGCATCGCCTTGATCCGATTCCCTGGTATTGCCGGAAATGATCATGTCGAGCTCTTCGCGAACTGCGTCATAAGAAACATTAAACTGCTGAAGTATCTGAGCGGCAATATTCTCTTCATCTCTCAAAAGCGATAGCAGCAGGTGCTCCGTTCCGATAGTGTCGCTCTTATATAGTTTTGCTTCGAGATAGGTGATTCTGAGAACTTTTTCTGCTTGCTTTGTAAGCGGGATATTGCCAACAGTAACGGTGCCCCCTGTTCCTCGTACTGTGTCTTCAATTGTTTTTTTTAGCTTGAACAGGTCGCAATCAAGATTCTTCAGAATACGAATGGCGACTCCATCGCCCAAACGCACAATACCCAGGATGAGATGTTCGGTACCTATGTAGTCGTGTCCAAGACGCAGAGCCTCTTCACGGCTGAACTGTATAACGTCTCGAACTTTGCTTGAAAAATTACCCTCCATAACGGGACCTGCAAAAAATTTTGTCGTGTTTGGTTGATGCTGAATGTGGTAACGAGTGAAGAATATCTTTAGTTCACTCTTTCTACGAAAGTAGTGTGGTGATGTGCTAAATGCAAACTTATTGGAAGATTCTTAGCAGAGAAACCTTTGCGGGCTGGATGTCTAAAACAGCGGTTTGCCCGTCATATCTTCAGGCGGTTCAAGTCCCATCATTTTCAATAACGTTGGGGCAACATCGGCCAGAATTCCGGAGTTGAGTGAAATTCCTTCCGTATTGTTATTCACAAGAATGGCAGGAACGGGGGCTGTGGTATGTGCTGTGTGTGCGCTTCCGTCGTTCTGTACCATACAGTCCGAGTTGCCGTGATCTGAAATGATCAGGGAATTGTAACCATGGTCCAAGGCATCTTTTATGATGCGTTGAAGCTGCGTGTCGACTGTTTCTATCGCTTTGATCGCAGCATCCATAACGCCAGTATGCCCAACCATGTCCGGGTTGGCAAAATTCAGCACAATCAGATTATACTCTTCTTTTGCAATGGCCTCACACAGCTTGTCAGTAATTCCCACAGCACTCATTTCGGGCTGAAGGTCGTACGTTGGCACTTTGGGGCTTGGAACCAGAATCCGGTCTTCCCCGGTATTTGGCGTCTCATCACCGCCGTTGAAAAAATAAGTTACGTGCGGATATTTTTCTGTCTCGGCAATTCTGAGTTGTTTCAGACCTTTAGCGGCAACAAATGCACCCAGTGTATTGCGAAGCCGCACCGGAGGAAATGCCACGTGCACAAAGTCGTTGAAAGTGTCGTCGTAAGCGGTAAACGTGGCGTAATGCAGATCAAGATCCTCAGTTTCAAATGCAACTTCGTCTCTGCTGAAGAGTGCTTTGGTTATCTGTCGGGCGCGATCTCCACGAATATTGTAGAATACAACTACGTCGCCTTTCTGTATCCGGCTGTTACCGGCTGACTCCACAACATGAGGTTGAATAAATTCATCTGTAACTCCGGCCTCGTAGCTTTCTTTAAACGCATCGGCCGCGTTGGCAACGCTTGTGCCTGTTCCTTCAATTAGAAGTCGATACGCTTTTTCTGTACGTTCCCATCTGTTGTCGCGGTCCATTGCGAAATACCGGCCCACCACTGATGCCACGATACCCGTACCGATTTCTGCGGCTTTCTTTTCAAATTCTTTCAGATACTCTGCGCCGCCATGGGGCGATGTATCGCGGCCATCCGTAAAAGCATGCACAAATGCGTTGCCGATGCCATACTTTTTCGCCATCTCAAGCAGCGCATAAAGATGGTCGTTATGGCTATGTACGCCTCCATCCGAAAAGAGGCCCATGAAATGGATACGTCCTCTGGTTTTTGCTTTTTCAAAAGCCGTTGCGAGCACTTCGTTGGAGAAAAACTCACCGTTCTCTATAGACTTATTAACACGCGACAGCTCCTGCCACACGATTCGACCGGCCCCGATATTGAGGTGTCCTACTTCAGAGTTTCCAAACTGGCCATCAGGCAACCCAACGTCCTCTCCGCTTGCCGACAGTCGTGCGTTGGGATATGTTTCCAGCAAAGAGTCGTAAAATGGTTTTTTGGCTTTATCTACAGCGCTCACATCAGGATTGGCTGCAATGCCAAAGCCATCTATAATGATAAGAAGTGCTTTTTTGTGATCGCTGTTCAAGGTGCGGTATCGCGCTTAGAGATTATTGACGTGCTTGGTAAGCTGGGCTTTTTTTCTGGCAGCTGTATTTTTATGGATTATACCTTTTACCGATAGCCTGTCAATAAGGCTTGTAGCTTCTTTGAGGTTTTTTTCTGCGGCCTCTTTTTCAGTTGAAGAGAGAACTTTTTTGATCAGCGTTCTCATTTTAGAACGGCGGGTGTTATTATGCTTCTTGCGCTTTTCGTCCTGGCGCATTCGCTTAATTGCTGATTTATGCTGTGGCATAATGAATTGGTGATTACAGTTAAATACTCGTTATTTTGTACAGATACAAAAATTACGGGTTCTCTATCCAACTTACAAGAATGGATTGAATCTTAAGCTTAAAAAAATTATTTTAACTGTTCTCTTGAAATGATCATAGTCATTGATGGACCGGCCGGCTCTGGTAAAAGTTCTACGGCCAGGGAAATTGCAGATCGTCTGAATATTCAATTCCTCGATTCCGGTGCTCTATACAGAGCGCTAACCTTCCTCTGGATTCGTAATAATAAACCCGATAAGGCCACATTCTTTGAAATATTGCCGGAAACGGACCTAAAAACGGAATACAGAAACCAGACTTTCTTTGTAAACGCCAACGGTGATGATATCACATCAGATATCCGCTCTCACAACGTGGCTAATTATGTAAGTAAAGTCGCATCCTGGCCCGAAGCTCGCGCATTCGTAAATCAGTACATGAGAAATCTTGTGCAGAAAAATGCATACGTGGCCGATGGAAGGGATCTTGGTACAGCTGTTTTTCCTGACGCCAACCTGAAGTTCTATATGGATGCATCCATCGAAGAACGTGCAAGGCGCAGATTTGCCGAAATGAAAAACTCAGATCCCAACGTTACCCTTGAAGAGGTAAAGGATAATTTGAGATCGAGAGATCACGCTGATCAGAACCGAAAAGCTGATCCTCTTAAAAAGGCAAATGATGCAATAGTCATAGATACAACCGGCAAAACATTTGAAGAACAGGTACAGGAAATCATTCTCATCATTAAAGAGAAACTGAAACTATAACCTTAAACTAATCCCGTTCCGAAAGCCGGAGCGCGGCATTTTTTAACCAGTAACCTAAATGACTGAAGAACTAAAAAAAGAAACCCAAACCGAAGAAACTGAAGCTGCTGTAAAACAAGAAGAAGAAACTTTGGTGGAAACCGAACAGGTTGAAGCAGAAGCTGTCGATGCAGCTGCCGAAGAAACCGCCGTTGAAAAAACCGAAGAAGAGAGTAACGGTGTCGTAAAAGAATTACCAACCTTTACCGGCGAAGTTGACGGGAAAATATACACGTTTGATGAGCTCCAGGCTGCATCCGAAGATTATACGGATGAAGAGTTTCATGAACTGGCCGGAATGTATGAAAATACACTCAGTGAGATAGAAGAAAAAGAAATTGTGACCGGTATTGTGGTATCGGTTGATGATAAGTACGTCATTGTCGATATCGGATTTAAATCAGAAGGTATTGTTCCGGCGAGCGAGTTTTCCAATAAAGTTCTGGAGAATCTTCAGCCAGGTGACGAAGTAGAAGTTTTCCTGGATAGAGTAGAAGATCGTGAAGGCCAGCTCATTCTTTCCAGAAAGAAAGCGGATATCCTTCAGGCGTGGGAGAATATTGAAAAAGCCCACGAAACGGGTGAAGTTATTGAAGGTTACATACAGCGCCGCATTAAAGGCGGTATGGTTGTTGACATTTTTGGAATCGATGCGTTCTTGCCCGGATCACAAATCGACGTTCGTCCGGTACGCGACTTTGACGCCTATGTCGGCAAAACCATGGAGTTTCAGATTGTGAAACTCAACATGCAGGCTGAAAATGTGGTAGTTTCTCACAGAGCACTCATTGAAAGTGACCTTGAAGACCAGCGTCAGGAGATTCTTGAAACCATCGAAGCCGGCCAGGTTCTCGAAGGCATCGTGAAAAACATCACAGATTTTGGTGTATTCATAGATCTGGGTGGTGTTGACGGACTCCTCCATATCACAGACTTGTCGTGGGGCCGGGTAGATCATCCGGAAGAGATAGTGAAACTCGACCAGCGCATGAACGTTGCTGTGATCGACTTTGATGAGAACTCCAAGCGGGTTTCTCTCGGACTCAAGCAGCTTCAACCGCATCCATGGGATAATATCGATATCAAATATCCCGAGAATCTGCGTATTCAGGGCCGTGTGGTATCAATAGCCGACTACGGTGCATTCATTGAGCTTGAGAAGGGCGTTGAAGGCCTGATTCACATCAGTGAAATGAGCTGGACACAGCACATCAAGCACCCGTCTCAGCTTGTTCAGAAAGATGACATCATCGAGTGTGTAGTTCTTAATATCAACGAAGAAGAGAAGAAGATTTCACTCGGAGTGAAGCAGCTTGAAAAAGATCCGTGGGAAGACCTCGCAACCCGGTACCCGGTCGGTTCAACCCACAAAGGCGTGGTTCGTAACCTCACCAACTTTGGTGTGTTTATCGAGCTTGAGCCCGGAATTGATGGGCTTGTACACGTATCGGATCTTAGCTGGGTCGAAAATGTTGAGCACCCAAATGAGGTTGTTGATAAAGGCCAGGAACTTGACGTTGTAATCCTTGCCATCGATTTCGACAATCGCAGAATTACCCTTGGCCACAAGCAGGTGCAGGATAACCCCTGGGAGCAATATGCAGAAGAGTACGGTCTCGGCGCCAAAGTTGAAGGCGAAATTTCAAAGATCACGGACAAGGGCATGTTTATAAAGCTGCCTCTTGGTGTTGATGCATTTCTGCCAGCCGATAAGCTTGAGGAAAAACCTGAAAGCTTGAAAGACGCTTTTAATGAAGGTGACAAGATTGCCGGATTTGTGGCAGAATTCGACGAACCAAGCAAGACTATCGAGATCTCACAGCTCGAAGGCGAGGTAAGCAAGTCCAAGTCGAAAGCTAAAAAGTCTGCTGCTAAAGCCGAATCGGTGGAGACGGGAACTCCGACCTTAGGAGAAGTTTCCGGCCTTGCAGAAAAGCTTGCAGAAAAAGAAAAGAGTGATAAGAAAACTGGAAAAGAGTAATCCAGCATTCAACATTCTTATTGTTTACAAAAAAGGCTCCCATTGGGAGCCTTTTTTTTGAGTTGTTTTTCCTGACTTCCGCATCATGACATCAATAGCCTGTTAACAACTTTCCAACTTGATCTACTGTATCATGTTTTTAATGCAGCTAACTTTTTTTCTTGTCCTTTTGTTTTGATATCTCCCACCATAAGGCAACTAGTGTCTCGGATGCTCGGAATCGTTCACCCTCATCAACAGGTCTTTTGGTAATCAATGAAAGATGAACTACCCCAAAAAAATCTTTGAACCTTCGGGGTAGGGGACTTTTTGACTGTAAAATTTGAGGATTTTATCTCGAACTCACGTGTGTGCCTTGAAGTAAAGGTAAGTTGCCCAAAGTGACAATTGTTCTTTTACATGCTGTTGCAAAGATGGTAGTTGGCCTACCGCAGGCG
>SL_3KL_010_SEDDRAFT_10006472_pt1 | contig 10479 bp, 8 predicted proteins | sample SodLakKL_010_SED_2_FD_10381 | JGI IMG/M metagenome (IMG submission 10381)
CCATCACTTAAAACAACCGTAAGTTCTTTGTATTCGGGATGAATTCCTTTCTTCATGTCTCTGGTGTTTATTTAATTCACTTCCTGCGTACTTCCGGAAAATTTATAGACTCTAAAGATAAGGGATCGTATATCTTTTTGCAATGACAACTCTATGAATGATTTCAGGTCTTACACAATGGTATATTTAAAAACCACAAACCATGCTGGCGCAAGCGTCTCGCACATCATGGCGCAAGCGTCTCGCTTGTGCCTTTCTCTAACAGATAGAAAATACCAATTCTTACAAGCCTGATTCCCGTTTACCACAAATTACTGCAACAATACAAATCCCTAAAAATCTTCCGAAAAATCATCGTCATCGAAACCGGTCATTCCGCCGAGCATACTGCCCAGCATATCGGTGTATGTATTAGAATCGTCAATATCATCCTTGCCGATTTTTGAGTTTTGGTGCAATGCCTCGATGATCAAATCCATCACCGGGTATAAATCATCCCTGTTTTCATCAAAAAATTTCCGGGCAGTATCACTCAATCCCTTCACACTGTCCAGTTTGTTTTTGTATTCCCTGTTGCTGATGGTTTCGGGGATTTCCAGAAAATTGCCTCCGGCGAACCAGTTCAGAATTTCATGGTATGGGTTATATCCCTCTGTATCGGATTGTCTTTTTTGGGGATCGGGAAAGGTATTTTTAAAAATCCGGTTAACCGCTTTTCCAATGATATGCTTGGCCACATTCACCGCTCCCTCCTGCTCACCTTCATAAACCAGTTCGAGCTTTCCGGTCAAAGCCGGTACCATCGCATACAGATCGGTTATCCTCAGGGTTGTTTCAGCCTCATTGTTCAGCACAGCTCTGCGTTCGGCGGCAGAAATGGCCTGCTCCATCGCCGTGATGGTCATGCGTGTTGATACCCCGCTTTTTTGGTCGATATATTCACTGTTTCTGGCCTCAAATGCCACAGCTTCAAGAATTTCCCTGTAGATTTGCGGCACCTTTACCGTTACATCACCACCTCTTTCTATCCAGGCTTCCTGGCCGGTAATCTGTACAGCCACTTCCATCTGCCTGGGATAGTGCGTAATAATTTGTGAATCAATGCGGTCTTTCAGTGGCGTGATGATGTTTCCGCGATTGGTGTAATCTTCGGGATTTGCCGAAAATGCCATTGACACATCCAGTGGAAACCGTATGTTAAATCCGCGAATTTGGATATCCCGTTCCTGCATAATATTCAGAAGTGCAACCCCCCCAATTCGTTGATCACAAAAATGCCACGGTTTGTGCGGGGAATCAGCCCGTAATTTATCACATCTTCGTTGGCAAGGGCCAGTTTTAAAGAAGCGGCTTTAATTGGATCGAGATCACCGATAAGATCGGCAACAGTTGTGTCGGGAGTGGCCAGTTTTTCACCGTATCGTTTGTCTCGATGCAGCCAGGTTACCCGGGTTTCATCGCCAAGTTCGTCAATTCGGTCTTTTGCAAATTTTGAAATGGGATTGAGGGGATCGTCATTCACTTCAGAGCCTTCCACAACCGGAATATATTCATCCAAAAAATTTACCAGCATTCTCAAAATGCGGGTTTTTGCCTGACCACGCAGCCCAAGAAGAATGAGGTCATGTTTTGCAAGTATGGCATTTTGAATCTGCGGAATCACCGTTTTTTCATAACCCAAAATACCTGGAAACAGTGCTTCATTTTTTTCCATCTTACGAATCAGATTCTCCCTCATCTCCTCTTTTACTGTTCGGGAAACATACCCTGATTCCTTCAGCCGGCCTACATTTAATATGGTTTGGTGCATCTCGTTGTATTGATTCTTTTGAATATTCTATTGAATGAACTTATGAAATCAGTTAATCATTCAGATGATTTTCAAATTCTGTCTGGTGCAGTTGCATTTCATGTACGGGTCACATTTTCCTCAAACACTTTTGTAATGCTTCGCGATTTTATCTCCGTTTCTTCCCACTCTTTTTCCGGGATGGAGTCGCTGGTTATGGCCCCTCCCACGGGATAAACCAGCAGGTCGTTTTGCATGATGGCGGTGCGTATTACCACATTAAAATCAAAATCCCCATCTGGTGTAAAGTATCCTATGGCGCCGGAATAAAGACCTCGCTTGTAATGCTCAAAAAGATCAATACATTTCATCACTTCAATTTTTGGTGCGCCTGTCATGGAGCCCATAGGGAAACAGCTTTTTATGATGCTTACCGGATCGGTATTTTCTTCAACCTCTGCCTCTACAGCCGAAATGAGCTGATGAACTGTACCAAACGTCTGCACATCGTACAATTTCGAAACATTAACGCTACCGGTTTTCGCAATTCTCGACATATCGTGCCTGACCAAGTCCACAATCATTAGGTTTTCAGCGCGATTTTTTTCATTCAAAAGCTCCTCTTTTCGAAGCAGATCGAGTTGATTGTCTGCTACACGTTCAGTTGTTCCTTTTATTGGCTCGGACCTGATTTTTGAGCCTCTTTTTTCCAAAAATCGCTCTGGTGATGCACAGGCCGCAGAAAAATTACCAATCGTTAAAAAAGCTCCAAACGGCACCGGATTTATTTTCCGCATTTTTCGGTATAAATCGTAAGGATTTCCGTCAAATTTACCCATCATCGGAAAGGAGTAATTCAATTCATAAAAATCACCGTTTTTGATATGCTTTTGAATGTCCAGGACATTCTCAACGTACTCCTCTTTTTTGATGTCTGCCTCAAAACCATTAACCGTTAACCGTAAATTCTCATCTATATTCTCAGGTATTTCCACAGATTCACCGGATATTTGCCGAAGCCCTTCATTATCAATAACGAACAACTTTTCCGGTTCCATAAAATACATGTCCGGCAGATCCACAACAGCCGGATTTTGTGATTGTACCTTTTCGATATGGTTTTTTAAATCGTAGCCAAGATATCCGAAAAGCCAGCCGTTAATTTTATTTCTAAAATTTGACAGCGCGTCCCACGGGTTCATTTTAAAAGATGAAAGATTACCGTTAAACTGCTGTTCGATTCGGTTTTCTCTCGCAATTATCCAATTTTTTGGGCGCACAGCAGCAAATGAGCGGACTGACGAAGGGTGTCCCTGCATTTGCGATTCAAGCAAAATCATCTCATCGTGCGGAAAACAGTGCTGAATGTCGTCGATATGGTTAATATTCCTGTAAAACGTCATCCGCTAATGATAAAGATTTATTGGGACATCTAAAGAGTTTCAATATTTGCGATACACTCGTTACATTATATCAAATGGCACTTAAATCAATTTATGTATAAATATTTGATACGCCCGCTTCTGTTCAGGTTACCTGCTGATTATGCCCACGAAGCCACTGTAAAATTTGCATCCTCTGTCAGCAAAAACAGATGGCTATTAAAAACAAGCGGTTCCATTTATGATTATGATGAAGCTTGTTTAGAGCAATCTATTTTTGGCCTTAAATTTCCAAATCCAATCGGGCTTGCAGCCGGGTTTGATAAAAACGGAACAACCTGCCCGCTGATGGAAAAAATGGGATTCGGTTTCGTTGAAGTTGGCAGTATCACAGCTAACCCTTCTGTCGGAAATCCAAAACCCAGAAGTTTTCGCCTGCCCGAAGATAAGTCACTGATCAACCGCCTTGGTTTGAACAATGATGGTGTTCAAACCATTTCAAGGCGCATAAAAAAGCTAAGGTTAGGAATTCCTTTAGGCATCAACATTGCGAAATCTCATGATCCAAAAATTTTGGGTGAAGCTGCTGTTCAGGATTATAAAACCAGCTTCGACAAAGTAAAAGATTTTGCTGATTACATTACTCTCAATATTTCGTGCCCAAACACCGAAGAGGGCAAAACGTTCGAGGATGTAGAAAGTTTAAGCTCACTTTTAGAAGCACTTGAGATTAAGAAAGATGCAAGTCTTCCCGCAATTCTTGTGAAGTTTTCTGTGGATTTGGACGATCAACAGCTTTCCGAACTGGTTGATGTTTGTGAGGATAACGCCGTGGATGGTTACATCGCTGCAAATACTTCGTCGTTACGAGACGGGCTGGTAACTTCACCCGAAGTGATACGGAAAATCGGGCGGGGCGGCCTAAGCGGCAAAGCCATCAGAGAAAAGAGCACAGACATGATCCGGAAGATTTACAAACAGACCAAAGGAGAAAAAACGATTATTGGTGTGGGGGGAATCAGCAGCAGCAGTGATGCTATCGAAAAATTAAAAGCCGGCGCCGATCTGCTTCAGATTTATACCGGGATGATTTACGAAGGCCCCGGCATTGTGAAAAAAATTAATCAGGAACTGGCGGCTTATCTGAAAAAAAACGATATCGACCACATCTATCATATCCGAAAAATCAAAGATCAATAGGAAAAGTGATTGTACATTGCACCGTTTCATCACTGCCGGTAGGTTCAAACATAAGCAGCCTGTCGATAGCGTTTTCTACGGATTGAGGAATGCCTGAGCGGTCCATTCGGCTCTGCTGTTCGTGGTTTATTATCGTTCCATCAGGAGCTACTTCAAGCAGATAAACCAGTTCGCCTCTCATCGTAATATTTTCAGTCCATGACGGAAATGTGATCATTCCCATAAAAGTTTCCAGGCCGCCATCAAAATCGATGATCAATCCGGCATTTTCACACGATGGAACATCGCCCGGCAAATCATCAAGCCCATCAATTTCACCATCAGGTATTTCCGGTAATTCCGATTCCGGTTCGGGCTGCTCTGGTTTTTGAAGTGTTTCTCTCAAAATCCTCACATTCGGTACGATTCGGGTTGCTGCATACTGTTCTTCAATGGTGGCAAGCAGGGATCGTGTACTGTCCCAGTAGGCACCTTCAAATGGAAAATATTCTGAGAAATTTGGCGCCGCCAATGTTGAATCTGCAATCTGTTGCCAAAATTCCCGGTCGGTTTCGGTGAGAGTCGTATCCTGAAGCATTACCTCGCTCGAATCTTTCAGCGTGGCCAGTTCGGCCTGGCGATCGTTAAACTCCTGCTGGATTTGGAACCAGCGATCAACCGCCTCGTCGTGATTTTCTGATGATTTTTTTGCTGCCGACATATATTCACGGGCCGCTTCAAATAATAACTGCGCTCGCTGAGAATCGTTGATTCCGTTACCGGCAAGCCGAACCAGTTGCCCTGCCCTTTGTGCTGAAGAAATTGTATCGGGAGCAGAAACGATACTCAAATATTCCTGTTGCAAATACATTTCCGATTCTTCTTCCTCTCCTGATATTTCAATATTGAGACGATCTGCAAGCCTTGTAGTATAAATTGAGTTTGGGTTAATCTCACGAAGCTGATCAAAATGAGTATTTGCTGCTGCTACATTGTTATTAAGCAACTCTATCTCAGCCATTGAGTAAAGAGACATCGTTCTGAGATGGCGATCCATCGAGCGGTCAGCCACTTTTTGATAATAAGTACTGGCACTGTCGGGCATGTCCAAAGAAAGGAAAAAAACATTGGCAAGCTGATAATACAAATCGGTAATTTCTGCCCGAACCTGCTGCTGCTCTTCTTCGGTAAATGGAATACCACTAAGATCGATGGCTGCCTGAACTCCAGTTCCCGCTGTTTCTTCTTCGAGTGCAATTTCTTCATCAGATTCGTCGATAATTACCAACTGATCAAAACGGCTGCCACTTACATCCGCTCTTCGCCGCCAGTTATCTGCCAGCGGACGATCTCCCCAGATTGCCTGAAATTGCAGACTCGCATCGGCCAGCATGGTTTGGCTGTTGACATTCAAAAAACCAAACTCGGTTGATTCGGCTGCATCGATAACTGAATCCGTTTCTTCGGCAACGATCATCTGATCCCGATCGGCCTGCACCCGGCTCATCTCCTCTTCGAGCCTCTGCTGCTCAACACGCTGAAGCTCGGCTACAAATTCATCGAGCTCTTCGGGGCTGAGTGCAGCAAGATTCAGCAGGCTGTCTTTTTCGCTGATCTGGCGTTGTATTTCGGCATATTGTCCGAACGATTCAGCCAATTCGCTCGCATTAAAATCATTGGGTAGAAGTGCAGCATCCACCCGCTGTGCGGCTGCAGAATCGAAGTATGCGGCAGCCAGGGAAAAATCTCCCACATCATCTCTGTAAATCTCTCCAAGCCCAAAATAGGTTTTTGCTTTTGTAAGGGTTGAGGGTGTTTGCCGCTGATCCCTCAACACAAAATTGTATGTTGTGATGGCATCATTGGTTGCTCCCCGTATTTGAAGCGTTCTGGCAATTTCGTACTGCAACTCATTTCTGTAATCGATGAATTTGTCATCTCTTCTCATCTGCCGGTAGAGGTTTTCAGCCCTGTCAAAACTCTGTACACGCCTTGAAATTTCAGCTTCTTTGCGGAGTGCATGAAATTCCAATTCAAATGTAGTTCTGATGTCACCAATTTGGCTGTAAGCATACAATGCCTGATTGTTACCACCAACTTCTTCCAAAGCCTGGCCTAATAAAAAATATGCTCTCGCCAGCTTATCACGGTTTTCCAGGCCTGCAATAGATATCCGTATATTGGAAATTACTTCCTCCCAGTTTCCGGCGTTTGTATGAAGTTGTGCCAAAACTGCATGAGTTTCGGCAAGCAGTTCAGCATCCCACTCCTCAATTATATCCATTTCAACTTCGAGAAATCGGATGCCTTCGTTATAGTTATCCATTTCGAGATAGGTTAATCCCTGCCAAAGAATGGCCTGCTGCTGAAAATTATCTGTACCGAGAGTTTGCAGTTCCTGAAATTTTTCAAGCGCGGCAAAAAACTCCGAACGGTAGTAGTAAGATTTTCCGATTATAAAAATCGCGGGCAGTACGTATTTCGATTCATCATGATTTCGAAGTATTGAACTGCCGCGTTCAATAGCCTGCTGAAATTGATCGAGCCCGGCATTGGTTGGAGACTGATGAACCCGAATAGGCTGCATCGGATTTAGCGGAGGCGCTTGCCTCTTGTTGAGCCTGAGTCCCTCATCATAAAATTGCTGGGTGTTGTAAAACGTATTGTAATACGCAGTAAAGTTTTTCCAGCCCTGCTTCAGTGAGCTGCAGCCTGAAAGAAGAAAAATAAAGATCAGGGATATTTGAAGTGTTTTCTTCACAGTTCATGAACGTTTGGAAAACGGGCAGCGTATTAATCGGATTGAATCGTACTGACTTTTATCATGTTGGTACGCCCTCTTTTTGCAAGAGGCATACCCGTGGCTACGATTACCCGATCACCCTTGTTCACGATACCGCTATCAGCCAAATGATCTTCCATCATTTTTACACTCATATCGGTGTCGAATATTTCATCGAGCTTAACGGAATGCACGCCCCACACCAGGTTTAGCTGGCGGCGAACAATACTGCTTTCCGTGAATGCAATAATCGGAACTTTCGGGCGGAATTTTGAGATTCGCCTTGCCGTGTTTCCTGAATGGGTAATGGTGCTTATAGCTCTTGCATCAACATTATCGGCAATGGTTACGCAGGAATAGGCCAGTGATTCAATAACCTGTTTTTCTTTCCAATCGGGTTTTCGATATTTAAGGCTGTAATAAATGCCGGGGCTGTTTTCCTCAACCGAGCGAATAATTTTCACCATAGTTTTTACCGCTTCAACCGGATATTTGCCTGCAGCCGTTTCGCCTGACAACATCACGGCATCAGTTCCATCAATCACGGCATTGGCCACATCAGAGCTTTCGGCACGTGTGGCTCTGGGATTGTGAATCATGGAGTCGAGCATCTGGGTGGCGGTAATTACCGGTTTGCCCATAACCCTGCATCGATCAATAATTTTCTTTTGTACGATGGGCACCTGCTCGCTGGGAATTTCAATACCTAAATCTCCCCTGGCTACCATAATTCCGTCGGCTTCTTCAATGATTTCGTCTATCACCCCAACCGCCTCCGGCTTTTCAATTTTTGCAATGATACCCGCATTGCTTTTTTTCGCCCTGATTCTCGAAATTACATCCTGCACATCTCTGGCAGACCGAACAAAAGACATGGCAACAAAATCAACCCCGATACTTAGACCGAATTCTAAATCTTCAATGTCTTTTTTGGTCAGTGATGACATGGAGATATCAATATCCGGCAGATTGACACCTTTACGCGATTTTATCAAACCACCAACAACTACTTTAGCAGTAAGATAAGTTTCATTCTTTTTTATCACCTTTAGTTCCAGCAGGCCATCATCCACCAAGATCTGATTTCCTTCTTTGGCATCCGAGGTAAGGTTTTTATAATCGATAGGGATTACTTCACTGCTTCCCTCTACATCCTCTGTGGTAATTTTCACAAGCGAGCCCTCTTTCAATAATTGGGCGCCATCTTTCATCTGACCCACTCTGATTTTTGGGCCTTGTAAATCCATCAAAACCGGAATAGAGTATTTATATTTTTTTGAGATCTGGCGAACGTATTCGATCGTTTTTTTGTGTCCTTCATGTGTTCCGTGAGAAAAATTAATTCTCACTACGTTCATGCCTGCGCGAAATAAATTTTCAACGCCTTCTAACGTGTTACTGCTGGGGCCTAATGTGCAAACAATTTTTGTTCTTCGTGCACTACTTAACATAAATTTATTTTGTTATTGATATTTTTTTTAAATAGATATTAGAAATCATGCAAAGGTAAGCAATTATCACGCAGGATAACTGTTATTATAATGCAATTTATTTCATTCGAGATTGCATATGCTTTAAAATTTGATCTATACTTGGTAAATGATAGCCATTTTTACAGGATATCGCATCTTTATTTTCTCCGGATTGTTCATGTTCATCATCAATAAGGTTTTTGCAAATATCTGATTATTTCATGAAAGTAAACATCAAAATACTTTTACCACTCCTCGCAGCATTTTTTGTTATTTATTCATCAGGGTGTGTCAGGTCAGCAAATCCTGACATTGAACGAGGTTCTTTTTTCCAGTTTCAGGATGGCTTTCCGGAACTTAGGATGTCATCGATTGGCCTTCTTAGCGAGACTGACCAGGCTTTGATAAATGTTACTTCCGACATTGTTCTTGGCAGCTTAATCTACTCCACCCACAATGATATTCGCAAGGCCGAAGTTTCCATTGAAATCAGGGTGCTGGAAAAAGATGGCGAGTTCTCCAAAACCGTACAGAGAGATTTTGATATAGAATCTGCTTTTGAAGGCAGTTATCTTAGCCAGGATGTCTTTACACACGATGAGTCTCTTGAGGTAATTCCCGGAAATTTTGAAGTTACCGTAACGGTATTAGACCGCTCATCCGGCAAAGCCTCAACCCGCCGCAGTGAAGCCAATATTCCCGATCCCGAGCAACCGGAAATAAATATTACCACCGTTCGGCTCTTGGGCAAGGTAAACGATTCACCTGATGCTGATTTTCACCCAATCACAACTTATACTGTATCATCGGCTATGGACAGCCTGCAATTTGTTTTTCAGGTAACCAATAACGATATGGATGAGCCTCTGGAAATCAATTCAAGGCTCTTAAAATTTAAAGCAGATACAACGGCTGCACGGCCAATGAATTTTAACAACTACAGCCCCTCAACACTTCCGTACATCGGGGTTGATATGAGAAGGCCTGAAGAGCTGGATGCCATCACAAGAAGGCTGGATCATTTTTTTTTTTTTTTTTTTTTTGGGAAACTACAGATGAAGACGGAAACCGCGTGTATAAAGCCAGAGATTTTTCCATTAAAAGTGAAAATTATCCGGCCATAGTAACACCAAGAGAACTGGCCGAACCGCTGATTTATCTGATGGACCGAAGAGAACACGAAAAAATGATGAAAATTCAGGACCCCGATTCGCTGAAAGAAGCCATTGACCGGTTCTGGCTTTCAAACATCGGGAATATGAATCAGGCAAAAACGGTAATCAATCTGTACTACGAGCGTGTTGAGCAAGCAAATAAACAGTTTACAACCTTCAAGGAAGGATGGAAAACCGATCTGGGCATGATGTATATTTTATTCGGCCCGCCCTGGTATGTTGACCGCTACCTGAATACTCTCGTCTGGTCGTACTCATACGACAGAACCGATCCGCGATACAATTATACGTTCGAACGGCCCAGCATGAAGAACGAATACTTCCCGTTCGACAATTATTTGCTTCAGCGAAATCAGGGATATTTCAACATTCAGTACAGACAGATTCAGCTTTGGCTGAGCGGCGGTATTTTAACTACCCGAATCTGATCACAAAAAAAAAGCCCGTTTTGAACGGGCTTTTTTATTCTTTGAACTATTCAGAAGAATCATCCTTTTTCGCTTTCCTGATTCACAAATGCATCGAATACCATCAGCAGATCGTTGGCAACTTCCTCTTTGGTTCTTCCTTCAATTCTGTGGCGNGGAATCATNGCTTTAATTTCTCCATTCACAAAAAAAGCGAACGACGGTGAAGATGGCGGGTATTCACTGAAATATTCGCGGGCACGCGCTGTGGCTTCTTTATCCTGTCCGGCAAA
>SL_3KL_010_SEDDRAFT_10006473_pt1 | contig 10479 bp, 8 predicted proteins | sample SodLakKL_010_SED_2_FD_10381 | JGI IMG/M metagenome (IMG submission 10381)
ACGAGCTGGCTGACCATGGTGGATGCGTTATTGCGCAGCCAGAGATGCTTGCCTTTTGTGAACCGTTTCCAGAAGTGAAATAATTGCACATCAACGGTCTGGGCCACCAGATAGGCGATCATGCTGCCGATGGTGTTGCCCACCATGAAACCGTAGACGCCATCGAACAGGGTAGTGCCGCCGCTCACGCCTGAAGCATCCGGCAGGTAGAAGTTCGCTGTCATTATTGCCAGCATGAAGAGGTTCATTCCGAACCCGATCCATACCAGCAACTGCGCTTTCTTTCGGCCGAAGAGTTCCGAGATAAGATCTGTGGCGAAAAATGTGAACGGAAAAGCCAGCAGTCCCACCGGAATGATCATGTTGTATTGCCCGCCGTCGCGTACGAGTTCGGGCACAAGCGGGAGTACCCATTCCGGCAGGCTGATGGAAAAGAGCTGGATAAACTTGGTGGTGCCGATGATGTTTCCCATGACCAGTGCCGTCAGGAATACGGCACTGAGACCCAGGAAGAGGGCATCCCTTTTGTATCGGGGCGGACCCCCGACGGAATTTGGCGGCTGCCCGGACCCGTTGTCCGATATAGCGGTCTTGCCAGCCGCATTGTCATCTTTGTTCTCGGGTTGCACTTTTGTAATCTGGAGTGTGACTGTTTCACTCAGGGACGGTGCCGGCCCTGCGCTGTCATTTCCCCCCACGAAATGAATCGGGCCGACCCCCAGGAATCTAATGCCGGTCCCGCACGTTTGGGTTTATGGAAGAACAACAGCAAACCGCCGATGTATCATTCATTCTATATCCAACCATTCGATATCCAACCACGCTCAACATAAAAGCAATGGCACATTCAATCGAAGGTATTCCAGGTGATGAAACCGGACATGAGAACAAACATCAAACCGGGCATGAGAACAGGCATCAAACCGGACATGAGAACAAACATCAAACCGGGCATGAGAACAGGCATCAAACCGGGCATGAGAACAGGCATGAAACCGGGCATGAGGCCGGGAAAAAAGCCAGCCGGAAGAACAGTGACGGAACCGGTCGTGTGGCGGGACATGCGAACGGTTCGGGGCAGGCCGAAGCGGAAACAGGCCGGACGCATCCAACCGGGTCAGTCCAAACCGGACGCGATGGATCATCCGCCGAGCTGGCAGAGAAACTGTTCCGTGTCGGGCAGCGTGATTACACCCGCCTGGATCTTGCCGATCTGGCTCAGATCACGCGCACGCCGCTGGATGAGATCCGGAGCCATTTTCGGAGCACCGACGAGTGGATCGACGCCTGCTACTGTCACATGGTGGACCAGTACCGGCTCATGACCGGTGCGATCCCCGATTTCGAGGAGTATACGGCCGGCGAAAAGCTGCTCAACTTTTTTCTGACCAGCATGGACATGATGCGCGATCAGGAGCCGTTTGTCCGCAGCACATACCATCCGTTCATCCTGGATCGTTTCACATCCACCCGTTTCGAACACTCGGTGGCCCGGCTGTTCCGACAGTTCACGGAGTCGGATAACCGTATTGCGCTTTCGCATCAACTGCTGCTTGTCTCTCCGGTCTACACCTGGTGGAGCCGGGAATATCTGCACATGACCGGCTACTGGCTGACGCATCCGGATTCTGAACCGGAAGTGATGGCGCTGGCTGAAAAAACCGTGAACCTGCTGAATGAAATCCTTTATAACGGGGTTATCGACAACACGCTGGACCTTGGAAAATACCTGGTGCAAAATGGATTTGTTTCTGTCTGGACGCCGGTTTCCGTTTTGCGAAGGTTTCTCAGGTTCTGAAAATCCCAAAGAATTGAATGAATATCCATGAGTGAGTTTCCATCATCACGTTTAGAACGCAGCGCCCGTATTGCGCGAACGGGATTGCGGGTTGGCACCAATTATGCGCTGCATCATCTCAAGAGCCGCTTCAACGGCAACGGCACCAGCGACACGCTTCGGAGCGAGCTGCACACCAGCAACGCCCGCTATCTGTACGATGAGTTCTCAAAACTTCGCGGCACGGCGTTGAAGCTGGCCCAGACGCTCAGCCTGGATCACGGGCTTCTTCCGGAGGAATTTGTGGATGTGATGTCCCAGGCACAATACCGGGTGCCGCCCATCAGCAGGGCCCTGGTGCGACAGATCATCAAGGATGAGCTGGGCCGTTATCCGGAGGATGTGTTTGCGGAGTTCCGTTCCGAGGCCTCAGCGGCGGCATCCATAGGACAGGTGCATGAAGCGGTGCTGAAAGACGGACGGGCGGTGATGGTCAAGATCCAGTACCCGAATGTGCGGGTAAGCATCGGTTCCGACCTGAGCATGGCCAAGCTGGTATTCCGCCGCATGGTGAGAAGCGATCAGACGGATGTTTATTTCGGGGAAGTGTACAACAAGATGATGGAAGAGACCGATTATCTCCACGAAGGGGGGCAGCTTGCGCAGTTCCGGGAAAGGTATGGCGAAGGCAGGTTCTGGATTCCGGAGTATCTGCCGGAATATTCCAGCTCGTCGGTGCTGACCATGACCCGGCTGAGCGGCGAGCACATCGGCGAGTTTCTGGCGCGTGAGCCGGGACAGGAAGAGCGGAACCGCTATGGCCAGCTGCTGTGGGATTTCTTTCACGCTCAGATCAATGACTCCCGCACGCTGCATGCCGATGCGCACCCGGGCAACTACATGCTTTCCGGCGACGGGCGTTTGGGTGTGCTGGATTTCGGCTGCATCAAGGTGTGTCCGCCAGACTTTTTCCGGGACTACGTTTCCCTTCTGCCGCTCCACCTGGATGGTGATACCGGCGTGCTTTGGGACCTCTACACCCGTCTGGGCCTGCTGGATGCGAAATCCGGTGATCCCGGGTATGAGGAATCTTTTTTCAATCTCTGCAAGACATTCGGTGACCTGGTGATATCGCCGTACCACACCGATGCCTTTGATTTCGGCGACGAAAGTTTCAGTAGCGCATACCGTGACCTGGTCCGGGACGCCGCATCACAGCCGGAGCCGCGCGGCACGCATCATTTCATCTACGTCACGCGGGCGCATATCGGTTTATACCGTATGCTGATGCAGCTTGGCGCTGTCATTGATCCCCGCGAGGGGAAAAGGCAGGTGCTTGGCTGGTGGGAAAAACAGCGGTAACAGCATCGGCGAAATGTACGGCGGCAACCTGAGGCGGCCTTAGCAACGGTGGCCACATCCGCGGGTTCAGGCGTTTTGCGGACGGCAGAACGTATCGAAAATCATCACAAGGTCATCGGAAACTTCCTGTGCCGTCCGGCCTTCAATACGATGCCGGGGAACCATGGCCTTTATCTCGCCGTCCACAAAAAAAGCGAATGCGGGCGATGAAGGTGGGAAATCGCTGAAATACTCGCGAGCCCTTGCTGTGGCGTCCTTGTCCTGCCCGGCAAAAACCGTATAGACATGATCCGGTTTGCTGGAGTGGCCCATGGCAAGTCTGAGTCCCGGGCGTGCGTTACCGGCAGCACATCCGCATACCGAGTTGATAACAAGGAGCATGCTTCCTTTGGCATCGTTGAAAACATGGTCCACATCGTCAGGAGTGATCAGCTCCTTTACTCCAAGATCTGTAAGTTCTTTTCTCATCCAGGACGTATCAGGTCCGATTCCATAACCGAATTGCATTATTCCGTTCTCTTTTTACGTTGATGTTTACAGTTGCTATTTTGGATTATGTGCACAGTACAACGCCGGCCAGGTCAAAAAACATATCCGGCACGTACAAAAAAAACCTTGTAAAATGAATTTTTTTCGAACGTTAGCACTTCTTGCTGCTTCAATTTTCCTGATTGTTTCCTGCTCTTCAACAACGAAAGTGGCCAGTCAGTTCAACACACCGGAAATATCCGGTCAGACGTTCAGTCTGGAATCACTGACCCGTACTGCAGAAAGGACATTTCTGGATGATATTGTTTTTTATGTCTCTAATGACGAGACCCATCTCTATGTTCTGGTGGATTTCATGAGCAGCCGCCGGTACCAGCATGCCCGGGAGTTCGGGTTCACATTATATGTGGATGGCCCCAACTCCGTAAAGCGCTCTTTCGGTGTAACCTACCCGACGGGTATCTATTATCAGCTTGGCAACTATCCGGGTGCGCAGCAGGGATACCTTGACGAGCCGAACTGGAGCAATTTCCCGGAAAACCGCTCCATAAAAGAGACGGCGGAGCGCAGCAGCCGCCAAAACGCCCTGCTGGTCCAGCGGACAAGCCGCCGCGATGCCATGCAGCCCTTTCCTTTTCCCGTAGCCCAACTGAGTGCCCAGAATCTCATGTTGCATCTGGAAGATGACGAGCGAACGGGCAGGATTTCCTATGCCATCCCGCTTCAGACCAGATCCACAAGCCAGTTTTCACCCGATATCAAACCGGGAGAAACCATTGATATCGGCTTTGAGATAGACCCGATCCGTCTGCTTGACATGGATCTGCCGACAGCCGCTCCGCTTATCACAAGTGAGACGACCAGCGGACGGGCACGCACCGATACCAATCAGGAAGAGCGTGAACGGATCGCACGTCTGCACAGGCGTATGGGCGACCCGTATGAAAATTGGGTGGAAGTCACTCTGGCCACTCCGTCTGAATGATGGATTACGCCCTGCCTGCGCGCGCTCCCTGACTCCGGGTCGCACATCAGGCACAGGCCATGGGACTTGTAAGACAGGCTGCAAGACCTGAAGCACAGGGTGCACTATCTGCAAGTCAGGCCGCGGAACCTGCAAAACCTGATCCACAGGTCATATTATCTGCAAGTCAGATTGCAGGATCTGTTACACAGCATTGCTGGATCAGCCTGCCGTCAGGATAAGCCAATAGCGCATTGAGAGATCTGTCAACTCTGGGCGTTTTTGAAGTTTTCTTCCACCTTATCCCAGTTCACGACATTCCAGAATGCCTTGACGTAGTCGGGACGGCGGTTCTGGTAGTTGAGGTAGTAGGCGTGCTCCCAGACATCCAGTCCCAGGATGGGGGTTAGGCCTTTCATGAGCGGGCTGTCCTGATTGGCGGTGGAAATGACTTCCAGTTCACCGTTCTTGTTCACGACCAGCCATGCCCAGCCGGAACCGAAACGTGTGGCGGCCGCGTTTGCGAATTTTTCCTTGAATGCGTCAAAAGAGCCAAATGATTTGTTGATGGCCCCGGCCACGGCTTCTTTGGGTTCTCCTCCGCCATCCGGGCTCAAGACTTCCCAGAAGAGCGAGTGGTTGGCATGTCCGCCGGCGTTGTTGATCACGGCCTGACGGATGTCCTCGTTCAGGCTGTCAATATTCCGAAGCACTTCCTCGACGGGACGTTCAGCCATCGGGTGTCCCTTGAGGGCATCATTGGCCTTGTCAATATACGTCTGGTGGTGCTTGGTGTGGTGAATCTCCATGGTTTTTGCATCGATGTGCGGCTCGAGCGCATCGTAGTCATACGGAAGATCGGGAAGTTTGAAAGCCATGTTATACCTCTCACTAATTTATTCTTATTTGTTTGTTCAGATAGCAATCGAAATTGTTCGCTGCTACTGTAACAGCGTGCATCCGGAAATAATTTCTGTCATGAAGGGATTTTCGTGCTATCTTGCAGGCAGCGCATATTGATACTGAAAACTGTAGAATCAACACGGATAAAAGGAACATGACCAGAGATTATGATGTCATCATCCTTGGCAGCGGTCCGGCAGGTTTCTCCTGCGCCATGCAATCTGCCAAGTTCGACAAAAAAGCCTTGATCATTGAGGCCAATGAAAATTTTCTGGGCGGCACGTGGATCAATACCGGAACGGTACCGAGCAAGGCCCTCAGAGAGACCGCCAGCAGTATCCACCGGTACACATCCCAGTTCGGCGATGAAGGCATAAAGCCCTATGACCGCTTCCGGATGCGTGACGTGCTGCGCTACAAGGACCGGGTGCTGGCAACGCAGAACAGCGAGATCAAAGACAGCCTGATCAAGAACGAGGTGGATACCGCCCTGGGTTTCGGACGTATCCTGGATGCGCACACCGTTGAAGTGAGCAGCGAGGATGGCGAAAAAAAACGGTTTTCAGCCGATAACATACTGATCTCCACCGGCGCCACATCAACCGGGCCGGATGAGTTTGAGATAGACCACGTCACCGTTCTGGACAACCGGTCGATCCTGGATATCCATTACATCCCGAAACGGTTGGTCATAGTGGGTACCAACATCCAGGCCATGGAATTCGCCACGGTCTTTTCAGCGCTCGGAACACGGGTCACCGTTCTGAACGGCCAGCAAGATTACCTGATGTTCCTTGACAAGGAGATCAAGGAGGAATTCAGAGTGGCGCTGGAGGAAGCCCGCATCAACATTTTCAACCGGACCCGTGTGCTGCAGGTCGGCCCCAACCCCCTGCGAAATTGCACCGAGGTCAAGTACCAGGACAAGGACACCGGTGAAATGCATGTTGTGGAGACGGAGCTGGTACTCTATTTCGGTGACCGCAAACCGAACTCGTCGCGTCTCGGGCTGAATGAACTTGGTATCAAAACCGACGACAAAGGGTTTATACAGGTGGATGAAAACTACCAGACCAAGGTGCCATCCATATACGCGGCGGGTGATGTGATCGGCCATCCCGGCCTTGCCTCGGTATCCTTTTCGCAGGGACGTACCGCATCCTGCCACATGTTCGGCATTTCCAGGATGGAAACGGAGAGCATTATTCCGTACGGGATCTACGCCATCCCTGAAATTGCGAGTGTGGGCCTGACGGAAGAAGAGGCGAAAAACCAGATCGGCGATGTGACCGTAGGGCGGGCGTATTACCGGAACCTGACCAAAGCCAACATCGCTCGCACCCACCGCGGGATGCTTAAGCTGGTCTTTGAGACCGAATCGCTGCGGCTGCTTGGCGTGCACATAGTGGGCTCCGGGGCGTGTGATCTTATCCACACCGGTCAGGCGGTCCTCAATTTCGGGGGAAGCGCGCGATATTTCCTGGATACGGTGCACAACTATCCCACGTATTCGGAGGCCTACCGTGTTGCGGCGTTCAACGGGATCAACTACATGTACAAGGGTGGACAGACTTACAAAAACATCCTTAAAGAGGAGTAATCAGCTGCCCGGGGCCAGCCTGGCATTCCGTGCTCGAATTGTTCCCGGCAAACGGATTATTTATCAGCCGAATCGAGTCCGGGTGCCAGCCGGATATGCAGTTCCCTGAGCTGTGCCTGGTCCACTACAGACGGACAGTTGTCCATGAGGCTGATGGCCCGCTGGTTTTTCGGGAAGGCGATGACGTCGCGCAGGCTTTTTGCTTCGGTGAGCAGCATGGCGATGCGGTCGAGGCCGAGCGCGATACCGCCGTGGGGCGGCGCGCCGTAGCGGAACGCATCCAGCAGAAACCCGAACTTCTGCTGTGCCTCTTCCTTGCCGATGCCAAGGGCTTCGAACATGGTGGATTGCAGTTCGGTATCGTGGATACGGATGGAGCCGCCGCCGATTTCGCTGCCGTTCATGACCAGGTCGTAGGCGCGTGCGCGGACTTTCCCGGGGTCGGTTTTGAGCAGTTCGACGTCTTCGGGACGCGGTGAGGTGAACGGGTGGTGCATGGCGTAGTAGCGGCCGTCTTCGCTGTCGTATTCGAGCAGCGGGAAGTCGGTGACCCAGAGCAGGTTGTAGGCGGAGGTGTCGATCAGGTCGTACTCGCGGGCCATGAGCAGGCGCAGGTCGCCGAGTTGTCCGTAGACGGTTTCGGCGGATCCGGCCAGCAGCAGGATGAGGTCGCCTTTTTGGGCGCCGCTGGCTTCGACCATGGCGCGGGTCATATCCTCCGAAACAAATTTGCTGACGCTGGAGTAGATTTCGTCTTCGTTGTTTTTGATGTAGATGAGTCCGCCGGCACCGATCTCGTCGCGGGTGCGTTTGGTGAGGCGGTCCATGACGCCGCGTCCGAGTGATCCCATACCCGGGACGACGAACCCGACCACAGCGCCGCCATCGGCTACGGTTTTGGAGAAGACGCGGAATTCGGAGTCCCTGACAATTTCGGAGAAGTCGACGAATTTCATATCGAAGCGGGTGTCGGGCTTGTCGCTGCCGTAGGTGGTCATGGCTTCCTTGTAGGTCATGCGGGGGAAGGGTGTGTCGACTTGGGCGCCGACCACTTCCCTGAGGATGCGCTGGAGCAGGCCTTCCATCAGGGTGTAGACCTGTTCTTCGTCGACGAACGACATTTCCACGTCGATCTGGGTGAATTCGGGCTGGCGGTCGGCCCGCAGGTCTTCATCGCGGAAGCATTTGACGATCTGGAAGTAGCGGTCCATGCCGGAGACCATGAGTATCTGCTTGTAGGTCTGGGGGCTTTGCGGAAGTGCGAAGAATTTACCGGGGTTGACACGGCTGGGCACCAGGTAATCACGGGCGCCTTCCGGGGTGCTGCGCATGAGGAAGGGTGTTTCGATCTCGGCGAACTGCTGTTCGTGGAAGTATTCACGGGTGTGGCGGTAGAGGGCGGAACGCAGCATCAGGTTCCTCTGCATCGCGGGCCGGCGCAGGTCCAGGTAGCGGTATTTCAGCCGGAGGTCTTCATTGGTCTTCAGGTCGTCCTGGATCTCAAAAGGCGGGGTTTCGGAGCGGGAGTAGATGACCAGTTTTTTGACACGGAGTTCGATATCACCGGTTTTGACATTCGGATTGACGTTTATGGGGTCGCGCTGTCTTACTTCCCCTTCCACGCCGATCACGTATTCGGGCCGGAGTTGGTCTGCCAGTTCATGCGCCGTCTTGTCGTCCTGCGGAGAAAAAACAACCTGGGTAATGCCGTAACGGTCGCGAAGATCAATAAATATGACTCCGCCGAGGTCGCGCCGGGTACCTACCCAACCGTTCAATATTGCTGTTTCACCGGTCTGTTCCCGGGTCAGTTCTCCACATGTGTGCGTTCTGATTAAAGTCATTTCTGAATTTGGCCGGAATATTTGTATTGGTAACTGGAAAAGTTGGCAAGCTGTTGGTGCGGATGGCATCACGTGTTGCGCAAACAAAAAGAGTGTTAAAGTACAAATATTGTAGATTAATCGCTGAAATCTCTTGTACAATAATTACAATTACCGATTTTTTGAAACTGTTGCAGAAATTTTGATAAGATTTCTGTTATCTTGCAGATAGTGATGAGGAGAAGCATCTATTTTGATTATCATCAGCGTGCGATTCAAGCAATCGTAATGAGCAGACAAAAAAACACACCCCATAAGCGAATTACCGTCATGGTTGCCGACGACCACGATCTGCTGCGGTATGGCATACGAAGCATGATAGATTCGGCGGATGACATTGAGGTGATAGGGGAGGCTACGAGAGGTGACGAGGCATATCTGCTTTATCAGGAAAAACGTCCAGACGTATGTATTCTGGATATTACCATGCCCGAAGGCAACGGAATAGAGACGACNCGNGAGATCCTGAGTTTTGACCCCCATGCCCGCATTNTGATTCTCACGATGCACATCGGTGAAGATTATCTGAATGAAGTTATCAATGCCGGGGCCAACGGTTACATGATGAAAGACAGCGCCCGCAATGAGCTGCTNGAGTGTATCCGNGCTGTGTACAAGGGCGAGAAAGTGTTCAGCCAATCCGTTTCCAGATTCATGAACACGTGTTATGTACANCAAGTGCAATCGGGCTGGGACAAAGACAAAAGTGATAATCCAAAAATAACCCGCAGAGAGCGTGAAATTTTACAGCTCATCGCTGAAGGCAATACCAGTTTCGAAATCTCGGAAAAACTGTTCATCAGCCCCCGCACGGTCGATACCCACCGGACCAATCTCATGAGTAAACTGGGAATCAGGAACACTGCCGGTCTTGTGCGTTATGCCATCAAAAACAAGATTGTTTCTCCCTCTTTTTGAAAAGTTCCGGTATTAAAAAGAAGGGTTGACAACATAAAACTACGTAAAAACACGTAGCAATATTACGCTTTTTCATTGATTGCATGATATTGCCAACCCCAATAACTTGGAAGTGCAAATGGGGTAATAGCCGTCTGTAGATGATAAACAAGCACCTCGTCTATGAAAGGATGGGGTGCTTTTTTTTTGTCCGATGGGATAGTTGCAATTCCGGAGCAGACACCATTCCGGAATGCATGCTGTAGCGTGGGGCGGGATTGAACCGCCGACCTCCGGGTTATGAATCCGACGCTCTAACCAACTGAGCTACCACGCCTGATTTTCTACAAGAGTGAAAGATAAGAAAAATTCGATTTTTCTGAAAGTCGCAAAGGGCAAAGTCAGCAGGTGCAAAGGCTGTGACGGCAATCTTACACACAGGAGCATGATTAAAACGTCATGGGCATTCTATGTGACCGCTTGAATCAAAAAATTTTAAACACATGAAACTGGAAGAGGAAACACGTATTTTCAACCACACATTCTGAAACGGCGAGGAATCACGCTTCAGAGAACCTTTTGTGACATCATCGTATTTACAGCA
>SL_3KL_010_SEDDRAFT_10006474_pt1 | contig 10478 bp, 1 predicted proteins | sample SodLakKL_010_SED_2_FD_10381 | JGI IMG/M metagenome (IMG submission 10381)
ATTCGGTCGATCCTATTGTAACACTCCAGCGGAGTACATTCTCACCTCGTCTGAGATCGTAAACCGTGGTGTTTGCCTGCTCGTTGTTCCCGAACCTTGCCGAGCCCTGCCTGACAGTCCACACTCCAAATCCGAACGGAGGCTCTGTGGCATCCAGCCTGGTCTCGCCGGCGCAAAGGACCTGATCTTCTCCGGCATAGATCGATTCAAGACTGCCGTTATTGATCGTTACATCGCTGGTTGATTCACAGCCGTTATTTTCTATGGTCCAACGGTAGGTATTGGGACCGGGAGACAGCTCAGTTACCAGGGCTTCGTTATGTCCGGGGTCGCTGAAGGTACCCGAACCGTTCATTATCGACCACACGCCTGTACCTATTGCCGGGTCATTGGCTTCAAGCTGAGCCTGGTTGACGGTTATTTCCTGGTCGGGGCCTGCGTTGGCCTGGGTGGGCATATTGTTAATCAGTATAACCGGTTCGCTGAATTTACATCCGTTTTTCGTGATTGTCCATACCACCTCATTGATACCGGTCGCCAGTCCCGTTACCCTTGTATCATGTTCATCACGGTACATAAAAGTAGCCGCTCCCCTTGCAACCGACCACTCTCCCGTTGCCCCCTCAGGAGGTACAGTACCGTTGAGGGTTGTCTGCGAGCTGCAAAGCTCCTGATCCTCACCTGCGGTGATTTCGGTTTCAATGTTGGTTACAGTTATTTCGTCCGACAGGGTGCAGTTGTGATTGCTTACAACCCATGCCAGTCTGTTATCACCCTTGCCCAGATTATAAACTCTGGTTCTCGGATCCGACGGATCATCAAAAAGAGCAGTACCCGAGATAACCTGCCACTCACCCTGTCCCTGATCCGGTGCTGAAGCACTCAGGAAAGCCTCTCCAGTGCATGTGGATATAGAGTTTCCGGCATCCACCGGTTCGGGCCTGTGGCTGGTTATTATTACCTCGTCACTGCTTTTGCATCCAACTTTGGTGATTGTCCACCGAAGCCTGTTATCACCATGACTGAGGCCGCTTATCTCTGTATTAAAGTGAGTTGCATCAGAGAAGGAGGCACTTCCGTCAACAACAGTCCACAATCCTGAAGTGCCTGCCGGCGGAGCGGATCCCTGAAGGGAGAACTCTTCGGAGCAAATAACCCTGTTAGGTCCTGCATCGACATGCACCTGGTTGTTGTGAATTGTCACCCGGCTGGTTACTTCACATGCATTGTGGGTAACGGTATAGGTAAAAACATTCTCACCCATAGCAACTGAGTTGATGTCCGGATCTGGTATGTTCCTGCCGGAAAATACCGCGAAGCCTTTTTCTGTTTCCCAGAAGGCGCTTCCTCCTGCCGGTATGGAGCTGCCTGCAAGTATAGTGTTGTTGTCGCACAACTGTTGCTCATCGCCGGCCGAAACCACTGGTGGTGCATATACGGTTATGGTATGAACAGGAGAGAATGGGCCCTTGCCGCAGTCGTTTACTCCCCTGGATCGCACCGTCTGATCACCTACAGCCGCCTCAGGCGGGAAAAGCACCCTGATTGTTCTTGAACCGTCACCATTAATAATTTCGGCCCCTGCCGGTATCTGCCATTCGTAGGATGTTGCCTCTGCTATGGCCGGAACCTCAAAAATAACCTCCTCATTAGTCCTGCAAACCTCTGTATTGGCTGCTGTTGCTATGATATCTCCTGCTGCTGCAGGAAGCCTGCTGACCGAAACATGAAGATCATCCGAAACCTGTCCCTCTCCGCAGCCATTAACGGCGCGAACCCTCAGGGCACCGCTTTGAGCCGTGCCTGAAAAATCTATCCTGACAGAATTGGTGCCGTTTCCTGCTGAGATGATCGACCCCGGCGGAATTTCCCAATGGTAATGGGTTGCACCGGCAACAGGCTCTATCTCATACGCTACATCATTGCTTCCCTGGCACACATATGCTTGTCCGCCGATATTACCAGGTTTTGCAGGCAGTAAATTGACGGAGACTGTTACTGCCCCGTTCATCTCTGCAGTGCAATTATTTCCTGCTGTTGCTGTTACGGTATATTTGCCCGGCACATCAAACAGTCCGAAACTCAGGCTGCTGCCGGAGCCTGTTTTACTTGCTATTACCGTTGTGTTGTTCAGCCACAGGGTGTATTCAGTATTATCAGTTGAACCGCCAAGGCCTATCTCCACCCCTGCTCTGTTCTCGCAAAATGTTCCACCACCTGTTACATTGAATTTTTCCGGCAAATCATGAATCTGTAACCCGGCTACCGACCGCTCACTCTCACATCCATAATCACTTGTCTGCGATACTCAGTAAGTGTACATGCCCGGATTTACTGCCGCCGGGGTAAATTCACTGCCGCTGTAGAGCGGGCTGGCGGCAGTGGAACTGCTATACCATCTCAGGTTTTTGCCTGTTGCCGTAAATGCCGGGTTGAGTTCTCCTTTGCAGATCTCTGCAGTTGTATTCGTAACTACTGGTGCCTCAGGTCTGGGACGGATTATGAAAGTGATCTCTGTGAGCCTGCTTTCACAACCATATTCACCAGTCTGGCTTGCGTAATACATATATGTGCCCGGTGCAGTCTGAACGGAAGTATAGTAATTGCCTGTTGCCAGTACAGGGCCTCCGGGACTTTCGTACCATCTGATATCTGTTCCCGTTGCCCTGAGCTGTGGATTGGCACTGCCAAAGCAGGTTTCTTTCCCTGTCCCCGCCGGGGCATCCGGAAGGTTGCGGATTGTGTAGCTGACCTGCCTGGCGGTGCTTTCGCAGCCGTTGGCGCCTGTTTGAGTCACATAATAATAATAGGTACCCGGTTCGGTAACCACCGGTGTATATGTTGGTCCCGTACTGATCAGGTTTTCCGGTATTAGGTTGCTGTGGCTGTACCACCTTATATTCTCTCCTGTAGCCTCAAGTGTTGAAGGTGCAGCTCCGTAACAGGAATATGCATCTTGTGCAACCGGCGGCGCTGCAGGCTCTGTATCTTCGTCAACTGTTACGGATGCCGTTGAGGTACATCCGGTGGCATTTTTTGTAACCGTCAGGGTATAGTTGCCGGGCAGTGAAACATTAATGATCCTGCTATCGCCAACAAACTGACCTCCCGCACCGGTCCATACATAACTTACATTTTCTGTACTGGATGATCCCTCCAAACTGATTGAGGGGTTATTGCAGGTAAGGGTGTGGTTACCCGGTTCAATATGAATATGCGGAAAACCGGTATTAAGAAGGACCTCAACCTTCCTTGAATCAGTGCAACCTGTTTCAGAATGGGTTACCGTAAGTGTGTACCAGCCCGGATTGTGGACCCTGGGATACCTTGAACCCGGATTAATTACCGTATGACCATCATCGCTTGTCCACCAGAATGCTGCCCCGTCGGTATCTGAATTTCCTGAAAGGACTACCTCTGTTCTTTCGCAAGTCAGCATAGGCGGGTTTTCGTCAACCGATATATGTGGTTTTGTCTTGTTTTCTATAACGGTGACCGGTTTGCTGGCGCTACACCCGTTCAGGTTTTTCGTAACACTAAGCGTATAGGTACCCGGGCTCGAAATCCGCGGGTTGCGTACAGTTTCTTCGCCGGGAATTATCGTACCCCCTCCTGATGTGGCCCACAAATATTCCACATCATTGTCGCCCGATGTTACAGTGGCATTTAGCTGCACCTGCCCGGTTATGCAGGTAAACTGCGCCGGGGTGTCTATTACAAATTCCGCAGTTGATTTATCCTCTTCAACTACAATTCCGGCAGTAGTGGTACAACCTGTTTCCGGATCGGTAACAGTAATTATATAAGTCCCCGGCATATTAACAACAGGATTATGGGTAGCAGCGCCTGACTGAATATATCCATCAGCGGTCGACCAGCCGTAAGTATGGCCGGCATCTGTGGGGTACCCCTCCAGGGTCACTGTTGAATTGTTAAATGTTATCCTGCCAGGATAACTGGTTACATATATTCCGGGCACATTTTCAGAGCGGGTTACAGTTACTGAAGCTGAAGAAGGACAACCGGTTACCGGATGGCGCACTGTAAGCGTGTACTCACCAGGGGCAGAGATAACGGCATTCATCTCCGTACGGCCCGAAACAATATGCCCTCCCAGGGTTGTCCACTCAGGATCGGTTCCCTCTGTGCTGGCACCTGCCATTGTTATTGCCGTTGTTTCACAAGTCAGAACATACGGTCCGCCGCTGATCGATACATCTGCCAGGGTGCTGTTCCTGCTTACATCAACAGTATTATAGCTGCTACAACCATTAATACGGTCGGTTGCGGTTACCCTGTAGGTACCGGGTTCGTTAACCGAAGCGGTGGGTAATTCGCTGTTCAGGATTGTGCCCGGACCGGTTGTTGTCCATTTGTAATCAACACCGTCATGTTCGGGCGATACTTCCAGCACGGTCCATTCCCTGTCGCATGTAAGCTCCTGAGGAGTTGAAATTTGCGGTTCTGCGGGTGGCACCCTGTTTTCTCCAACGGTTACCGTTGCGCTGGCGCTGCATCCGTTCAGCGGATTTGTTACTGTAAGTGAGTAATCACCGGGAAGGTCCACCCAGGGAGTCTCTGTCGATCCGTCAATAATATTGCCGGGGCCATCCCACGATAAAACAACGCCCGTTGTGGTGCTGAGACCATACAACTGAGCCAGTCCCCCATCCCTGCATGTTATATCTCCGGGTTCGCCATCGACAATGATGTGCGGTACCGTTTTATTCTCATCTACAACAACAGTTTCGGTAGTACTGCATCCGTTGGCCAGGTCGGTTACGGTAAGTGAATAGCTGCCGCCGGCGGTAACCACTAACTGCTTGCTGATTGCGGATCCCTGGATTTGTGCACCAGGTGATGCCGTTACCCACTGGAATTCCCAACTGCCTTCAGCCAGTTCCGGTATAACGGTTATTGCAGGTGTACTGCAGGTTACCGTTCCCTGCACATCGAAGGAGGATATAACCGGAGGGGTCATGTCGCTGCCCACCTCTATTGTACGACTGGTTTCACAACCGGTATTTGGATGCCACGCTGTCAGGGTATAGATGCCTTCTTTGTATACAGTGGGGTTGCTGGTACCGGCATTGTCAACCGAACCCGGACCGCTCCACAGAAGTGTTGAGCCTTCGGGCGATACGTCGGCTTTTAGCTCGACACCTGTATCCAGGTTGTTGCATGTTATCTTCCGCGGAAGACTCTTGTCGAAGCTGATTACCGGCACAGTGGAAATATAGTTCACCGTTACCGTCCGTTCAACCTCACAGCCGGAGTCAGGGTGGATGGCAAATACTGCATAGGTCCCTGCCGAGCCCACAGTTATCCTTTCATGTTCCGGATCGGAGAGTATATCTCCACCATCAACCGCTTCCCATCTGAAAGTGACATTCCCGGTAGATGAGGTTGCTTCAAGCACAGTGGTGGTGTTGTTGCATACCAGGTTTTCAAATGGCAGGATCTCAACCGCCTCAGGCAGATCGGTCAGCATTGCCACTTCAACCTCCCTGAAAGATGAACATCCGTTAATATTGTCTGTAGCAGTGAGCCGGTAGGTACCCGGAGTATCCACCCATGTTTCTTCGCCATCGGGATTACTTATCGTTGCTCCTGAAGGACCTGTCCATTGCAGCGATGCACCCGAAGCATTTCCTGCCAGCCTTACCTCGCTGGTTTTGCAGCTAAGGCTTGCAGGGTTATTTATGAAACCCTGTATGAAAGGAGGAGTTTTATCTTCTGAAACAGTTATCTGTGAGGTGGATACACAACCGTTATCAGGATCTGTCACCTTCAGGTTGTATATTCCCCCGCTGTTTATCCTTGCATTTGCAGAGCCGGCTCCCGATAAAATATTACCGTCCGGTGTTTCCCAGCTCCAGGTAGCCCCTGTTGCAGATGAGGTACCCCTGAGGTATATGCCCTCAATTTCATTACCACAGGTTATCACACCCGGTTCATCGGCTGTTATAGCGCTCCCCGGAGGTGTCAGATCAGCATTGATTTCGATAATTTTTTCGGAAGAACAGTGGTTATCCAGGTCGGTTACCCTTACCCTGTATTCACCCGGCTCCGTCACATCAATCACCGCCGTGGTAGATCCCCCCATAAGTGATCCTGATGGATTGTACCATTGGAATGCCGGGTTAGCTGCACTTGTGGTGACTTCAATTCGTGAAGAGAGATTGTCACATGTTATAAGCCCCGGATCGTTTTCAACAACGGCGGAGGGAACCGTAGTGTTTTCAATAACCGTTACCTCCCCGGTTGCGGTGCAGCCGCTTTCGGGATGTGTTCCCGCCAGCGTATAAGTGCCTGCCATACTGACAGTAAGCGGTTCATCAGGCACTCCAACAGCAACTTCATCTTTGAACCATTGGTATGTGGCAGCCGCAGGCACCACGGTTGCCGTAAGCTCTATTTCAGAAACCGCGCAGTTTAATTCAGCCGGAGGATCAATCCACAGGACCGGTACCCTCTCATCATTTAAAACCTCTGCCGGTTTTTCGCTGGTACAGCCGTTTGAGCCGGTTACCACAAGTTTGTATATCCCCGGGGCATCAACCAGGGGATTCTCCGAAAGGGGATCGGTTATATTACCTTCAGAAGATTCCCATACAAAGCCGGCATAAACACTCAGCGGCTTATCGGCCGACAGGGTAACACTCTTGTTCAGGCAGGATATATCTCCTGAAACAAGAATATTCATGCCACTCAGGTCGGGAGATTCGGTATCTTCATTGATATATACTGATACGGGGGCGGATTTGCACTGTGTTTCTGTATTTGTAGCCGTTACCGTATACCTGCCTCCCCTGTCGATTAACGGTCTTGCAGGGTTACCGCCGCTGTAACCAACAATTTTGCCGCCTTCAGTTGCCGTCCATTCCCAGGCTATGTTAAAGGAGCTTGTGGATGAGGCGGTAAGGGTTATCTCGTCTGTTGTGCAGGTTATCATATCTGCTGTCTTGCTTATCGCAACACCCTCGGGCGACTCTTCGTTCCTTGTGATTACCACCACGTCGGCTATGCTGCATGCTGAACCTGCCTTTCTAGCTGTTACCCGGTAGGTTCCCGGCATATCAATTTCCGGCTGCGGGGAATCATGGCCTTCCAGGATCCTGCCACCATCATAAGCTGCCCATAACCAGGTTACATCATCAAGCGAAGATGCGCTGAGTGTAATGGTGTTACCTGAGCAGTCCAGTTCCCCGGAAGGGGCATTAATCTCTAGTCCCGGCAGCCTGGTTACAGTAACCTCCAGCTCTGAAGAGACTCCGTCGCCGCAACTGTTCACGGGAGTGACCGTGACGTGTCCCGACGAGCTGCCAACAGGGAAGTCTGCATAAATAACCCTTTCTGTTGATGTTGTCTGGGTTCCAGTAATAACCGCCCCTGAAGGCAGGGTCCAGTGGTAACTGGTGGCATTGCTGACCAGCGGTGTGCTGAATCGTATATTTATATCCCCTTCACAAATATCCTGGATGCCGGTTACCGGATCGGCCGGATCAGGCAGTTCGCGCACCGTGATTGTGCGGACAGGGGAAAGTTGTCCCATTCCGCAGTCGTTTTCGCCCCTGACAGTAATTTCTGCAGTGCCTGTACCTTCGGAGAACCTGACTGTTAAGGAATTTGTCTCTTCACCACCGGTTATTATTGTACCATCCGGCAGGTCCCATATATACCTGTCGGCCCGGTTGATTTCGGCCACTGAGAGAGTAACGCCGGTGTCGGGGCAAACGTTGGTTGACGGGCTTACCGTAATTTGCTGGGCTGTTCCTGGTAAACGGTTTTTTGTAACCACCGCTTGTCCAGCCATGACAATCTCACAGTGAGGATTGGTTCTTACCGCTTTAACGGTATAGGTTCCTTCCTGTATTTTAACACCAAAGGATAGTGCTTCGTCGGTTCCATCCTTCGACTGGATTACTGTTCCGTTAAGCATCAGGTTATAGGTTATACCGTCTTCCGAACCGGTAAGACCTATTTCCACACCGGCCTGATCTTCACAAAACTCACCCCCTCCGGTTACGGTTACGGAAAACTCCTCCGGCAGGGGTGATATAGCAACCTCCACCTCATCGGTCGCAGAACAACCCAGTGTGCTTGTGCCGGTAACAGTGTAAATTTGGGTGCTGGCGGGACTGACTGAAATAGTTTGCCCTGTTTCGCCGGTACTCCAAAGATAGCCTGCGGCATTACCCTTAACCTGCAGTGTGGCTGTTTCGCCTTCACATATAACCTTATCAGCCCCGGCGTTGACTGTCGGGAGGGGATTAACGGTAACCGTTACATGGTCGGTTGCCTTGCAGCCTTCAGTGTTTGTTACTGTCAGCTCATAGGGTGTGGTTTCGGAGGGAGAGGCAACAGGATTGGGCACTGTTGGGTCGGAAAGATCGGCATCCGGTTTCCACTGGTACCAGTAGCCGTCACCTTCAAGAGCATGTAGCTGCACAGTTTCACCTGCGCAGATTGTTGCATCGTTTCCTGCGTCTGCTTCCGGCAGGGAGTTGACCGTGACGGTAACATGTTCTGTAACCGAGCATCCTTTTTCATCGGTTACCTTAACAGAATAGATAGTTGTGGCTTCAGGTGACGCTACCGGGTTGGAGATTGTTGTTTCATTGAGCCCTGTAGCCGGTTCCCATTGATAAAATTCACCGCCGGATGCATTTAGTTGAACGGACTCGCCTTTACAGATTGGAGATACTTCATCCACTACACCAGTGTCGAAAGAAACCATCTCAATATCCACCTGATTTGAGGAGCAGGTTACCCCATCTTTCACGGCGTCGACCCTGTAGGTGCCATATTGCATGTTGTTCCATACCAGCTGGTTACCCGACCCCGCAATTGAACCAATATGTGTTTCGGTACCACCAACCGTTCTTATAAGCCTGTAGTTTACACCTGTTTGTGACCCGTTGAGAGTAAGGTTAACACCGTCATCCCCCTCACAGTAATAGACAGCAGAGGCGCTGAGACTGAACTGCTGAATAGCAGTAACCACAGCATCGTTGCTCATCATGGCAGTACAGCCGTTAGCACCGGTAGCCTTTACCTTATAGATGCCGGCATTGCCGGTATTCCAGCTTACAGGATCGCCGTTACCCGTTTGATCGCTCCCGGCAAGTTCAGAGTCGTTTCTCAGGAGTGTATATTCAGTATCAATTTCCGAATCTGTCAGGCTTAGTTCCACCTGGGTTCCTGAACCAAAGCAGAGGCTTGATGACTGTGGCGTCAATGGAAACCTGAGAGGGTTGTCAAGTTCATATATTGTCGCCTCACCGTCCATGAATAATTCACAGCCCGTTGATGCAAAAGCCTTTACCCTGTATGTTCCGGGCTGCCCAATGTTCCATGTAACCGGATTACCACCTGATCCGGCTTTGTATGTGCCCGGTACCGGATCATCGCCGCGGTAAACCAGGTAGAATGNACCGCTTTCTGACTGGTCGAGCTGCAGAACAGTGGTTAATCCTGCACAAAAATCATTGCCCACAGGGGTGCTCACCTCATATACTGCAGGAAAGTCACCAACCACAACATTCACCGTGTTAGTTGAAAATGTGCAGAAGTAGTTTGCCTCTGAGCGGCTTATTAATATGTAATATTCGCCGGCATTTGTAACTGTCCATGATATACTGGTTCCGGTCTCATTTACATCGGGGAACTCCACCTTATTTCCGTCATGGTACAGGTCGTATTCATAATCCCCGTCATAACCAGACAACTCAAGCACTACACTCGGATTCCCGCACATTGGTCCGGGATCAAGAAGAATAAGTTCCGGAGGGGTAGCTTTTGTAATTACAAAAGTGAATTGGTTACCATTAGTCGCTGTATATTGGATGGTATATGTACCTGGTGCGAGGAAACTAATACCGGCAACCTGCCTCTCTGTACTGATTTCGGGATTTATTTCAACATTTTCGCAATCACCCTCAATACAGTTCCACGGATTTGTGTCCTGATTTCCCTGGCCGGGATTTCCGGCATTAATTTGCACTACGATTGAATTGCTGCAAACAGTGATATTATCTCCGGGTGCAACTATTATGGTTTGATCCTGCCCCCACAACAACTGGAGTGTAAACATGAGAATAAATGGCAGGATAAACCTCCTGCCCAGCATATTGAGAACGGCTGTAAAAAAAAACTCAGGCATTTTTTATGATCCGGATTAACGTGTGGTATCTGTTTGTTTATGTTATTATTTGCTTTTACTAATAATTTGTACGTATTCCGGGTTATTTAGATTCTTTCAAGGTGGTGATTTGGATCACCTTTTATGAGGTAATGAGTGTTATCAACCGGATATTAATTACTTAACCGGTTCCGAAAATTTATAATTAACATGAAATCCTTATCAGACTTCGGCAGATTAGATAACATGAAGGCAGATTTACACAAATATCGCGGTTTGTTGAAAAGATTATGCCAGATAGATCAATATTAGGGATAGCAATTATTCCGGTATC
>SL_3KL_010_SEDDRAFT_10006475_pt1 | contig 10476 bp, 10 predicted proteins | sample SodLakKL_010_SED_2_FD_10381 | JGI IMG/M metagenome (IMG submission 10381)
GTGGGGCCCGCCTCCCGGAGCCGGGTCCGGCCACGGTCCCAGCGGTGGCGGCGGCGGTCCTGGTGGGGGGGGGTGGAGGGTTGGCCCTGGGGCTGGCGTGGGGCGTGGTGGGCGGCTGGTTGGGAGGGGCTTCGGTGTCGGCCCATCGCCGATGGAACGAGCACCGGACCCGGGGGATCGACTCCGGGGCCTGGACCTTTCCGAGGTTGGCTCGAGTCCATTGGACGGCCCTGGCCACCGATGGTCTCCGGGGGATGGCCCTCGTGGGGATGGGACTCGTTCTGGTGATGGCCGTTCCCGAAGGATGGATGGAGATGGCGGCGGTGGAGCGTGACCAGGTGGTGGCAGCCGGCGTCCTGGGAGGTTGTGCCTCCCTCGGACGGCTCTGCCGGGGATACCTGGGGGTGCGGCCCCGGAGGGGCGTACTCCTCCTCCTGGCGGGGCTGGGATCAGGGGTCCTTCTGGGCCTGCTGCGAGGCGGCGGATGACGGCGGGTCGCCTCTTCCTCCGGTCCTTTCTCATCCAGGCGTCCTGGAATCCCCGAGATCTGCTGGGAACGGGAGTTGCCTGGGCCCTGGGTCCCCTTCTCCGGGATGGTTCCCCGGAGCAGGAGGGGGCCGCCATGGCTCGCTTCAGCGAGCCGTTCAATGCCCACCCCTTCCTGGCGGGATTGGCCCTGGGGGCGATGGTGAGGATGAAGCGGGACGGCGTGGCCGTGGAGACCCAGCGAAGGTTTCACGACGCCGTCCGGGGGCCTCTGGGGTCGCTGGGTGATGGGCTGATCTGGGCGGGATGGCTTCCCTCCAGTCTGCTGGTCGCCGGCATTGCCCTGGTCGTGGGACTTCCTCCCGTGTCCACCGCGCTGGTGTTTCTCCTCCTCTTCAATGCGGTGCATCTTCCCCTGCGCGCCTGGGGAGTCCGGACCGGGATGGAAGCCGGGATGGGGATCGCTCCGGCCCTGAAGACGGCCCGCCTGGCCCAGTGGGGGGAACGGAGTCGGGCGGTCGGGGTGCTCCTCATCGGTGTTCTGGGGGGACTCCTCTTGGTCCGAGGGTGGCAGAATCTGTCGGCGCCCTACCTGTGGGCTGTCGCGGGGGTGGGGGTCTTCATCCTGGGGATCTGGAAGGGCCGTGTTGTTCGACCCGGAACTCCAGGTGGACTGGCGCTCCTCTTCCTCTTCCTGCTACTCCTGTTTGCCCCGTGAGGCCCCTGACTCCGGGACCCGGAGGACCCGGCAATCCGAAGGACCCGGCGATCCAAAAAAGCCAGATACACCATCAGGATGGCTGGAGAGACGAAATTCATACGAACCCAGAAGCGCAGGCCACCTCGCACGGGAGGGACGGAATGTCCAGTTCGGATTCGAAGTCGGAGCAGGTGCGAGAGGAGCGGGTCCGGATCCGGAACCGCATGGGAATGCACGCCCGTCCGGCTGCGGAGTTCGTGAAGCTGGCGGGTCGGTACCGGTCCGAGATCAGCGTGAGTCGGGATGGCGTGGAGGTCAACGGCAAGAGCATCATGGGCGTGCTCATGCTGGCCGCAGAGCAGGGGGCGGAACTCCGGGTCCGGGGCGTCGGGGAGGATGCAGAGGCGGCGGTGGAGGCCCTCACCGCCCTCATTGACAGCGGCTTCGGAGAGGAGATGGGATGAGGCGCACCCGATGAGTCGAGTCCACGATGGACTTCCCGCTTCCGAGGGAATCACCTTCGGGCGGGTAAGGATCCTGGAGTGGGAGGCCCCTGACGTGCCCCACCTCACGCTGGATCAGGATCAGGCGGAGGTGGAGGTGGAACGCTTCCATGCCGCCCGGGACTGGTCCCGGGAGCGCCTGGGCGAGCTACAGGAGAAGGTCTCCCAGCGCCTGGGGTCGATGGAGGCTCGTATCTTCGATCCCCAGCTTCTCATGCTGGATGATGTGGAGGTGGTGGAAGGAACGGTCCGGTATATCCGGGAAAACCGCCTGAGCGCCGCTCGGGCCTTCCAGTGGCGGATGCTCGAGCTCCAGACCCGCTGGGTCCGGACTGCAAATCCCATGGTCCTGGATCGCCTGAACGATCTGGAGGACCTGCAGATCCGGGTGCTCCGGCGCCTCATGGGACTCCCCGACGCCGGCGAGGTGACGTCGGACGGTGAGATCAGCATCATGGTGGCTCGCAACCTCACGCCCACCCTCGTGGTGCAGATGGACCCGGATCATGTACGGGGTCTCGCTACGGACCAGGGCACCCGTACCTCCCATTGGGCCATCCTCGCCCGATCATTGGAGATTCCCGCCGTGGTGGGGTTGGTGGATCTCTACCGGTCCGCCACCGAAGGCGAGGATGCGATCCTGGACGGTCGGATCGGACGGATCATCCTGGATCCCACCGACCGGGACCAGGACGTCTACCGGCGGCGACAGATCCGGATCCAGGAATGGGAGGGAGAGTTGGTTCAGCTTTCCCAGGAGGACGCCGTCACCCTGGACGGCCAGCCCGTCTCCCTCCGAGCCAACCTGGACCTTCCCGGCGAGGCAGGGCGGGCGCTGGAGCATGGCGCCGAGGGTGTGGGGCTCTTCCGGACCGAGTTCCTGGTCGTGGGACGGAGCGGCATGCCCGGAGAGGAGGAGCAGTATCAGGCCTACAAACATGTGGCCGAGACCTTTCCCAATCGGGCGGTCTTCATCCGGACCTTCGACCTGGGAGGCGACAAGTTTCCCATGTTCCTCCACATGCCGGCGGAGGAAAACCCCTTCCTGGGGTGGCGGGCGATCCGGGTCTGCCTGGACCGCCTGGAGCTCTTCCGTCCCCAACTCCGGGCCATCCTCAGGGCGACGGCCCACGGGGACATCCGGATCCTCCTCCCCCTGGTGAACGACGTGGAGGAGGTGGTTCGGGTCCGGGAACTCCTGGGAGAAGAGGAGGCCGCACTGAAGCGGGACGGGATTCCCTTCTCCTCGGGATACAAACTCGGGGCCCTCATCGAGACCCCTGCTGCGGCGCTGGATGCCGCAGAGCTTGCCCGGCACTGCGACTTCTTCTCCATCGGGACCAATGACCTGGTCCAGTACACCCTGGCGGTGGACCGGACCAATGCCCGCCTGGCCCATCTCTACAATCCCTTTCATCCCTCGGTGGTTCGCCAGCTCCACCAGGTCTCCCGGGTCTCCCGGGCCGCCGGGATCGAAGTGAGCGTCTGTGGCGAGATGGCCGCGAACCCCCTGGGGGCCTTTCTCCTCCTGGGGCTGGACATCGATGCACTCTCGGTGGCGTGGCCCTCCCTGCCGGAGGTCAAGAAGGTGGTGCGTAGCTTCCGAATCGAAGATGCCCGCACCGCAGCAAGGAAGGCACTGGCGGCGCCCACCTCCCGGGATGTCACCGCCTGTCTTGCGGAGGGGATCGGGTCGGCGGTGGACCTCTACGCCTTCTCCGGGAGGTGGAGCCTGAGTCTTCCCTGACCCGGTCGGAAGGCCGAGATAGGGGTTGTTTTGTTGAGCGGGCGCCGCCGTATTCGGTTCGAACCCTGTACTTCCCTTTCCCACCTTTGTAGCGTAGCAGGCTGTATCCGTTGACATCCCGTCGGGGGGGCCAGAACCAGCGTTTCCATCGAGGAGACGCAAGGGGTCCGCCCTCGCCGCTTCCAACCGCGACAAGGACGTTTCCCTTGACCCTTCAACTCTTCACCTCCGAGTCCGTGACCGAGGGCCACCCGGACAAGGTGGCGGACCAGATCTCCGACGCGGTCCTGGATCACATCGTGGCGGCCGATCCTGAAGCCCGGGTGGCCTGCGAGACGCTGGTCACCACCGGCCTGGTGGTGGTGGCTGGTGAGATCACCACCCAGACCTACGTGGAGATCCGGGACGTGGTCCGCGAGACCCTCCTGGGAATCGGCTACTCCGACCCCGACTTCGGGATCGATGGTCGGACCTGTGCCGTGCTGGTGACACTGGACAAGCAGTCTCCGGACATCGCCATGGGAGTGGACCCGGGCGGCGCGGGGGACCAGGGAATGATGTTCGGGTATGCCTCGGACGAGACCCCCGAACTCATGCCTCTTCCCCTGGTCCTCTCCCATCGGCTGACGCACGCCCTGGCGATGGCTCGCAAGGAAGGCCGGCTCCCGTGGCTCCGCCCCGATGGGAAGGCGCAGGTTACCGTGGGGTACGACGGGGATCGTCCGGTACGGGTGGAGGCCGTGGTCGTGAGCGCCCAGCATTCCCCGGACATCGGGCTCGAGGCACTTCGGGAGGCGCTTCGGGACGAGGTAATCCTTCCTGCACTTCCGGAGGATCTGGTGGCGGATGCCCCACCCACCCTCCACATCAACCCCACGGGGAAGTTCGTGGTGGGTGGCCCCCATGGAGACGCCGGCCTCACCGGTCGGAAGGTCATCGTGGACACCTACGGGGGGATGGGCCGCCACGGAGGGGGCGCCTTCTCCGGAAAGGATGCCACGAAGGTGGACCGATCCGCCGCATATGCTGCCCGCTGGGCAGCCCGCACCGTGGTGGGGGCCGCGTTGGCTCGGCGATGCGAAATCCAGCTGGCCTATGCCATCGGAGTGGCGGAGCCGGTGTCGATCTGGGTGGATACGTTCGGTACCGGTGTGGCTCCTGACGCCCGGATCCGGGAGGGACTGGAGGAAGTCTTCGACTTCCGACCCCGATCCCTCATTCGGGACCTGGGCCTCCAGTCCCCCATCTTCGGGCCCTCGGCGGCCTACGGGCACTTCGGACGACGTCCTGAGGTGGTTCGACGCTTCGAGCGGGAAGTGAACCTCTTCTCCTGGGAGCGGGCTGACCGGGAGGAGCAGCTCAGAGGGGTGGTGGAGCGGGGGTGATTTCCGGGGCTGGCTCCAGTCCCGTCTTCTTTTCGGCCACTTCTCGGTGGAACCCTGACCCTGCGCTGGGTGCGATCCCCGCTGGGGTCCAGGGAAGGCGAGCCGGGAACGAACCAGGGAGCCGCTTCGGAGTACCTGTTCATCCGGAGTGTTTTCATTCCCCCCCATCAACGATTTCCGGAGGCACCGGAGGTAAGGAGGCACCGTGCTGGTTGAAGTGAAGGTGCAGAGCCTGGGGTTGGATCGGGCGTCCAACACTCCGGTGGTCATCCTCCAGGAGCTGGAAGGGGACCGGGTCCTGCCCATCTGGATCGGACCGGGAGAGGCCAGCGCCATCGCCATGCAATTGGCCGATATGAAATTCTCACGCCCCCTGACCCACGATCTCCTGGTCTCAGCCGTGAAGGGGATGGGCGGTCGTCTCAAGCGGGTGGTGATCTCCCGGGTGAGCGACAGCACCTACTTCGCCGAACTCGTGATCCACCGGGACGGCGAGGTCATAAAGGTGGATGCCAGACCGTCCGATTCCATTGCCCTGGCCCTCCGCTCCGAGGCCCGGATCTTTGCCAATGACGCCCTCCTGGAGCGGGCGTCCATCGAGATCGAGGAGGAGGAGTCGCTGGACCCCGAATCCTTCGAGGTCGAAGGGGAGTCCGAGGCGAGTCCGGGGGAGGAGCCTGCCGGTATGGACCCAGAGGAGTTGAAGGAGTATCTCCGGAAAATGAATCCGGAGGACTTTGGTCGTTTTTCTCCCTGATCCGGTCCCGGTCGACGAGATGGCTCGACCCTGGACTTCCACTTCCTGGAGACCCGCCTTGGTTTCGGACGTCGCCCGCTGTAGCGCATCGTTTCCTCGTGTCCTTCTCCTCTCCTTGACCCTCCTGGTCCTGGGGGGGGGCACTCCCCTGGCGGCCGCCCTGATGCAGGATATGGGGCCGTCCACAGGAGCCGAGGCTCCTCAGGCCGAGGCTTCCCAGGCCGAGGCTCTCCAGGAAGATCCTTCCCAGGCCGATCCTTCCCAGGCTGGGCCCATCGAGGTCGAAGGTCGACTTCTCCTGGGGGAGATGGCGGCAGATTCGGGGACGGTGGTCCTCCACCGGGTGACGCCGGAGGAGGCGGGGGCCATCGATTCGGTCCGGGTGACGAGCGACGGCCGATTCCAGCTCCAACTCCCGTATCTTCCTGTCCGGGGAAGCGGAGAGGTTTTCTTTGCATCCCATCGGTACGAGGGGATCCTCTATTTCGGGCCGCCTCTCGCGCTGGCGGAACAGATGGACTCCGTCTACACGATCCAGGCCTACACCACCCGGATCGCTCCGGCCCAGGGTCTGGCGGTTCCCGTCTCCGTGCGAAACCTCTTCGTGGAGGAGGGGCCCATGGGATGGCGGGTCACGGACCTCGTGGAGATTCGAAACGACTCGGCGGTGACCTGGGTCCCCGACCCTGAGACGCCCGGCGCCCTGGTCTGGAGCTATCCCCTACCCTTGGAGGCGTCGTCCTTCCGCGTGGGTGAGGGGGACCTCTCACCAGGGACGGTCACGTGGGAGGATGGATTGGTGAGGGTCCGGGCCCCGCTCCTTCCGGGAGAACGCCTCCTGGTCTTCCACTACGAAATCCCCACCCTGACCACGGAGTTTCCGCTCCCCGGAACCACTGGGGTCCTGGAACTCCTGGTTCGGCAACCCGCCCCGCCCCTCCGGGTGGACGGCCTGCAGGCCGCTGGTCCCATGGAGATCGAGCGGGGCGTGAACTACTTCCGCTGGTGGGGGGAAGGGCTCCAGGACCAGGTGATCCGGATCCGTCCGGGAGAGGAGGGCGGGGTCCCGGTGGCCTGGGTGGCCGTGGGGCTCGCCTTCGTTCTCGCCCTGGTGGGCGGATGGCTGATCCTCGGGCGGTCCCGGCCCTCCCTTGCAGGTGGGGTGGGACGGGGTCCACAAGGGACGGGGGGAGGCGCGACCGCTGCGGGCGGTGGCGGCATGAGGGGTCTCAGTGCGGCATCGGGGAGCGGAGGTGGGCAGGGGAGCGCCGGGGGCACACCGGGCCTGGCTCCCTCAGCGCAGGGCGAGGGGGCCACCCCCTTCGCCCGACGGCGGGCACTCCTCCTGGAAATCGCCCGGCTCGACGAGGAGGGAGAGCGGGCGTCTGCGAAGGGGGAGTCCCGGGACGCTCGGCGGGAGCGCCAGGCTCGGCGGGAGGCCCTCCTGGCGCAACTGGAATCGGTGGAGGTGGAGCTCCGCTCCTCTGCCGTCGGGGGCGGGGGCGGGGCGGGTGGGGTTTCGGACAAGTGAGCGTGGTGACCGTCCCGGCGGTCCTTCTCCGCTCCTATCCCTATTCCGAGAGTTCGCTCGTTCTCCGCTTTCTCACCCCGGAGCATGGTGTGGTGTCGGCCCTGGCGAAGGGAGTCCGGCGGCGCAGCTCCCGGGGAGAGACCCCCATGGAGACGTTCCAGCGGGGGAGTCTCACCTTCCTGTATCGAGAGGAGCGGGAACTTCATGGGTTCCGGGACTTCCAGTCCCCAATCTCCTCTCGTCCATTGGCCGGGGACCTCCTCCGTTTCAGCGGGGCATCGTTCCTGGCCGAGTTGGTGCTGACCCATACCATGCAGGAGGCCAATTCCCGGCTCTTCACCCATCTGGTGGGACTTCTGGACCGTATCGAGACCGAGGCCCGGGCCGAACTCCCGGGCGTTATCCTCAGCGGCGCATGGACTCTCCTCCTGGACTTTGGATTTCCTCCCGCCCTTGCGGAATGTCTCGACTGTGGGGAGGAGCTTCCCGGAGAGGGAATGGGGCGGTTTGACGTCGAGGGGGGTGGGATCCGTTGTGGCGTCTGCGCCCGGGGAGGCGAGGGGCCCCGGATCGGACCGGAGGCCCAAGTGGATCTCCGAAGGCTGGTTTCAGGCACCCCCTCCGGACCCCTGCGCGGTGCGGCCGCCCATCTTTCCCTGGTGGAACGCTATGCCCTCTATCACCTTGCAGGACGTCGGCCCTTCCACGCCACCACGCTCCTCAGGACCTCCCTCGTGCAACTCGGAACAGAGGATGGGGGAGGGAGCGGAGGAGAGATGGGACCCATGGAGGAAGAGGGGGCCTCCCTTCCCGGAATCCCCGATGCTTGACCGCAGCGCTCTGTGAGGAAAGATTCAGGAAACGTGCAACGGTCCAATGCGCGGATTCACAGCGGATTCACACAGGCTCGTCCGGGAGGACTAACGCCCCAACGTTACAGCACAGTCATTTTGTGCGGAGGAGTTCGGATGAGGCGCACTCTACGCGTCTTCCTCGTCCTTCTCCCCGCCGTGCTCCTGCCGCTGGCCCTTGAGGCTCAGCAAGCGGGAGGCACCGGGGGTCGGCAGGCCCCGGAACAGGGATTCCGTCTCGAGCAGAACTATCCGAACCCGTTCAATCCCGAGACACGGATCCCCTTCGAGCTTCTGCAGGACGCCTTCCACGACGGCCGTCCTGCGACGGTCTCGATCCGGATTTTCAATGTCCTGCTCCAGTATGTGGGGTCACCCACGGCACTGAACCACCCGGCGGGGGACGGGACACCCGTCATCGATCTGGAATACACCGGTCCCGGGCGCCATGAGGCCTACTGGGACGGGCGCGACCGCTCAGGGCAGGCGGTGGCCTCGGGGGTGTATATCCTGGAACTGACCGTCAATGGACGATCCCGCCAGATGAGGATGTTCGTCACGAAGTAGCCGGCGGTGTGCGCTTCAGGGAAGGACGTAGATGAAGCGGCCGCAACTCTCGCAGCTCTGCAGATCCTGGTGCACGTCCGAATCTCCGGCGGTAGCCGTGGGGATGGAGACGAAGCAGCCGTAGCACACCCCGTTGATGACCGGCACCACGACCCGGCCCCGGGTGGGGAGGATCCGCTGATACCTGAGCCGGATGGGCGTCGAGAGGGTGGCCTCCAGGTCCGTGATGGTCAGTGCCAGCTGGGACCGGGCCTGCTCCGGGTCGAGTTGGAAGTGCTCTTGCTCCATGGTCTCGGACTCACCGCCGTCCTCCAGTTCCCGGAGTTGGCCTCGGAGATCCTGGAGTTCCATCAGAAGCGTCAATTGGGGATGCATCAAGAGATTGTTCCTCGGGTCGGGTCAGGGGGCGCGTTCTTCGAGCAGGGCCAGGAATTCGGACGGATCGGAGAGATCCGACAGCTTTTTCGGGATATCCGGGTCCTTGGCGAACTGGGCGACCTTCCCGAGAACCGGCAGATACTGATTGGAGACTTCCAGGGGGGGGGCCACGATGAGGAAGAAGTTGTGGACCGGTTCGTCGTCGATGGCGTTGAACTCGACCCCTTCCGACTTGCGGCCATAGGCCAGCCGGAGTTCGTTCACCACGAGGGACCGGCAGTGGGGGATTGCGATCCCCTTTCCGATCCCTGTGGACCCCAGATTCTCCCTGCGCTTCAACGTCTTGAAGAGAATCGCCTCGGATTTCTCATCCAGGTGGAGAAGCTCGATCAACTCCTTCAGGATGTCGTCCTTGGCCTCGGATTGGAGGGTGAGTTTCACCGACTCCGGGGTGAAGAGCTCCCTGAGCTTCATGCGAACAGCCTCCCGAACGGGCCCGTGGCAAAGCACCAAGCCGGTACCCGGCTGTGACAGATTGGATGAAAAGGACCTTCAAGGTTATCGGAACGCCGGGGCGAAGTCAAAGGAAGGAAGGGGCCTCGGCCGGGCTGCCGGCAGGCCCCTCCTGCACGTCCACGCCGGGGCCCGGGGCTCTACAGCAAGGCCCGATTTCAGTACATTTCGAGCATGTCCGATCCCAAAGTCCTCCCCTGGATGACGCCGGACCGCACACCCCTCTTCCTGGCACCGCAGGCGGGGGTGAGTGAGTCCCCGTTCCGCCGCCTCTGTCGGCGCTTCGGCGCCGACGTGGTCGTGAGCGAGTTCGTCAGCGCCGAGGCGATCTGCCAGGGNAACGAGCGAACCATGGACTACCTCCGGTTCGAAGAGGAGGAGCGTCCCATCGGCGTGCAGATCTTCGGCGCCGAGCCGGACCGGATGGCGGAGGCGGCGGCCTTTGTGCATGAAACCTTCGCACCGGACTTCGTGGACATCAATTTCGGATGCCCGGTCAAGAAGGTGGTGAAGCGGAATGGGGGCTCCGGTTGCCTTCGGGACCTGGACCTGGTGGGGCGAATCGTCCGGGCGGTGGAGGGAGCCATCCCCATTCCCACCACGGTGAAGATCCGGAGCGGTTTCGACGCTTCCTCCCGGAATCCGGTGGGGATCGGACGGGTCTGCGAAGACGCCGGGGCCCGGGCCATCACCCTCCATCCCCGGACCCGGGCGGACATGTACTCAGGGCACGCCCGGTGGGAGGAGATCGGGGCCCTGAAGGAAGCCGTGGGTATCCCCGTGATCGGAAACGGTGACATCCGGAAGGGAGAGGATGCCCGCCGGATGCGCGATGAGACGGGGTGTGACGGGATCATGATCGCCCGGGGCTCCCACGGGGATCCATGGCTCTTCCAGCAAGCCAGGGCGGCCCTGGAAGGAGAGCCGATCCCTCCGGACCCCGGGGTGGAAGAGCGATTCCGGATCTGCATCGAACACGCCGAGAATGCACTGGCTTTCGAGAAGAATCGGGAACGGGCCATGATCGAGTTCCGTAAGCACCTGGGGTGGTATACCAA
>SL_3KL_010_SEDDRAFT_10006476_pt1 | contig 10476 bp, 8 predicted proteins | sample SodLakKL_010_SED_2_FD_10381 | JGI IMG/M metagenome (IMG submission 10381)
GGCCTCGCCAACGAGGGCGAGGGTCTCGCCGCCGGCGAGCGTCACGTCGCGCCCCGGCGCGACGCGCAGGCTCGCAGCGTCGCGCAGCGCCAACACGAACACGTCGCCCGGTGCCTCGAGCGTGTCCATGCTCATGCCGACGGCGGCGGCTCCCGGCGGGACGCTGGCCTCGAACAGGTCGCCCTGCACGCCGTAGGTCTCGCGCACGTAGCGCAGCGTGTCGGCGTTGGCCGCCTTGGGGGCGACGGCGGGCAGCACCCAGCGCCCGAACACGACGAAGTAGACGATGCCCGCGGCGAGCAGCGCGAGGCCCACCGGCGTGACGTCGAAGAGGCCGTAGGGTCGCAGGTCGGCGCCCGGCAGCTGCTGCGCCGAGGTGGCCATCAGGTCGTTGAGCAGGATCAGCGGTCCGCTGCCGACGAGCGTCAGCGTGCCGCCCAGGATCGCGGCGAAGCCCATCGGCATCATCAGGCGCGAGACCGACATGCCGGTCTGGGTGGCGATGCGGGTGACGACGGGCATGAACAGCGCCGCCGCGCCGATGTTCTGCATGAAGCCCGAGATCAACCCGACGCTGCCCGCCACGAGGGCGTTGACGCGCTGCTCGCTGGCGCCGACACGGCTCAGGATCCAGCGTGCCACACGGTGCATCACGCCCGTCTTGTCGAGCGCCGAGCCGATGATCATCACCGCGATGATCGAGATCACCGCGTTCGAGGCGAAGCCACCGAAGAGCTCGGTGGCGGGCACGAGGCCCGACAGGCCCAGGATCACCATCACCAGTACCGCCGTGACGTCGACGCGCAGACGCTCGCTGACGAACAGCCCGACGGTCAACGCCAGCAGCGCCAGCACGAAGCCCATCTCGGTGGTGAACGGCACGTCGACCATGGCGCAGCGACCCCTGTCCGGCGCGCGGCGACGCGCCCGACGGAGGCTACCATCAACGCCCGCGAAGCGCGTCTCCATCGACGCTCGTCGATACCCTAGTGTGTTACCGGGACATTCACGGATGGTGCATGACGCAAGAATCGGTCAGACTGGTCTGGGGGTTGGACCTGCACGTTGGAAGGGACACGAATGGCTGCCGCGCACGTCGATCTGTTGCTCTTGCATCCACCGAGCGTCTACGACTTCCGCGAGAAGTCGATCCTGTACGGACCCGTCAGCGACATGGTGCCCTCGAGCGTGATGTTCGAGCTGTACCCGATCGGCTTCCTCACCATGGCGCAGTACCTCGAGGAGCGCGGCCTGCGCACGCGCATCGTCAACGTCGCGCTGCGCATGCTGACCAGCAAGCGTTTCGACCTGGAACGGTTCCTGCGCAAACAGCGCCCGAAGATGATCGGCATCGACCTGCACTGGATGCCGCACTGCCACGGCGCCATCGAGGTGGCGCGCGTCGCGAAGCGCGTGCACCCGGACGTGCCGGTGATCTTCGGTGGTCTGTCGTCGAGCTACTTCCACGAGGAGTTGCTCGAGTACCCCGAGATCGACTTCGTGCTCCGCGGCGACAGCACCGAGCCGCCGCTACACCAACTGCTGCTGGCGCTCGAGCGGGGCGAACCGCTCGACGACATCCCCAACCTCACCTGGCGCAAGGACGGCGTGGTCACCGCCAATGCGCTCACGTTCGTGCCGCAGACGCTCGACTACGTCGACGTGCGCCCCGAGCTGCTGATCGACATGGCGATCCGCTACCGCGACCTCGAGAGCGTGCTGCCGTTCAACGGCTGGCTGCGCAACCCGACCACCATGGTGCTACCGCTCAAGGGCTGCGCGTTCGAGTGCACCACCTGCGGCAGCTCGGCCACCACGTGCACGCACCTGACCATGCGTAAGAAGCCCGTCTACCGCAGCCCCGTCAGCCTGGCCGACAACCTGGCCGCCATCGGCCGGCTGTCGCGCGGGACCATCGTCATCCCCGGCGATCTGCTCCAGGGGGGTCTCGGCTACGCCACCGCGGTGATCGACGAGATCGCCGCCCGGGGCGTCACCAACGACATCTGCTTCGAGTTCTTCGACGTGCCGCCGATCGAGTTCCTGCGCCACATCGACGCCAAGCTCCCCACCTGGAGCTTCGAGGTGAGCCCCGAGAGCCACGACCCGGTGGTGCGCCACGCCATGGAGGGCGGCGCGAGCTACGACAACGAGGCGATGGAGACGCTGCTGCGGCAGGCGCTCGAGCTGCGCTGCACCCGCATCGACGTGTTCTACATGATCGGCCTGCAGTACCAGACGTACGAATCGGTGATGGAGACGATCGACTACTGCGAGCACCTGTTCGAGTTCGGCGATCCGCGGCTGCAGTGTTTCATCAGTCCGATGGGGCCCTTCCTCGACCCGGGCTCGCAGATCTTCGAGGAGCCCGAGCGCTTCGGCTACCGCAAACTCGCGCACACCGTCGAGGAGCACCGCCAGCTGCTGGTGCAGCCGAGCTGGGAACACATCCTGAACTACGAGACCATGTGGATGACGCGCGCCCAGCTGGTCGACGCGACGTACGACGCCGCCGAGCGGCTCAACGCGCTGAAGCTGCGCTACGGGCGCATCGCGCCGAAGCGGGCCAAGGCCGTGGCCGACGGCATCGCGGGCGCACGGGCGCTGCGCGAGCGCCTGAACGCCGCGATGGCGAACGGCGCCGACGGCGCGGCCTTCGAGCAGCTGCGCGGCGACATCGCCCGCTTGAACCACTCCACGGTGAGCGACAAGCAGGAGCTCTTCTGGCAGCGCCACGTCTTCAGCTTCAAGCTGAACGCGATCGCCAAGGCGGGGCTCGATTACGTCTTCGGAAGGCGCCCCGGCACCGCGCCGTCGACCGCGCTGTAGAGCCGCTCATGCGCGGCGCACAGCGCCGCGGTCGCGGCGTCGATGGTGGCGGCGTCGGCGCCCGAGCGGTAGGCGCGCTCCAGCACCTCGGCGGTCGCGGCCAGCTCGACGGTGCCGAGACCGCTCGCGAGACCGCGGATCGTGTGCGCCAAGCGCTCGGCGAGCGTGTGGTCACCCGCGGCGCGCGCGAAGCCCAAGCGCTCGGGGAGGTCGCGCTCTTCGTCGAGGAAGCCGCGCATGAGGTCGAGGTAGAGCGCGTCGCTCTGACGCGTGAAGCGCAGGCCGCGCTCCAGGTCGAGCAGGTCGAGGTCGCGCAGCGCCGCGAGCGGGTCGTCGTCCGCGCCCGGGCCCGCGTTCGCGTCCGTGCCCGTGTCCGCGGTCGTTGGGTCCTCCGGGGGTGGTTCGACGCTCCAACCCTCGTCGCGTCGCGACGCGCGGTTCGTCGCCGCCCGTTCGGCTGCGGCTCGCGCCCAGCGGCGGATGCTCTGCGCGAGGTCCTCCGGGTCGACCGGCTTCGTCACGACCTCGTTCATCCCCGCCGCCAGGCAGGTGTGGCGGTCGCTCTCGAGCACGCTGGCGGTCATGGCGATCACCGGCACGTCGCGCAGCGCCGGGTCGGCGCGCATGCGCTTGGTGGCGGTGATGCCGTCCATCACCGGCATCTGCACGTCCATGAGCACGATGTCGAAGCGCTCCCGGCGCAGCACCTCGAGCGCCTGGAGCCCGTCGTGCGCGAACGCAGGCGTCAGCCCCAGGCCGGCGAGCAGGCCTGCGGCGACCTCGCGGTTGAGGGCGTTGTCTTCCACGACGAGCACGCGCAGCGCCGGATCGAGCTCGGCGTCGCCCGGCGCTGGCGTCGCCGGACTCGGGCTGCGCGACGGCGTCGCGTCCGATATCGGCGCGAAACGCGCGGTGAACCAGAAGGTCGAGCCGACGCCGGGGGCGCTCTCCACGCCGATCTCGCCGCCCATCAGGTGCACCAGGCGCCTGCAGATCGCGAGCCCCAGGCCCGTCCCGCCGTAGCGCCGGGTGATGCTGGCGTCGGCTTGAGCGAAGGCGGCGAACAAGCGCTGTCGCTCGTCGCTCGAGAGCCCGATGCCGGTGTCGCGGACCGCGAAGCGGAGCACGGCGTCAGCGGTCTCGTCGGCGAGTCGCTCGACGCGCACCGCGACCTCGCCCTCGTCGGTGAACTTCACGGCGTTGGTCACCAGGTTCACGAGCACTTGGCGGAGCCGCAACGCGTCGCCTTCGACCAGCGCCGGGACGTCGGGCTCGACCTCGACGCGGAGCGCCAGACCCTTGTCGGCACAGGCCGTCGTGAGCAGCGTCGACACGGTGTCGAGGACCTGCGTGACGCTCAGCTCGCCGCGCTCGAGCACCACCTTGTCGGCCTCGAGCTTCGAGACGTCGAGCACGTCGTCGATGATGCCGAGCAGGTGCTTGGCGGACAACTCGATCTTCTCGAGGTAGTCGCGCTGCCGGGGATCGAGGTCGGTGGCGAGCGCGAGGCGGTTCATGCCGAGCACGGCGTTCATGGGCGTGCGGATCTCGTGGCTCATCGTGGCCAGGAAGCGGGCCTTGGCGTCGCTCGCCTCGCGTGCCTCGGCCGTGCTGCGCTGGAGCGCTTCGTTGCTCGCTTGCAGCCCGGCGACGAGCTCCTCGCGCGAGCGGGCCGCCAGCACGGCGCGGGCGCGCTGCGGCGCGAGCTCGTCCACCTGATGGGGCAGGGGGTAGGCGAGCGCGACACGCGCGGCGCCGTCTCGGTAGCCCGCGGACGCGAGCGCAGCCGGTCGCCGTGAGGCTGGCCGCGCCGTCGCGGACTCGGGGTTCCACGCGAACGCGAAGCGCAGCGTGAGGCCGCCAGGTCGAGGCTGCAGCACGATCGTGAGGCGCGCCGGGTCGAGCAGCGCTTCCAGCCAGCGCGTCACATCCGAGACCTCGGCCGCGACGCGTGTCGCGAGGTCGCGACCGCCGCCCAGGCTGCGGACGACGTCGAACGCCTTGCGACGCACGCGCACGCGCGCCCCGGCCTCGAGGGCGAGGGAGCCGAGGGTCGGCGTGTCGGATACGGCCGCGCGGCGCGCGCTGTCGACGCTCACGACCGCCACCGCAGGAGCAGGCACGCGGCGTCGTCGTGGCCCTTGGCGTGGCGTTCCACGAGCCGCTGTGCGAGCGGTTCGACGTCGCCGTCGTCGGCGCCGAACTCGCGCGCCAACACCTCGGGGAGACCGTCGGTCCACAGCGCGACGAGATCGCCGCGCTCGAGTTGGGTGCGCTGGACGAAGGGCGTGGGCCAGCGCCTGCCGAGCACGCCGTCGCGCGCGACGCCCGTGAAGCGCCGTCGTCCGACGGCCGCGGCGCGCACGTTGCCGACCGCCAGGTAGCGCAGCTCGCAGCGCTCGGTGTCGAGCAGCGCGAGGCCCACGGCGGCTCCGACCGTGCCGACGCTCACCTCGTGCAGGTCGTGCAGCAGGGCCACGACGTCGAACGGATCCGGCGTCGTGGCGAAGGTACTGCGCACGCGCGCGGTGAGGGTGTCCGCGAGTGCGGCCGCGACCCTGCCGTGGCCCGTGGCGTCGACGATGGCGAGCAGGACGAGCGCGTCGCGCTCGGCGATCACCACCGCGTCACCACCGCTGCGTTGGCCCGCGCGCTGCCGAAGCGCCGCCGCGGCCGACCAGCGTTCGCGCGCCGCTCGCACGCGAACGGGTGCCGCGGCGGCCGGTACGGATCCCGGGTGCACGGCGCGAGCGGCGCTGCGACCACCGGCTGCAGCGCGCAGTGGCGCGAGGTCGGTGGTGCCGATGGCGTCGTCGTTCGACGCGCGCCCGCGCAGCCGTTTGCGTGCGCGCACGGTGGCGCCACCGCCGGGCGTGACGGTGATGTCGAGCTCGTCCGACATGCGACGCACCCCGGGAAGGCCGAGGCCGAGCGTGCGGCCGCTGCTGTAGTGGTCGGTCAGCGCGAGCGCCACGTCGGCGATGCCGGGTCCGGCGTCGCTGACGGTGACCTCGACGTCGATGGCGGTGCCGCGGCGGACGCGGCGCATCTCGACCGATCCGCTCCCTGCGTACTTGAGCACGTTGGATCCGAGCTCGCTCACGATGGTCGCGATCACCGAGCGCTCGAGGTCGGTCGCGCCGTAGAGCAGCGCCGAGCGCTGACAGCGCAGCACCGCCACCTGCAGGTCGAGTGCGCGCTCGAGTTCGAAGCGCTCCCCGTCGACGTCGTTCACGTGCTCGACCCGCTCTCGTCGGCGTCGGGCGCTGCCAGCGCCGTCGCCTCTCTGTCGACCTGGGCGCGGACGGCGCCGAGCGCCACGAGCGCGTCATCGAGGGTGGCGTAGGCGCGCACCCCGCGCGTGTCGACACCGGCCTCGATCAGGTAGGCGACGATCCCCGCCGACAGGCCCACCAACAGCGGACGGGCGCCGAGCAAGGTGGCGGTGCGCGCGACGAGCGTGAGCTGCCTGAAGTCCTCGGCGTCGATCAGCTCGAGCCCCGACGCCTCGAGCACCAGGGCGCGCGAGCGGCTTCGGCGCAGCGTGTCGAGCACCTCGCCGCGCAGCGCGCGCAGCGTTGCATCGTCGAGCTCGCGCGGCAGCGTCACGACCAGCGCCGGCCCGACGCGCGTGGCGACGGGCCCGTCGCCGGCGCCGTCCTCAGACCACTCGCTCGTCACGCCGCATCACCCGCGCGCGGCGCCGGGGCGACGCACTCGATCGCCGTCGCCGACGAGGTCGAGGGCGATCTCGAAGGCGTCGCGCAGCGTCGCGGTGGTGCGGATCTCGCCGATGTCGACGCCGAGCTCGACCATCGTGAACGCGATCTCGGGCGAGATGCCCGACACGATCGCCTCGCAGCCCATCAGCCGCGTCGCTTGCGTGATCTTGACGAGCTGGTTGGCGACCGCCGTGTCGACGGTGCGGACGCCGCTGATGTCGAGCATGAACACCTTCGTGCGGGTCTGGGAGATCATCGCGAGCGTCTTCGTCATGATCTCCTGCGTGCGGCTCGAGTCGAGCACGCCGATGAGCGGCAGCAGCAAGATGCCCTCCCAGATCGGCGTGACGGGCGTCGCCTGCTCCAAGAGCGCCTCGCTGCGGGCCTCGAGCAGCGCGTTCTCCTCGGCCGCGTGCTCGGCCGCCGCGCGTTGGGTGGCGTGGATCTGGTCGAGCACCAGGTAGGTGTCGAGGAAGATCAGCTTCTGCACGGCCGTGCGCATGACCGCGAGCCGCTCTGGGGGCGCCTCGATGCGCTCCAGGCGCTCGACCAGGAGCTGGTCCGACATGAACATGCCGGCCATGTAGATCACGTTGGGCAGGTCGATGCGGCCGTGGACAGCGCCAACGTGCCGGCGGGCCGCCAGGTAGGCGTCGTCGACCTCGGCCGCGAAGAAGCTCGTCCAGTGCCGGACCTGTTGCTCCTGCACGTGCGCGAGCAGTTCGTCGGCGTGGCCGAAGAAGAGTTCGAACTCCTCGTGCGTTCGCAGCCAGGCGTACCAGTCATGCACGAAGGCGTCGATCTGGGGGACCAGGTGCGTCCCGGCCTCGCGCACGAGGGCGAGGTCGTGGTCGCGGATGTCGAACTTGGCAAGCGCTGTGGCTCGGTCGATGGCGGCTGGCATGGCGGCACCTCGGATGCATCGCCGGGGGCCGTGACACGGTACGAGGCGACCGCAGCGACCCCGGCGCCGATGCGGTGTTGACTCGACGCATCGTACGTCGCCGCGGACCGTACGGGTGTGCCTTCGCGTCCCTCGCGCAAGGGACGCCCGTCCCGAGACGGGAGCGGCGTGGCGAACGCCTATACTGGACGCATTACGACGCTGCGCCGGTGTATGCCATGAGAGACGTCCTCCGCTTCCTCGCCGCCTGGGCCCTGGTCCACGAGAGCGCCGACGAGGGTTGGCGCGCCGCCGTGACGCGCGGGGCGGGCCTGTCCCCGGGCGACTTGGAGCGTGGACCGGACGACTTCGTCGACGGCCTCGCCGCGCTGGTCGACGCGGAGAAGGAGCGACTGAAGCGCGAGTTGGCTGCCGATGGCGCAGGCGTGGCACCGACCGAAGGTGCCAGCGATCGCCGCGACGCCGACCTGACGGCCGCGCTCGAGGCAGTCCGCTTCGACCTGGCGGAGCTGCGCGGTCGCATCGAGAGCCTGCAGACGAGCGTCGACGCTCTGCACGCCGAGCGCGACGACTGAGCATGTCGGCCCGCGGCCGCGCCATCGCCGCCGTGGCGTTGCGTTCCGGCGCGAGCGCCGCCTGGCGCTCCGGCCTCGGGCTGCGCCCGCGCGCCGAGCGCCGTCGCGCCGTCGCGAGGGCGCTCCGCCTCGCCTGTGAGGCGTTGGGGCCGACGTTCATCAAACTCGGGCAGCTCGCGTCGGTCCGCCCCGACCTGGTGACGCCCGAGATGGTCTTCGAGCTCGAGCGGCTCCAAGACCGCGTGCCCGCCGTGCCCGTCGACGCGATCCGTGACGTGATCAGGCGCGAACTCGGCGCCGCCCCCGAGCACCTGTTCGCCTCGTTCGATCCTGAGCCGATCGCGACGGCGTCGATCGCGCAGGTGCACGAGGCGACGTTGGCCGCTCCGTACCGCAGCGTGAACGGCCGGCTCCTCGGGGCTGGTGCGCGCGTCGCCGTGAAGGTGGTGCGACCCGGCGTCGCTCGCCTCATCGCCGACGACCTCGCCGTGGCGCGCCGCTGGGCCGAGCGCGCGGAGCGGATGAGGTGGCTGGCCCGCTGGGGCCCGAACGCGCTCCTGCGCGAGTTCGAGTCCAGCCTGGCTCGCGAACTCGACCTGCGCGTCGAGGGACGTGTCGGGGATCGCTTCGCGTTCGACTTCGCCGACGATCCGCTGGTGATGGTCCCCGCGGTCGTGTGGACGCACACCACGCGGAGCGTGCTCACCAGCGAGTTCGTCGACGGCTGGCTCCTCTCCGAGCTCGGCGAGGCGGAGCGAGCGGGCATCGACGCTCGCGCGCTCGCCACGCACGGCGCGGAGGTGTTCATGCGCCAGGTGCTGGTGTTCGGTCGCTACCACGCCGACCTGCACCCGGCGAACCTGATCGTGACGCGCGACGGCCGCATCGGCTACATCGACTTCGGCATCGCGGGGCGCACGACACCGCCGCAACGCCAGGCGATCGCCCAGGTGCTCGTCGCCACCGCGTACGGCGACGCCGACCGTGCCCTGCGCGCCTCGCGCGCGTTGGGGCTCGAGGTGCCCGAGGCGGTCGAACCCGCGCTGCGCCGCGGCGTCGCGCGGCTGATGCGGGCCCACCTGGCGCGCTCACCGGCCGACGTGCGCGGCTTCGTGACCGGCTTCCTCGGGTTGTTGGCCGAGCATCGGATCGCGATCCCGGAGGGCTACGGCATGCTGGTGAAGGCGCTCGTGACCGTCGAGGGCGTCGCCCGAGCGATCGATCCCGACATCGACCTGATCGAGGCGTCGAAGCCGTTCACGACGCGCCTGGTCGCCGAACAGCTGCTGCGGCCGGAGCGGCTGCGTGAGCGGCTGCCGGCGGCGCTCCGCGCTGCGCTGGCGGAGCTCATGGCGTGACCGGCTCGGGGCGTCGGTCCGTCACGCGGACCAGCACCGCTCCCTCGTCGTCGCCCGGCGGCTCGAACCACGTCTCGAACAGGTCGAGCATCTCGGTCGTCACGAGGTAGCTGCCGCTGGGTCGCTCGACGTTTCGCGCGGCCAAGCGGCGCTCGAGGACCGAGCGGGGCGCCTCGAGGTAGACCAGCCACGGCGTGGCCCCCACCGCGCGCACGCGTTCGGCGGACGCCTGGCGTCCGGCGCGCGTCCAGTGGCCCCAGTCGAGCACCACGTGCGCGCCGAGGGCGAGTGCCTGCTCGGCCGTGTCCCAGGCGATGCTCGTCAGTTGCGCGAGGCGCCAGTCATGGATCTCACGCGGCATGTGCTCGCCGAAGAGCGCGATCATCCACTCGTCGACCGTGAAGCGCAGCGCGGGGAGTTCGCGCTCGAGCGTGTGCGCGAGGTGTGTCTTGCCGCTCCCCGTGAGGCCGCAGAGCAGGACCACCGAGGGCCCTGCCGTGGCCCGGACGCGCTCGACCACAGCGCGCGCGTCCGGTGCCAGTGCGTCGTCGTCAGTCATCGAGCGTGCCGCGCACGTACTCGCGCAGCCACGTCAGTGCCGGGCGCTCCTCGTCGAACCAGTCGAGCAGGTATGCGTTGGTCTTCCAGATCCGGCCGGCCCGGTATCCCCAGAGCGTGACGCCGGCGACGGCCTCGTGCTCCCACAGCACCGGGAACATGCGCTGGTACATCGCCAGCTGTTGCTCGTCGTCGGATGATTCGAGCTCGAGCTCGGAGACGTAGATCGGCAGGCCGAGCTCGGCGAGGGCGTCGAGGTTCGTGCGGATCACGGCCGGGTTGGCGTGCTCGAGCCCGTGCGCCTGGACGCCGATGCCGTCGATCAGGCCGCGCTCTTGCAGGATGCCGACGAGCTCGGCGTAGCGCACGCGGTTCATCTCGCAGCAGAGGATGTTGTACTCGTTGATGAGCAGCGTCGCCTCGGGCAGCGCCTCGCGGGCGCGCTCGAACGACCACACCACCCAGTCCCAGCCCGTCTCGCCGGCCCCGCCGATCGCCTCGGCGTACGACGGCGGCGCGTGCAGCGGCTC
>SL_3KL_010_SEDDRAFT_10006477_pt1 | contig 10476 bp, 7 predicted proteins | sample SodLakKL_010_SED_2_FD_10381 | JGI IMG/M metagenome (IMG submission 10381)
CCCGGGCCATCCGGGTGGTCTGGCTGGCCATCAGCCGACGCAATACCGACGCGATAAGCGACGTGTTCGGCTCGATCGGCTTGTACGGTTTCCGACTGCACATGAAGCACACGCCCCCACCAGGACTGAAAAACTATCGCAACCTGCATCTGTGGATGCTTCTGCCGCTTGCGATAACCGTGCTCGGTTTTGCCCCAAGGTACTTTCTGGCCCTGCCCCAGGCCACCTTTCATCAGCATGTGCATGGCATTTCCGCCTCGCTGTGGATGCTGCTGATCGTCATTCAGCCCTGGCTGATAACCCGGGGCGATCGCAGGTCAACCCATCGCTCGCTGGGTATTGTCGGACTGGTCCTGGCCGGCATCGTCGCCGGCAGTGCGCTGGCCATCATCCCCAGAAATATCGTCCACATACCGAGGCTGTCAGACGACGGTGTATTCAATCCGACATTCGCCTATTTCGTCACTTACCTCGATACCGTGCTGATCGCCCTGTTCGTGTTCAGCGTGACCTTTGCCGTTCTGAAGATCAGAAAAGGGCAGCTTGCTGATCACGTGCAGTGGCTGCTGGCTTCGGTGTTCCTTGTTCTATCGCCGGCCCTGATCCGATTGTTATTGATCGGGACCATGATGCTGAGACCTGAGGCGGGCATTCGATTTATCGACCTGGTGGTGCCGACCGTCGTCCTCATGCTGCTGATGGTTGGCGTCTATTACTACCGCTTCGGCAGCTTCCGGCATCCGTCGTTCGTGCTGGTGATGCTTACTGTGGTGTCCTTCCTTCTGGTCGGATGGGTTGGCGATAACGAAACGCTCAGAAGCCTCGCCCATATCATTTTTAAGTCATGAAATCTGTTTTACACGATGCGCTAAATTCGGCTTGCCGCTGCAGTTGGTACTGCTTTTTGCAGCCGCGCTGGGCGTGGCCGGGACTGAGTTGGGGCAGCGTCTGGTATTGGCATTTAGCGGGAGCGCGGCATGATTCCTTCAAGCTCACTGTGCCGCTCTCGGAGCTTTCTGCATGAAAATCGACAAGAAGAAAGTAGCTGCTTATTCATGGTCTACAGGATCCAGCCTGTTTTTGGTGACCATCGTGCTGTATGTCTTTGTCCTGCAGCCTTCCGGGGATACCGGGGCGGAGAGAACTTCCCAGCTACTGGAAAAATGGACCCTGGCTTCGGCAATCTGGCGCATGGAAACCCTGGCCGTCGTGTTGATTACCGTTTCTTCCTGGTATCTTGCGACGGTTAGGCAAAGCATGAGCTGGCTTCTGATCGCTTTTGCTCATATTGTCATGATCATCATGTATGCCGGCATGCTGGGTTCCTATCCGGTCGCCGCGGACGCGTTTGCCGAAAGTCCCTACCTGTTCGCGATGGTCAAGAATACGACGGTATGGATTTTCGGGCTAAGCAACCTTGTGTTCCTCACGGGATTGGCCTTCGTTTACGCATCTGAGAACTTGCCCGGGTGGATGCGTTGGGCAGGCGTCATCATCAGCGCAGTCGGGACCTTTGCGGCGCTCGCACTGTTCCTCGATCTGACCACGTTCTCGCATCTGGTCATGGTTGGGCCCTTGTTTCTTGCCCTTTATCTTCTGAATGCGTACTTGGGAATAAAGCTAGCCAAACAGTGTCCGTCGGGGACGTAGCCCCGACCTACAAATTTTCCGGACCGGTTGGGCTTGGGAAGAATGTAGATCCTATGAGGCATGCGAACGGCGGGCCTTGATGAGCGGGCCGTTCGCAGATCACCCTACGCATGGTAGGGGGTTAACACTCTGATAGGAGATACGATCATGCGAACGACCCGAGTTGATTATAGAACGGAAGCTGTGGTTCTGGCAGCGAGTCTGGAACTGTCATCTGGCAGCTGGAAGGTGGCCTTTCACGATGGCCGTTGCACCAGGGCGCGGGTGGTGACGTGTTCTGCTGAGGGTGTGTCAGAACGTTTGTCGGAGTTGATGGCCGAGATTGCCAAGGTGCGCCGTCGCTGGTCGCTGGAGGAGTCGACGCGGATCCTGGTGGGGTATGAAGCGGGTCAGGACGGTTTCTGGCTGGCTCGCAAGCTGGAGTCTATGGGCCTGGAGGTGATGATCATGGACCCGGCCAGCATTCCGGTGGAGCGCCACGCGCGGCGGCGCAAGACTGATCGTCTGGATGCGATCCAGTTGGTGATGCTGCTGCGCCGCTGGCTGCTGGGTGAGCGAGGTGCGTTTTCGCGGGTTCGGATTCCGAGCCGCGAGGATGAGGACCAGCGCAGCGTCCGGCGTGAGCGCAGTCAGTTGCTCAAGGAACGTAACCAGCACCGTGACCGGATTCGCAAGCTGCTGCGCACACAAGGCTGCTGGGTGAAGTCGGTGGATGCCAAGCTGGGTGAACGGTTGTTGGCTGGGATAGTGTGCGACGGGGACGGTCACCCATTGGGCCCTGCGCTGCTCAGGCGCCTGCAGCGGGAGTGGCAGCGTCTGGAGCAAGTGACCGAACAGCTTCGGGAGTTGGAGCAATCGATTGAGCAGTCGCGGGCGTTCAGTGACCGGGCCGAGGAGCAGATCAAGCAGTTGACCCGTTTGCGAGCGGTGGGTCCCTGGTCGGCGGTGCCGATGGCCACGGAGTTGTTCTGGCGGGATTTCAACAACCGTCGTGAGGTGGGGGCCTGTGTGGGTCTGGTGGGCCAACCCTATGACAGCGGCGACAGTCGCAAGGACCAGGGGATCAGTAAGCGGGGCAATCGACACTTGCGAGCGGTGTTGATCGAGCTGGCCTGGATGTGGCTTCGATATCAGCCTGACAGTGCGCTCAGCCGGTGGTTCAGGGGCCGCACTGAGGGTCAGGGCAAACGTGCGCGTCGGGTGATGATCGTGGCGTTGGCGCGCAAGCTGGTGATTGCGCTGTGGCGCTATCTGGAGCATGGCGAAATCCCGGCCGGAGCACAGTTGAAGACCGCCTGATGAGTAAGCTGTGGTGAGATTGACTGGACAGATGATTGACACACAGGACGGTTGAGGTTTGATGGCAAGTGGATACGCCCGTGGGCCGACCGGGTTGGTAGAAGGCCAACCGTTTCATGTAGATGGGGCGTGTTCTTTGAGGTGGCGAGCTGCCAGCGTTGAGCGCATGCAGGATTGGGCCGAGCCCATTGAGGCCGGCGGATAGAAGGTGGTCGAGACGCCAATGGCGTCTGACGAAGCAGACAGCCACGCTTGCAATGATTTCAACGATCCGAGGAGAAGGATCATGAGCAAGACCGACAAGTTGATGACGAGCCCCCGACGCCTGTCGGCGCAGGAGACTCATGCCCAATGAAACGAGGGTTTGACAAATGACGCCTCATAGAAGGTCGGCCCAACGTGGCCGACGGTCGAGGTTTGGGGTTGTCGCCTACAACCGTGCTGCCAACCTCGTTCCTTCGTCGATCGCGCGCTTGGCATCCAGCTCGGCGGCCACGTTGGCGCCGCCGATCAGGTGGGTGGTGACGCCGGCCGCTTCGAGTCCCTCCATCAATTCACGCTGCGGCAACTGCCCGGCGCAGATGACGATGTTGTCGACGTCCAGCACCTGCGGCTTGTCGTCGATGCGGATATGCAGGCCCTCGTCATCGATGCGCTCGTAGCTGACCCCGGCGAGCATGTTGACGCCGAAGTGCTTGAGCGAGGTGCGGTGGATCCAGCCGGTGGTCTTGCCCAGTCCCTTACCGGGCTTGGAGGTCTTGCGTTGCAGCAGCCAGACTTCCCGGGCGGGTTGCTCGAACTCGGGCTTGAGCCCGTCCACCCCGCCACGACGCGTCATCTCCATGTCCACACCCCACTGGTGAAAGAAATCCTCCGGCCTGGGCTGGTCCGGGTCCGGCGTTTCGGGGGGCTCGCCATGGACCAGGAACTCGGAGACATCGAAGCCGATACCACCGGCACCAATCACCGCCACGCGCCGCCCCACCGGCTTGTTGCGCAGCAGCACATCGATATAGCCGAGCACCGAGGGATGATCCTGCCCCGGAATCTTCGGATCGCGCGGCACCACACCGGCGGCGACGAGGACCTCGTCGAAGCCCTCGCCGGCCAGCTGGTCGGCGTCCACCCGGGTGTTCAAACGCAGATCGACCCCCGTCGTCTCGATACGCTTGCCGAAGTAGCGCAGCGTCTCGACGAATTCCTCCTTACCGGGAATGCGCTGGGCCATGTTGAACTGCCCGCCGATGCGGTCCATGCCCTCGAACAGCACGACATCGTGCCCGCGCTCGGCCGCGGTGGTCGCGGCGGCCAGGCCGGCCGGACCGGCACCGACCACGGCGATTTTCTTCTTCGCAGTCGCCGGCTCGATGACCAGGTCGGTCTCGTGACCGGCACGCGGATTAACCAGGCAGGAGGCGACCTTGTTCTGGAACACGTGATCCAGGCAAGCCTGGTTGCAGGCAATGCAGGTATTGATCTCGTCGGCACGGTCGGCACCGGCCTTGTTGACCCATTCCGGGTCGGCCAGGAAAGGCCGGGCCATGGACACCATGTCAGCGTCCCCCCTGGCCAGCACGTCTTCTGCCGTGTGCGGCATGTTGATGCGGTTGGTGGTCACCAGCGGCACCGAGACGGCGTCGCGGAACTTGCGCGTCACCCAGGTATAGGCCGCGCGCGGCACCGTGGTGGCGATGGTCGGGATACGCGTCTCGTGCCAGCCGATGCCGGTGTTGATGATGCTCACCCCCGCCTGCTCGATTGCCTGGCCCAGTGCCACAACTTCGTCCCAGGCGTTACCGTCTTCGAGCATGTCGAGCATGGACAGGCGATAGATGATGATGAAGTCATCGCCCACCGCCTCTCGCGTGCGCCGGACAATCTCCACGGCAATGCGCATGCGGTCGTCGAACGACCCGCCCCACTCGTCGTCACGCTTGTTCGTGCGCGGCACCAGGAACTGGTTGATGAAATAACCTTCCGAGCCCATCACCTCGACGCCGTCGTAGCCGGCTTTCTGCGCCAGCTTCGCGCAGCGCACGAAATCGCGGATCTGGCCCTCGATGCCCTTGGCCGTCAGGGCCTTGGGCTTGAACGGCGTGATCGGCGACTGGATCGCCGAAGGCGCGACGGAGAACGGGTGATAGGCATAGCGCCCGGCATGCAGGATCTGCATGCAGATGCGGCCATCGGCCTCGTGCACCGCATCGGTCATCTTCCGGTGGCGCATCACCTCCCAGCGGTTGGTCAGCTTGGAAGCCAGCGGTGCCAGCGAACCACGCCGGTTCGGCGCAATCCCGCCGGTCACCATCAATCCGGCCCCGCCTTTCGCCCGCTCGACGAAATAAGCCGTCAGCTTCGGCCAGTTCCACACCCGGTCTTCCAGCCCGGTATGCATCGACCCCATCAGAACGCGGTTGGGCAGCGTCACATGCCCGAGATCAAGCGGGCGGAAAAGGTTGGGATAGCGGGAATCGGTCATGGCAACATTCGGATCAGTATGGGGCTCAAGGCGCCATTATGCCGATTTCGCTTTGTGTTTTGGTTCTTTGGCGTTTTGGTTGGCAAGATACTGCGTAGCCTCAAGCAAAGGCTCGAGGCAAAGCGACTTCGAGCAACGAAAAAACCAAAAAACCAAAAAACTAGTCTTGCATTCGCCGCAGCACCCTCACCTCCCGGCGCAGGCGCTCGACTTCGTCGATCAGGTCCAGCACCACCGGCAGGGCGTGGTTTTCCAGCTCCAGGTCCTGCTGCAGGCGGCGGGCACGGCGCAAGCGGCCGAGCTGGCGGGCCGGGAAACGCCATTGCGCTTGCCCGCGCGGTTCGACCACGCCTTCGTTCACCCACTCGATGAGCAGCTCGCGACTGACATCACAGACCCGGCACAGCTCGTTAAGCTCGAGTTCGGTTTCCTGTTCGATCACTTCAATGGTCAAGCGCGTCATGCCGCCACCTCCATCTCGGAACGTGGATTGAAGTCCTGCTCTTCGGCGAGTTGCTCATAGAGTTCGCGCTGACGATCGGTGCTGGCCTTGGGAACCACCACCTTGAGCGTCACCACCTGGTCGCCGGCGGCCTTGCCGGGCAACCCCCGACCCTTCAACCGCAGGCGCTTGCCGCTGGAAGCACCGGCCGGGATATTCATGGCCACCTTGCCGCCGAGCGTGGGAACGTTGACCCTGGCGCCGAGCGCCGCCTCCCAGGGCGTGATCGGCAAGGTCAGGTGCACATTGCGCCCCTCGAGTTCGAACAGCCGATGTGGCTGGATCTCGACTTCCAGGTAAAGATCCCCTTTCGCCCCACCGTTGAAGCCGGGCTCACCCTGGCCGGCCAGCCGGATTTGCTGTCCCGGCGTCACGCCGGCCGGAATGTTGACCTCCAGGTTCTGCTGACGCCGGACCAGTCGACCGTCCGGGCCCGGCTCAGTCCGGCTGAGGGTGATCCGACGCTGCCCACCGGAAAATGCCGTTTCCAGGTCGATCTCGACACGCGCGTGGATGTCACGCCCGGGTGCACTGCGCGAGCGGCGAGCCCCCATGCCGCCACCGAACAGGTTCTCGAAAAATTCGCTGAAATCGGTGAAACCGCCGAACCCCTCGCCGGCTCCGGCCTGCCCGAAACCCCCGCTCCAGCCCGGCGGCGGCTGGAAATCGTCGCCACCGCGCCAGCCGCCAGCGCGCAACTGGTCGTACTGCTTGCGCTTTTCCGGATCCTTGAGTACCTCCCAGGCCTCGCCGATTTCCTTGAACTTGTCCTCGGAACCGGCATCCTTGTTCAGGTCGGGGTGATATTTGCGCGCCAGCTTGCGGTAGGCACGCTTGATCTCGTCGGTTTCGGCATCGGGTTCGACACCCAGCGTCTTGTAGTAGTCCCTGAATTCCATCGAATGCCTCGCATCCTCGTCTGCTCCCCATTCAATGGGGACGGCCGACGGTCACTCAAGGCAGGGCAACCCGTTCCCCCGGCCCGGTCGACGCCAGCCGCAACAGGTAGTGCTCATCATGGGTCTGGCCGGCCAGGCGCTGCAACTGTTCCCACAGCACCTGGCCGGATCCGTCTTCGTCGCCTGCGCGCACGGCGGCCAGTTCGACCAGTACCGCTGGCTCGGTGACCCGCCAGCCGCCCAGTGCCAGTGCTTCGCGCAGCTCGAGGCACTCTTCTGCCGCCTCGCGCGCGGCCTCGTAGTATTCCAGCTCGATGGCGCGAGTGGCATAGCCGCACAGGGCGGCGCTGAGCACGGTGCGCCCGGCACCACCGATCGAGCGCGCCTGCTCGATCACGGGCTCATAGGCCTCGATGCCGGTATCCCGATCCAGACGAACCCTCACATTGGTGACTTCCAGTGCAGCCTGCAGGCTGTATGGATGCGTACTGCCGAGCCGGCGATCCATGATGACCGCCGATTCGTCGAAATAGGTCTCGGCCTGCCGGTACCGTCCGCGCGCAAACGCGAGCTCACCCAGCCCGATCAGCACCGCTCCGTGATCGGGCGAGTCCTCGCCGACGAAGCGCCGGGCCACGTCGCGCGCGGCCGTGAGATGCCGCTCGGCCTCGTCGTATTCGCCCTGCACTGTCAGCAGGCGACCGAGATGGATGCGCGCCGCCGCCATGGCGCCGGAGTCACCGTACTTCTCTTCCCGTGTTTCGATCACCCGACGCAGCCGCCGCTCGGCCTCATCACTGCGACCCAGCCGGTCCAGGCTGAGCGCGAGGTTGCTCATCACAGACAGGGCATCGTTCGAATCGCCGCGCCCCATCGCGAACCAGAGCGCTTCGGCCCCTTCAAGATGTCGTGTGGCCTCCTCCAGCTGACCGCCGATCAACAGCGTGGTGCCCAGATTATTCTCTGCCCGTGCCATCAGCGGCCACGGTCCCGGCGACGCCTCGACGGCCAGTTCACGCGCCCTTTTCAAATCCTCCACCGCCTCGTCCCAGCGCCCGAGATCGCGCAGCAGGCGACCGCGAATCTGCAGCACATCGGATCGGCGTGTGGACTGCTGGCCGGGAAACTCATCCAGAATCGCCAGTGCTTCATTGATGACCTCGAACCCATCCTGCATCCGGCCCTGGCGGTGGTAAACCTGTGCCAGGTCACGAAATGCCATCGACCGCAGAATCGGACTGACCTTTTCGTCGTCATATTCGATGAACCCGGATAACAGGGGCTCGGCCGAAGAGTAGTCATGCAGGGCAATCATGATCTCGCCAAGCACCGCCATGACCTGCTGCTGCACCACCGGATCCTCGCTCAGCCAGTCCTCGGCCACATCGGCGGTGCGATCCAGCAACTCCCTGGCGGTCAGTTCATCGGTATCCTCGGCCAGGCCGCCGACCTCGCGAAACAAAAACAGCAGGTGCTCACGCACCGCCTCGGAAAGCGCCGCCTCGGTCTGCGCCACATCGCGCTCTAGCGCCGCTACCCTGGCCTGCCAGGCGGTCGCGCTGACCCCAACGAGAATACTCGCCAGGGCCAGGCCGCCAAGCGCTGCGGCCAGGCGATGTCGACGCATCCACATGCGCAGCCGTTCCGGGGGGGAAGGCGTGCGTGCGCGGGTCGGCAGGTTGTCACACAGACGCTGGATATCCAGCAACAGTGCATTGGCCGTGGCATAGCGGTGGTCGGGTTCGCTCGCCGTGGCCTGGGCGATGATCGCCTCGACATCACGCAGGCGCCGGAAACCGCGCCATGCCGGTAGCAGCCGGCGGCCATGGCCAGGCGGCGTTCCGAACACCATCCAGTGCAGCAAAGCACCCAGGCTGTAGATGTCGGCGGCCGTATTGACGGGCTGTGCGGCCAACTGTTCAGGTGCCGAGAACCCGGGCGTGAGGGCATCGCTCAGTTCCGCGCCAACGCCGGCATCCAGCAGCTTGGCCACGCCGAAATCCAGCAACCGGGTCTGGCCCTCGGCGGTCACAATGAGATTGGCCGGCTTGATGTCGCCGTGAACGACCAGCTGCCTGTGCGCGGCCGAAACCGCCATGCACGTCTCGCAGAACACCTCCAGCATACGTTCGCGATCCGGTGCCTGGTCGGCCACCCACTCATCCAGCGTCGGTCCATCCACCCATTCCATTACCAGGTAGGGTCGGCCGTCGTCGGTCAGGCCACCATCGAGCAGGCGCGCAATGGCGGCATGGTTGATTCTTGCCATGACCTGACGCTCGGCCTCGAGCAACTCGGCCAATTGATCACTGGTATGGCGGATGACCTTGATCGCCACCTGCATCTCGAACGTGCCGTCAGCACGCTCGGCACGGTAAACATCGCCCATGCCGCCGGTGCCGACCGACTCGATGATGCGCCAGGGGCCGAGACGTGTCCCCCCGGGGATCGGCATTGACTTGCCCTGTTCGCGTTCTTCAAGCGCCTCGCCCACCAGGTCGCGTGCCGAGCGCTCCAGGAACTCGGCCGGTTCATCCATGGCGCGCAGCAGCTTGACCAGCCAGCCGCCCAGGCGAGGTGCCCGTTCACGGCATTCAGCCACAAACTGCTCGCGCTTATCGGGTGGCATCTCCAGCGACTGCTCGAGCAGCCGGTCCAGGACTCGTCGGCGGGCCGGGGTCAGTCTTCCCTGCATGTTCCCTGCTCCCCTTTCAGTTCCAACAAATTGCCGGAATCACGACTGTTCCATCTCCACCACCAGCCAAGCACGGGCACGGTCCCAGTCACGCTGAACGGTACGCATGGAGATATCCAGCATTTCCGCGATTTCTTCGGCCGTCATCCCGCCAAAGAAACGCGCGATCACGACCTCGGCCAACCGCGGACTGACCTGCTCGAGCCGTGCCAGGGCTTCGTTGACCATCAGCACGGTCTCCTCGCCTTGGGACCCGTTGTCGGTGATCAGTTCCTCGTTGAGCGAGACGGGTGCCTGCCCGGAACCACGCTTGGCGGCCAACTTGCCGCGGGCGTGATCGACGATGAGCTGGCGAATGGCCAGCGACGTCAGTCGCTTGAGATGCAGGCGATTGCGAAAGTCCTGGTTGGCCGAAGCCCTGAGCTTGAGAAAGGCCTCGTGCACCAGCTCGGTGGTCTGCAGCGTCGGACTGGCACCGAAACGCGCCTGCTGGCAGCGCGCCACCTCGCGCAGATCGTCATAGATCAGCGGCAGGATACGGTCGATGGTATCGGGCTGCTCGCGCAACTCCGACAACAACCGCGTCACCTCCCCGGAAACAGCCTGGTTTTCAGCTTGCACGATCCCCGATCCAGAATATCGACTCCCGGCCAGTGTGCCACATATCGGATTAATCCGGAATTAACCCGGCGGCGATGGCCGCCGCCGGGAATGCACTATCTCAATCGTCGGCTGATTCAAAGCGATCATGGAGAATACCGCCTTCAAAGACCTCGAACAGCTCGGTGACGGTCGCATCGAGCTCGCCCTCATCATCGGCGGCACGCAGGCGATAACCGGCGCCGATGGTGTCGATCGCCAGGTCATCGAAGACCGCGATACCGCCGCTGACCTGAACCGAGAGCGTGCCCGAGAGTTCGGCGCCATGCGGGTTGGTCTCCAGTTCGATGGT
>SL_3KL_010_SEDDRAFT_10006478_pt1 | contig 10475 bp, 4 predicted proteins | sample SodLakKL_010_SED_2_FD_10381 | JGI IMG/M metagenome (IMG submission 10381)
TACTATGCTTCGGCCTTGAAAGACAACCGATACGGAACTGCGAAGTTTTCGTCATCAAATATGTACCAAATGTTTGCCTACATGGAGCACTATCCAAACCCCAGAGGCAAACCTCTTACCGGAATACTTCTTTATCCCAAAGTCTCGGACAGCTTGGACATGCGGGCTCGCTCCAACCGCAATCCATTGCATGAAATGCGATTTCAGACGCTGGACCTGTCCGTTCCATGGCCGGAAATCCGAAAGGAGTTGCTTAGTTTAGTTTCGGCATGAGGCTCCGGTCCTGTAATGACAAAAGAGTCTTGAAAAAACTGTCCAACCATTCCCAACCATCTCAACCAGACCATTCATTCAAGGGCATCTTCTCACCTCTACAAAGTAGTAACTTTTTTCACATGACGGCACATATAGTTATCATTATATTGTATGGATAAACATTCTATCTCCACCCACTGATTAGAAATAGATTTTTCCTTTTTCCCATTTTAGTTAGGAGCTAATAATCTTCTCTGTTATGACCAATTTAAAACAAACGAGAGTTCGAGACGCAATTGAAAAGCTTAGAAAAAGATTATTAGATCTGTCCGGCAGAAATAGATTACTTAACTATCGTTTTTATAAAGCTTCAACTTTGCAGGTCGTCAACCAGAACCCAGATGAGCTCTTTGAGCGGCTACTTGATGAGAGAACCTTTCGGTTTCAAGGTGTGCCAGAACCAACACATGAAGAGTTACTTAAGAGGAACTATTTAGAATGGGATCCTGACGTAGAAGAATTTCTTGAGAAACAAAGCTATCCAACACCCCATAAATGGGCAATTGAAATAGGAATTGTTCAAAATACGGACTTAAGCTTTGAAATATCGAACTCCAAGTCTCGCTTCAATCGGGTTATACAAACAGTGCATTATCCCCACAGTTTAGAAGCTTTATTAAAAAAAATAAAAACCAAAGCAGATACTGCTATTCAAGAAACAGGATCTAATTATCTCTTTCTGGTTATAGGTTTCTTAAGCTACTTTGATGCACCACATAGCGATAAGGAGAATTTGGCACCTTTAATTCTTGTGCCCGTAAAACTTGAGAAAGGAAAGATAGATAAAGAAACAAACAGCTATTTCTACTCCGTGAGCTATACAGGTGAGGATCTATTGCCAAATTTATCGCTCATTGAAAAAATGAGAATTGAACATGGTATTGCCTTCCCGGAGTTGAATGGAGATACGAGGCCATCGGAATATTTTGCAAAAATTCAAAACATACTTGCCAAGAATAACAAGCATCGCTGGAGAATAAAGAACCAAGCTAATCTAGCTCTTCTTAACCTTACCCAATTGCTGAAATATTTGGATCTCGATACTGAGCGATGGCCTAACTTGTTAGAACACCCAATTATTTTAGAATTATTTAATCAGAACGAGAAGGAGTTTGGAGGAGACTTTTCATTTGAGGAATATGAGATTGATGAAATTCCTTCAATCTATAAAGATTATCCAACCATATTAGACGCTGATACATCACAGCACCATGCCATAATTGATGTGCTTGACGGAAATAATCTTGTAATTGAAGGTCCTCCGGGTACAGGAAAATCACAAACTATTGTTAACCTAATAGCAGCAGCTATTTCTCGTAATTTGAAGGTTTTATTTGTTGCGGAAAAAATGGCTGCACTTGAAGTGGTAAAAAGAAAGCTTTCCAATCTCGGATTAGGTGATCTCTGTTTGGAGCTTCATAGCCATAAGACTCAAAAATCGAAATTTATTGATGGGATAAAAAAGAGGTTCAATATGGAACCAATGGAATATCCAGAAAAGTTAGATGATTTAATCAATAGGTTGGAGGTACATCGAGATAGATTAAAAGAGTATGTAGAGGTTATCAACAGCGAGTGGGAAGCAAGTGGGCTAACAATTCATGAAATCCTACATGCTGCAACACGGTACCGAAAGGAGATTTATATCGATGCTGCTAAATGCCATCCTCATAAAAATATCAGGGATTTTTTTTCAATAAATAAAGTCAAAGATATTGAAGAGATAGCTGATGCATACTCTGATGCTCTGAAAGCTGTATCAAGCTTTACCGATGAAGATACTCCCAAAAAACACCCTTGGTATGGATTGCAGAATACTGCATTAGAGTTTCATGATAGAGATGAAATATGTAATCAATTGGCAATAGTACAAAATTGCCTACATCAATTAGTAAAAAAAATCAATGATTTAAAGAATGAATATAAGATAAGTATTGACCCCAATTCACTGTCATTAAGCAGTTTTGAGTCAATATGCAAACAGATTGATTCTATACCAGATATTACAGATGATGCATTTATACATCTACTCCCACAGTTATCAGAGGGGCATTTAGTTTATGCTTTACAGAGGGATATCCGTGAATTTGAGGATCTTTATTTAAGATATATCGAGTTATCATATAGCTTTTCTGAAAAAATAATTTTGAGCCCTGATGCCCTTTTATCTCTAAATAGACAAAAAAGGAATCTTCCCACCATTCTGCAAGCAAATGATAAACTTTCAGAACTAGATCAACTAAAACAAGAAGTAACTGAAATCACAGATAGTCTTAAGTACTATCAAGAATTCTATTTCAGCAAGATTATCAATGAAAGCAAAGACCTTGGAAAATACGTCAAAGCGAATAAATCTGGTGTTAAGGCTTTTATTCAAGTATTAAACGTTGTTTCATTATTACCACCTAGCCACATTCCCCATAGAGACTCACTTTTTGATAACTTCCAATTAGATAAACATATCCCAGAGCTTAGCAGCTCAATTATGCGACTCCGTGAAATTCAAAAAGAACTGGAAGTCTACTTTGATATTAGTAAGGTGCCGGATATCACGGAATTGAAGAATATCGAGAATAGTTTACAAGAGTTACACATCTTTAAATGGTTTGACAAAAAATGGCGATTTGCTCGACGAGAATTATTCTCTATAAGTAATTCTTCCAAACACTCTTTAAAACAATTGGTTTCACAACTTTCAAATTTAATCTTGTTTGTAGAAAAAAGAAACAGACTTGAAAGCGACCACTTATATAACAAAGTTTTTGGCCCATACTTTCAAGGTATTGCTACAGATATCAATAAAATACATCAGTTGCGCAAGTGGTATAAAGCAGTTCGAGAAAAATTCGGAGTTGGATTTGGTCCGGATGTAGAACTTGGCAATCTAATAATTAATCTGCCTGATTTGTTATTCAACGCTTTACAAGTGGAATACAGTCAAGGTATTGTGACCTCATTACAATTACTTGTAGAAAGTATTGAAGAGCTCGAAAAATCTATTTCATTTGAATGGAATAATGAGTCATTAATTGAAAAAGATGGACAACTGACTTTAATAAATAACTATATCGATGATGCTGTTGAGGTGTTGTCTAATGTTGAATATGATCAAAACACATCACTTGCAGAGTTTACAACACAAGTAAAATATATTGAATCAATTCAGAAAAATTACAAGAAATGGAGAAAAGAAAATATACTTAATCAATTATGCCCTAACACGCAAACACTCACACTGGAAAATCCTGAAAACTCAAATTTATTAGATTCAATAAAACAAGTATCCAACTTAGCAAAAGTTATTCACGAAGACATTTCTGATTCGTACCTAAACTCTGCGCTATACAATAACCCTGATAAAGAATATTATGAAGAATTAAAAATATATTCACAAGAAGCTAATAAAATAATAGAAAAATATTATAATAGTTATAAAAAATTAGTCAAAACGACAGAAATAAATTACAGCTTGTGGTATCCATCTAGTGAAGCTGGTATTGTAAGATGGATTGCAAGAAATGATTATGCTTTGAATAATAAACAATCTATAAGTTCTTGGCTTGATTACATTAAGGCAAAATATGAAGTTGTGGATAATGGGCTCAAAGAACTAACAATAGAAGCTGAAGTTAACAACCTAAAACCCCAGCAATTTAAGCACGCGTGTTTACTGGGTTTATACGATGCTGCAGCTCGTGAAATTCTTTCGAATCATCCAATATTACGAGCATACTCTGGCTTGAAGTTGGAATCTGCAAGAAAAAAATATATTGAGTATGACAGGGATTATATTCGACTTCAGGCCATGTCAGTTATGGCTTCTGCAGATGAATATACTTTTCCAGAAGGAATTGATTATGGGCTGGTTGGTGAATACACTGAATATGGATTATTAAAGAATGAAATTTCTAAGAGAAAAAGACACATACCAATTAGGCAATTAATTTCAAGAGCAGGTGAAACACTATCGAGTATAAAACCCTGTTTCATGATGAGTCCCATGTCGGTTGCACAATACCTTCCTCAAGACTATGTGGAGTTTGATTTAGTAATTATGGATGAGGCTTCTCAAATGAAGCCCGAAGATGCGATTGGCTCGATTGCAAGGGGGAAACAATTTGTTGTTGTAGGAGATCCCAAGCAGCTGCCACCTACAACCTTCTTTGACAAGCTATCTGAAGATGATTATCCTGATGAGTATAGTATTGCCATGGAGTCCGTAGAAAGTATTCTTGATGCGGCAACTCCCATCTTTAATAAAAGATCACTCATGTGGCACTACCGTTCAGAGCATGAAAAATTAATTGAATTTTCGAATCGGCACTTCTATGACAACAAATTAATTTTATTCCCTTCGCCCAATGGAACTTCAAACCAATATGGAATTCGGTTTCATTATATAAATAATGGGACCTTCATCGATAGAAGAAATATAGAGGAAGCAAGACAAATTGCTAGTTTAGTGAAAAAACTTGTGCTTACAGGCCAATCCAAGTCAATTGGCGTTGTAGCTATGAACAGTATTCAAAGAGAGCTCATTGAGGATGAAATAGAGGTATTAGCAAAACAGGACGATATGTTCCGTGAAATGTTCGAAAAGGTATCAAAAAAAGATGTTGAACCATTCTTTGTAAAAAATCTTGAGAACGTTCAGGGAGATGAGAGAGATATTATAATCATATCAATTACATATGGACCAGAAACAATTGGGGGTCCGGTAATGCAAAGATTTGGTCCAATTAATACAGATGTTGGTTGGAGAAGATTAAATGTCTTGTTTACCCGATCAAAAAAGCGAATGTATATTTTTTCTTCTATGAAGAGTGAACAGATTAAAATAACAAGTCATTCTAAAAGAGGAGTATATGCGTTAAAAGAATTCTTGCACTTTGCTGAATCCGGACACAAATACGCTCCGATTAAAACTGGCAAAAGTCCTGATAGTGACTTTGAGATCGCTGTAATGAAGTTTCTTAATGAAGCTGGATTTAAATGTATTCCACAACTTGGAGTTGCAGGCTATTATTTAGATATAGCGGTAATTAATCCAAATAATGATAATGAGTACCTACTGGGAATCGAATGTGATGGTGCTACATACCATTCCTCTAAATCAGTAAGAGACAGAGATCGTTTACGTCAAGAAGTGCTTGAGAATCTTGGTTGGAAAATAATGCGTATTTGGTCCACAGACTGGTATAAGGATCCAGAGAGTGCAATTAAACCCATTATCAAGGAGATTAAAAGAAGAGTTTCATTAATAGATAGTAAATCATATGCTGAACCTGATTATTCACTAAGTAGCGACGATTCTGAAGTGTATGAAATAGATTTAAACAACAGCTTGCACACAGTTCTTAATCATTTTAACAGAGATGTTATTTTGAAGGCTGTACCCGATATACCAAAAGACCACAGATTATTACGTACAAAAATGATAGAGCTCTTTGTGAAACATAAACCGATTACTGTTAATGATTTTCAAAAATATATACCCGCATTTATGAGAAACTCACTTGATCCTCGAGAAGGTAAATATCTACATGACGTATTGGAAATAATAAGCCGTTATAAATAATAGAATAAAATCGGTACTGTCCCAAAAAGGGAAACTACCCTATTTTAGATCGTCTGGTATATTCATCTCACCGGATTGACCTGAAGGTGAATCACTACGCAACAAACAACGCTTGACCTAATTCACTTTAAACCCTAAAATGACGCTCAGGAAAGTGGCACCATATCACCGAAATGGGTGGCATCATATGACCGAAATAGCCAGTTAGCTTCTGGGCTTTTTAAGTTCTTTCATACTTTCAGGTATTTCTAAGCCTTTAATATAATTTTGAATATTACCGTGATTTCGGTATTTGCCAATTAAAGTAGAAAATGAAACTGTTGAATAAATAAAGACAATTATTGAAAAAAGACCGCTTATTATTAAGTTAGAATTTAATTCTTTTAAATATTCTGATGCTATATTTAGGTTCCAGTTTGATGAATACAAGATGTACAATAATGCGAATAGAAATAAAATACTTAGGATTGAAAACTCAATCCAACTTTTTATTCTCCACCTTCTTAATTGTGATTTTATCCAAAGGTTTCTTTGAATTTCACTTGATTTATTTTGTTCATCTAAAAGTTTGTCTTCTAGAGTTTTAACCTTTGAATCAGCTTCTCTTTTTTCATTTATTATAGAATCAAAAACTTTTGCTTTCTCTTCATAGGTTGACTTTGATTTTTCAAGTTCATCAGTCCTTAAAGCTATTTCCTCAAATACTTTTTCTAACTTTTTGATTCTGCTTTCTTCTAACCTTTTTTGTTTCGAAGCTTCGTCTTCAAGTCTTTTTACAAATTGCTCTTTATCTTTTTCGGCAAGTAAATTTAACTCTTCAATATCTTTTAATTGCTTATTCGTAATACGTGTGGCAACACGAACAATATCTGTATCACTAATTTCTTCTTTAGCGTATTTATGAATATTATCGTCTAATTCTCTTAGAATATGAGACTTGGGTAGGTCTTTATTTAGTGTTAATGAAATAATAGATGTTAAACCAATTTCGGCTAAATCATCTCCTTGAATTTCTTTGTTAATATGAGGGTTGCTGAGCCACAAAATATTTAATAAATCATCAGCTTTAATGGTCTCAGGTTGAAATCCGTCTTTTAGATATATGTTATCCCCTTCAACTGATGCAGAGTTATTTACAAACCAAGCATTAACCTTCTCAAAATCCTTTATTTTTTTAATTCTTTTCTTTTTAACATACAAAATTGCAATAGCATCGTGAAGTGCGGATTTTTTTGAATTTCGTATCTTTTCAAAAATTTTGTATTCTTCGGTAAATTTTGCTTCATTCTTGAGTTTTTCGGTATGATAAATTACACTAATACCAAATTCACCAATTGAATTATCAAGATTATCAGCAACGCGTTCTAAGTCAGTTTTTGAATAGCCCTTTCTATCGCAAGCATTGTATACATCTTCTGGATTAACCTTTTTTTGTAAAAATGATTTATCAAAGAATAATGCTTTTGTTTCGAGAAGATTCTTTGTTTCTTCTATCGTATCCTTTAAAATAGTTATGGTAAATCCTTGTTGTTTAGCAATCCTGATTAATGTTCTGCAAGTATGTGTAGATTCAGGAGTATTTAAGTCCAAAAGGCCAGCAATAAAATTTGTGTCCAAAAGTAGTTCAATTTCTCTTTTGACACCATCAGGATTGTACTCTATGTAAGCTGCTATAATAGAACCAAGATAAATGTTTTTTATGCGTTCATAAATAGTGGGAAATCTTCTGAAAAATTCGATGAACTGAGCCTCTGATGTATAGTCCTCTCCGTTAGTATTATGATTATTGGAGATGTATTTAGATAGGGTGAATTTATTCTTTTCAATGAATTTAAAAATAGAGCTACTATTTTCAATTACAAGTTCTGAAGTTTCACAAAACTTCTGAAACAACTCTTCTAATTCTTCTATTTCCTTTTCTTGATTATGTATAACTTTCTCAAAGTCAGTAAATGTGTATTGATTAATACTAAAAGCACCGTCATTATAAATTACAAAATGGGTTATTTCTTTCGTATTTATCTCTTTACATATTTCATCAAGTATTATTTTTAAAGTTGGAATTGGGAAATCTATCTTGTAGAGATTGTCTGTTTTTGTTTTTATCTCAATTATGCTTTTTCCTTTAAAAACCCCTTCACTATTCATTTTAGAAAGAGCCCTTTTTACTAATGGGATAAAAATGTCAATAGGACCTTTTGCAAGACTCCCTGTATTTCTTATATGGGCTAACAAACTGTATGTTATGGCTCTTTCTTTATTCATTATCTCTATTTGGTTTTAGGGTTCTTCAGCCTTGTAGCTAACTTATTTATATGAGCAATAAACATGCGCTTTACATGCCAATATATAGATGATATGCGAACCCTTGTTGCGTTTTTTATGAAAATAGAAATTTCCATAATGTTTGTAGGTGTATTCTACTTTATAACGGCCCAGGTTTAACTTGCAGCGGGGACGCATCACACAGTGAATGCGAAAAGCATTTTCTCCAGCAGTGAATTCGGGAAAAGCTAGAACCGCTACAGGTTAAAACCTATTTAAGTGCGTGTTGTAAAAGAATTTATAATGTAGGTTACTTGTTTTTCCATTTTGTAAAATTTGGATCAGAGTTTAATGAGCCAATAAAATAGAAGTTATGTTTCATTATGCTTGCAACTTGGTCTACTAGGCTCAGTTTGTTATAAAGCTCGTTACCAAGGATATATTCAGAAGTGTCCTTTTTTACTATTTTATTGCCAAAAATATTTTCTGCCTCTTGCCAATCTATTACAAAACTATGGTCTTTAAAATTGTAGACAAGGTGGTATGCTAGATCTGATGCACTTTTTGGTAATAAACTTTCATTAGTAGCAAGTAAATTATTTGCATATTGCATCGCTGATTCCGCAACCCGTTCATAATATCCAAGATTAATCAAATCAAGTGAAAAGTGAAGATATCTTGCAAACATGTTTGATGATTCTGGATAAATTTTTACAAGTTCAGCTATATGCTGTATGGAGTTTTTCAATCCCAATGCAGGCAAATCATTTATTTGCGGATCAATGGGACCTAACTCACTTAAACTCCCCATATGAATTTCTCTTGCACCACAACATATCATTGTAGCTGCCGACTTAGCGTACCGTGGAACTGTTACAATAAAATTGTTATTTGAATACTCACGACATAATTTACCGATCAAATAAGCTGAAGCCGCTGAACCACCTCGAGAGTGTAATACAAGATTTATAGGTTTGCCATTGTCAAACTTAGTGATGGCATTATAAATGTTATCTGCATCTGATTTTACAAGTCTGCTATTATCAAATAGTATCAGAAGGTTATATTTTTCTTTGATATCAGAATTGCTAAAGATTTGCTGTAGAAACCCTTTAATTTTCTCGTTTGCAACTTTTCTGGTAGATTCACTAGACTCTTCACCGTAACCATGAACAATTGAACTTACAATTTCAGATACTGAAATTGTATTTTTCTTCTTCTTAGGTTCTGATTTTTTGCCACTATCTATTGAGTCTTGGATTTTGGAAGATTTTTTATTTGCCATTTCGGAATCGTTTTAATTTGGTTTATAAAAATAAATTAATTCTCAAAACAGAGCACCCAACAATTTATTATGCTTTAAAATCATAGTTATGGAAGCTTGATGCATAAGGCCGATTTATCACTTACATAATCATCTAGTTTATTATATAAGTGAGAAAATGGGCTACTAACGTGCACACTGTGGTTGAACCGGTCAACGTAACGTATGATTTTAAATCCTAACCGGCGAACTCTAGTAAATTTGTTAGTCATGAGCAGATGGTCTGAACCGGTTTCACTCGACGCCCCCTCATACTCAGTGTCTAGATCGTCTTTTAGCTCCCGTTTGATTTTCTTGTTTTGTCCAGAATAATACTTTAACGCATCTTGCGCAAGGGAATATGGCTCCTGCGGACATTTTGTTACCTTGTTCCTCATGACTCGTCTCGCTACGCTTATAGTAACGGGCCTGTTGGTCAGGGACAGCAAGGACGCAACGTACAAGTTCGCGATGCTGCGGACCATCGTGCCGTGCGTGACCGAGCAGCGTGTCACAAACGGATCGATGAGAATCCGTGCGTCAGGGAAGCGGGCGCCGGGTATGGGCAAGGGGCCCCATCCACCCGAGAGACCCATCCACCAGAAAACAAGCACTACCGGTCGTTGAAACAGGCCGAAAGCGCATCCACCAGAAAAACAGGCAGCAGCAATACCATCCTCACTTGCAACATTCTTGCCCGAAGCTTGAAGTAACTGTTACAGGATGATTACATTGGAATGTTGCGGCATCCAACCCATCCATCCAATCCATCCGTCATATCAACTCACTAAAGAAGCTGATGGCAGTTCCCCGGTTTGATCGTCAGCTTCATCATCATTGATATCACATACATCCTATGGCCTACCTGACCAAAAGCCTGTTCAACATCGGAAGAGAGTGCGCAACGCGCCTGTACTATGCAAAGAAGAGGGAGTACCCGAGCGTCAAGGACGATGATGATTTCCTGAAATCCCTTGCGGAAGGCGGCATGCAGGTCGGCGAACTGGCATGCCT
>SL_3KL_010_SEDDRAFT_10006479_pt1 | contig 10475 bp, 12 predicted proteins | sample SodLakKL_010_SED_2_FD_10381 | JGI IMG/M metagenome (IMG submission 10381)
GTAATGGCTTTTTGCCGGGTCTTTCGCATGTCGATAGCCATGGCCCGGGCTGCCAGGTCGAGGTTTCTTTTTTGACCGAAATCGGCCAGGGCCGGGGTAGCGATCATTACTATAACCCCGAGCAGCATAACTATACAGAGCAATTCTACCAGGGTAAAGCCTTTTTCACTTCTCAATATCAATTATACTATCTCCTCGAAACAGTTTATAGAGCAATGTGACGTGATGATTCAAGTTTTATCTCTGAAAAGCCGGGCCAGCACTGAAGCGTTATTGTCGCATCCCGGCGCTGCAGTGTCGCTTATACTGCTAAAAGTTGTTCTAACGATTTCATCAATTGTGGTAGATCCGCTTTCAACAGCGCGTAAACCGTCACGAACCAGGGGGACCATACCCTGCTCAATTGCTTTCTGCTGTAAAACTTTTGCAGTTACTCCTTGCAATATATACTCCTGCAGCTGTTGATTAAGGACCATTACCTCCTGGATGGAAGTTCGGCCCCTGTAGCCGGTATTATTGCAATGTCTGCACCTGGTGCCCCTGGTTAATTTCTGCGGTGGTTCTTTTCTGAAATAATGCCTTGTAAAAATACTTTTCATCATCGCTTAACCTGTATTCTTTTTTGCAGTGGCTGCAAATTTTCCGGACCAGGCGCTGGGCAATAACGCCAACCAGGGATGCTGTAGCCAGGTAATTTTCAAGGCCCATATCAATCAGGCGGGTTACTGCGCCGGCTGCATTATTTGTATGCAGCGTGCTTAATACCAGGTGGCCGGTAAAGGCAGCCTGGGTTGTAATTTTAGCAGTTTCGAGATCCCTGATCTCGCCAACCATCACAATATCGGGATCCTGGCGCAGGATTGATCGGAGTGCATTGGCAAAGGTACGGTTAATTCTCTGGTTTACCTGGACCTGATTAATTCCTTTTAAACGGTACTCTACAGGATCCTCTACCGTAATTATATTGTCTTCCGGCCTATTCAGGTAGTGCAGCGCTGAATAGAGTGTTGTGGTTTTCCCGCAGCCGGTAGGACCGGTAACAAGCAGCAGTCCGGCATGATTCATCAACAGCTCCAACAAGGCGTTGTAGTTTTCCCGGGAAAAACCCAGTTCTTCCAGGGGAAGAACAATCTTATCTTTATTAAGCAGTCGAATTACAACTTTTTCGCCCAGGATCGTAGGAAGAGTTGAGACACGCAGGCTAACCCCTCCGCCATTACTTTGCCACTCAATATTGCCATCCTGGGGCAGCCTTCTCTCTGCTATATCAAGATTGGCCATAATTTTCACCCTGGAAACAATTCTGGCCCGGACATGACCGGGAATTGCCGTTAAATCATGAAGGATACCGTCCAGGCGCATCCTTACCCGCAAGCTGTCCTCATCCGGTTCAAGGTGTATATCACTGGCTTCTTCATCAATTGCTTTTTCAATCAGGGAATTAACCATCCTGATAACAGGAGCTTCATCAGTTTGTGGATCGCTATCACTTTCTATAATTATTTTACCATCACCGGCATCTTCAATACTGTAAAACTGGGTAATCAGGTAATTGATACTGCTTTCCCTTGCCGTAACAGGATTGATGTCAAGTCCGGTTAGCCGGGATAAATCATCGAGGCAATTCAAATCAAGGGGGTCAAGCATGGCAACAGTCAGCTGTCCGTTATTGTGAGCCAGCGGCATAACCCTGAGCCTTTTTGCCGTTTCCGCCGGAATCAGGGCAGCAATTTCTGAAGTGATGTTAAATTGCCCCGGCTCAACCCTGGGAATATTAAAGTACTCTTCCAGGATATTTATAAACTGCTCTTCTGTTATAATATCTTTCTCAATCAGATATTTGCTTAAACGCTTACCCTGTTGCCTTTGTTCTTCCAGGGCAAGTTCTAATTGTTCAGGACTGATCAAACCGCTATTAAGCAGCGCCGATTCAAGGCGCCGCCGACCCAGTACTGCCAATAATACTCACCTCGTTGTTTAGCTAATGGCTGCTCATGTTTGGCTGATTTTGGATTTAACAGCCTTCTGCATCTCGGTAATCGGAGCTTTATTTCCGGTAATCTCTTCAAATGCAATAATTGCCTGCCATAGAAGCATGTCCAGGCCGTTATAGGTTCGTCCACCCATCTGTTTAAACTGCTGCAGCACAGCACTCATGGCGGGGCTGTACCGCAGGTCAAAGCAGATACTTTTATTAAATGCTACTCCGCTTTTGCAGAGCATCGCTATTAAATAATCAAGGTCTGTTGGAAGGGTGTAAATAAATAGCCTGAAGTTTTTTAATTCCCCGGGCAGTTCAGGATCATCCAGCGACAGGGCTGAACAATTATTCTTGCCGGTTTTCTTGTTTATTAATGCCGCAAGTTCATTAGCTTTAGCAACACTGCGGTTAACAATTAAGATCTCTCTAGCTCCACTTCCAGCCATTGTGTAAGTAATTGCGCGGGCTGCGCCTCCCGCACCAAAGATCAGGATGGGTTGACTGATATTGTAATCCGGTGCAGATTGTTTTAAGGCATGGTAAAAACCGGCGCCGTCTGTGGTAGCTCCGCCTAGATGGCCCTCCCGGTTAACTATAGTGTTAACAGATCTAATTACTTCAGCTTCTTCAGAAACCGAATCAAGGTAAGGAATGACTGCTTCTTTGTGGGGGCTGGTAACATTTGCCCCGGCAACAGAAAGGGCCCGAATCCCTGCTACTGCCTCACCGACCCGGTCCTTTTCAACCCTCGATGCCAGGTAAACGTAATTCATGCCAAGCGCTTTATACGCTGTATTATGCAGCAGAGGTGACAGGGAATGTTCGACCGGATTGCCTAGTAATAAACACATTTTAGTCTGGGCATTTATTGATAGCAAAATAGACAACTCCTGCAAAGAATTAAGCATAATTATAGCACAGAGAACAGGGCGAGGGAATAACAATATACAGATATTTCTCAAAAACTGTTTAAAGAGCGAAATACCGGCAGGAATTAACCAGAAAGCGTCGAATAACTATCAGCGCAAAAGAATAATTCAAGAAGCTGAGCTTAATTACACCGGGAGGAGCCCTGACAGTCTCTATGGAACAGTATTCGCCGATAATCATTGTAATAGCTCTTCTGGTCGGGCTGTGTTTTGGCAGTTTCCTTAATGTGATTGTATACCGCCTGCCTGAAAAGAAATCGATAGTTTCTCCTCCATCGGAATGTCCATCCTGTGAAACCCGGCTCGGTATTGTTGAGCTAATACCTTTAATTGGCTATTTGATCCTACTCGGACGCTGCCGGCACTGTAAAACTAAAATAAGTATCCGCTACCCGCTGGTCGAACTGACCGTCGGTATCATCTTTGCTTTTTCCTTTTACTATTTCGGGTTGACAATAAATGCTTTCTTTTACCTAATTCTTATATACCTGCTTTTAGCCATTGCCCTGATTGATTTGAAACACCGTATTGTGCCCAATACCCTGGTAGCCGCAGGGTTAATCTCAGCTGTTATCTTTTACATACCTGCCCTGATCAACCTTCTGGTAGAACTACCCGGCTGGTTACTTGTTGAAAGGGACCTGCTTGATGCAGGTGCCGGTTTTCTGGTTGGCGGACTGATTATGCTGATCATAATTCTTGTCAGTCGCGGTGGAATGGGGGCAGGTGACATGAAACTTATGGCCATGATCGGTCTTTTTGTCGGCCTCCGTGGTACAGCCGTGGTTATGCTGCTTGGTTTTTTCATGGGTGCCCTGGTCGGTGTTGCTTTTATGGCTCTCGGGAAATTAACCCGTAAAGATGCCCTGCCTTTTGCGCCTTACCTATCCCTGGCAGCAATAATCCAGGTCCTGTGGGGCGAATCAATCTGGGATTGGTATATAAACCTGCTTAACTAAATAATAGTAATAATCAAACTTAATAATGCACTCTAATTGCACAAGGAGCAGCACTGGTGAACAAATCCATACTTCGCAGCAACAGCGGCTATACATTTATTGAGCTGCTCGTTGCCCTTACTATTTTAGGCTTAATGGTTACCCCCATCCTGATGTTGTTTTCAGGGAGCTTTTTATCTATTGGTAATGCCGGCAACCAGTCTGCGGCTGTAAGCTTATGCCGGCAGCAGATGGAAAAGGTAAAAGCTCTGGGGTATGATTCTGCTCTAGACCTGTGCCCCGCAGGGAACGGGAATTCAAATAACATTGAAGATAATATTGAAGGCTTTAAAGGTTTCAGGAGGGCAACGACAGTCAGCCCCTATATTTTATCCTGTACAAATGACCCCGATCTTGAAGTTGAACTGCTCCTGATTGAAATAACGGTTACTTGGAGCGATGGAAAAAAAGAAAGAAAGGAAAGTTTAAAGGGTCTACTAAGTGACCGCTAAAAAGATGAAAATAATTAATAACAATCAGGGCTTTACTTTAATTGAACTGCTTATAACTTTTGCCCTTGTGGGCTTTGTTCTTGCTTCACTATATACTTTTTACCTTACCGGTTTACGCAGCTGGCAGCGGGGAACCGCTGTCATGGAAGCGCAGCAAAGCGCCAGGATTGCCGTTGACATGATGATCTCCGAACTGCGTTACGCCCATGAACTTAAGCTGCACAGTAATAACCATGAAGTAAGGTTCAAAATCAGCCCGGATGTCAGGACCAGACGTTTTCGCCTGGTCGGAGAGGAACTGGTTTATGAATCATATCCAACGGGAACGTTCAACTATTTCCACAACAAGGTCGCCATCGGTATTAAGGAGCTGGATTTTGCTTTAAGTGAGGACCAATTATTACAGGTAACCCTAACTGCAGAGGTTGACAGCTGCCGGGTAACCCTGATTGACAGCATTCGCCCACGCAACCTGCCCTGAGGTGTTTAGATGTTAAAGAGAATTACTAAAACAGCTGACCTGAGTTCTAACCAGCGCGGGATGGCCCTGCCCCTGGTTCTGATTTTTTCGGCTGCCCTGCTTGCTTTCGGAGCAGCTTTATTAAATTACAGCCTGAACGATAAAATTATTTCCAACTATCACAGCCAGGACGTTACAAAATATTACCTTGCAGAATCAGGGCTCGAAGCTGGCTTCGCCATTTTGCAAAATAACTTTCATTACCAGGGAGTTATTTGCGAATCCCTTGATCAGGGCAGTTTTACGGTCAGCTTCATAGATATTACCCCGGATAGACGTTTAATTGTTGCTGAAGGAAAGCTTGAAGAATACAGCTTGATCTTGAAAATGCTGGTGGAAAACGATCCTGTTAACGGTTTGGTAATCATTGGATGGTTGGGAGAGTGATGCAATGCCTGCTATTGTAAAAAAAGCAAAAAGAAATAACAAGAAAACAGCTGCCTTCCGGAATAAATACTCTCCTATCGGGCTTGATCTGGGCAGTGCCATGATCAAAATGATACAGCTTCATAACCAGCGGGGAAAGTTGTCAGTAGCAAAAGGTTTTATCGGCAGAACCCCGGAAGGAGCTTTTGAAAACGGGGAGCCGGTAAAACCAGATCTGCTGGCCCGGAAAATCATTGCAGTGATCAACAATAAGGGCTGGCATGGACGTAATATTAATCTTAGCCTCAATCCCCGGACATTTTCTTTTCGCACAGTCAGGCTGCCCCTGATGGACAGCAGTGCTTTAAGCAAGGCAATGTACTGGGAAGCCATGCAGAGTTTTCCACAGAATGAAGAAGAAATAATCTTTGATTACTGTTTGCTGAATAGATGTTCCGAAAATAAGGATAAAGCCCGTGATTACATTCTTGCAGCGACCAGTAAAAGCACTGCCGAAAGCTACACCAGTATTCTTGATCTGGCAGGTCTTAAATGCCAGGCCCTGGAAGTTGAACCGCTTTCCCTGTTTCGTTCCTTTAACGCTTTACATTGCGGACAGCTCTCCCCCAGTAAACAAAACCCTGCAATCATATCTTCCCGGAGCAAACCGGCTGTTTTGATTTATATTGGTTTCAACAATAGCACAGTGCTGATTACCGGTAAGGATGAACTGTTATTTTACCGCAGCATTAAACTTGGGACCAGTAATTTTATTCACATCTTACAGGAAAAATATAAGTGTAGTACCAGGGATGCTGAGAAGTTTCTCTTTTGCAGCACTACCACAGCTGCCCAAAAATTGCTGGTACCCACCTGCAAGCAGCTGGCAAAAAAAATCGAACAAACACTCAATACCTGGCTTGATCAAGATGGACAAGCAGAACCTGTGCCGCAGCAGCTGCACTTTTGCGGCGGCGGAGCCTTCATCCCAGGTTTGAGAGCTTTAATAGAAAAACATCTGCAGATAAAACAATCTCTGTATAACCCTTTACTTAATATCTGTCAAACCGACAGAGAAAATAGTAACCATCAAAATCGTGAAGATATATTTTTTCCGGTTGCCCATGGTTTAACCTTGAGGGGGTGGGACTTTTGAGCTACAACCTTGATCTGCGCAGCCCGGATTATGTCAGCCGGGATCTTTTTTTTAAGAAAAGAACTTTATTAAAGGTCCTGTCCGTTATATTTTTTTTCTCTCCTCTTTTCTCTTTCTACGGCCTTAATCATTATCACCAGCTGCTTGCAAATCAGGCTACTATCCTGGAAAAAGAGGTGATCATGCTGCGCCAGGAAGCCGAGCCTTTGCTGATCATAACCTCGGAGCTTGAAAGTATCGAGATAAAAAAACAGCTTATTGAGGAACTAAAACCTGATCAGGAGAAGTGGTCTGCTGGTTTGCATTTACTGCACCATGCAGCACCAGCACAAATAACTATCACCAGGATAGAAATTGCCAGTAGTGGTTCAATCAAGATTAACGGCATCAGCTCCAACATGCATGCACCTGCCAGGTACCGGCAAAATCTTTCAGCTCTGCCTGTCTTCGGACAAACAGAGCTAAATATAATGACTTTGAACTCCGATCAAAACTATACCTTTAAAATTACGTCGCAGCTGTCAAAGGGAGATGAATCAGATGATAACCCTGAAAAAACTGCAGTTCAGTAGACGAGAACAACTGCTAATCATTATTATTTTTGCGGCAGCATTATATTTTATCGGCTGGCACCTTACAGGCAAAAACCTGCTTGATGATCTCGATAAGATCCGCAGTAACACGAGCAGTTTAAATAGTGAACAAGCATTGCTATTAAGCCTTATTGAAGAGGGCACAATTCTGGAAGAAACATTCTTAAAAGAAAATGATCAGCATGTACAGCTAATAAATGCTTTACCTGATCTGGAATCCTTGCCCCGGCTTTTAAACGATATGGAAACTTTTCTTGCAGAAAAACCGGTCACTATTAATTCCCTGCGGATTGGCGATGCAGTGTACTATGATCATCATGCTGCCGTTGCCATGCACCTGAAAGCTACTGCTGCACCAGTTCATCTGCTTGATTTTCTGGAACAGCTTGAATTACTCCCAAATATTTTATACTTCGATTACTTAACCTGGAACAACCTGGATGGTTCGGATGTTGAAATAGAACTGCAGGTGCAGCTGATATTCTACCATCCGGAGTCCAGGTCACAATCTAACGGAGGAACTACCTGATGGAAAAAACATTCCGTTATTCGGCGCTGGATATGGAGGGCAGCAAAACAAGCGGAACGATTCGCGCTAATTGCAGCCATGCTGTCAGCAAGGTGATCAGGTCAAAAGGGTTAATCCCGCTTGAGATTAAAGAAGAGCGCCTGCCTGATCTGTTCAGTAAAAATACTTTGTTAAAGCTTCTAAGCAAGGTTGGACTTCGTCAATACAGCAGCCGGGATTTGATGACCTTTTGTTACCAGCTTTCAGCAATGATTAAGGCAGGAATATCTATCATCCAGGCTCTAAATACCATTTCTATTAACATGGAAAACAGGGTCTTTAAAAATAATATCAATGCTGTGGCCACTGCCATTGAAGAAGGTAGTGACTTTGCCTCTGCTCTCAGGCAGCAGGACAATTTTTTCCCGCCCCTTTTAATAAACATGGTTGCAGCAGGGGAAGTAAGCGGTATGCTGGACACAATCATGGAACGCATAGCGGAACACTTCGAAAAACAGCACGACCTCGAAGAAAAAATACGTTCAGCCACAGCTTATCCCATATTTATAACAATAGTCGCCATGATAGCTATTTCAATTATGATCATATTTGTCTTGCCCCAGTTTGCCGGCATATTCAATGCGATGGGCATAGAAATGCCTTATTTCAGCACAATCATGCTTTCGACCGGTGAATTTGTCATTGCCTACCGCTACCCCTTGCCAGTCATGGTTTTTAGCGGCATTATTCTGCTGAAACTAAGTATGAACACAAAAAAAGGCAGGCTTTTAGCAGATTATCTGCGCCTTAGCCTGCCCTTGATCGGGAAAACATATTGCTATGTTATTACCGCCCGCTTTGCCCGAACACTCGGCACACTTATAACGGGGGGTGTATCACTGCATACTGCTTTAAAAATTACAGATAGAGTTATTGACAACTCGATCCTGACAACTGAAATCAAGGATATTTCTACGGCTTTGAACAATGGAGAAACTATGGCCGCCCCGATGACAGGGAAAAACTGTTTTCCGCCTTTACTAATAGAAATGGTTCGGGTCGGCGAAGAAACCGGCACCCTGGACCAGACCCTTGAACAGGCCGCTAAATACTATGAAAAGGAAGTGTCATATATATTAGAGCGTCTGGGTACCATGTTGGAGCCCATGCTGCTCTTAGCGGTCGGACTATTCATCGGTATCCTCGTTTTCTCCATTCTCTCCCCCATGTACCGGATCTTCGAGATGCTCTGATTGATATGCTTCTACATCCTCAACAACATGAACTACATGGTAAATATAGACCTTCTCATCTGATGCAACTGTATCCGGGAAAATCAATTCACCGGCAAAGGTATATGATCCGACCTCGTTCGGATTGTACTCACCGAATAGCTGATCATCCCATTTTACATAGATATCCTTTATCAGCATCAGGTCAGACTGGAATATTATCTCTTCATCAAGGCCAAGTTGATCCAGTTCGGTGCCAAGGGGTACTACCGATTTAAAAATTTCAGCACCGTCAATGACAACCGCTTCTTCGTCATCCTTGGAAAATGCATCGTCAGCAGACTGGCCTTCTTCATCTTCGTCCTTAAAGTCATCGTCAAATAAAGCAAATCCTCCATCATTTCCAGTTGAACGTAGTTCTTCGGTTATATCAACTTTTCCTTTAATATGAGCATCTTCAAACAAGTATGCTCCCGAAGCAGGATCAGTGATATCGATAAAACGTTTTACTTCACCATCAGAAGTAGATACAGACTGATCAATCGCAAACATGTAATCATCATCGCCATATACTGATGATGCTGCAGAAACATTTTGGGAAAGACTTCCCTTTTCTCCCGGATTTGCGTCTACACTTACTGCAAACATTTGCTGAGAGTTGCTGCTGACATTTTGACCATTAAGCTCTGCATCTCCTTCATATTGATCATGAAGCCTAAATGTACCGGCAACTTCTAGCCCCCGTAAAGAATTTGGATCGGCAATCCAGTTGCTGTCATTGGAAACACTCATTCCTTCCTTACCCATGATGATATACTCGTCCCGCTTCAGGCTGCCAACGCCGCTGACCATTGCTTTATGCTGGCCTGTTGGGTCATAATCACTGCCAGCCTGGATTTTCATCAGGATAGAACCATCAAGATTATAGGACTTCCTGTACATAAGAGACCCTGACTCCGCAACGACTAAACTGCCCAGGGTCAGGGTAATTAGTAGTACAACAAATAGAATACATAACACATTACGCATTTTTATTTCCTCCCTGATATAAAAGGTTACTGCACAACTTCATCTCTATTAATTATCTTAGAAGTTGCTTTCTATATTTCCAGCTTAAACCATATTATATTGAAACATTTCCATTTTGTCAAAAAAAACTGCTTAGTATTTGTGATTTTTTTATTTAATACTACTTGACAAACAAGTTAGCTAGAGGTAACATTGTTAGCAGATACTAACTACTGCGCTTTTTAAAATAATAATACAGAACTTGGTCAAGGAGCGTGTTTAAATGAGTTATACAAATAACAACGCCAGCACATTAGCACTAACTGAAATGCCTCTCTCTGAGCTTCCTGCAGGTTCAAACGGCAAGATTATAAACGTTCCTGACAATCCTCTTATGTATCCTCTCGGCTTACGACCAGGTAAAGAGGTCTGCTCCAGGGGCAGCCAGCTCTTCGGCGGACCGGTCCTGGTTAAGGTTGGAGATAGGCAGATCGCTGTCAGCCGACCGCTTGCAAAAGAAGTTATCATCGCCTGCTAAAATCCGGAGGAATAAATGAATCATAGAGTCTTACTGATGGGCACTCCCAATGTTGGGAAAAGTGTCATTTTTAATTGTTTAACCGGGATGAATGTGCGTGTGGCTAACTATACAGGCACTACCGTAGATTATACCAGGGGCATTGCCAACCTGGGCAGTCACAGAATAGACCTGATAGATGTTCCCGGAACCTA
>SL_3KL_010_SEDDRAFT_10006480_pt1 | contig 10473 bp, 9 predicted proteins | sample SodLakKL_010_SED_2_FD_10381 | JGI IMG/M metagenome (IMG submission 10381)
TACAGCTGGCTTTTCTCGTTGTTGGCCTCGCGGGCCATGTGCGCCAGACAGCCGGCGGCCTGGGCCATAGCTTCCAGGATCAGAACACCCGGCATCACCGGGTGGCCAGGAAAGTGGCCCTGGAAGAACGGCTCGTTGATGGTGACGTTTTTGAGCGCGCGGATCGAGGGGGGATCGTCGAGCGAGCACTCAAGTACCCGGTCGACGAGCAAAAAGGGATAGCGGTGTGGCAGCAGCTCGAGAACCTTCTCGATGTCGACTCCGTTTAGCGTGGTCATGTGATTTTTGTTCCTGATGGTTTATTACTTGTTTTCCAGTTTGCGCAGACGCCGGGCCCAGTCATCGAGCTGGCCCAGGCGCACCAGGATTCGCTTCCAGCGTGCATGCGCTCGCGCGGGGATACCCGAGCCGTATTCTCCCGGTTCCTCGATCGAGTCCAGCACCGTGCTCATGGCGGTGACAATGACCTGGTCGCAGATGGTCAAGTGGCCGCCGATACCGCAGGCACCGGCAATCATGCAATAGCGCCCGATGCGGGTCGAGCCGGCAATGCCGACACAGCCGGCGATCGCGGTATGGGCGCCGATGTGGACATTGTGAGCGATCTGTACCTGGTTATCGAGCCGCACGTCTTCCTCGAGCACGGTGTCCTCTATGGCGCCGCGATCGATGGTGGTATTGGCGCCGATCTCGCAGTCATTGCCGATCTGCACGCTGCCCATCTGCGGCACCTTCAGCCATTGGCCCTGGTCAAGGGCCAGGCCGAAGCCGTCGGCCCCGATCACGGCCCCGGGGTGGATCAGTACACGCTCGCCGATGCGGACCTGCTCGCCAATGAACACGCGTCCAACCAGGCGGGCCTGCCTGCCGATGGTGGCCCCCGCCTCGACGACGCAGCCGGGCCCAATTTCGGCGCCGGCGTCGATACGGCAGCCAGCGGCAATGCTGCACTGCGGGCCAATGGCCGCGCTCGGATCGACCTCGGCATCGGGATCCACCCAGGCAGTTTTGTGAATGCCGGTCGGTACCGTGCTGCGCGGCTGCATGAACGCAGCGATGCGTGCCCAGGCAGCGTAGGGATTGGCCGTGACCAGCGCGTTGCCGGACCAACGATCGACCATCTTCTCCGACAGGATCAGTGCTCCAGCCCGGCAGTCACCAAGCTGGCGTGCATAGGCGGCATTGGCCAGAAAGCCCAGGTCCCCGGGGCCGGCGGCAGAAAGGGTGGCCAGTCCGCTGACCTGCTGCTGCGGGTTGCCGCGGACGTCGAGGTCGAACTGTCGGGCGAGTTCTTCGAGGGTGAAGGCGGGCATGATCTGAACCGGTTTCAGGGGTCGCGCTGGTTGTCGCTGGATCGGTGGTCCTCTTCCAGCCACTCGAGGACCAGGTCGGTGATGTCGACGCTGTCGGAGGCGTAGGCTACCGGATTGCTGAGAACCAGGTCGTAGTCGTTCTTGCGCGCGATTTCGCGCACGGCGATATCGATGGTATCCCGCAACGCCTCGGTCTTGGCATTGGTGCGAAAGCGGATTTCCTCGACCAGGTCCTCGCGTCGCCGCTCGATCGAGCGACGCATGTTGCTGATCTCGCGCTCGCGCTGCATTCGCTGCTGCTCATCGAGCAACGGGTCCTCGGCCAGCTCCTGGCGCATCCGCTCCAGGCGCGACTCGTCGGCCAGCAGCGCCTCGTTGCGCGGGCGGAACTCGCGGTCAAGTTCCTCGCGCGCGGCGACCAGTTGCGGCATGGTGTCGAACAACCGCTTCATGTCGACGTAGCCGATGCGAATGCCCTCGGCCTGAGTGACCTGGGCAAGCAGACAACACAGAGCGGCAACCGCCACCATCGCCGTGATCGGGCGATGTTCGGCGGTGCCGTCATGGCGCTGTCGTTGCATGCCAGATCCTGTCATCTCCAGCCTCTGTCTGGAGTTCGGTCAGAACGTCGTTCCGAATGCGAACTGCAGTACCTGTGTTTCGTCCCCTTCACGTTTCTTCAACGGGGTTGCCAGGTTGATGATAATCGGACCGACCGGTGCCTGCCAGGTCAGTGACAGGCCGGTCGAGGCGCGCAGCAGGCTGGCATCGAAGTGATCGAAGTCCCGGTAGACGTTGCCGACGTCCACGAACCAGGCCAGGCGCGTTCCTCTCACGTCCCCGAAAGGAAGCGGGAATGCCAGTTCGACGCCGCCGGATACCTTGAAGTCACCACCCACCGCGCGGCAGAACTGGTCTTTCGGTCCGAGCGTGTTGTCGTCGAAACCGCGAATGTCACGCACGCCACCGCCGAAGAAGTGCTCGTAGAACGGCAGCCCCCGATCCACGGTGACGATCTCGTCGACCCGGCAATTGGTGCGTGCATTGGGCGCGCGCTCCGGCTCGATCTCCTCGACATCGAGCTGATCGTCCCAGTTGTCGTAGGCATCGCCATAGGCCAGGTCGCCGCGCACGCTGAAGGCCATGCGATCACCGATCGGCCAGTAGTGGCGGAAGCGGTAGTTGAGCTTGTAGAACTCGCGCGAACTGCCGGGCAGGGCGAGCTCCGCGCCGAGCCGGTGCAGTGTGCCACGCGTGGGGTTGAGGAAGTGGTTGCGGCTGTCGCGTGACCAGGTGCCGTCAAGACGATAGATGGTGATGCGCCGCTCGTCGCGTGACAGGAAGCCGTCGCCGTCTTCGTCCAGGGAAATGCCCAGCGGGCGACTGGCAGGCATTCTGACTACCTGCGGGCTGTCGGGATCATCGGGATCGATTGAAACGAGCTGCTGCGGCAGATTGATATCCACGCGCGAGGCCGATCCCCCCAGGCGGAGGAAGTCGATCTCGGTGACCGGGAAGCCGTAATTGACGCCGCCGGCGGCCTGGCTGGTGTTGAATGCCGAGATGTTGGCGCCACCCTGATCGAATTCGGTGTAACGGGCGAAGAAGCCGCGTGAAACCCCGGCGTCGGTGTAGTAGGGGTTGGTGTAGTTGAGGCCGATCTGGTTGAGGATTCTCGACCGGCTCACGTTCATTCCAAGCTGGCGGCCGCTGCCGAGGAAATTGTTCTGCTCGACAGAGACTGAGGCAATCAGGCCCTGCAGCTGCGAATAGCCGAGTCCGACCTGAAAGCTGCCCGAGGGCATTTCGTCGACGTTGACGATGATGTCGATCTGGTCCTCGGTGCCCTCGACCTGGGGTGTCTCGATGTCGACATTATCGAAAAAGCCGAGGCGCTGGATGCGGACGCGAGACCGGTCGACGGCGGCCTGCGAAAACCAGGCGCCCTCGAACTGGCGCATTTCGCGGCGCAGCACCTCGTCCTTGGTTCGCATGTTGCCCCGAAACTCGATGCGGCGGACGTAGACTCGGTGGCCCGGATCGATGAAGAAATTGATTTCCGCTTCTCGTGTTTCCCGGTCAATGGATGGCACCGGGTTGACGTTGGCGAAGGCGTAGCCGATGTTGGACAGCACCGCGGTGATGTTGTCGATGCTCTGTTCGAGCTTGCGACGGGAAAAGGTCTCGCCGGCTTCCACTGTGATCAGGCGCCGCAGCGTACTTTCGGCCAACACCAGGTCGCCGGTCAATTGCACGTCGCTGACCGTGTAGACCTCACCTTCGCGAATGTTGGCGGTAATGAAGATGTCTTGTTTGTCGGGGCTGATCGAGACCTGCGTGGAATCGATCGAGAAGTCCATGTAGCCGCGATCGAGATAAAAGGACCTCAGCACCTCGAGATCGCCGGAGAGCTTCTCGCGCGTGTATTGGTTGCGCCCGCGCCAGAACATCAGACCGCGCGTGGTGTGGGACTCGAAGTCATCCCGAAGTTCGCTGTCGCTGAACGTCTCGTTGCCGACGATATTGATATGGCGGATGCGTGCCTGTTCGCCTTCGGTGACCTGGATGGCAAGGCTGACCCGGTTGCGTTCCAGCCGGTTCACCGTGGTTTCCACCGCAACCCCGTAGTGACCGCGGCTGAAATACTGCTGGATGAGCTCCTGGCGCACCCGGTCGAGCTCGAGCTGGTTGAAGATCTCGCCCTCGGCAATCCCGATGTTCGCCAGCGCCGGCATCAGGTCGTCGTTCGAGATCTGGCGGTTGCCTTCGATGTTGATGGACGTGATGGCCGGTCGCTCGGTCAAGCTGATGACGAGCACATCGCCGTCGCGGGAGAGGGCGACGTCATCGAAGAAACCGGTTCGGTAGAGGTCACGGATGGTGCTGCGCGAGAGCGACGGTGTCAGGGTGTCCCCGACCTCGATGGGGATGAAGCTGAAGACATTGCCCTCGGAGATTCTTTGCAGGCCGTCGACACGAAGGTCGGCGATGCGAAAGGTTTCGCCGTAGGCAGGGGCAAGAACGGCGAGCAGCAGGAGCAGGAGAAACAGTCGTTTCATAAAAAAGAGAACTTCTGGTTATGTGTTGTCGGGCGGTCTGACAGGTGCCGCAGTTTAGGTGATCAGTCGTAAGATGTCGTTAAATATGGCCAGACCCATCAGGGCAATGACCAGCAGCAGACCGATGTACTGGCCTGCAATCTGGGTCTGTACGGAAACGGGCGACCCCTTGATCAACTCTACAAGGTAATACATCAGGTGCCCGCCATCCAGCATTGGAATCGGCAGCAGGTTGATGATGGCCAGCGACAGGCTGATCAGGCCGAGAAAAAACAGGAACCGCGAAAAGCCCAGCAGGGCCGATGAGTGGGCCATCTGGGCAATGGTGATCGGGCCGGCAATGTTCGACAGGCTGGCCTTGCCGGTGATCATGCGGCCGAGTATTCCGAGCGTGGCCGTGGTCAGTCGCCAGGTTTCACCCACCGCTTCGCCCACGGCGCTGGCCGGGTCGTGCCGGAGAATGGTGAATGCGCGCTCCATCAGTGCCTGGATCTCCGCATCGGGCTCGCCGGCCTGCACCCCGATCACTGGTCGCCCGCCGCTGATGTCGGGAACGACGCGGGCCTGCAGGGAGCGCCCGGCACGTTCCAGCTCGAGCGTCATTTCCCGTGGTTGGCCGTCCGCATCGATCCCGTGTTCCGGGATCAGGCGGGCGATATCACGCCAGCCCTCGACGGCATGTTCATTGATGGCGGTGATGCGATCGCCCGTTTCCAGTCCGGCCCGATCTGCCGGCGTACCTTCGCCGATCTCGCCGATCAGTGCCGGAAGATCGGGCCGCCAGGGCGAAATGCCGACCAGTTCGAGCGTCTTTTCTTCCTCGAATTCGGTGCCGAGTTGGTCCAGGGCCAGGATGGTTTCACGACGCTGGCCGTCGGGGCGCTCGAGTTCGACGCTCACCGGCTGGCGATCGAGTGCCGGTGGAATCAGGCCGAGCAGGGCATGGGTCCAGGTCTGCGTGTTGCGATTGCCGACCCGCATGATCATGTCGTGTTCCTCGAGACCGGCTTCGGCCGCGATCCCCGAAGTATTGCCGACCACCGGCCGGGTTTCGGGAATACCGACAACGAACATCAGCCAGAAGGCGGCAACGGCAAAGATCAGGTTGAAGACCGGGCCCGCGGCGACGATGGCGATGCGCTGGCCCACCGGCTTGCGGTTGAAGGCCTGATCCTGTTCACCTGAGGGTACGGGGGCCTCGCGTTCGTCGAGCATCTTGACGTAGCCGCCCAGCGGGACGGCGGCAATCCGGTACTCGGTGCCGTCGGCCGCGGTACGCGACCACAAGGCCGGCCCGAATCCGACCGAGAAGCGCAACACGCGCACACCACAGCGCCGTGCGACCCAGAAATGGCCGAACTCGTGAAAGGTGACCAGGATGCCGAGGGCGACCAACAGCCACAGAATGGGTCCGAGTATATCCAGCATATCGACTTTTCAGACTCCAGATGAGCGGCCCGAATTCCCTTCAGGCCAACCTTTTATTGTAACCGCTGAGGATCGTTCGGTGCGATGGCGGGAGCGAATCACTGCCCCCAGAGCGCGACGGCCAGGGCAAAGAACGGCAGGGCAGCGACCAGGCTGTCGAACCGGTCGAGTATCCCGCCGTGACCTGGCAGCAAGGCCGAGGTGTCCTTGAGTGCGCGCTGACGTTTGAGCAGGCTGATGAACAGGTCGCCGGCGATCGAGATCATGCCCAGGCCCAGGCCCAGCAGGGCGCCGGTTAAGGGCGTGAACGGGCTGTCGGGAAGGGCGGCGGCACTCCCGGCCGTCAGAACCATGGCACCGATCAGTCCGCCGGCTGCGCCCGAGAGGGTTTTTCCCGGACTGATGCGCGGCGCGAGCTTCGGCCCGCCGAAGTGCCGCCCGGTGAAATAGGCGCAAGTGTCCGCGGCCGCGATCAGAATCAGTAGCATGACCACCAGCCAGGGTGAAGTCAATTGCAGCCAGGCCAGCGCGAGCCAGGCGCCCGGCAGGATGATCACGAATACTGCCAGTTTGCCGGCGATGCCGGCGGACCGGGCGTCTCGCCCGAGACCCGGTCGGGTCAGCCAGACCATGTTGAACAGCCAGATCGTACAGGCCGGCAGCAAGGCCCAGTAGGCGGCGGCTGGCGGCAGCCACAGCAATAACGCCAGGCAGACGCCGACCAGTACCAGGGCCAGTGTGATTCGTTGTGCCCCGGCATCCAGCCCGGCCAGGCGCGCAGCCTCCCAGCCCCCGGCGCCGGCCAGCAACAGTGCAGCGATTACGGCGAAGACCGGCGCAGGCAGCAGGAACAGGGCGCTCAGTCCGACGATAGCCAGGATCAGCGCGGTGATGACGCGCTGTCTAAGCATGCTTGACTTCGCCCAGGCCGCCGAAACGTCGCTCGCGACTGGCGTAGTCTGCCAGTGCGGCTTCGAGGTGACTGCCGTCGAAATCAGGCCAGAGCACCTCGGTGAAATATAGCTCGGTGTAGGCCAGCTCCCACAAAAGGAAATTGGACAGCCGCATCTCGCCGCCGGTGCGGATGAACAGGTCGGGCGGGGGCTGGTCACCGAGCGCCATCTCGGCACCGAGGCGTTCGGGGTCGATTTGCTGACTGTCGAGCTCACCCCGTTCGACCGCTTCGGCCAGCCGTCGGGCGGCCGCGGCAATATCGGCATGGCCGCCGTAATTGACCGCGACGTTGAGCAACAGCGCGGAATTGTTGCGGGTGCGCTTTTCCGCCCGCAGCATGCCGTCGCGCAGTGCGGGATTGAAGGCGCTGCGGTCGCCGACGAAGCGGATGCGTACACCGTGCTCGTCGAGCTCGCGCACTTCGCGGTTGAGTGCGCGCAAAAACAGTTCCAGCAGCTTGCGGACCTCGCTCTTCGGGCGTGACCAGTTCTCGCTGGAAAAAGCGTAAACGGTGAGGGTGCGAATGCGGTGCTTCAGTGCCGTTTCGATGGTGCGCTTGAGTGCGTCGCTTCCGGCTTCATGCCCGTCGGTGCGCGGGCGCCCCTGGCGGAGCGCCCAGCGACCGTTGCCGTCCATGATGATGGCGATGTGTTCGGGCAGGGAAGCGTGAGAAGTCACCGATCAGATTTCCATCAACTCCTGTTCCTTGGTCGCCACCAGTTCGTCGACCTGGCCGACGTACTTGTCGGTGAGCTGCTGGATCAGCGTTTCGCCGCGCCGGACATCGTCCTCGGTCAGTTCCTTTTCCTTGAGGAAGTCCTTGAGCTGGTTGTTGGCGTCGCGCCGGATGTTGCGAATGGCGATCTTGGCCTGCTCGCCCTCGGCATGAACGACCTTGGCCAGTTCCTGGCGGCGCTCTTCTGTCAGCACCGGCAAGGGCACACGGATATTGACGCCGGCTGTGGCCGGGTTGAGGCCGAGATCGGACGTCATGATGGCTTTCTCGATCTTGCCCACCATGGACTTGTCGAACGGCACCACGCTGAGGGTGCGCGGATCCTCGATGTTGACGTTGGCAGCCTGGTTGAGCGGCACTTCCGAACCGTAGTAATCGACGGTCACGTGCTCGAGCAGGCTGGGATGGGCGCGGCCGGTTCTTATCCTGGCCAGTTCGGTCTTGAGCGCGGCAATGCTCTTGCCCATGCGGGCATCGGCATCCTTCTTGATATCATCGAGCATGAAACACCTCTTTGTGAGTTCAGCGCCGGAAAGCAGGGGGTACGGTCGCAGATTGTAGCCGCGCCGGGCTTCAGCTGACCAGCGTACCGACATTCTCTCCCTGGATGACCCGTCCCAGTTCGCCGACCCGGCTGAGATTGACGATGCGGATGGGCATGGACTGATCGCGGCACAGCACGATCGCGTTGGTATCCATGACTTCGAGCTTTTTCTCGATCACTTCGTCGTAGCTGACATGATCGTAGCGCGTCGCACTGGCATCCTTGACCGGGTCGGCCGAGTAGATGCCGTCGACCTTGGTGGCCTTGATCATCAAGTCGGCCCCGATCTCGATCGCACGCAGGCTGGCGGCAGTGTCGGTGGTGAAGAAGGGGTTCCCGGTGCCGGCGGCAAAGATTACCGCGCGGCCTTTCTGCAGGTGACGCACGGCGCGTCGACGAATGTAGTCCTCGCATACCTCGCGCACGGAGATGGCCGACATCACGCGGGTGGTGACCCCGGCGCGCTCCAGCGCGTCCTGCAATCCGAGCGCGTTCATCACCGTGGCCAGCATGCCCATGTGGTCGCCGGTGATGCGATCGATGCCGGAGGCGGCCAGTCCCTTCCCGCGGAAGATGTTGCCGCCGCCGATGACGATCCCGATCTGGACCCCGGCATCGACCACCTCGGCCACCTCGCGGGCAATCCGCGAGCTGACCTTGGGGTCGATGCCGTAATCCAGTTCACCAAGCAAGGCTTCGCCGCTGATCTTGAGCAGGACGCGTTTGTTACCGGTAGTCTCGTTCAATGTCAGTCTCCTCGCCTGGTGGTTTCGGGTTGTGTCGTCGTGATCAGCCGCCGCGGGCCTGTTCCATCACCTCGGTGGCGAAATCGGCTTCTTCCTTCTCGATGCCCTCGCCGACTTCGAGGCGAACGAAACCGGTGACGCTCGCACCCTTGCCCGACAGCAGTTTGCCGACGGTGACATCGCCATCCTTGACGAACGGCTGACCGGTCAGGGTAATCTCGGCCAGGTGCTTCTTGAGTCGTCCGGTGACCATCTTCTCGATGATTTCCGGCGGCTTGCCGCTGTCCTCGGCCTGGGCAACCAGAACCTGCTTTTCCTTCTCGATCACGTCGGCCGGTACGTCCTCGGCATCGCGGAAGGCCGGGTTGAGGGCGGCCACGTGCATGGCGATATCACGTGCCAGTTCCTCGTCGCCATCGTCGACACCAACCAGTACGCCGATACGGCCGCCGTGGATGTAAGCGCCCAGGGCGCCGTCACATGCCATGTGGGCCACGCGGCGAACCTGGATGTTTTCGCCCAGCTTGGCGACCAGTTGCTGGCGGGTATCTTCCACCGACTGGCCATTGCCCAGCTTGGCCTGGCTGAGCGCGTCGACGTCGTTGTTGTCGATGGCCAGTTCGGCCACTTCATCGGCGAAGCGGCGGAAGTTGTCATCCTTGGCGACGAAGTCGGTCTCGCAGTTGATTTCGACCAGGACCGCCTGGTTGCCACGCGAGGCATGGACAACCGTGCCTTCGGCGGCCACGCGGGCAGATTTCTTGTCGGCCTTGGCCAGGCCGGTCTTGCGCAGATGCTCGATGGCGGCATCCATGTCGCCGCCGGTCTCGACCAGCGCTTTCTTGCACTCCATCATGCCGGCGCCGGTGCGCTCGCGCAGTTCCTTGACTTGTGCTGCAGTAATGCTCATTGCTCTAAAGGCTCCTTGCAGATTCGATGGATCAGGACTCGTCGCCGTCGTCGGCCTTGGCCGCGGTCTTCTTGGCCGCAGTCTTCTTGGTCGCCTTTTTCTTGGCCGCCTTCTTCTTGCTGGCCTTCTTCGGGGCGGCGCTCGCTTCGGCTTCCGCCTCGGCCGGCTCCTCGGTCTTCGCTTCGGGCTCGGCCTTGGCTTCGGCCTCGGCCGGTTCCTCGGCCTTGGCGTCGGTCTCGGGCTTTTCTTCAGCCGGCTTGGCCGCGGCCTTCTTCTTGGCGGTCTTCTTGGTCGCCTTGGTCGCAGTCTTCTTGGCCGTCTTCTTGCTCGCCGGCTTCGATTCGATCGGGTTGCCTTTCTCGTCGAGTTCGACGAACTCGTCGTCATTGCCGTCTTCCGGCAGCGGGGCGGAGGCGCGGCCTTCCAGGATGGCGTCGGCAGCCAGCTGCGCGTAGAGACGGATGGCGCGAATGGCATCGTCATTGCCCGGAATCACGTAATCGATCTTGTCCGGGTTGTGGTTGGTATCGACCACGGCAACAACCGGAATGCCGAGCTTGCGCGCTTCGGCCACGGCGATGTCTTCATGGCCGACATCGATGACGAACATCGCGTCGGGCAGGGCGTTCATGTCCTTGATGCCGCCCAGGCTGCGCTCGAGCTTGTCGCGCTCGCGGGTCAGTTCCAGGACTTCCTTCTTGACCAGCTTCTCGAAGGTGCCGTCGGTTTCCATCTGCTCGAGCTCCTTGAGCCGGTTGATGGAGCCGCGCACGGTGCGGAAGT
>SL_3KL_010_SEDDRAFT_10006481_pt1 | contig 10472 bp, 9 predicted proteins | sample SodLakKL_010_SED_2_FD_10381 | JGI IMG/M metagenome (IMG submission 10381)
GGCGTCGCTCTCGTCGATCGACAGCTCGAGGTAGTCGAAGCCGAGGCGCTGCGCGAGCGCGAGCCGCTGGGGCCACTCGAGCGTCGTGGGCAGGGCCTTCTCGTACACGCCCAGGCGCACGCTGACCACCTAGTCCGCCGCCACCGCGCCGTAGGTGCGCGTGATGGCCTCCTGGAACGCCGCCGCTGCGGCTGCCGGGTCGTCCGCGGAGCGGANGGCGCGGCCCACGGTGAAGACGTGGATCGGCACGTCCGCGAAGAGCGGCAGGTCGCCGACTTCGACGCCACCGGCCACCGTCACCTTGAAGCCGAGGTCGGCGAGACGGCGCATCTCGTCGAAGTCGCCCGGCTTCCAGCTCAAGTCGCCGAGGGCCTCGCCGTCGCGGCTGCGGTGGGCGATCACCTGCTCGATGCCGAGCGCGCGCCAGGCCGCAGCCTGCTCCCACGTCCAGCCGTCGATCAGCTCGAGCTGGACGTCGCCGCCGCGCTTGCGCGCCTCGGTCAGCACCACCTCCATCGTGGCTGGGGTGGCGCCGCTGACGACCGTGACCCAGTCGGCGCCGGCGTCGAAGGCGAGCTTGGCGATGATGCTGCCGGCCTCGGCGATGCGCACGTCGGCCAGCAGGACCTTGTCGGGGTAGAGCGCGCGCAGAGCGCGCACGGCGTGCATGCCCTCGGCGTAGCAGAGGATCGTGCCGGCCTCGACCACGTCGATGTGGTCGCGCGCGATCTGCATCGGGGCGAGGGCCGACGGGAGGTCGAAGGTGTCGAGCGCGAGTTGCAGCATCGGACGGTGCATGGTGTCCCTTCGGGGTCGGCCTAGCCCTTGACGGCGCCGGCCGCGACCCCTTGGATGATCTGCCTGGCGGCGAAGAAGGTGATCAGCATCGGCGGGATGACGATGAGCGTGCCGACGGCCATCATCTGGCCCCACTGCACGCCGTCGTCGCGGATGAACTCGGCGGCGAAGACCGGTAGCGTCTTGGTGAAGCGGTTGGTGAGCATGAGCGCGAGGATGAACTCGTTCCAGGCGATGCGGAAGGTGAAGATCGCCGACACCGCGAAGCCTGCGCCCATCAGCGGGAAGATCACCCGGAACAGCACCTGCAGCAAGTTGGCGCCGTCGACGATGGCCGCCTCCTCGAGCTCCACCGGGATCTGCTTGATGAAGCCGAACAGCAGCCAGATGGAGAACGGCAGGTTGAGGGCCGTGTAGAAGAGCATCAACCCGAGTTGGCTGCCGTCGAGGAAGTTCCCGCGACCGAGGCCTTGGGGCAGGGTGAAGCGGATGCCTGGCACGAGGTCGCCGATCCCCCACGCGATCCAGAAGCCGATGACCGTGACGGCCAACACGGCGGGCGGGATCATCCGGATGACCAGGGTCGTCTGCGCGATCAGGCCGCGGCCCGGGAAGCGCATGCGGGCCAGGGCGAAGGCGGCCATCCCGGCGGTCAGCAGCGTGATCGCGGTGGAGCCGAGACCGATCACGGCGGAGCTGATCAGATACGGCAGGAAGCGGTACTGCGTGATGATCGTCTCGTAGTTCGTCAGCGTGGGCATGAAGATCCAACGCGGCACGCGCGACTGGATGTCGACGAGCTCTTTGAACGAGGTGGCGAACATGACGTACACCGGTGCCAGCGTGATCAAGGTGAACACGACCAGGGCCGCGTAGCGGGAGATGTCGCCCCACGGGATGCGACGCCGCGGGCGATCGTCGACGGCGCGATCGAGGGTGCCGGCCATCAGAAGTCCGCCTTGTCTTTGAGGGGGTTGCTGAAGAGGAGGAGGACGAGGCTGAACACGATCAGGATCACGCTCAGGAGCAGCGCGATGGTCGAGGCGTAGCCGAGATCACGCGAGGTGAAGGCGGTCTGGAAGAGCGTCAGCGAGAGCACGCGCGTCGAGCTTCCGGGGCCGCCTCCCGTCATCACGAAGATGACCTCGAGCGCCCGGAAGACGTCGATCACGCGCATCAGCAGGGCGATGAGCAGGATGTTGCGCAGCATGGGCAGCTTGATGTGCCAGGTCATGCGCCACCAGCTGGCGCCGTCGATATACGCCGCCTCCATCACGTCGCCGGGCAGGCCCTGGAGCCCTGCCAGCACGATCATGAACACGAAGGGCGTCCACTGCCACACGTCGCTGACGATGATCGACACCATCGCCAGGGTGGGGTCGCCCAACCAGGTGTGCGCCTTGAAGCCGAAGTTCTGCAGCGCCGGGACGGCCTCGCCGATCTGCAGCAGGTAGAAGTTGACGATGCCGTTGCGGGCGTCGAGCAGGTAGCGCCATATGAGCCCGACCACGACCGGAGCGATCATGAGCGGCATGACGAAGATGGTGCGGAAGAAGGTGGCGCCCCGGACGGCCTTCTCGAGCAGGAGCGCCATACTCACGCCGATGAGCATCTCGAGCGTGACCACCCAGAAGCCGAACACGAAGGTGGTGCGAACCGAGCGCCAGACGACCGGGTCGTTCCACAGGCGCTCGAAGTTGGCGAAGCCGAGGGGCCGCGCCGCACTCCAGGGCTGCCCGAAGTTCCAGTCGTAGAAGCTGAGCAAGACGGCGTTGTAGAGCGGCACCATGAGTCCCAACGCGAGGATCGCCAGCGCCGGGAGCAGGAACAGATATGGGACGANCTTGTTGGTGCGCATCGATAGGTTCTCTCGTATCGCCCGCCCGTGAGGGCGCGCCAGGATGGGCGTCGGGGGTGGGTGGGGGCGCGTGGTGCGGTGCGCCCCCACCTGGTTGCGGTCGTGCGTTCGGCCTAGCCCCGTCGGGCCGGACTACCCGAGGCTCACCAGCTGTAGTAGCCGGAGCGGTCGAGCAGTTCGTAGATGCGGCGGGCGGCGCTCTCGAGCGCGTCCTCGATCGACTTCTGGCCGGTGAGGGCGGCGGAGATCTCGTCGCCGAGGATGGGGGCGTTGATGGCACCCCACTCGGGGATCAGCGGGCGCCAGTCGGCGGTCGCGCAGGGCAGCTGCTCGACGACCGTCTCGTACCAGGGGAACATCGCCTGGAGCTCGGGGTCGGCGTGGGTGGAGGTGCGGGTGGGGTTCGCGCCGGCCTTGGCCAGCTCGAGGTCGATGCGCTTGCTGGTGAACCACTGGACGAACAGCCACGCGGCGCCCTGGTTCTGCGAGTTGCGCGGGATGCCCATCGCGAAGCCGCCGGTCTCGGCGCCGCACTGCTCTTGCTCGGGGTGCAGGGCGTAGCCGACGTTGCCGACGACGCGCGAGCGCGACGGGTCGGCCGCCTGCGCGGCGAGGATGCTGCGGTCGAGGTACATGGCGGAGTCGCCCTGGAGGAAGGCTGCGTCTTGCTCACCGGCACCCGCGGCGGCCATGCCCGGAGGCGAGTTCTCGAGGATCGACTGCAGCGCGTAGGTCGCCGCGATGGCCTGGGGCGATGTCACGGCGGGCGTGAAGTCGTCGTTCAGGACGGTCCCGCCGAAGGGCGAGAGGTGCAGCAGCCAGGCGTGCACCACCTGGTGGCCGGCCGAGCCGCGCGTGGTCATGCCGTAGACGTTCGGCACGTTCTCGGTGATGAACTCGGCGGTCTCGAGCATCTCGTCGTAGGTGGTGGGGACCTCGAGGCCGTACTCCTCGAAGATGTCGGTGCGGTACATCAGGATGCTGGTCTCGGGGCTGAACGGGATGCCGAACAGCGAGGCGCCGGGGCCGTCGAGGTAGCCCTTGACGCCGCCGACCTTGCAGCAGGTGGTGAGGAAGGCCGGCACGATGTCATCGATGTCGTAGTCCGGCGAGGTGACCCGAGGGTCGATGAGGAACGGTGCCAGCGGCATGAGCCAGTTGTTGGCGACGTACTCGCTCTTCCAGAAGACGACCCAGGTGACCACGTCCAGGTCGCCGCGCCCGGGCTTGCTGATCTCGACGATCTGCCGGTCGCGCATGTTGAGGTACTCGACGACGTCGAGCTCGACCTCGATGCCGGTCTCGGCGGTGAACTGATCGACGAACTGGGCGGCCACCTCGAAGTGGTACTGCGCGGGCCAGCTGACCACGATGGTCGTGCCGGCGAACTGCCGCCACGGGTCGGCCTGGCCGAAGGCGATGCCCGCCAGGAGCGCGAGCGTGAGCGAGAAGGCGGTGAGGCGTCTGAGCATGATGTGGTCCCTCCTAGGACTGGTGGTGTCGGCCCGCGAGCGGGTCCGTGGTCGGGGTGGTGAGGGCGTCGGCGCGGTGGATCGCCGGCGCGGTGGGGGTGAGGGCGACGTACGCGTCGCGTCGCGCTCGGGCCCTCACAGGAGCGCCTTGAACGGCAGGTCGGGCTCGCTGACGAAGGCGTCTTCGAAGCCGCGACGGTGGGCGTAGACGAGGCGGTCGCGATCGTCGGGCCAGGTGAAGCGGCCGCCGACCTGCCAGATGAAGGGTGTGAAGTCGTAGCGCATGCGGTCCTTGCGCATCCGCCACAGCGCGACGACCTCGTTGGGGTCCGCCAGGAAGTTCGACCAGATGTCGTGGTGGAAGGGGATCACGACCTTGGTGCGCAGGCCCTCGGCCATGCGCAGGATGTCGCTGGTGGTCATCTTGTCGGTCATGCCCCGCGGGTTCTCGCCGTACGAGGCGAGGGCGACGTCGACGCGGTGCTCGTTGCCGTGTTGCGCGTACCAGTTGGAGTAGTGCGAGTCGCCCGAGTGGTACAGGTTGCCGCCCGGCGTCTCGAACAGGTAGTTGACGGCGGCGTCGTCCATCTCCTGTACGGGGCGGTCCTTCAGCGTGACGCCCTTCGGCGCGGTCACGAGCACGGTGCGGTCGAACGAGTCGAGCGCGACGATCTCGACGTCCTTGATGCGCACCCGATCGCCCGGCCTGACCACGTGGCAGCGCTCGGCGGGCACGCCCCAGCCGATCCAGATGTCGACGCAGGCCTGCGGTCCGATGAAGGGGACCGACGGGTCGCAGTGCTGGAGGACGGCGGCGGCGACGTTGGCGTCGATGTGGTCGCTGTGGTGATGGGTGGCGAGGACGGCGTCGAGGTCGCGGATCGCGAACGGGTCGATGGGGCAGACCGAGTTGCGCAGGTTCGGCTGCAACGCCACCGCGCCGATGGCGCGGCGGTGCTGGTGGTGGGGCGCCATCTCGGCGACCTTCTGGGTCGCCTTGCCGCGCTCGACCCACAGGTCGACGAGCAGGTTGGCGCCGCCCTCGCTCTTGAGCCAGATGCCGGTGCAGCCGAGCCACCACATGGTGAAGGTGCCGGGTGCGACCGTGGTCTGCTCGATCTCCTCGTTGAGCCAGGTGCCCCACTCGGGGAAGTTCGCCAAGATCCACGACTCGCGGGTGATGCTGTCGACCTTGCTCACGGTGTCGATGCCCTCCTACCGCCGGTTGACGTGATGCGGGGGCAGCAGCGGCTCGACCGGGGACTGATTCGTCTGTTCCGCGAGCGTATGCGCCCCGGCCGCTGCGGGTCAACACATATGCCCATGGATGTGCACATGTGTGCAAGCCGTGCTAGCGTACACGCGAGTCGAGCTTGAGGAGGCCTGACGTGAGCCGACACGCGAGCGATGGTCTACCCGACGACGCCAACGCGCGTGCCGACCAGGACGACGACCTCATGATCGAGGCCGCCACCCTCTACTACGAGGAGCAGTTGACGCAGGCCGAGATCGGGCAGCGCCTCGCCACCTCGCGCTCGACGGTGTCGCGGTTGCTGCGCGACGCGCGCGCTCGAGGGGTCGTGCAGTTCACGATCCACCACCCGTGGGCCCGCCATAGCCGGCTCGAGGCGCGGCTCCGAGCGACGTTCGGCCTGCGCGACGCGCGTGTGCTGCGTGCCGGCCAACGCTCCTCCGAGGCCGTGCTCGACGGCGTCGGCGCCCTGGCCGCGCGATACCTGCAGGGTGTGATCCGCGACGGCATGGTGCTCGGCGTCTCGTATGGCCGCACCATCGCCGCCACGATCGGCCACCTGACGCCAACTCGGCCGCTCGACCTCGTCGTCGTGCAACTGCTCGGCGCGCTCGGTTCCGACAACCCGTTGATCGAGGGCTCCAACCTGGCGCGTGACCTGGCGGCCAAGTACGGCGCCACCTACCGCTACCTCTACGCCCCGCTGGTGGTCGAGGACGCCCGCACGCGCGATCGCTTCGTCCAAGAGCCGCTGGTGCAGGACGTGCTCGCCGTCGGCCGGCGGGCCGACATCGCCCTGGTCGGCATCGGCGTGCTCGGCGACGAGGCGCCCAGCCTGATCTACCGCGGCTACCTCGGCGCAGCCGACATCGCTCGCCTCCGCGCCTTGGGCGCCGTCGGCAACATGTGCGCGCAGTTCTTCGACGCCGCCGGTGTCCAGCTCGACACCGACCTCAACCAGCGCGCGATCAGCATCGGTCTGGACGGCCTGAAGGGGATCGGCCTCGTGGTCGCTGCGGCGTCGGGTCGGCAGAAGGCGCCCGCCATCCTCGGTGCGCTGCGCGGCGGGCACGTCGACGTGTTGATCAGCGACGACGAGGCGATCGAGGCGGTTCTGGCGTGTGGCGCCCCGTGATCGTGCCGAGCGCTGCGAACGACGGGCCCACGGGCACCTAGGGCTCGGCCGCGCGCCGGGACGCAGTGAGGGGTGCGCGTTACGTTCGCGAGACGCCGACCGAGTCACGCGTATGGTCAACTGTGCCTTGGTACTGGCGCGTTCACGGGCGTCGCCGGGCCTGCTGCAGGCAGAATACTCCTGGTACCGGGGAGCCTCCGAGAGGAACGTGCAGTGCTCTGCGCGCGGTCGGGAGTTGCGCCAGCGAGGAGGGCACAGCCTGTATGGACGCATCGAGCCAGCACACGAACGAACAAGGCCGTGGTGGACACGTCGGACACCTCCCCACCATCATCCAAGGCGGCATGGGCGTGGCGGTCTCCAACTGGCGCCTCGCCAACGCGGTTGCCTCGCAGGGCCAACTCGGCGTGGTATCCGGAACCGGCGTCGACACCGTCATGGTGCGGCGGCTGCAGGACGGTGACCTAGGTGGTCACATCCGCCGCGCGCTCGAGAACTTCCCCTTCCCGGACATCACCAAGGAGATGCTGCGGCGCTACTTCCTCCCCGACGGTCGCCCAGACGGCAAAGCCTACGCGCGTGTCCCGATGGCGACGCACGTCGACGGCTCGCCGCTGAAGCGGGCCGTGACGATGGCGGCCAACTTCGTCGAGGTGTTCCTCGCCAAAGAGGGGCACGATGGCCCGGTCGGGGTGAACCTGCTGACGAAGATCCAGCTCCCGAACCTCGCGTCGCTCTACGGTGCGATGCTCGCGAAGGTCGACTACGTGCTCATGGGCGCGGGCATCCCGCTCGAGATCCCACAGGCTCTCGACAAGCTCGCGAACCACCTCACGGCCAGCATGAAGGTGGACCACGCCGGAAAGCGCGAGGCTGGGCCGCTCATGACGACCATCGACCCTGCGGAGTGGGACGGCGCCGCGCTCGGACCGCTCCAGCGTCCCGCCTTCCTGCCGATCATCTCCACCCACGCGCTCGCCAACGTGATGCTCAAGCGCGCCAGCGGCTCGATCGAGGGTTTCGTGGTCGAGTACCCCGTCGCGGGCGGGCACAACGCCCCACCGCGCGGCGGCGGCGGCGGCCTCGACGAGCGCGGTCAGCCCATCTACGGCGAGCGCGACGCGGTCGACCTCGACACGATGCGCGCCCTCGCGATGCCCTTCTGGCTTGCGGGTGGCTCCGGTTCGCCCGAGCATGTCCGCGCGGCCCTCGATGCTGGCGCTGCCGGCGTGCAGGTCGGGACCGCCTTCGCCTACTGCGACGAGTCGGGTCTCGCCCCGGAGCTCAAGCGCTCGGTCATCGACCAGGCCTTGGCGGGTACGACCGATGTGCTCACCGATGCACGCGCGTCCCCCACCGGCTACCCGTTCAAGGTCGTGACGCTGAGCGGCACCAACTCCGACGAGGAGCGGTACCAGGCGCGCACCCGCGTGTGCGATCTTGGCTACCTGCGCGATGCCTACACGACCCCGGAGGGGAAGATCGGCTTCCGCTGCGCCTCCGAGCCCGTCGCGGACTACGTCGCCAAAGGCGGCGACGTGGCCGAGACGGTGGGGCGCAAGTGCCTGTGCAACGCGCTGATGGCGAACGTCGGCATGCCCCAGACGCAGAAGGGCGGCGAGGTCGAGCGGCCGCTGCTCACCAGCGGCGACGACATGGACGTCATCCGCCGCGTCTTGCCGCCGGGCCGCACGAGCTACGCCGCCCGCGACGTCCTCGACTACCTCCTCTCCGGGGTCGCCGGGGCACGCTGACGTCGTCGGGCCGGCCAGCCCCAGCGTCGGGCGTCAGCCTGCTTTCCGCCCATCGGGGTGCTTCGTGCCCTTCACGGCGCCTCGCTCGCCGGTGACGAAGTCGCGCTCCAGGTAGCGCACAACGTCGTCGGTCGACAGCACCTTCGCGACCGTGCTGTTGGCGACCGCCAGCGCCGTCTCCTGATTGGCCGTCGCCGTGGCGACCGCGTCGCCGACCACCACGACGTCGTAACCGCGCGAGTTGCCGGCGTAGGCGGTGCTCAGCACGCACTCGTCGGTCCACAGACCGACGATCACGATGGTGTCGATGTCCTCCGCCTTGAGCTTCTCGTCGAGGTACGAGCGGCCGTGCTCGTCGAAGGTCCAGAACATGTCGAGGTGCTTGCCGAGGTAGAACCAGCCCGCGGCCTCCTCCTCGTCGGTCGGCGCGATCTCGGCCAAGGGTTGCACGCCCGCCGTGCCCGTGAACACGTAGGCGGCGTTCTCGGGCTCTTCGGGGCGTAGCCCGCGCGGGCCGTACCAACGGTCCATGGCGTTGGAGATGCCGTCGTCGAAGGCGCGGCTCCAGGCGCTCCAGGCGATGCAGACCCCGTCGCTGGCCGAACGCGCCGCACGGAACGTGTCGACGAGCCGGACCACGTTCGGCAGGATGCCGCCCGCGTACGGCCGGTACTCCTCCTGGCAGTCATCGACCAGCAGGGCGATCCGGCGGGGGCGGTCGGCGAGGTCCCACGCCGCCCAGAAGGCGAGGGGCTGGCCATGAGGACCGTCCGGGGTCGAGCTGAAGTTGGGCATCGGCTCGAGCGCGAGCTGCATGTCGCGGTGCTTGCAGGGGCTCTTCAGGGCTTCTTCGAGGGGCAAGATCGTCTTCGCCATGCGGCTCCTCTCGAACGGCGGCGCGTGCGCCAGGGGCGCGACACTGACGGCTCCGCGTCGCATCGCGACGACACGCAGCCGTGGGCGGACTGGTCCCCTTCGACGCTAGGCCGCTCTTGGAGGAGGCGTCAAGGGACGGTGCTCACCGTGTGAGCGCGGCGACGGCTCGCTCACCGCCGTGGCGGGCAACGTCGCCGCGCTGCGCGTTGCTACGATCGATGGTGCGGTTGCCATAGCGTCTCAGGCGCGTCGAGCGTCGGTCGGGATGGTGCGAGCGTGACGAACAGCGGTGGGTATGCGTCGAATGCGGCCGCGGCCTTCTTCGACGCGCTGGAGCAGGTCCACGAGCGGCCGCGACCGTTCGAGCGCTCCACGACGCGAGCGTTGTGGACCGATCCGCACGTCTCCAAAGGCATGCTGGCGGCGCACCTGGACGACACCGTCGACGCCGCCTCGAGACGGCCCGCGTTCATCGACGCCTCGGTCGCGTGGATCGCCACGCGTTTCGGCCTGACGGCGGACCACGCGGTCCTCGACCTCGGCTGCGGCCCGGGGCTATACGCCACGCGGCTCGCCGAACGCGGTGCGCGGGTCACGGGGGTCGACTTCTCCGAGCGTTCCATCGCCTACGCGCGGCGCGCGGCGGATGAGCGAGGGCTGTCGATCGACTACGTCCTGTGCGACTACCTCGCGTTCGACAGCGACGCACGCTTCGACCTGGTGCTCATGATCATGCGCGACTTCGGCGTGCTGGGTCCCGACCAGCGGCGCGCGTTGCTCGAGCGCATCGGCACGCTCCTGACGCCGGGCGGCCGGTTGCTCTTCGACGTGGACTCGCTCGCGGCGTTCGCCAAACGCGAGGAGCGGGCGAGCCTCGAGTTCGATCGGGAAGGCGGGTTCTGGGCTCCCGGACGCTGCTACAGCTTCCTCACCACGTTCAGGTACGAGGTGGAGCGGGTGGTCCTCGACAAGCACACGATCGTCGAGCGTGAGCGCGTTCGCACCGTGCTCGACTGGCACCAGCATTACAGCCCGGAGACGCTCGCGGCCGAACTCGAGGAGAGCGGCTTCGAGGTCGAGGAGGTCCACGGAGACGTCGCCGGCACGCCGTACGACGCGGACGGCGACGAGTTCGCCGTGATCGCGAGGCGGCTCGGCGCGCCGAGCACGGTGCCGTGAGCGCGGTGCCGTGACATGACGCGCGAATGGCTGGAGCAGCGACAGGTACTCGTGTACCTGGCGTGCATAGCGGCGGGGCTCTTCGTCGGCACGTCGTTCCCGAGCCTCGCCGAGCGCTTCGAGGCGATCCTCTGGCCGACCCTGGGCC